>Ga0187855_10002548_pt1 | contig 13732 bp, 12 predicted proteins | sample June2016WEW_8_10_2_FD_132969 | JGI IMG/M metagenome (GOLD analysis project Ga0187855, IMG submission 132969) | Peatland microbial communities from SPRUCE experiment site at the Marcell Experimental Forest, Minnesota, USA - June2016WEW_8_10 | ecosystem: Environmental > Terrestrial > Soil >...
AGAGCCGAAGTGCTGGTATCAACCAGCCGCATTTCCTGACGAAGCGTCACTGGGACTACGGTGGACACTGGGTTATCCGATTACGGCAGCGGTTCCGCCAGGAGATGAAAAGTATTTTCGCCTTGCGATGGATGTTGCGCAGAATTACAAACCGCTCGAGGCTCATGAGGAGCAGGCTTTGCTCGCGGGAGGACAGGGCGTAGAGCCGCTCTTCCATCTGGGCAACGACGTCTGATCCAACGCAAAATTTAGATGTGAGACGGGTCGGCATGCGCGACGCTCTCGGGATGTCCCCCTGCGCGCGGATGGGTGCTAGAAGATGACGCTGCGGACTGCTCGAGCCGGCATGTATCCTGTTGCGGCAGCCAGGAGACAGGACTTAGGCCTGCGGAAGTCAGTGCGCGGAAACCGGGGACACGATGCCAATTCGATTGCGCGTTTTCGGAGTCACAATTTTTGCCGTGCTTGTTTTTGCCGTGCAGACTCTCGGTCAGAAACCTGAGCCCTCGCATGCCTCGCCAGGAGCCGGCGACACTCCCGAAACCGCTGGAGCCTTGGCAACCGACTTGTCGCCTGCACTGGACCGCGATGCCATTGGCAAAGCGATGCGGAAAGTTGGCGACTGGCAATTGGAGAAGTCGCGCGGGGACTTCAACCAGGACTGGACCTTCGCTGCGCTCTATCGCGGATTCCTCGCCGCCGCGGACTCCCTGCATGATGATCAGTATCGAGACGCCCTGCTTGAGGCCGGAAGGAAGTTCCAATGGCAGCTTGGTGCTCGCGCAACGCACGCCGACGATCAGGCGATAGGCTATATGTATCTCAAGCTGTACCGCGCGTATCACGATGCGAAGATGCTTGAGCCGACGAAGGCCGAGTTCGATCAAGACCTATCAATGCCCGATGTCTGCACGGAGACATGCCCGCCGTGGCATGACGAAAAGACCCCTGCCTGGTGGTGGTGCGATGCATTGTTCATGGCGCCGCCCGTGTGGGCTGAACTCTACAGCATCACGAAGAACAAGGCGTATTTGGACTACATGGATCGTCAGTGGTGGGTCACTTCGAATTTGCTCTACGATCCGAATGAGCATCTGTACTCCCGCGATACGAGCTTTCTCGATAAGCACGAAGCCAATGGCAAGAAGATCTTCTGGTCACGCGGAAATGGATGGGTAATCGCGGGGCTGACCGAGGTTCTCGACGAGATGCCTGCGGATTACCCGAGCAGGCGAAAGTACATAGAACAATTTCGACAAATGGCGGAGCGCGTGAAGTCAATACAAGGCGCGGACGGCTTGTGGCAGCCGGGACTTCTTGGCGGCAGCACATATCCTCTGCCTGAGGTTTCAGGTTCGGCGTTCTTTGTCTACGCTCTTGCGTGGGGCGTCAACCGTGGCGTTCTCGATCGCGCAGCCTATCTGCCGGTTGTCCGGAAGGGGTGGGCGGGACTTGTATCGCATGTTTACGCCGATGGGCGGTTGGGCAGCGTTCAGCCGATTGGCGGAGGCCCGGACAAATACCAGCCGCAAACAAGCTACGTATTCGGCGTCGGAGCATTTCTGATGGCCGGCTCTGAATTGCGGGAGCTTGCAGTGCGCCGACCCTAAGGGCCAAAGACGGATCTGGCGAGAGAACAGCGACCACGGTGGAGCGTGCTCTCCGACTAACGAACCGCAGTGGCAGCAAACTTCTTGACCATGGCGAGAAGCAGCTTGCGGTCGCTCTCATTCAAGTTCGAGGAGTAACGGCGGATCTGAGTAAGAAAGCGGAGTTCTTCGTCGGTTAGCCGCTGGGTATTGAGCTGACGTCCAACCTGGTCGTCCGCGAAGAACTGCGCGATCGGCAAGTCGAGAGCCACAGCGATCTTTGAAAGCGTGTCGAGCGAGGGGACTGTGTGGCCGTTTTCAACGCGGGACAGGTAGCAACGCAAAAGGCCGGTCTTCTTTTCTATATCGCCCTGCGAGAGTCCCTTTTGCAGTCTGTGTGCACGAATCGTAGTGCCAATCTTCATCATTCAGAGAACCTGCTTTCTCCCCGACGGAATCGCCTCTTTGGTAGATACCAAGAAGTTATTGGCTCAATAGTTAACATGCTCTGCACCCGAATGCAAGAGGAAATGGCGCGCCTGCAACTTAAGTGGTAAAGGGCATTTTTAGGCCCGCAGTGGCCGCAGATATGCTTCAGAACCAATTGCCAGGACGGTGGTCCGCGGAGACGAACAATCTAAAGGAACTTCACCAGGTAGGCGAGGCCTTCCACAGGATTGTCGTTATAAGGCGCGCAGGGCGTGAATCCCATGTCGAGATACATGCGATGTGCGGCAGCCATGGATGCGGGAGCGGTATCGAGATAGACCGCTTTGCGTTTCGCTGTCACGGCACGATTGAGGACGGCCTCGGTAAGCGCTTTTCCAAGGCGGAGGCCGCGTCCAAAGGGGCGCACCCACAGGCGTTTCATCTCCCATGCATCGGGAACAACCTGCAAGGAGGGCGTAAGGGCGCGCCAGGCGACAAAGCCCGTTGGGACGTTGTCGACAAATGCCATCACGCAGCCACCACCTTGCTCGCGATAACTGAGCGGCAGGCGGGCCGCTTCTTTCTCCAGCGAACCGAAGCAGAACCGAGCGGCGCCAGGCTGAGCGATGACGAAGCGTCCATACTCAAGCAGCAATTCCCGCGCGGCGACGAGAGCCTCGTTAGAGGAGTTATTGGAAAGCTCCTCCAGCCGAATTGTCCTGGACTCTGCCTGCTGAGGAGTCATGCTCAAGTTTACGATGGATTGAAAGCGATCTGGGTCGTAAACCTTCACGCCGAACCTAACGTCTGTTTGAATACAAGCGCGGATCGGGAGAGTTCATGCTGCGAGCGGCCATGCGGGTAGGAGTCGCGATGAGTATCGTCGCCGCCGCAATGACTTGCGCCGGACAGAACTCCCCGGCACCTGCCGCTTCTCCGGCAACCTCCGCGACAACGAATGTGCAGACTCCGGCCGATCAATCTGTCACAGGCGGAAAGCTGCATGGCATGGTGAAGAGCGGGGCCATCCCGCTGCCGGGCGTGACGGTGACGGCGCAGAACACGCTTACGGGCAAGCGCTACTCGACGACATCCGACATCACCGGCGCCTGGTCGCTGACGATTCCGCAAAACGGGCGTTACGTGGTTCGAACGCAGTTCGCGGCATTTGCGCAAGGCGCGCAGGAAGCGGTGTTGAACGCGACGAGTCACGATCAGACGGTGAACTTTTCGCTCATCCTGGCTTCGCGCGCTGCGCAACAGGAGCAGCAACAGGAGGGGCAAGCCGCACAGGTTTCGCAGGCAATTCGCCAATTGGCGGGCAATGGCGCGCAGAGCCTGAGCTTGATGAATGCTCTGACGTCGGATACCGAGGCGCAGGCGGGTGCGGCAGGCCCCACTGGAGCGACATTGCCGTCAGTTGCAGGCAATTCAGACTTTAGCGAGGAGTCGGTCGCGATCAGCGGACAAGCTGGCGCGGTGAGCCCGTTAGCCGGCGTGGATATGGACCGGCTGCGGGATGCCATGGAGACTTTCCGCGCGCAGAATCCCGGATTGGAAGGGAACTTCGCTGGAGGCGGTGGGGGCCTATTCGGCGGCGGCCCCGGAGGTTTTGGCGGGGGCGGTTTTGGAGGCCCAGGAGGATTCGGCGGAGGCGGCTTCGGTGGTGGAGGGTTTGGTGGCGGTCGCGGAGGCCTGGGGGGCGGCCGCGGAAATTTCCGCGGATTCAATCCCGGTCAACCACATGGCGCGATCTTCTGGATCGGAAGCAATTCTGCACTGAACGCGGAACCCTTTAGCTTGCGGGGACAGCCGCAGAACCAGCCGGCATCGGGGACAAATCGTTTCGGGCTCACCTTCATCAGCGCGCCGTACATTCCAGGACTCACAAAGCCCAGCAACAAAGACACGATGTTTCTGACTCTCTCTGGCACGCGCAGTTCGAGCCCCTTGGACGAGTACGCCACTGTGCCTACCGACGCGGAGAAGAGCGGCGACTTTTCTGCACCTGGTTTGGCGACGATCTACGACCCGACAACATTTCAGCAATTCATGTCGAACGGTGTGGCCAACGTAATCCCCTCAACGCGGATTTCTCCGCAAGCCACCGCGCTGCTGAAATATTTCCCGGAACCGAATTTGCCGGGCACGGTGCAGAATTATCATTTGCTGTCCACGGCGCAATCGAATACGACGCAGGCCGGAGCGCGGTACATGCGGAGTCTCGGCTCCAACGCATCTCCCTTTGGATTTGGCGGGCGCGGAGGCGGTGGAGGTGGAGGAGGGCGCAGAGCACAGACGAATCAGGGACTGAGGCAGAGCATCAACTTCAACTACAACTGGGCACACGCAGCTTCAGACAAAGTAAATATCTTCCCCGAACTCGGCGGCAAAACCTCCTCTCAATCCAATTCCGTGCAGGCTGGCTACACCGTTGGCTATCACCGCTTGACCAGCATTTCGAATGTTGGTTGGAATCGTAGCAACAGCCAGACGACAAACTTCTTCACGAACGGGACTGACATCGCGACGCAGCTCGGCATCCTGGGCCCAGATGGAGCGCCGTTGAATCCGAGTTCGCTGAATTATGGTTTGCCCAGCGTGCAGTTGAGCAACATTCAAGGCCTCAACGAGCAGCAACCGAGCCTCTCGCTGTCGCAAACGATCTCGGTTTCGGAGACGCTGAGTTGGATTCACGGTAAACACAACCTGCGCTTTGGCGGCGACTATCGGCGCGTGCATCGCGACTTCCTGGCGGGATCGAACGCCACGGGAACGTTTACCTTTTCCGGTCTGTTTACCGAGGACGCGAGCGGCGATCCGGCGACAGGGTCCTCACTGGCGGACCTTCTTCTTGGACTGCCACAAGAAACGACGCTCGATTCTGCGATCAACAAGAGCTATCTGCGCGACAACGTATTCGATGCGTATGCGCAGGACGACTGGCGCGTGCTTCCCAACCTGACGCTTCTTTATGGTGTGCGCTACGAGTTTTTTGCGCCGTACACGGAGAAATACGGGCATCTCGCCGATCTCGATACCAATCCAGCCGGAGCCTTCACAGGAACAGCCGAGGTGCGGGCTGGGGAGGATGGCGCTTTCAGCGGCAAATTGCCCGATTCGCTGGTCTTTCCGTTCCGCACCGCCTTTGCGCCGCGGATCGGGCTTGCACTGAGGCTGCCGAAGCAGACAGTGCTCCGTGCGGGATTCGGAATGAACTACACCGTCGGCCAATATGCGAGCTTTGCGACAACGATGGCTCACCAGCCTCCTTTTGCCAATGAACAGACCAATCAGGAAGCGGCTGCCAGTGGCCAGCCATCTTCGGATTGTGCGCGGACCGCGCCCAGTACATGCCTGAGTTTGGCGGAGGGATTTCCTGCGCCGGCCATCAATGGCAACTACGCTCTCGATCCGCACTATCCTTTGCCCTACGTGGAGACATGGAACCTTGATGTGCAGAAGACGCTGCCCTGGGGTATCGTGATGAACCTCGGCTACAACGGGTCGAAGGGAAATCATCTCGACATTACGAGTGCGCCGCGCGCCACGGCGAGCAGTCCCAACACCAATCCAACGAACTTGATCTTTGACTACGATCAGGCGCTCGCATTCTCGAAGTTCACAGCGGGAACCGTGCGCGTGAACAAACGGCTCACGAAAGGCTTCGCGGTTGGAGCGAATTATCAATACTCTCACCTGATCGACAATGCAAACTCAGAGGGGACCAGCACGAGTGTCGGAGCGCAGAACTGGCAGAATCTGAACGCCGAGGAAGGAAACAGCAGCCTCGATCAACGGCACAAGGTAAGCGGAACTTATCTCTACGAATTGCCTTTCGGCCCGGACAAATTCTGGTTTACCAGCGGAACGGCGTCGCACATTCTGGAGGGGTTTTCTGTTTCGGGCAGTTACACGTTTGCGACCGGAACGCCGCTCAATCCCTACTATGCTGCCGAAGTTTCAAGCGTCGCGTGTGGAACCGCCGGTACGCTTCGACCGAATCTGAATCCCGGTGTTCCCGTCACCGCAGGCGGCGGATCGCTGAAGCAATGGTTCAACCCCGCAGCCTATTCTGAGCCTGTCTCCAATAGTGCGTATCCATGCGAGGTTTTTGGCAACGCGGCACGCAACTCGATCGCAGGGCCAGGGACAATCACGAACAACATGGCGCTCTCAAAGACGATGAACCTTGGGGAGACACGCAGTATGGAGATTCGCGCCACGATGAACAACGCGTTCAACACAGTGCAATACTCGGGAGTGGATACGAATGTAGCTTCGCCGACGTTTGGACAAGTGACGTCGGTGGGGGCGATGCGGTCGTTTCAATTTACGGCAAGATTCAGGTTTTAGCGAGACGAAAAGTTAGCGGGAAGGGAATCGATGTTGGGTCGGATGCAAAAGTCGATCGCGGTGGTGGGGGCTCTGGCGATGATGGCGTCCAACTTGCAGCCCGCGATCGCGCAGACTTCCGAACAGCCGGCAAGCGCACAGGTTTCGACAACGCAGGAGGGCGGCTTTGTTCTGAAGACAAATGCCGAACTGGTGCTGACAAACGTGGTGGCGCGAGACGCGAAGACGGGCGAATTTGTGCGCGGACTGAAACAGAGCGATTTCTCGGTTTACGAAAACGGCAAGCAACAACAGATCGCGACCTTCGATTTCCAAAGCGTGGAGATGGCGAAGCCGTTGAACGAGGCAACCATCAATGGACTGGCGGCCGGGCCGAGCGGTAATGGAAGCAAGGCCGTCGTGGTTGCGAAGCCCGAGGACCTGCGCAATCACCGGCTCATTGTGATGTTCTTCGACTTGACATCGATGCAGCCGGAAGATCTGGATCGAAGTGTGGAGGCCGCGCAGGCATTCCTTCGCACAAAGATGCAGCCTGCTGACCTGATCGCCTTGGTTTCATTGGGAGACACGCTGACAGTCGATCAGGACTTTACTGCGGACAAGAATGCGTTGATCAACGAAGTGGGTGTGTACAACGGGACCGAGGGTCAGGGATTCGCACAAGGTGCGACCTCAAACTCAAACCAGGTCGAAGATACCACTGGTTACACGCCTGACGAGAGCGAGTACAACGACATCAATACTGACCGCGAGTTATTCGCGTTGCGCGCTGTTTCGAAGTCCCTGGAAAAGATCACGGAGAAGAAGTCGCTGCTGTATTTTTCGGGTGGCATTTCGCGGGACGGCATCGAGAATCAGGCATCGCTGCGGGCTGCGATCAATTCCGCGGTTCGAGCCAATCTTGCGATCTACAGCGTGGACACGCGCGGGTTGCAGGCGATTTCGCCCTTGGGAGATGCGTCTACGGGGAGCCTGCGCGGATCGGGCGCCTATAACGGCGGGGCGCTCTTGAACAATATGAATTCCAACTTTGCCTCGCAGGAGGTAATGGCTACGTTGAGTTCAGACACAGGCGGCAAAGCCTTTTTTGACTCGAACGATTTTGCGCCCGCGTTTGCGCAAGTGCAGCGCGACACCTCGGCTTACTACGCGATCGGCTTTCACTCATCGAATCCAGCGCGCGACGGCAAATATCGCAAGCTAACGATCAAGATCAATCGGCCAGGGATCAAGCTGGAGTATCGTCCTGGCTACTATGCGCCGGCGGACTTCAAGCATTCGGGCCGAGAGGATCGCGAGCGCGAGCTTGACGAGCAGTTGGCCAGCGACCTGCCGGCAACCGATATGGCCGTGTATCTCGATGCGCTGTATTTCCGGCTCGACGAGAATCGCTTCTATGTGCCTGTGTCGATCATCGTTCCTGGCTCGCAGATCCCATTTGTGAAGGGCGGCGACAAGGATAAGGCGACGCTCGACATTATTGGTGAAGTGATCGATGAAGTGAAGCGGCAGATTGGAAGCGCGCGGCAAACAGTGAAACTGAATCTCGATCCGTCATTGCAGGCTCGACAGCGCAATATCGAATACACGACGAGCTTCGACCTGCCTCCGGGAAAGTATCATCTCAAATTTGTGGTGCGCGAGAATCAGACGGGGCGTATGGGCTCATTTGAAGCAGACATCACGCTGCCCGACATGAAGAAGACCCCGCTCAAGATGAGCTCAATCGTGCTGGCTTCTTCGCGGCAGCCTACGAAGCAGAACACGCCTTTGGTGCGCGAAGGAGTGGAGTACGTTCCGAATATCAGCCACGTGTTTCGCCAGGATCAGCACCTTTATCTACTCTATGAGGTCTATAACCCGACGCGCGAAAAGCCTGCTGAGAATCAGCCGAAGGGGACGAAGCCCGGCATCAGTCTGCTGAGCAGCCTCGAACTGATTCAAGGATCGGTAAAGGTCTACGAGACGCCTCTGGTGCAGGCGAAGGCTCTGAATGTTGACGGGCGCGATGCGGTTTCGGTGGCGCTGGACGTGCCGCTGAACGCGCTGAAACCGGGCTCTTATGTATGCCAGTTGAACGTAGTGGACGACGCTGGAGGAAGTTTTGCCTTTCCGCGTTTCGCGGTCCTGGTGCGGGAAGCACTAGTCGCTTCTCCGGCAACCCCACCAGCGCCCACACCGGCAACTTCGCCCTCGTCGCATTGATAATGCGAGGGATTCCGCGCTTCGTGCCTCGACCGCAAGAATGCAGAAGAAGCACGAAGGCGGGTCTGCACCGATTCAGCTTCGCTTGCCGGTGATCAAGCGGAACACAAACACAACCAGGATGGCGCCGGCTGTGGCGATCAATATGGTGTAGATCAGTCCGCCGGCAGGGGAGAAGCCGAGCGCACGCGCGATAAAACCGCCGATCAGTCCGCCGACAATCCCCAGGATGATGTCGACGAAGAATCCGTAGCCGCCGCCTTTCATGACCTTGCCAGTGAGCCATCCGGCAACCAGACCTACAAGAATCCACCACAATAGATGCATAGTTTCATTCTCCATTTCTTCGCTTGAGAATTTGAGTCGTGCGCATCGGATTGAGGGAAGTTCCAGAGCGCCTTCGCGAACCGGTCCTGCGATTCATATACCTCGCAATGCGGTTCGTATTCGGTGCGCTGCATCTTACATCGAAAAGCCTGGCGTTGGGTATCAAGAAGTAGACCTCTGCGATTCCCGCTCGGATTTTTGGACCATTTCGCGCGTATGATGCGGGGATAGCGAGGTCAGAATGGGTCACAAAAACACGAGTAAGGTCGCCGTAATTACCGGCGCAACAGGGGGAATCGGCGCGGCTATCGCCAAGTCATTGTCCAAGGCCGGGTACCTGCTGGTGCTGAACGCTCCCTCCAGTGAGAAACTCAGCGCGCTTGCCTCCGAGCTCGAGGGGCCGTGTGTGGCTGTGGCCGGAAACCTGCGGGCGGAATCGACGCCAGAAACCCTGCTGGCTGCCGCGTTGAACAACTTCGGGCGCTGCGATGTATGTTTCAACAACAGCGGATTGATTGAAGCCGGGTCGGTGGAGACGGTCGATATCGAGCGGATCTGCAACATGGTGCGAGTGAACGTGGAAGGTGCGTTTCGCATGGCGTATACCTTCCTACAGCATTTTGTGCAGCAAGGGCGTGGGCACCTCTTCAATACGTCGAGCATTCTGGGCAGAAAAGTGCGGCCGACGGTGGGTGCGTATGCGGCGACCAAGTTTGCGATAGAAGCGTTCTCAGAGGCTTTGCGGATGGAACTCAGCAAGTCCGAGGTGCGGATCTCCAGCATCGAGCCGGGCCTTGTGCGGACTGGCTACCAGGACCGCTGGGAAGTGCCTCCTGCGATGTTGATGGGAATGGAAGAGCCGCTCGATCCGGTTGAGGTTGCCAGAATGGTTTTGGTGATCCTTGAAGAACCGGCCAATCAACTGATCCCGCAACACGCGGTTATGCCCAGGGAACGCGAATTGGCGTTGACCTAGGCTTGGCTGGCAGTTTCGTCACTTCCGATCTGCGAATCACGGTAGGGGCAATGACGACAGCCTGATTCGCAGCAGTACCCGCGCTTCAAGTGGTACGTCGCAGTGAAGACAAGAAGCGGCCCATCCATGTAATAGTCCTCGGGTTCGAGCGCGGGCAAAGCATTCGAAGAGTGGGGCCGATTCTCGTCCATCGTTCCATTCTCGCTTATCTATTCTCGAAGAGCAGGGTGTTTGCTATTGGCAGTTAAAATTCAAACATGGCCCTGAGTGCGCAGGAACGTGCCCGCCGCATCAAAATCATCCTATTTGACGTCGATGGTGTTCTCACCGATGGGACCATTTGGCTGGTGCCTTCGCCGAGTCCCGCATCAAGTAGCCCGGAGACACAGGCGCATTTGTCGAAGCACCAGGATCAGGCGGGATTCGGCACTCATTCGGCAACCATGACAGAAGCCAAAGGCTACAGCGCGCACGATGGAACGGCGATCTCGCTGGCGCGACTGGGCGGGATGAAATGCGGCGTCATCACCAAGCGGATCAGCGAGACGGTTGCTACGCGCGCGCGCGATTTGAAACTCGAGTTTGTCTACATGGGCCAGGCCTTCAAGATGCAGGCGGTTCGCGAGATCATGCAAAAAGAAGGAGTCGCGCTCGAGGAGATCGCTTACGTTGGGGACGATGTGATTGATCTTCCCGTGATGCGGGAGTGCGGCTTCGCGGTGGCAGTGGCAAATGCCCGTCCGCAGGTGAAGGCCGAAGCGCACTATGTGACGCCGAATGCCGGAGGGTATGGGGCGGGGCGCGATGCGGTGGAATTCATCCTGGAATCGAAGGGCGTTCTGGAACAAGTCATCGCCGAATATATCGACGAGCGCAATCCGATTTCTCCATCGATGGATATTGGCAACGGTGGGAATCTTGCCTAGTCGGATCGGCCTGCTGCTTACATTGCGCGCATCAGGCTGAGAACGAGAATCACAAGCACGATCAGGCTCACCCCGGCGTAGAGCCTGTCTCTCTCGAGTGCAAAACCCGCGACTGCGAGGGCCACGCGCGCGACAGGTGTTGCAATCAAAAGCAAAAGACCGAATTGAATCAAACCCTCGCTATTGAGATGGGCGGCAGACTTGAGTATTCCACGAAAAGATTGCACGACGGCGCCGTCCGGCGAGAACTGGTGATAGCTGACCCTGTCAGCGTGGTGCCGCACTAGGTAGAGAACGCCGCCCCCGAAGACCGTTGCTGCCGAAAGCAGGACTCCGGCGCGCAGCAGATTGCCGATGTTGGTTTCGAGCCGCTGGTCGTCCACCGCTCTATACCTTTCCCGTGAGGCCATTCACGATCATTTCAATGGCCAGTGCCAACACCACGCATCCGAAGATAAGGCGCAAGGTGCGCACACGAGCTTGAACGAGAACCTTTGTTCCGGCGAACGCCCCTGCCAGTACCCCCAACATCACAGGCATCGCGACGCGAGGATCGATATAGCCGCGGCTCAGGTAAACCCCGGCGCTTGCAGCGGCTGTCACTCCAATCATGAAGTTACTGGTTGTGGTGGACACCTTGAAGGGGATCTTCATCGCGCGATCCATCGCAATGACTTTGAGCGCGCCCGAGCCGATGCCGAGCAACCCTGAGAGTCCGCCTGCCATGAACATCAAACCGAATCCGGTTGGTACATTGCGCACTCCATATTTCTGACGGGTTCCGTTGACAGGATAGGTCCCCTCCAGCCTCAGGCGTTTTCCGAGCGCATCGGACTCGGTTGGGCTGGCGTCTTCCGGCTCAGACTTGAATAACGATTGATACGCCGCCTGGAGGAGGACCAATCCAAACACAATCGCGATCACATGCGTGGTCACGTGTGCGGCCAGAACGGCCCCAACGATAGCGCCGACCGTCGTGGCAATCTCGAGCAGCATTCCTACCCGGATGTTGGAATAGCCCTCGCGGACATAGGCTGCCGCGGCGCCCGAAGACGTCGCGATAACCGAGACGAGGGATGCGCCGATCGCATATTTGATATCGACTCCCAGCGCGAGCGCAAGCGCCGGCACGATAGCCACGCCCCCGCCGAGTCCGGTAAGCGCGCCCAGAAAGCCTGCGACGGCCGACATGGCCAGAACCACAAATGTGAAAGTCAATGCCGTCATGAAGGAGTTGGTTGCGAGACCTTGCCCGCGAACAGGCGACCTGATCATTCTATCTGCATGGATCAAGTGCGGCGGAGAGGACTACTGATTCTTTGATGCAGATTTGGAGGCGGCATAAGACGGAAAGACGTTTTCGATGAGGTCATTGCGCAGTACTAAGCGCAGATCGGTAGTCGGATCGGGCTCGGTGTTCGATTGTGGGTGCAGCGTGGCCGCGGGAGCTGAAGTTCCGGTATCAGTGGTATTCACCACCAGAATGCTCGCAGCTCGGCCGGCCGGATCGACCAGAAGCTCGGAAGAGAAGCCGCCTTGATCGCCATCGTGGTAAATATAGCGGCGGCCGGCTGCCTGCAGCACAAAAAATCCGAGGCCCATCCACGGCTGCGAACCATGCAGGCCGCTGGTGTAGGGTGTCGGTTTCGCTCCTGCTTGAACGGCAGGAAGCACACCGGTCCAGGCTTCTTCAAGCGAACTTCGCTTCAGTACGAAGCTATAAGTCGAGTTAGCTGGGTCTCCGATGAGGAAGCGCAAATATTTCTCCATGTCGGTGATTGGAGCCTTGAGCCCGCTGTTTGAGGTCGTAATTCCCGTATCGAAGTTGAAGGGTTGCGGGACGAGCTTTGAGCCTTCGCGCAGATAACTTGCGGAGACGTGCGACTCAAGAAAATACGGAGAGCGATCAAAGTAGCTTTCAGTCATCCCGAGAGGTTTTAAGATATTTTTATCGAGATAGACTTCGAAATCGTCGCCCGAAATCCGCTCGATAATCTGCCCGAGGATGACGTATCCAAGGTTCGAATAGCTCCAATGGCTCCCCGGCTTAAACGCGATGTGCGTATAAGGGAGCATGGCAGCCACCTGTGCCCATTTCGTCGGCTCGAAGGGCTGCCAATCGCAGTTGGCCGATTCGTCGCAGTCCCATGGCCAAGTGGGGTTGCGGAAGCCCGCGCTATGGCATAGCAACTGGCGAATCGTAATTGCGTCGATGGAGCCGTATTCATCGTGGACTTGCCTTAATTCCGGCACGTACAACACTGCCGGATCATCGAGCGCGAGTTGGCCCCGATCGCGCAGTTGCAATATGGCAATGGCGGTCATGGTTTTGGTGATGGAGGCCCAGTTATAGGAAGTCTCGGCGTCGACTGGCAGAAGTTTGTCGCGTCGTGCTTCACCAAACCAAAACTCCATCGGCTGGACGTCTATATGGACAACGGCGATGCCGCCACCGACGACTCCGTGCTGGGAGAGGACGCCCGTGAACCGCGCGTGAAAGACGTTTTCCTGAGCAGCTGCCGATATCCCAATGTGGGAAAGGACAAGGAGGATGATCGCAATCGATGCAACGGAGATACGGTTCAACATGGGGGCAATGATATACGAGGGGTTCGCAGACCCAAAAAGTGACTCGGGGATTTTCCGCTCCGAGAGAGCGCCGCGACAGTCTGTTTGAGCGGTGTCCCGATCCAAGCAGGCTTCTGCCTCGACGCCTGCGGTTTTTGGCTTCGCCCAACTACCGTCCCGCGAGCCCTTCAGATCAGTTGGCCCGCGAGCCATTCTGATCAGTTTTCGACCGCCGTGAGCTCTCGCGGCTTCTCACTAGTCGAGATGGCTTTCGTGTTCAGAGTAGCTGCAGTGGGAGGGAGGCAAGGCGGAATGTGCGCTGGAACGATGCAGCTAAGAAACGTCGTTGCCACGAT
>Ga0187855_10002553_pt1 | contig 13707 bp, 13 predicted proteins | sample June2016WEW_8_10_2_FD_132969 | JGI IMG/M metagenome (GOLD analysis project Ga0187855, IMG submission 132969) | Peatland microbial communities from SPRUCE experiment site at the Marcell Experimental Forest, Minnesota, USA - June2016WEW_8_10 | ecosystem: Environmental > Terrestrial > Soil >...
ATCCTTGCCCGCCTTCGCTTCTTTCGCTGCGTCCCGGAGGTCATTAGAAGTGATTATAGCCACGTCGATTCCAAGACGCGGACGATGGGATTAATCCTGCTTCCGAAGTCTCCTGCGCGGTCGTCCTTTTAGGTTCGACGCAACTACTCATCATGAGCCCGACGCGTCCCGACCCTCCCGGCTTGCGACTGGATTCGGTGTCGTACCAGAGGCTGCGGCAGCAGGTTCTGCGTCGCGATGGCTGGCGGTGTCAATCGTGTGGATCTTTATCCAACCTTGAAGTCCACCACCAACGATTTCGCAGTCAATCCGGACACGACTCCGAGCAGAATCTAGGCTCAAGCCGCACGGCTGACCGACGACCTGGCCAAACGCTTCCTGGAGGACACTGTTGTACAGTTCGAATATCTGCCCGTGATCCACGCGGCTGCTGCTCTCCCAGGCGGCAGCGCCACCAAGGCGATTGAAGCACTCGCCCCGGCAGCCGCCTACGAGTTCGGATCTCCTGGTATAGTTGGCATCGCTCTCTTTCCCATTTACGTGCGTGGCGAAGCGTATCTGGCGGCTCGCCAGGGCGGCGCAGCCGCAGCCGAGTTCCAGAAAATTCTCGACCACCCGAGCGTCGTTGAGAACGAGCCAATCGACGCGCTGCGCACCTGGGCCTGGCTCGCGCCTACACTCTATCTGGCGACACCGCCAAGGCCCGCATGGCCTATCAGGACTTGTTCGCCCTCTGGAAAGATGCCGACCCCGACATCCCCATACTGAAAGAAGCCAAAGCCGAGTATGTGAAACTGCAGTAGTTTTTTCCGTTCCGATTGACCTCTTTCCAAATTCGACCTAATGTTTCCGCCAATGAGCAGTCCTTCCCAACTCATTGGTCAGACCATTTCGCACTATCGCGTCGTGGAAAAGCTCGGTGGCGGGGGGATGGGTGTGGTCTACAAGGCTGAGGACACTCGGCTTCATCGTTTTGTCGCCCTGAAGTTTCTACCCGAAAATATTGCTCGTGACCAGCAGGCACTGGCTCGCTTCCAACGCGAAGCTCAAGCCGCATCCGCACTGAATCATCCGAACCTCTGCACGATTTATGACATCGGCGAGGAGAGCGGGCAAGCGTTCATCGTCATGGAGTTTCTCGATGGCATGACACTGAAGCACAGCATCGCGGGAAAGCCGATGGAGACGGAGTTGATCCTTTCGCTGGCGATTGAAATCGCCGATGCACTCGATGCGGCACATGGAAAGGGAATCATTCACCGCGATATCAAACCAGCGAACCTCTTCATCACAGAGCGGGGGCACGCCAAGGTTCTGGATTTTGGGCTCGCCAAGGTTATGGTTACAGGGAGTTCGAGCAACGTAGGAGCGATTGACACACAGACGAGATCGGTGGACGAGCGACATCTGACCAGTCCCGGAACCGCTATAGGCACAGTGGCATACATGTCGCCCGAGCAGGTGCGAGGTAAGGAGCTTGATGCCCGTAGTGACCTGTTCTCGTTTGGTGCGGTTCTGTATGAGATGGCGACCGGGACCCTACCGTTCCGAGGGGAAACTTCTGGGGTGATCTCCCACGCCATATTGGATGGCGAGCCGACGCCCCTCGTTCGCCTAAATCCCGATCTACCGCCGAAGCTGGAAGAGATTATCAAGAACGCGATGGAGAAAGATCGAGAACTCCGTTATCAGCACGCCGCTGACATGCGGGCCGACCTAAAACGTCTGAAACGGGAAACAGCGTCACGACACGGTGCGTCCGGGAGTTCCGGCACGGTGGCGGTCGCACAAGAGAGCGGCCCTCAGGTCGCCCAACCCCGGTCGGCAGCTTCCGGCTCCTCTCCTGCGGTTGCTCCATCTTCGTCATCGAGCGGAGTGAAGGTCGCCGAAGTTCCTGTCGTGGCAAAGAAACTCTGGAGGGTTCTGGTTCCTGCAGCCATGCTACTTGTCGCTGCCGTAATCGCGGGAATGTTCTACTCCCGATCACGTTCAGCGACACCAGCGACCAAGGCAACGCCGCTCACAGAGAAGGACACGGTTGTGCTGGCAGACTTCGACAACAAGACAGGCGATACCGTCTTTGACGATGCTCTGAAGCAGGCGCTGGCCGTGGAGTTGGAGCAGTCGCCGTTTTTGAATGTGCTCTCCGACAGAAAGGTCAGCGAGACCTTGCGAATGATGGGCCGCCCAGCAACCGAACGCATCACGATGGATGTGGGCCGGGAGCTTTGCCTGCGCACAGGAAGCAAGGCGCTACTGGGCGGAGAGATATCGAGTCTAGGCAGCCATTACTTGATTGATCTGAACGCTGCGGCTTGCAGCAATGGAGACAGTTTAGCCAAAGAACAGTCTGAGGCGACAAGCAAGGAAGATGTTCTGAAGGCCTTGAGTCGAGCCGCTTCTAGTCTTCGTGCGAAGCTGGGAGAATCGCTGCCCTCGGTGCAGAAGTTCGACGTGCCCGTTGAGGCGACGACATCTTCTCTCGAAGCCCTGAAAAACTACAGTATGGGTGTCACAATCGGGCGCGAAAAAGGGGACGCTCTAGCCATCCCGTTCCTGAAGCGAGCCATTGAACTCGATCCTAATTTCCCCATGGCGTATGCCGGATTGTCGATACACTACGGGAACCTTGGGCAACCGTCGCTCGCGCTTGAATATGCAACCAAAGCGTATGGGTTGCGCGACCGGGTCACGGAACGGGAGAAGCTGCGTATCTCTGCAAACTATTTTGCTGCCACGGGGGAACTGGGGAAGGAATCGCAGACTTACGAACTGTGGATCGCAAACTATCCCCGTGATTTCACTCCGCATGCCAACTTGGGTGTGGATTACATTGCCATTGGGCAGTATGAAAAGGCTCTCGCGGAACTTCAGGAAGGATTGCGGCTTGCGCCTGACGCCGTGTTGGGGTACGCAAATCTGGGATCGACCTACTGCAGGTTGAACCGACTGGACGATGCCAAGGCTACGTTCGATCAGGCATTGGCACGCAAACTGGACGAAGGATATCTGCGCTTGAACATGTACTATCTTGCGTTTCTGCGGGGGGATGCTTTGCAGATGGAACAGCAGGTTGATTGGGGTGCGGGCAAGCCCGGAGATGAAGACTCGCTGCTCTCGGCCCAATCTGATACTGAGGCCTTTTACGGGCGGCCGAGCAAGGCGCGGGGCTTTTCTCGCCGGGCCGTGGACTCGGCTGTTCGCGCCGACTCCAAAGAAACAGCGGCTCTGTGGCAGGCGAATGCTGCGCTGCGCGAGGCGGAGTGGGGTGACGTTGCGTCCGCGAAGCAAGGCATCACGGCAGCTTTGGCGTTGTCTCCTGGGCGGGATGTAAAGGGGGCAGCAGCACTTGCACTGGCTCGCATCGGTGATACTCACCGAGCCACGGCCCTGGTCGGGGAATTGGAGAAAAGCTACGCAACGAATACCCTACTGAAGCTCTACTGGCTGCCGACGATTAGCGCCGCCATCGAACTCAACAAAGGCAATTCATCGCAAGCTCTGGTGTCGCTGGAAGCCGCCACGCCATACGAACTGCAAACAGGGACGGCCATCAACTACTTGTACCCGGCGTACCTGCGTGGCCAAGCCTACCTGCTCGCACACAATGGAACTGCCGCAGCCGCCGAGTTCCAGAAGCTGCTGGATCACAGAGGCATCGTGCTGAACTTTGTGACGGGATCGTTAGCGCATCTGCAAATCGGACGCGCCTACGCGATGGCAGGGGACACCGCCAAAGCGAAGAGTGCATACCAAGACTTCTTCACGCTCTGGAAAGACGCCGACCCCGACCTTCCCATCCTGAAGGAAGCCAAAGCTGAGTATGCCAAGCTGCAGTGAAGGCTTGTTTTTTGTTCTTTTTTGGTTTAGCTGCTGAAGCAGCGGTTTTGTTAGAGGCTCTAAGGAATTTCGCAGCCACTCGGGCCACGACTCCGAAGAGAATCTGATCACTCTCTGCACACAATGCCACGCCCTCGTCCATCGCTGAACAACATGGCAGCCGGCTTTACTCGCAGCGCTGACTCCCGCCGATTCGGCGGATCGGTAGAAGCCGCTTCTGGGTTTGCAGGTTCGAGTTCAACAAACCAAAAACCCTAATCCGCCGCAGCAGTGGCTGAAGCACGCTTTTCCATCGGCAAGAATTCGCGCGCATCGTGTCCCGTGTAGATTTGCCGCGGACGTGCGATCTTCTGCTCTGAATCGGTCAGCATCTCCTGCCATTGCGCCAGCCAACCGACTGTGCGCGGGATGGCAAATAGCACCGTGAACATCTCCGGTTCGAAGCCCATGGCCTGGTAGATGATCCCGGAGTAAAAGTCCACATTGGGATACAGCTTGCGCTTGATGAAGTAGTCGTCCTCCAGAGCAATCCGTTCCAACTCCAGGGCGACATCCAGCTTTGGATTGCGTCCCGTGACTTGGAACACCTGCTCGGCCGTCCACTTGATGATCTTGGCACGCGGATCGTAGTTCTTGTAAACCCGGTGCCCGAAGCCCATCAGCTTGCCATGCCCGCCCTTGACCTTTTTAACGTAAGCAGGGACGTTGTCCTTCGAGCCAATCTCGTCCAGCATTTTCAGGACTTCTTCGTTTGCCCCACCATGGAGTGGTCCCGAAAGGGCCGCGGCTGCTGCGGCCGTGGTCAGGTAAGGATCAGCATGCGCGCTCCCCACGGAGCGCGCGACGTTCGCGCTGCAGTTCTGCTCATGATCGGCGTGCAAGATAAACAAAATGTCGAGCGCGCGTGCCAACACTGGGTTGGCGACGTATTTCGGCTCGACCATCTTCCATAGCATATTCATGAAGTTCTCGGCGTAGTTCAAATCATTGTCTGGGTAAACATAGGGAAAACCCAGACTATGCCGGTAGGACATGGCTGCGATTGAAGGCATTTTCCCAATCAGCCGCTTGAACTGAAGGAGGCGGTTGTTGGTGTCGTGAATGTCTCTGGCTCCCGGGTAGACCGTGGACAATGCCGCGACTGTGCTCACAAGCATAGCCATGGGGTGGGCATCATAGCGGAAGCCTTCCATGAAGCTCTTGGTGGTTTCGTGCAACATGGTGTGGTGCGTGATTTCGTTCACCCAATTCTTTAGATCAACTTCGTTGGGCAAATCTCCGAAGAGAATCAGGTAGGCCACCTCGAGGAAGCTGCAGTGCTCGGCCAGCACTTCAATCGGGTAGCCGCGATAGCGCAAAATGCCGCGTTCGCCATCAATGAAGGTGATGCTGCTGCGGCAGGATGCTGTGTTCATGAAAGCCGGATCGTAGGTCATAAGTCCGAAGTCTTCCGGACCGGTCTTGATCTGACGGAAGTCCATAGCTCGGACTGTTTCTTTCTCGATAGGAAGGCTGTAAGTCTGGTTCGTGCGATTGTCAGTAATGGTGAGGGTGTCTTGTGCCATGAGAAATGTCTCCTACTGCGCAAGGGCTTGAGGCTGACAGCGGGTGCCAGTGTGGCAAGCTTCAGAAAACCCGCTGGCACGCATCGGCCTGACTGCGCGCGCGTCAAAATGCCAGCAATATGTCTCGGGAGAGTCAAATCTCCCTGGGAAAGCAGTCTGTCCGGCACCTATATCACTTGGTTCAACGAACAGGATGTGCTTGGGAGCACTTGTGGATGTGAGTGAGGTCACTAAGCAAGCTTCTCTGCGCGACAGGTTTCCGGGGTCGCGGCGGAAAGGCGTACTACCTGATGTCGATTCACGAGCACCTGCCGCCGCAAGCGAGATCGCTACCTCACGCTTCAATACTGAATCACGGGCGCCGTACACCTCGCCCATACCGCCTGCAACCCAAGGGGCCGAGAACTTCATAGCCATCCAGTTTCGTACCCGCAGTCAAGGTCATCGACGCGGATTATAACTCGCAAAGCTAGCTTCGATGACGGTTCTCTCATTCACAATTGGTGATAATCCTGGCGGCTCTTGGATCACGGGAGTCCTGACATCTTCAGTGCTGAGATGATGAACCTGACGACCTAACCCAAGACCCACAGGCTTTGGAACGTTTTCGGCGGCGCAGCCTCGGCCGCTAAACCATCCCAACCTCTGTACGATCCACGACATCGGCAAGCACGAGGTCCGCCACCAACAGTTTCGCCACTCAATCCGGACAAAACTCCGAACAGAATCTGATCACGCTCAGCACGCGATGCCATGACGCCCTGCATCGCTGAAGAACCTATGCTGCAGCGAAGCCGCTATCCCCAGTTCGTGAGGATGAGGCTTTGCCAATGTCTCCGCGATCAGACCGACTAATGCATAGGTAGCGGCGTTCGACCATCTCGCACAGCACTATCGAGAAGCTGGGCGGCAGCGGGATGAGTATTGTCTACCAGGCTGACACGTCAGGTCCGGCTGGCAGGACCACGATCAAAGCTTACCGCGGGCGGACGCAGCCAATAAGAAAGGCAAAGGGGAGGTCGGACGGCCAGAAGCGTCGAGCCTCCCTTTTTCACCCTAAGCCAACTGCAAGTCAACTGCGTCCCGTAGCTATTTTTTAGCTATTTTTCCAAGCACGCCCGCCGAGAACGCGTCGCAGCCGGACCCGCCGCAGGCCCCAAGAGGGCCGTTGGTGGGATCGAAAGAGGCGCCAAAGTAAGGAGAGTCGAAGAACGAGGCATCTATAGGCTCCGGCGGGCCGAAGGCGTTTGTGGGCGTGGTGTTAATGTATTCGACGTCACTCTCAAAAAACACGCCGTTACAGTAAGGGTCGGCCGTATTCGTACAGATGGGAACCACGCTCATCCAGTATGAACCAGCCGTCAGCGTAACGCTCAGTCCTGTCACCTGGATCGTGAATTCGGTCAGACCAAAAGGAGCGCGACCAGTCGCGGTGCTGCTGGCGGGGGAAGTACCGGAATCGACAACGGTTCCAGCGCTGCCTGCGAACACGCCTTCATTGATCGACCAGGAGGCCACAGACGTGGGTTCGGTTCCTTGGTCGAGGACGCCATACGACGCCTGATTGTTCGTGAAGAGTCCCCTCACGTCCCAAGTTTGCCCCGCGGGTACGGTGAACGGAACCCAAGTTGCGGCTCCGTACGGGGTTCCGGGTACGAGCGGCGTGCTCTCATTGGCCAAGCCATTGGGAAGGAATGGCGGATAAAGGGGATTATCGAGAAAGTCGCCGCCGTAGAACAAGCAGGCGCCAGCCGGATTGCCACATTTCCCGCTTGCAGGTTTTGTGGACGTGGAGGTAGTGGTGTTGGTCTTAGTCTGGACGTTTGGAAACGGTCCATAATCTTGGATCGTGGGCTTAGGTGTTCCCTTGTAGTTCTGTGCTGCCGCCGGTTGGGCGAAAGAAATCAGGGCAGCCGCCAGCGCTGTCGCACAAAGTGTTGTTTTTACCATTTTGTCCTCCTTGTGAATTTCCCCCGAGGGGGTCGTCAGTGATCCTGCGGTTAGAGACTGCAAACGGGTTCAATCCGACGGTTTTGCGAATGACAAAGCCCTCGCGCACTATCGTGTGTTCGTTTCCTGTCAAGTGCCGCAACAATTAATAGAGCAACGGGTATACCGCTTTGGGCAGCCTCCGCCGAGCGCTTCGTAAACTGGTACTCCCTTCTTGATCGTTGCCGCCAATCCGAGTTCACGCTTGCTTAGTTGAGCACGTCGAGTGTGACCTGGGTCTCACGCGGCACTCCTCCGCCTGTGGCGTTTATAGTGATCGTGTGGTTTCCGAGCGCGACTTTCTCACCCACCGTGACTTTCATGGTCGACTTCCCCGAGCCTGGCGCCGGTATGGTTCTAGGGCTGAAGGTTACAGTCACGCCAATTGGGTAGCCAGTCGCCGATAAGGAAATGACGTAGTCAAAGCCGCCAGAAACAGCCGTGGTGATTGTGGACGTGCCGGAGCTGCCCCGGGCAACGCTAATTGATGTAGGCGATGCGCTGATGGTGAAGTTAGCCGGCGCTTTGGTGACTGTTAGGGAGATCGTAACGATTTCGGTGATGCTGCCGGAGGTTCCCGTGACCTTAATCTTATACGTGCCGACGACTGCAGATGAGCCTACCGTGATCGTCATGGTTGAAGTTCCAGCCCCGGTAATCGAGGTGGGGCTGAAGGTCACGGTCACGCCCGTGGGCTGGCCCACTGCAGACAGGGAAATCCCCGAGCTAAAGCCGTTTGTCACCGTGCTGGTAATCGTGGACGTTCCCGAGCCGCCCTGTACTAGCGTAAGCGAAGCGGGCGAAGCTGTAAGGCCGAAGCCAGGAGTGTTAATTGTGCTGAGCAGCCCACTGATCAGACCGCTGCCGTTCGGACTGCCCCAGCCGGTCGCCAAATCGTAACCGATGGTTGCCGAATAGCCGTTGCTGCCGCCGGTGATGTCGTGGAAATCAGTGTCATAGCTCGAGCTTAAACCAATGTCATAAACGGCCGGATTGATGAAGCCGAGCGTCGTGGTTGCTCCGTTGTGGAAATACTGTTCGTTGGCGAGAGCCAGGTAGCCGGCCCACATGGGCGCCGCAAAACTGGTCCCGCCATACTCGTTGGCAGTGCAAGTCGTTTGGTCGGCGCAGACGTAAAAGGTGAAATTCGCATTGGCCGAAACGTCCGGGGCGTTGCGATAGTTGTCGGAGCATTCGGAGCAGCCGCCGGCTGTCGTCGTCTGCCAGAAGGGAATCGGAAACTTGTCCGGCGAAATGCCGCCGCCGCCGTCAACCCAAGCCGTTTCCGAACTCCAGGGGCCGCCCGCGCTGCTTGTCTCTAAGTCCGTACCGCCGACACCGATGACGTATGGAGATTCCATCGGCCACCAGGTGTCCGTGGACCTCCATGCGCCGCCATCGCCGGACGCTTCAAAGAAGCTCTGGCCCTGCGCCGCGAACTCCTCAAAGTACGGATCGTCAGTTGTGGGGTCCGGTGGCGGCCAATACCACGACGAGCTCAATTGCGCGTTCAGCGGACTGGCCGTGGCCATGGCGTTAAGAATGGCCGCATCGGTCGATCCGACGTACATCACGAGGCTGGCTAGGCCTGGGGCCATGCCGAGCGCCTGCGTCATGTCGATGGTCTGTTCGGTGTCATCACAGCCTTCGGAATAGATGCAGCTCGTGCTGGTCCCGTCCGTGGACAAGAGAGTGATCGGGACAGCTTCCGTTTGCTCAACGTTCGCGTAGTAAGTGTTCAGGTCGGCCAAATCGGTGCCGGCATACTCCAGCAACCCGAGCGACTGGCCAGTGCCGGTGAGAGTGGTTCCCTCGTAATAGGCCGCTCTCATGTCACTGCCCAAGAAGGATTGGTCAGGACCGGAGCCCGTCGTGGCATTGGACTTCGCCTTCAGGTCCCTCTTCACGAACATAGGGCGCGGAATCGAATAGTTGTCCAGTCCGGAGATGTGCCACAGCTGAAAAGGCAGGTCCACGGTGGGCTCGCGGTCCGGAGCGTAGAACGTGCGGTTTTCGGGGGGGTGCTGGTACACACCCATCGTTACGTGAAGTGCCTTTTCAATGCTCGCCACCGACCCCGTGACATCCACGTCCATGCGATTGCGGGAAGTGCCAACCACCTTTAAGCCGTTGGTTTCCGCCCAACGAACCACCGCGGAATAATCCTCGTGGCTAGGACCGAACATCCTAGTGAACTCTTCCACCTTGAGGAACTGGTGCTAAGACGCGCTGGAAGGATCATAATAGAGCTCCTTCAAGAAGTTATTTAACGCGGCCTGGTTTCGTAGCGGCAGAACCAAGACAAGGCGCATGGACTGTGTTGCGGGCAGATTCCCAACTAGAGGCGCCTGCCCATTGAGTGTCACTTCACGAACATGACGCGTTAACAGGGGCAGTGACTGCGCCTGGGAAACGACATTCGCGACCGACACAAGCGCAACAACCGTTAGCAAAGTACTTAATCGTCGCATCATGATTTCTCCTCTTGTCCGGTAGTGGGAATCTACTCCTCCCGCACCAAAGCTTCGGTCACCCACATTGCCGCAAGGGGTGGACTGGAATGCGAAACACGCACGGGAAGGCGAGCCGGCGGGCTGAGTGGTCAAGCTGATCTCTCCTGGGATCGGAGCTGCCGGTGAATGGGACGGCGGCGTTTGCAACAGTCAGGGCCGACTGCTGGCCGGGCAGAACTTGCTCGATGGGAACAGATGACTCGATTGCGGATCGGAATCAGAGTCCCCGACTTAGCTCCACTCAGAACCCCACCCGGCGAACTGCGCAACCTTACACACGGGCGTGGTGGCTGTCAAGATGGAGGTTTTGCACTAACTGTGGATTTCTCGCGCTAGTTGCAATCGGGAAATGTTAGCCGACAGGCGCGTCCCCGGAAGTTTGGCAGAGCCTGAAAGCGAGCGTACAGCTTATGGAAACCATGTTGGCGGGAATGCAGGAATTGCGTCACTACATGACTCCGCAGCGGGCTTGAAAAGTGTTGGACGAAACGATTAGGCAAGCCGAAACGCAATTGGCGGGACTAAGCCGCATGGTTGTGAATTAACGTAGTAACTGTGTTCGACTCGTCCAACCTGTGCCACCTTCGAACTGCGTTATGCCCAAATGGCTGGACGAAGAAGCGACCATCGCGTAGATTGCAGCCCCGGATTCTACGACTCACCCCGTAGTGTGCCGTACCTTGCGTCATCTTCCGTTGTGCCCAATCCTGTCAGTATCCAGATGCTTCCATCGCTTTGTGGGACCGGATGAAGATTTATGGTCTGAACTGGTCTGCTAGCTTCTAGGAAGGCCACGTCGTTACCAACGCTGAGTATCCGGTGTGCAATGAGAACAACGTCACCGGTTTTTGGTCCGCGCATGATTCCTACCTCCCCGCCTTCGCAGCACTGCTTATGGTTGGCTTTACAAGGTCCATCCCCAATTCTTCTTTGGCAAGCTTTGCAAGATATGCCCACACGCCATCGTTAAGGGCTACAGGGGTAAGGCCCTTCCTATTCGGTTCCGTGCGACGCAGCTCATGCCAGCCACCATCTGGTAGGTCAATGAAGATTCGCCCGGTTTTGCTGTTCATAATTACCGGGTGATTGAAGATTTGATTGTCAGCATAGTAAGCAACGTCGGGTTCTCCTACTGCATTTTGCAATGCTTCGCGCCATTCATCTTCTGTCCACAGCGGGTACTGACGACGAGGCGCTACTTTCCTACCGAAATTAATTCCACATTCGAACGCTCGCACTACTTCCACAGACGCATCAACCCATCCGATTTTGTCTGCCATTGATTCCCTCCGCAGCCATTGTTGCTGGCCGGGCGGCGCAGGGAAAGTTACGAGCGTCATCAATCTAGGGTTTACGGTGTCGAGGCCTCTAAAATCCATACGAAATACCGAGGGCGAATTGATGCTGTGCCTGCAGGTTTGTGCGTATTTTAACGGGCCACGATGTCAGCCGAGTGGCGGCAGTTGCTTTCCTTTTTTCGCTTGAAAACACTGGGCCACGACATCGGCCAGAAAGTCCTTGGCTACGTCTGCTTCCAGCAAGCGGTCGCGGTTCTTGGTGAATGCCGTCGGGTCCTAGACTTCGTCATCCGGGTTGAGGCCAGCGGAGCAGCAGGTTGTAATCCATCTCTTCCATCAGCAGCCGCTCGCTGTGGATCGAATACAGCATCTGCAACAACTGTGCCCGCAACAAGTTCTCCGGCGCAATCGACGGCCGGCTAACCTCGGCATACATGGTGTCGAACCGTCGCGACAACGCTCAACACCTCATCTGCCATCTCCCGGATGGTGCACAGCGGATGATCCTTGCGCACGCACATCTCGGGGGATAAATAACCGAACATGTGATTCTGCTGATGATCTTCTCTTCGCATGCCTTCTCGTACGGTGGTTGGCTGTGGATTGGAGCAAATTTTTCAACAGCTCGCTAAGTTCCAGATCGTTGTGAATGGCAAATGATCTATCGGTTGAAGCGTCGAGGTTCCTTCATAGAAATTGGCTCGCACGATTGATGCTTTCTTGGCTGCGTCCGATCGTTTCGACTTTCGCAGGCTTCGAGTTGTTTTCGGGAGGAGGCTTGACTCCGTTCTTCACTCCTTGCTCCAACTGGCTCATGAGATTCTTGATCTTCTCGTCACCGGCATCCAAAATCGTGCGTAGTTCCGCACTGGCAGTCAGAGCGTTCTCATACGCATTCCGAGTTCTGACTAAGAGCGGGAGGTGTTCGATGAACGCGGTTGCGCTCTGGTTGAACTCGTCGATTGCTGCAGTGTATGTCGTGACGGCCGGTAACGACGTTGGCTGCTTGCGGTCATCGGTCACAAAATTGTGGGTACCGATCTCGAGATACCCTTTCTTGGACTGGCTGTTCGTTAGAGACTCGATCAATGCATCGCCGAGCGACTCCAATTTCTCCAGCATCTTCTTGGAGCCAAATTCGGGCTGCGCATTCAGAGCATTATCCTGTTGTTTCGACATTGGGATGCGCTCCTTTTGTTTGGTGAGAAGGGTGAAAGGAACGTCGCGCAGCCTGCGCGGCGAACCGCTATTGTTGGAATGCCAGCAAACTACGCCGGTTCCTACTAAGTGTCAATTGCCCCAAAATTAGTGCAAACCCCGAATCCTGAGCAGACGGCAATGATAGGTGGCAGAATCGTCCCAGAGGCGTTCCCCCGCGCGGGATCGGCTCGAGATGGGGGGCTAAGGAGCATCCTCCTGCCAGCAAATCAACATCCTTATTATTAGATCGTCCGCTAGGGCGTGGCAACGATCGTTTGCCGCAACGCCCATCCAGCTACAAAACTCGCGATCTTATGAATGCCACTTTTGTAAATGCTTAAAACAAATCACTTAGTGGCTTTGTTTCGCAAAATCGCTGCAGCCTGCTGTGATCCCCACACGCGGAAAGAAGGGAAGAGTTCTGGTACGAGTTACCGGCTCACAATCCTGTCGCAACTTCACCCATTAGCTTTTGTTTGGTTTCCTGCGTCTTCTCTTTGCTGTCTTTGATTTCTTATGTCTTATTGAGAACCTTTGGCTATCGTGGGAAAAGGGTACCAAAGCGGCAAAACTCGCGCGGTTGTCAGGGCCGTCAGCTACGATGGCTCCTCGCCTTCGCTGAATCCATCGCTTGCGGCTTCTTCGATTTGCTCTTCTGTGGCGACGGAGCACGGGGCGGCGTCCTCGTGTTCTATGGTGCCGGCGGAACACGGGGCTGTTTGTTCCGGTTCTGCCCAATCTTCGTTTTCGGTCACCTCGATCCCGTCCGTTAGCGAGCCGGTTGAAACAATCTCTGGCGCAAGCCCGCCTTCTACGTGAGTGGTTTGCATTTCCTGAGGGAGTTGGTCTTCCAGCTTTGCTACGCGCGTTTCAAGATCCGCAGTAGGGAGGATTCGGTGGAACGAATTACATAGCTGCGCGAAAGCACTGGCTTCACGCGCCCCCATTTCCCCCGACAGCAATAAGCGCATGGCCTTCCCAGTCACCTCGCACAGGCCGGCGGCAGTCATGTTGTCCGGCACTTCAAGGTCTACTGGGGATCTGCGGTTTTTTTGCCCTCCAATTTGGCCGAGGGTTTTGGCACTGTGCGGGTTAGCATGGAAAAAACAAAGCCCCCCTGTACCGGCGGCGGCCCGGCAGGGGGCGCCGGTTTTCGTTTTACCTTGGCATGTTGGCATGCATTCTCCTTTTTTCGAAAGGCTGCTTCCTTCACCGCCGTTTCACGGGGCAGTGTTGGACGTAAGACGAACTTGCCTGTATCGCTTAAGACCGGAAGTGACCATGACTCGTTCATATAATCAG
>Ga0187855_10002555_pt1 | contig 13702 bp, 11 predicted proteins | sample June2016WEW_8_10_2_FD_132969 | JGI IMG/M metagenome (GOLD analysis project Ga0187855, IMG submission 132969) | Peatland microbial communities from SPRUCE experiment site at the Marcell Experimental Forest, Minnesota, USA - June2016WEW_8_10 | ecosystem: Environmental > Terrestrial > Soil >...
ATCCTTGTCGTGGCGGCCGAGTTCTATGGGTGCGGATCAGTTAAATCAAGTGCCCGCGGCAAACCCATGAAAGGATGCCTCGTGTCATTCGACCGGATCTCTCAAAGTGGGAGGTTTCCCCGCGTTTCGCAGGCTGCACGCCAAACAGCGCACCGACTCGTCGTCGGTTTCCGATTCATAGTGTTTGTATTTCGATGATAGCGCCGCCCACACGACTGCGCAGGCAAGGCTCCTCGGTTTGAGGTCGAAGACTTCGCTAGAGTTGTAGCGGGCCAAAGCGATTCCCGGTTATAGCCGGCCGCCGTAAATGAGAGGCTAGCGGTTGCCGGAAGACACGGGCCGTTCGGTCAGCCATGCCCCCCGATCCGTATCCGACCGAGCCGCATCACTTCGGGAACTTAGTCGCTGCCACGGGTGTCGAATAAGTTGGGTTAGAGAGCAATCCAATAAGCCAAAGGAGGCAGAAAATGTTCGACGCCATTTGTGTCTCGCAACGGTCCCGAAAACCGTGGACTGTAACACTTTCCTTCTTCGGGCAGGGCGTTCTGATCGGGCTGGCGGTTCTGGTTCCGCTGGTGAGCACGGAGGCGCTGCCGCACTTACGCGTTCTCAGCGAACTCTTGCCGGAGCCGCCCGCGCCTGCCCCCGCACACCGGCCGCAGACTGCCGTGAAGCCGGTCAAGCCCGTTCCGTTCGAGATCAGCCGGGGCGTCTTGTCGGTGCCGTCGCAGATACCGAAAAACGTGGTGATGATTCAGGATGCGGATTTCGATCCGAACGTGGGCAACGACGTGGGAGTGCCGGGAGGGCTGGGAAATCCGGCCGGATCGGGGAACGCCGTGATCGACAGCCTGGGGCGGCCCACGCCCCTTCCCGATCCGCCCGAACGAGCAGCGGCGAAACAGGCTGCGCAGCTTGCGCCGATTACGCGCATCAAGGTCGGCGGAAAGGTCCAGGAGGGCAAGCTCATTTCCGGTCCGCGGCCCGTCTATCCTCCCCTGGCCAGAACGGCGCGAATCTCCGGTGTCGTGCGGCTCCAGGCGGTGATCTCGCGTGACGGCGCCATCATGGACTTGCGGGCCATCAGCGGGCACCCATTGTTGATTCCGGCAGCCATATCGGCGGTGAAGCAGTGGCTCTTTCAGCCGACTTATCTCAACGGCGATCCTGTCGAGGTAGCCACCGACATCGAGGTGAACTTCACCCTGCAGCACTAACGCGCCGTGGAGCACGTTTGAGCGTGCCGCGGTGAACTTCACTTCACCGTCCAGCCGGCGGAGGCAGGTTCTCTCGCCTAGTGGTGAACTTTAGTCCACCACACGTAGTTCACAGTATGCGAACCAGCGAGCGATTTCTCGCTCAGTTCTCCGCTTCCGATTCAATTCTATCGAAAATAAATCGTACTGTATAACTCGCGTTACTGAGATCCATGTTACCTTCCGTACTTATAAGTCACAGGAGGACTTCGTGCGCCGGAGCTTGCTGCCGCCGCTGTTGCTGATATCCCCCGTACTGTGCTTCGCCGGAGAAGGGCCGGCGCAGCGCGGTCCCCTGCAACTGACTCTCAAGCGCGCGGTCGAAATCGCTCTTTCTCCGGAAGGCAACACCTATATCCAGCTTTCCGATGAGAACGTCAAGCAAGCCAAGTCCCGTTCCGCGGAAGCGCGCTCGGCTTTTCTGCCCGATGTGGAAGCCCAAGCCGAACAAACCGTCGCCATGCGCAGCCTGGCCGCCCTGGGTCTGGACCTGGCCACCAACCAGACGCTGACGCAGGCCGAGAACGGTCTAACCGGCCCCTTGGCCCCAACCGAAAAAACTCTGCTGAACGGTATCATCAAGGATATTCCGCGCGTGGTGGGTCCCTTCGACTCGGTAGATGTGCGCGCCCGGGTCACGCAAAGTGTATTGGACTTCAGCAACATCCGCCGGTACCAAGCCTCTCGCGCCGCGGTGCGCGCCGCAAAAGACGACCGTAGCAACACCGACGACTCGGTCTCCGCCACCGTGGCCAGAGCTTACCTGACCGCTCTACGCGCCGACGCCGACGTAGAAGCCTATCAAGCCAACGTGGCGTTGGCGGAAGCCGTCCTGAAGCAGTCGCAGAACCAGAAGGAAGCCGGCACGGGCACGGGCATCGAGGTCACTCGCGCCAAGGTGCAGCTCTCCAATGAGCAACAGCACCTCCTGATGGTCCAGAATGAACGCAGCAAGGCCTATCTGCAATTGCTACGTGCCATGGGTTTGAATCTCGCCACCACCGTAGAACTCACCGACAAGCTGACTTACGAACCCGTAGAGGCGGTCGGTGTGGAGCAGGCGCAAGCCAAGGCTCTGAACAATCGTTCCGACGTCAAAGCGCAAGAGCAGCGCGAAGCCGCGGCCGGCTTGAATGCCAATTCGGTGAAGTTCGAACGCCTGCCGAGCCTGGTGGCCTACGCGGACTACGGCAGCACGGGAACCAACGGCGAAACCGTGTCGCTGCTGCCCACCCGGGACTACGGTTTTGCCCTGCGGGTGCCCGTCTTCGACGGGGGCCGGCGCGACGCCCGCCGTGCCGAAACGGCCTCGCAATTCCGCCAGGAGCGGGTGCGCACCGGCGACCTGCGGGAACAGATCGAGCTGGAAATCCGCACGGCGCTCGACAGCCTGCATTCCGCCGAAGAACAGGTAAAAGTCGCGGAAGACGGGCTCGGGCTCTCTCAGAACGAACTCACGCAGGCCCGCCGCCGCTACGAGGCAGGCATGTCCAGCAGTCTTGAAGTCACCGACGCCCAGACCCGTCTGGAACGCGCTCGAGATAACCGGATCGCCGCCGTGTACAACCACAACCTGGCCCGCATCGACCTGAGCCATGCCACGGGGACGATCCTTGCGGACCTGCAGCATGAGCCACGCGGCGCGGCAATCCACCCCGAGCTCGCGGAGCCGGACCTACCGGAGATGGACCTCGTGCAACCCGGCATCTTATTGGCAGCGCTTCGCGAAACCTCCCCGCCGGAGATGCTCCTCCAAGCCCAAAAGGTGCCCGAAGTACAGCCCCCAAAACAGCCCCAAACGCAGGCGGAGACGCCCCATCTCGCCGCGTCTTCCATCGCTGAGAAGCGCCCGGCTGTTCTGCAGGTAGCCGCCCGTCGGACCAGAACAACGTCCACTCGGGCCCATCGAAGAGCAGCGGCCAGGAAGCGGGCCCACCACAGGGTACCCGGGAAGGCCCCCCGGAGGACGCGGCGAGCAACCAAAAGACAGCTATAGGCGTCTAATCGCTAGGGTATCCCACCCAAGCGGTGAGCCGTACTGTCGGCGGCTGCTATAATGGCTCTGGGTCCCTCGGATTTCAAATCTATGAACAGCCGTATCAAATACCTGGTGGTGACCACCTCTACATGCGTCACGTTGGTGCTGGTTCTGGGCACTGTGCTCGGCCGGAGCGCCTCAACCGATAGGCCGTATCCGCAACTCGGTGTATACACAGAGGTGCTGCACCGCATCAAAAGCGAGTACGTGGAAGAGCCGGACATGAAGAGCGTCACCCTGGGCGCTTTAAACGGGCTGCTCGAATCCGTCGATCCCTTTGCCAGCTATCTCAACGCCGACCAGTACAAGGACTACCTCAAGAACAAGGACGCGCATAAAGCCGATGTGGGCCTGGTGCTGTCCAAAAAATTCGGGTTCGTCGGCGTAGTGGGGGCGGTGCCCGGATCGCCTGCCGCAAAGGCGGGTTTGGCCACCGGCGATATGCTCGAAACCATCAATGCCGTGGCCACGCGTGATATGCCTCTGGCGTATGCCAGCCTGCTGCTCGCGGGCGAGCCTGGTTCCTCAGTGGAGCTGACGGTGGTGCGCGTGCGGCGTCCCGAGCCGCAGAAGATCAAGCTGACGCGTACCAACCTCACGTATCCCGCGGTGACCGGAAAAATGCTTGCCGACCAGGTAGGGTATATTCAACCGGAAACGCTCGGATCAGGCAAGGCCAAAGAAGTGGCTGCCGCCGTCGAGTCGCTGCAGAAGCAGGGTGCGCAGAAGCTGATCCTGGATCTGCGAAACTGCGCGGTGGGCGGGCCGCAGGAGGGGATTGCGCTGGCAAACCTCTTCCTCTCCAAGGGTGAGATCACGTATTTGCAGGGTCAGAAGATACCGCGCCAGGACTTCCAGGCGGATGCTTCCAAGGACATCACCAAGCTGCCGCTGGTGGTCATCACCAACCGGGGCACTGCGGACGGCGCGGAAATCGCGGCTGCCGCCCTGATGGAGGATAAGCGCGCCGAGTTGGTGGGCGAGCGCACATACGGCGATGCCTCCTTGCGGAAGGCTATCACCATGGACGATGGCGGCGCGATCATATTGTCTGTAGCGAAGTACTATTCGCCAGACGGTAAGGCTATCCAGGATGTGGGCGTCACGCCCCAGACGGTCATGGCCGAGCCTGAAACCCAGGTGGAACTGGACGAAAACGGCGAGCCTCTGCCGGAGACTCCCGAACAGCCCGACAAAAAGCAGGAAGACCCGCTGCTGAAGAAGGCAATCGAAATTCTGGCCGGCCAGAAGACTGCGTAAGTAGCCTGCATCTGCGTGCGGCGCGGCGGGCGCTCCTGGCGTTGGCACGGCGGACTTACGACGAGGCAACACTCAGATGAGAGCCGGAGAATATCGGATGTAGAGGACCGAGGCCGGTTTCCGAGCCTGCGTGTCCCACCCGGTTGGTTCGTCGGCGTCTCGAAACAACGCAGTCAAACCACAAGCCTTATCCCCCGGTTTCAAAGAGAGCTCTCGGCAATTCGGACTGTCTAACGATGCTTGAGAGTGTGCCCCGCTTGACCGGATCATGAAGCGGAACAGGCACGGTGATTGTCGTGTCTTCCACCTGCTTCTGCATAATCCGATGGCTGCCACGTTGACGAACCGCCGCAATCCATTTCGTTCGAGCACTCGACAAACCTCGTCCCCTGAAAGGACGCGGAGCTTACCCAACCGGAGCCTCGACTTGTGTGACGAAGATTTCGCTGTTTAGCCGCCGGGCAACTTCGGAAGGGTCCGCTGTCTCGAAGAATAGGGAAAGCGCCTCAATCAAATTCGCTCTGGCCTCCTCGATTGACGAGCCTTGGCCCGCGATGTCGAGTTCCGGAAAGCGACACAAATCCCGGCTCTTCTCGTTCGATAATTGCGGTCAAGCGCAACAGTTGCCCCATGATCCGAGTCTACGAAAGATCGCCTTTTGCCATTTCGCCGGCGATGGCCGGCGGTGCCGACAAACGGCCCCCTCGGGACCTCCGATGACCCACGAGCGCCCACGGCCACCCTCTAGCCGACCGCAACTATGCCGCCCTACGCGCTGACCGAAGCCGAGCTTACCGTCGCCCCGCGTCCCATCTGCCCCACCGGCAGCCGCAAATGGAAGCAAGCGCCATGGCCCGGCTCGGATTCCTCCCACATGTCGCCACCGTGGTCCAGCACGGTCTGCCGCGAGAGCGCCAACCCCAGTCCCAGCCCGTTCCTCTTGCCCGCGCTGGCGAACGGCTCAAACAGGCTGTCGCGGATCTCCGGCGCGATGCCTGGTCCGTTGTCCCGCACTTCCGCCATCACGAAGCCGTCTTTGGCGAAGGCCGAGATTGAAATCTGGCCGCCGTCCGGCATCGCTTCCAAGGAGTTTCCCACCAGGTTGGCGAAGACCCGCTCCACGCGGTTGCGCTCCAGCGGCAGCTCGATCTCGTCCGGAACCTGGATCTGTAGATCGACGCTCTGCGCTTGGGCCGCGGCGAGCAGCGATTCGCAGCCAGCCGCCGCCACCTCCCGTAGCTTGCACATCTCGGCGCCGCGGGAACTGCCCCGCGACACGTTCAGCAGGTCCTGCAGCAATTCCTGAATGCGCCGCGAAGCGCGGTAGATATTGGCGGCCAGCCGCTTCACCTGCGGCGGCGTCAGTTCGGAATCCACCAGCATCTCGGCCCCGCCGTAGACCGCCGCTAGCGGGTTGCGTAGATCGTGCACGATGGAACTCGAAAGCCGCCCGATGGTAGCGATGCGCTCCTGGCGAATCAGCTCCTGGCGCGCCTGCTGGATGGAGGCGCACATGGCGTTAAAGGTCCGCGCCAGGCGGCCCAATTCATCCTGGCTGACTACTTTCACGCGGTGTTCGTAATTCTGCCGGGCAACCTCCGCGGCAGCCCGGTCCAACTCCTTCACCGGCTCCACGATGCGCCGCGCCAGCACGTACGTCAGTCCCAAACCCGTCGCGATGGCCAGCAGCCAAAGCAGGATAATGTTGCGGCGCAGCTCAGCCAGCCGTTCGTTGGCCGCCTCGAACGAACGCAAGATCCACAGTTGGCCGATCACCTTCCCGTCGATGTCCTGCAGCGGTTTCGGGCGCGCCGCGTACTCGATCGCCCCGTCGCTCACGCGATTATTCTCCAGAGGCTTGCCCAGGCGCAAAGCGATTTGGCGGGTTGCCCGCGAATTCAGCGTCGAGATCGCCTGCCCGTCCGAGAGGAACAGGAAGTCGCTGTCGCCGGTCGCCTTTTTCAGGTTCCGCGCTGCGCGCGCGTCCACTTCGTATCCGGCCACGAGCACGTTCAACAGCACTTTCTCCACGTAGACCGGAGTGAAAACCGTCTGATAGAGACGCCCGCCCCGCCTCAAGAAGCCGGAAGCCTGCTCTGGAAACTTGAGGGCGGCAGTCTTCACCACGTCGAGATTGTCTCGCAGAGAGGCATCCGGCAACGGGCGGCCCAGCGAAGCGATGACCCTGCCGCGCGCATCCGTTACCAGAAAAATGGCGTTTTCATCCGAGATCTTGCCAAACAGTTCCCCCGCCGTGTCGGTGATGGTGTTATCGTCCCCGGTACCGAATGCGGCGCGCACGTCTGACATGTTGCTCAGGATTCTGCTTACCGAACCAAGCTGGTCCGCATGGGCCTTCCACAGGGATTCGTATGCCTGGAAGCTCGCTCCCACCTCGGCTTCGAGACTGGCCGTAGTCGTTTGGACCGCATCGTGTTGTACGATCCAGCCGGTCAACGCGAAGAGCAGCGTGATTGCCACCGAGGTGGAGAGCAGGATCTTCCACAGCAACGATAAGCGTGAAAATGACGAGATCATGGTTGGTTCGGGTATGCCGGTTGATCGTCGATCACCGGCGGATAATCTTGACCGTGCTTATTCTTGTGTGGCGCCGGAATATAGCCGGTTTCGGAAACGGTAATGCGGGGCAGCACCAGCGGCGCGTCGCCGTCCAGCGTGACAGGACGATCCAAGTCATTCAGGGTCTCTTCAGTGGCCCTCTCGTGGAAGACATGCAATCGATAGCTGCCGTTTGGCACACCCCGGATCTCCCACTCGCCGGAAGCTTTCGAAACGGCGAACCATGGGGTGTCCAACACGGCGATCACCGCGCCCATGGTGGGATGAATGTTGCAAAACACGCGAACGATACCGGGACGCGTGAAGACTACGCTCTTGGTGGTGTAGGGCGGATACAAGCTCACGTCGAAATGCTGTCCGCTGTAATTGGAAAACGCGTTATGGTAGAACGGATCTTTATTCGGAAAGTCCACAATTCCGCCGACCGGAATGGCCACCACGTGTGGGATGAAGTGCTTGTCCTCTTGTTTCATCTGAGCCCGGTGCGGCGCGCCGGCCGGTATCGTGGCGCGCCGTTCGGTGGGATCGAGCCACACCACCACATCCTTGAAGTCTTTGTGCCGGCGTACCGTGAGATCTCGCGAATCGGTAAGCGCCACCGTGCCGCTCACGGTGGCGCACCAGCCGGAAATGAGCCAAAGGCCGCTAAAACAGATACGCCAGAGCCAGGTCATAATGATTGTTCAACCGCATGCCCGCTTCCACATACCGGCTGCGTGCCTGGGAAGTCTCCACGCCCAGCAATACGTTGGGCGCCAGGCGGTAGAAAAAATTCGCGCCATACAACCAGTTCCTCGCGATGGCGTAGGGCGCCAGGTCCGCTTCGCGGTCGTTCTCCATCCCGGAGAAGATATGGAACGAAAGGCGTGGCGTGGCCAGAAAAGTCAGTTGCCCCCAGCCTCCCTTGCCGTGTACGGGAATGGCCAAGCCTGAGGGCAGTATCGTGAAACCTTCCAGCCCGCCCACCGGACCAACGTTTTGCCCGGTAAAGAACGCGCCGGTGAACTCCAGCTTCCGCCACGGATTGGTGAACCAATCGAGCGAGAACAGATTCGAAGGCACCGACGTGCCGGCCACATGCGTGTCGCTTGTATGGAATCCCGACGCGATTTCGAGGCGGCGGCCATCCTCCGCGCCGTAGTACGCCTCCACACGGCCTTCTATGCCAGGCCGGGCCGGCTCCGGACTCGCCGTGCTCCCCTGGTATGGCACGGACTCCTCGGTCTGCACGACACCGACTTGCGCCCGCAGGCCGAAATCGTCTCCGAAGCGCACCTTCTGCTCAAAGCGTACCTGCGGAATCCAGAGCCATAGGTTGCCAGCGCCGGCCAAAGGCGAAAACTCCACCTGCGCCAGCGAGGCCGGCTCGCGCGGCGCGAAGATGGGACTAAGGAGCCCCGCTACGATGCTCCGGTTCGTCCAATCGATTTCGATCGAGCCCGTGCGAAGCCGGAAATCCTGATCCAGCGGCGCCCCCGTGCCGCCCGCGAAATCCATGTAGACCGAGCCGTGGACACTACCGCCCAGAAAAGATTGCGGTCCCATGTACTCCAGGCCGATGGTGGTTTGATAGAAGCTGCCACCCCCGCTGGCCTGTCTTTCGGGCCATGCGAACAAGGGGTACTGCTGTCCGCCGCTGCCATCGGAATTCCGGAAGGCATTAAACAGGGCCATGCCCGTGATGCGGATGGGGAAGTGCTGCGAGGCCTCCACTTTGCTCTGCGCCTGTTCTTCCGTGCGGCTCTCCTCGACAGCGACCCTTTCCTCGAGGGTGGGGGCTGACGCCGGCGCTTGGCCGCGCGCGCCCGCCAGTTCCTGGCGCAGTTGGTGGACCTCTTCGGTCAGCGCCTGGTTTTGCTTTTCCAACCGTTCCAGGCGGTCCATGATCTCGCGGATCTCCGGCGAAGCTTGGGCGGCCAAGTTACCGGGTACCAGCAGACACCACAGCACTGCGCCGAGCGCGAGAACGGAACCGCGCGCATCGGAAGGGAAAAAATCGCCCGTCGAAGGGAACGGCAGGCGAAACCGCCTGCCCCACCACTCCAAACAAAAGTCGCGCTTCGGCGGCGCCGGCGTTTCCGCCTGCGATCCACGGTTTTTTCCCAGCTCACCAGCGGGCGGTTTTTTATGGGAGGCCATCGGCAGAATCGGCATCGAGAAGTTGCTCCAGTTTCAGCCGCACTTGGGCGGGCGAATAAGGTTTGGAGAAAAAAGCGTTTGCGCCTAGCGCCACGAGGCGCTCCGGCGTGCGCGGATCGGTGTCGCCGCTGACCACGATGATCGGCAGCCGCCGGTGGCGGGGTTCGGCGCGGATCCGCTCGATGAATTCGAATCCGTCCATGCGCGGCATGTTCAGGTCCGTAACCACCGCGCGCACAGCGCAATCCCCGCTCTCCAGCAGGCGCAAGGCGGCCTGCGCTCCGGGCACCACGGCCACGGAGATATCCGGAATCGCGAGGAATGCCATTTCCAGCGTGGTAGCGCAGGTTGCTACATCTTCCACAATAACGACTGTACCCTCAGGCATTTCCAGGTCTCGTTGCACTTCTTACGTATATTTTCACCCATCCGCCAGCAGCCGCAGGTGGCCGCGCTGTAAAAATGGTGTAAAAGTTGCCATATGTGCCCTACCGCCGCGACGGCCCGTCCACGTCACGGCAAAAACCGGTACCCCACCCCATGCACAGTCAGAAAATGCCGCGGGACATTGGGCTCGGGCTCCAGTTTCTGCCGCAGCTTCACGACGTGGGCGTCCACCGTCCGCGTATTGGGGAAAAACTCGTAGCCCCAAACGGAATTCAGGATCATATCGCGGGTGAGCGGCCGGTCTGGGTTCTGCAGGAAATACGTGAGCAGGTTGTACTCGGCGGGGGTCAGCTTCACCTCTTCGTTCCGCCGGCTGACCACGCGCCGCTCCAGGTCCACCTCGACCTCGCTGAAGTGCACGATCTTGCGCGCCTCCGGCGACGCCCGCCGCAAGACGGCCCGAATGCGCGCCAACAGCTCGCGCGTGCCGAAGGGCTTTACGAGATAGTCGTCGGCGCCGATCTCGAGCAGCAGCACCTTGTCGATTTCGTCGCCCAGGGCGCTCAGCACGATTATGGGCAGGCCCATGTTCGCGGCGCGCAGTTGCTTGCAGATCTCCACACCGCTCATGCCGGGCAGGCGCAGATCCACCAGCATCAGGTCGGGCTTGAGCAGCATGGATTTCTCGTAGCCGGCCCGGCCGTCGGCCACCAGCACCGCGCGAAACCCTTCCTGCTCCAGCATCACGCCAATGGTGTCCCGCAAGCTCTCGTCGTCATCGATCACCAGTATGGTCTGCATGCTATCCCGCGTTATCAATTGTAGCGAAACACAATCAAAGACTTGTAAAAATAGCGTGATAAGCTCAATATCAGCAGGTTGCGGATGGGTGCTTAGCTCAATGCGAGTCACAGTCATTGGAACGGGGTACGTCGGCACGGTGACGGGCGCTTGCCTGTCCTACCTGGGCCACCACGTCACTTGTGTGGACACCGATGCACTGAAGATTGAGAAGTTGCGCCGCGGCGAGATGCCCATCTACGAGCCTGGTCTGGCGGAGTTGCTGCAACTGGCGAATGCGCGCGGTGGCATAGACTTCGCCACGGAACTGGCGGCGCCGGCCACGGAAAGTGACGTGATTTTCATCGCGGTGGGCACCCCGTCGCTGCCCACGGGCGAAGCCAACCTCAGCTACCTGGAAGCCGCCGCGCGCAGCATCGGGGCGGCCATGGACGAATCCAAGTTTCGTGTGGTGGTGAACAAATCTACGGTCCCGGTGGGAAGCGGAAACCTGGTGGAGGCTCTGGTGCGCGAAGGCATTCGGGATTCGCATCCCGGCGAGTCGCAGCGCATTTGCTTCGGCGTGGCCAGCAACCCGGAGTTCCTGCGGGAGGGCAGCGCCATCGCCGATTCGCTGTATCCGGACCGCATCGTGCTCGGCGCCGAAGAGGAACGTACGCTCCAGGTGTTACGGGAATTGTATCGGCCGCTGATCGCCCAGAGCTTCGCGCCACCTGCCTTCCAGCCGCGGCCGGACAACCTGGGCCAAGTGCCGGTGGTGACCACCACATTGACCAGTGCCGAGATGATCAAGTACGCTGCCAACGCGTTTCTGGCGGTTAAGATCGGTTTCGCCAACGAGGTAGCCAACATCTGCGAGCGTGTGGGCGCCGAGGCCCCGGAGGTGATGACGGGCATCGGCCTAGACGCCCGGATCGGCAAGCGCTTCCTGAGTCCCGGCGTCGGATGGGGCGGCAGTTGCTTCGGCAAAGACATTCAGTCGCTGTTGCACACCGCACGCGAATATGGATATCAAAGCCGGTTGCTGGAAGCCACCCTGGAAGTGAACCGGGCGCAACGGCAACTGGTGATTCAGAAACTGCAGGAGAAACTGTTCATCCTGAAGGGCCGCACCATAGGTCTTTTGGGACTGGCGTTTAAGCCGGAAACCGACGATCTGCGCGATGCGCCGAGCCTCCAGATTGCCGAGCGTCTGTTGCAGATGGGCGCCCGCGTGAAAGCCTACGACCCCATCGCCATGCGGGCGTGCCAGGAGAACCATCCGCATCTGAAGATCCACTACTGCGCATCGCCGGAGGAATTGGCCGATAATGCCGACGCCCTCGTGTTGGTGACGGAGTGGAAACAGTTCGCCGCTCTGGATCTGCGGGGTCTGGCGAAGCGCATGGCGCGAGCCATCCTGGTGGACGGCCGGAACCTGTTCGATCCGGAAGCCGCTCGCCGGGCGGGCTTCGATTACAGCGGCATCGGGCGGCCGCAGCGTTCCGCCGTGCGAAATGGCACGCCCGCGCCGCTATTACCTGTTGACTCCCAGGCATCGTAGAACTCATCTGCAATCATCAGTTCAAGCCGCTGGAGGGCGCCCGATTATGAGATCATTCGCTAGACTGTCCCAGGCGCGACTTCCGGTATGATGTAAGGGCGGAGGGAATCATTTCCCCCGCAACGCTGGTCCCGAGGGTGTTCCCCGGTTGAACCAGCAAGTGAAGCCTTGCGAACTTACGCGGTCGAAGTACGAGAAGGAGAAGATATGGGTGAACCTGGAGTGAATCTCGCGCAGAAGCACTGTGTCCCATGCAAGGGCGGCGTGCCTCCTTTGAAGGGCGCGGAGTTGCAAAAGCTGGCCGCCCAGATCCCGGACTGGAAAGTAGTGGACGAGCACCACATCACCAAGACGTTCATATTTCCGGACTTCAAGATGGCTTTGGCATTCGTGAATCGCGCTGGTGCGGTGGCTGAAGCGGAGGGACACCACCCGGACCTCCTGCTGGCGTGGGGACGCGTGGACGTGAAAACCTACACTCACAAAATCGACGGACTGACGGAGAGTGACTTCATCCTGGCTGCCAAAATCGATCAGGAATTTTCCGGAAGTAAAAGGGGCTGATATGCCCCGCACGTGTCTCATTACCTGGGATGGCGGCATCAGGCCGGCTTCGAGTCGCTCGTGTGGGACATGGTGGAGGGTGACTGCCGGGCTCTGGGAGTCGCCGACCAGTTGTGCGCTCTCAAGCTAGCGAGGGACCAGTCCGACCCAAGCCATGCAGGCATACGAGCGGGACCTGGCATACATTCACGACACCGGCTTCACCGGTTTTGTAACGAAAGCTGCGCCGGGATTGCTACACCTGTTGCGGCGAAACCGGATCCGCGGCGGCTTGGTCATCGACGCAGGCTGCGGCAGCGGCGTCTGGGCGCGCGAATTAACCGACAGCGGTTATGACGTGCTCGGAATCGATCTGTCTGCGGCCATGGTCCAACTGGCGCGAAAGCGGGCGCCGGATGCCAAGTTTCAGGTCGGGTCGCTTTTCAGTGCGAACTTGCCGCGTTGCGATGCCGTCACTGCTATCGGCGAGTGCGTGAACTATGCGTTCGACCGGCGAAGCGGCAAGCCGGCACTGGCTGAGTTCTTTCGCCGCGTGCACGTTGCCTTGCGGCCGGGCGGGGTGTTTGTCTTCGATGTCGTCGAGCCGGGAGTCGTGCCTGATGGGACACCGCAAAGAAGGTTCGTGGAAGGACCAGACTGGGCGATTCTGCTCGAAGTTCGCGAAGACCGCAGACGAAAGGTTCTAACACGGCATATCGTCAGCTTTCGTCAGGTCGGGAAGCTTTACCGGCGTAGCGAAGAGATGCACCGCTTGCACTTGTACCATCGTTCCGAGTTACTCTCAGAGCTAACTCGCGCGGGCTTTCAGGCGCTGGTGCTCGGTGGGTACGGACGATTCCGATTTTCGTCCACGCATGCGGCGTTCGTCGCGCGGAAGATGAGTTGATTCAATCTCTTCCAGAATGGACGCCACTTCCGCGACAGACGCTTCGAGTTTGGTCTTGGCCGCCGATTCAAAACCGCGCAGGCTGCCAGCAGAATCTGTACGCCGCGCTTCTCCGGGTCGGGCTCAAGGAGGCGATCCTCTTGCGGTATCCAGCGCAGGATCGCTCCCAGATCGGCCAGAATTTGACCTGCATCTCTTTCGAGCGGCGGCTGTTGCTCCTCCCAGCGATTGAAGGCTTCCCATTGCCG
>Ga0187855_10002562_pt1 | contig 13684 bp, 12 predicted proteins | sample June2016WEW_8_10_2_FD_132969 | JGI IMG/M metagenome (GOLD analysis project Ga0187855, IMG submission 132969) | Peatland microbial communities from SPRUCE experiment site at the Marcell Experimental Forest, Minnesota, USA - June2016WEW_8_10 | ecosystem: Environmental > Terrestrial > Soil >...
GCAGCACTTGAGCGAAGGATGGCAGTTTGGCGGACTGCTCAAGACGCAATTCGTCATCCCGGTGCCCGCGCAGATGCGCTCCGCGGGCGAGACCTGGTACCAGGGCACGGCGGACGCCATCTATCAGAACATCAACCTGGTGGAGCAGGCCGATCCGCACGTGGTGGCCATCTTCGGCGGCGACCACATCTACCGCATGAACATCACGGCCATGATCGAGTACCACGAGCAAAAGGCCGCGGCGGTAACGGTGGCGGCCATCCCGGTGGAAAAGAAGTTCGCCTCCGAATTCGGGGTCATCGAGACCTCGCCGGATGGGCATGTGATCGCTTTTCACGAAAAGAACCCCGACGCACCCACCATTCCGGGAGATCCGGACCGGGTCTACGCTTCCATGGGGAACTACATCTTCTCCACGCGCACGCTGCTGCGCGAGCTTTATGAGGATGCCTCGAATGAGGGCAGCACTCACGATTTCGGCCGCGACATCCTGCCGAAACTGGCCGGCCACGCCGAGATGTTCGCCTACGATTTCCAGAGCAACCGGATTCCCGGCGAAGCGGCCGATGGAGCGGCCTACTGGCGCGATGTCGGCACCATCGAGGCTTACTACGATGCCAATATGGATCTGCGCACCGTTAAGCCCGCGCTCAATCTCTACAACCGCAAATGGCCGTTGCGCACCGCCAGTTATCCGGAGCCACCCGCCAAGTTCACCTTCGACGATCAGAACCGGCGCGGCGAGGCCATCGATTCCATCGTCTCCGGCGGGTGCATTCTCTCCGGCGGCGCGGTAAAGAATTCCGTGCTCTTCCGCGGCGTGCGCGTGCATGCCGGGGCGGCGGTGGAAGACTGCCTGATCCTGGACAACTGCGATATCGGCCGCCGTGCACGCGTGCGGCGCGCCATCCTCGACAAGAATGTGCGGGTGCCGGCCGATGCCTGCATCGGCTACGATCTGGAGCAGGACCGCCGCTACCATCACGTCACCGAATCCGGCCTCGTGGTGGTGGAGGGTAACCGCTCCCAGGTGGAAGTTTCCACCCTGGTGATCTAGGCGAGGGCCGCCCCGCCGCCATGGAACATTATGTTCTGGAGTGGATCTCGCACTACGGCTACCCGGCCATTTTTTGCCTGCTGATGCTGGGGATCGTGGGCCTGCCGGTTCCCGACGAGACGCTGCTCACCTTCACCGGATACCTGGTCTTCTCCCATCATCTGAAAGCGGCGCCCGCCTGTATCACCGTGCTGCTCGGCACGATGTGCGGCATCACCTTGAGTTACACGCTTGGGCGGACCTTCGGGCTGGCGCTCATACACCGCTTCGGCAAGTACATACATCTCACCGAAGAGCGCCTCGCCAAGGCCCATGCGTTCTTCGAGCGCGCGGGCCACTGGAGCTTAGTGTTTGGCTACTTCGTGCCGGGGGTACGCCACCTCACTGCATATGCGGCGGGCGTGTCGTACCTGGAGCCGCACATTTTCGCGCTGTTCGCTTATTTGGGAGCGTTCCTGTGGGCCAGCACTTTTCTGACGCTGGGATACTTTCTGGGAGACCGGTGGCAAGTGGTTTCGGCGCAGATTCATCACCACCTGATCATTGCTTCCGTGGTGGCAGGGGCGATTATCGTGCTGTATCTAGTCTGGCGGAAGCTGCGGGGGAAAAGGAGCTGACTGCCAGCCCAGTCGCGATCACCACCACACAGCCGATCACGTTGTACCAGAGGAACGAAATCCCGGTGTATAGAAACGCCGCGAAGATGGCGGCCTCCCCGGCCAGCATCCCGCAGAATGCACCCGTGCCGTTCACCCGCTTGAAGAAGAACGCCAGCGTGAACACTCCCAGCAGCGAACCGTAGAACAGCGATCCGACGATATTCACCGCTTCGATCAACGATCCGAGGTGCTTTCCGAATCCCGCAAAGGCAACCGCGTATGCGCCCCAGAAAGCGGTGGCTACGCGGGAGGCCGTCAGGTAATGGTGGTCCGTGCCATCCTTCCGGAAATGCCGCTTGTAAATGTCCACAACGGAAACCGTAGCTAGCGAGTTGATCTCTCCGGAGCTGGAGGACATGGTGGCGGCCAGAATCACGGCGATGACGAGGCCCACGATCCCGGCCGGGAGATAGCGCGTCACGAACGACAGGAAGATGTAATTGGTATCTCTGAAACCCTTCTCTCCGCCGGTAGCTTCCACCAGGCTGGCGCCTTGCTTCCGCGCGGAATCGACGTCATGCTGTGCCTGCCGGTAGCGGACCACGGCTTCACTCTCGGCGAGTTGGTCGGCGGTGTGCCGCGCCTCCACCATGGCCAGCGCCGCCTGTTTCCGCCGCTCGAAGGCGTCCTGGTAGCGCGCTGCGATGGGTTCGTAGCGCGCCTGGATCTCCGGCTGGCGGATGCGGTTGTATTCGGTTCGCTGGAACACCAGCGGCGGCGCTTCGAAGATGTAGAACACGAATACCATGGCCCCGATAAATAGAATGAAAAACTGCATAGGGATCTTTGCCACGGCGGTGAACAGCAGGCTCAGCTTGCTCTGCGCGATCGACTTGCCGGTCAGATAGCGCTGCACCTGCGACTGGTCGCATCCAAAATAGGAAAGCGCCAGAAACATCCCGCCGATCAACCCGCTCCACAGGTTGTAGCGGTCGTTCCAATCGAAGTGAAAGGTGACCGCATTGAGCTTGCCGACGGCGCCGGCCAGGTGCATGGCATCCAGCACGGAAACCTGGCGCGGCAGCAGCAGGAAAATGGTGACCAGCGCCACGAGCAGTCCGAAGAAGATGATCAGCATTTGCTGGACGTCGGTCCAGGTCACGGTGCGTATGCCACCGGTCACCGTGTACACCACCACCGTGACGCCCATGATCAGCGTGGTCAGGCGGTCCGGCCAGCCGAAGATCACGGAGAGCACGATCGCCGGTGCATAGAAGGTGAGGCCCACCGAGAGGCCGCGCTGCATCAGGAAAATCACGCTGGCCAGAGCGCGGGTCTTGGCGTCGAAGCGGTTCTCCAGATACTCGTAGGCCGTGTATACTTTGGCGCGATGAAAGATCGGGACGGCGGTGGCCGAGAGCACCACCATGGCCAGCGGCATCCCGAAGTAGAACTGCACGAAGCGCATGCCATCCACGTAGGATTGGCCGGTGGTTGAGATGAAGGTGATGGCGCTGGCCTGCGTGGCCATGATCGACAGCGCCATGGCGTACCAAGGCATGGATTTGCCGGCGAGCAGGTAGCGATCCACCGTGTTGCTGCCGCGGCCGCGGTACAGGCCGTAGGCAATGATGGTGGACAGTGAGCCGACCAGCACCACCCAGTCCAGAGGTCTCATGAGAACAGGCGCGTGAAGGCGTAGCAGGCGGTGATCAGCAGCGCGAGGTAGACGACTACGGCGGTGTAGACGCGCGGCCAGGTGCGCAGAAACGGCGGCGGCGCATCGGGAAGCTCACGCCGGTCGGGAGGCATAGGTGGAGTGTAGCATGGAGGCCCGACTACACATTCACCTGCGTAGGCGAGAGGCTATTTCAGGGCGGATGTCGTGCCGCCCAGCATCGCGCCCAGCCGCCCCACAACATCCATCAGCGACTGTGACTCAGCGTTAAGCTCCTGGGCGGTGGCCGCGCCCTGCTCGGCGTTAGCCGCGGTGCGTTGCGTCACCTGATCCATCTGCTCAAGGGCGGTGCCGATCTGCTCGATCACACGGCTTCGCTCCCGGCTCCCCTGGAGCTATCAAGGCCTTAATGTGGCTTGGGCTTCCACTCGCGGGCGAGCCGTTGCGCCTCCGCGATCTGTTGGGGAGTCATCCTGGCCGCTATCGTGTCGCGCTCCCGCGAGTAGTTCTTTTGATCATCTCCAGTGGCACTGGAGGCCGCAAGGTTAATCCACATATGTGCCATAACGTAGTCCTGAGGAACGCCCTGGCCGACGTTGTACATTACACCGAGCGTGAACTGCGCGTCAGCATGGCCCTGATCTGCCGCGTTACGGAACAAGTGCGCCGCTTCGGCGTAGTCCTGAGGAACGCCTCGGCTGTTGTGGTACATCAGCCCGAGAGCGAACTGTGCGGCAGCATAGCCCTGATCTGCAGCCTTGTGGAACCACTGCGCCGCTTCGGCGTAGTCCTGGGGAACGCCTTGGCCGTGGAAGTACATCGCACCGATGTTGAACTGCGCGATTGCAGAGCCTCGACCTGCCGCCATGCGGAACCAGCGCGCGGCCTCGGCATGGTCCTGGGGAACGCCTAGGCCCTCGTTGTAAATCGCGCCGACCGCCGCCTGCGCGTCAGCATAGCCCTGATCTGCGGCCTTACGAAACCAGCGCAACGCCTCGCCGTAGTCTTTAGGAACGCCTTGGCCGTCGTTGTAGCTCATGCCGAGTTCGTACTCCGCAGAAGCCTCACCTTTTTCGGCTCTCTGTTTAAGTTCGCCGATGCTTGCCGTCTGCGAAAACGAACACGCTGCAAGCAGCAAGCCGGGAAGTATTGCTCTGAAGCTCATGCGGCGCTATTTTCTCACAAAACGAGCTGGCGTGGTCGCGACCCGTTCGTGCTGGAACTGCACGTGCATCGGCTTGGCGTACAATGTCTAACATTACAGGAACGGCTCGTATGACTTTGGATGGCATTTGGAATTGGCTGCAAAGCTTTTTGAGCGTGGGCGCGCCCTTGATCCTTCTGGCCTTCGGCCTTTTCAAATGGTTCGGCCAGAAGTGGATTGAGCAGCGGCTTGTTATCGGGCTAGAGAAATTCAAGGCTGGACAGCAGAACGAGTTGGAGGAGTTTAAGTCCGAACAGCAGAAGGAGCTGGAACGGCTTCGACACCGCTTGTCGAGCCGGATCAGCAAGATTCACGAGAAGGAATTCGAGGTGTTACCCAAATCGTGGCTAATGCTCAATGATCTACATGGTTCGGTTGCTCTTGCTCTGGACCTAACTTTTAAAATATACCCGGATTTCCGCATGCTCCCCGGCGCTCAGTTCGAGGAGTTCTTGACTGTCAGCCCCGCCAGCCGCCTTTCCGACTATCAAAAAGAGGCATTGCGCAAGCTGCAAGACGCATCAGACCGCCGGAAGTACTTCACTGATGCGATGGCCGGGATTAATTTTGACGATGCAAAAGAGAAGCAGAGGATTTTCCACAACTATCTGATAGAAAACCGCATCTTCATGACCGCTGAGCTTCGCGAGAAATTTGGCATGCTCGATAGGTCCCTTTCTACGCTCCTCACTAATTACAGCGTCCAACCCGCGCATTCTGCTCAATCGGATCAGGAGGAAGTAAACCGCCTGAAAAATATGATCGACGAGGTGGAGCAGTTGGTTCAAGAGCGTTTGCACTACGAAGAAGCCTAAGCCATTGCAGCGTAGTACTATCCCAGCAACTCGCCGCGCAGCACCGTCACCGCCTGCCCACCGAGTTTCACGCGATCGCCGCAGCAGCGCACCTTTACCACACCGCCGCGCGGCGAAGCCTGGTAGGCCACGAACTCTGTTTTGCCGAGGCGCTTGTTCCAGTACGGCCCCAGGCAAGTATGTGACGAGCCGGTCACGGGGTCTTCGTCAATACCCGCGCCCGGCGCGAAGAAGCGCGAGATGAAATCGAATTCGGCCGAATCGGATTGCGCCGTCACGATAACGCCCCGCACTCCGAGCTTCCGCAGTACGGAGTGATCTGGCGACAGACCGCGCACCGTCGCCGCGGAATCCAACTCGACGAGGTAATCGAACTGGTTGCGCCCAACGTACACCGGTTTGGCGCCGAGGGCTGCCGCCATGTCCATGGGCGGATCGGCGGCTTCCTCGATCTTTGCTGGGAAGTCCATCTCGATCCAGTCGCCCTGGCGCTCAGCCAGCAACAGCCCGCTGCGCGTGTGGAAGCGCGCTTGCGCGTTAGTGGCCAGATGGCCGTCCTGCCAGAGCACGTGCGCGCTGGCCAGCGTGGCGTGGCCGCAAAGGTCCACCTCGACGGCCGGCGTGAACCAGCGCAGGTTGTAACCGCCGTCTTGTGGAACCAGAAAAGAAGTCTCGGAGAGGTTCATTTCTCGCGCCACATCCCGCATCCAGCGCTCTTCGGGAGCTTGCGGGAGGATGCAGACCGCCGCCGGATTTCCGGCGAACGGCTTACTCGTGAAAGCGTCCACTTGCGTGATCGTAATGCCCATATTCTTCCAGTTTAGCCGGAGGTGCGTGTAACAGTTGTGCAAACATAATGAGATGATCGAACCCCAGCACGTCGCCTTCCTGCTAAAGCTCTTTGATGCAGACGGCGATGGCGAAGCTGCAAAAAGCAAGGAGCTGGTCCTGGCGCTGCTGTCTTCCTCGCCGGCGCCTTTCTCCAGATGGCAATTCAATCCGGGACACATCACTTGCACGGGCTTGGTGCTCAGCCCGGGCCGTGACCGCATCCTGCTGGTGCTGCACAGGCGTTTGCAGCGCTGGCTGCTTCCCGGAGGACACGTCGAGCCGGACGATCCGCTTATCGGCGATGCGGCGCGGCGGGAGGTGGTCGAGGAGACCGGCGCGGTCCTGCAGGCGGATGCTACGCCGCGCATGGTCGGAGTAGATGTGCACGGCATTCCGCCGCGGCGCGATGAGTTGTTCCATTTGCATCACGATTTGATCTTCCGGTTTCAGGCGGATTCGGATGCCTGCCGGCCGTCCGAGGAGGCCCGCGAAGTGATCTGGTGCGCTGTGGCGGAGTTTGGTCGGTATGAATTGCCGGGAAGTGTGCGGCGCAGCTACGCGCGGGCGATCGCTGCCTGAAAAGCCTGGAAAAGATTGGTTGGCAGGCGGAAACGCCTGCCCCACACGTGCGAAACTATTGCTGAGTGCCCTCAGAGACAACCAAGCGTCCTAACTCCGAACGGCTGCGCGCCTTGCTGCCCGATATCTGGGAACTGGTGCGGCCGCGCCGCGGCTTGCTGGCCATCGGCATGGTGCTGATGGCGATCAATCGCGTATCGGGGCTGGTGCTGCCGGCCTCCACCAAGTATTTGGTGGACGACATCATCGGCAAGCGTCATTACGCGCTGCTGCGTCCACTGATCCTGGCAGTGGTGGCCGCCACAGTGGTGCAAGGCATCACGTCGTTCGCTCTGACGCAACTGCTCTCCAAAGCCGCGCAACGCCTGATCGCGGAGCTGCGCCGCAAGGTGCAGGCCCATGTGGGCCGCCTTCCCGTCACCTACTACGACGCCAACAAGAGCGGCACGCTGGTCTCGCGCATCATGAGCGACGTGGAAGGCGTGCGCAACCTGATCGGCACCGGGCTGGTGGAATTCGCGGGAGGGCTGCTGACCGCCGCGCTGGCTCTGGCCGTGCTGCTGAGGCTCAGTCCCACCATGACCGGCGTGGCGCTGGGCGCCATTCTGGTCTTCGGCCTGGCGTTACGCAAGGCGTTCGGCATCATGCGGCCGATTTTCCGTGAGCGCGGCAAGATCAACGCCGAAGTGACGGGACGCCTCACCGAGTCGCTGGGCGGCGTGCGTGTGGTCAAGGGCTATCACGCGGAGGCCGCCGAAGCGGGAGTGTTCTCCGGTGGCGTGCAGCGCTTGCTGGATAATGTGATGAAGAGCCTCACCGCCACGTCCTTCATGAGCTTCGGCGCCACCATCATGGTGGGGATGCTGGGCGCGCTGGTGATGTACCTGGGCGCGCGGCAGATCATGGCCGGCACCCTCACGTTAGGCCAGTTTTTCACCTTCACCATGTTCCTGGCTTTTCTGGTGGGCCCGGTATTTCAGATCGTGGGAATCGGAACCCAGATCAGCGAAGCGCTGGCCGGCCTGGAGCGCACCCGCGAAGTGCTGCGCGAACGTCCCGAGGATGAGGACCCGCGGCGGAAGGTGAAAGTAGGGCGCATCCGCGGCGAAGTGGTGTTCGACCGCGTCACCTTCGCTTATGACGAAGGCAAGACCGTGTTGTACGACGTATCGTTCCGCGCCGCTCCGGACACTGTGACTGCGCTGGTGGGACCGTCGGGCTCCGGGAAATCCACGATCATCGGACTCATTGCGGCCTTCTACACGCCGCGGGAGGGCGCCATCTTCGTGGACGGCGTGGACCTGTCGACAATACGGCTGGACTCCTACCGAACGCAGCTTGGCGTCGTTTTGCAAGACACTTTCCTTTTCGATGGAAGCATACGCGAGAACGTGGCCTTCTCGCGCCCGGATGCCAAGGAAGCGCAGATTCGCGAGGCCTGCCGCATCGCGCGCGTGGACGAATTCGCCGAATCGTTCGAGAAGGGGTATGACACGGTGGTCGGCGAGCGCGGCGTCAAGCTATCGGGCGGCCAGCGGCAGCGGGTGTCGATTGCGCGCGCCATCCTGGCCGATCCCGCCATCCTGATTCTGGATGAGGCAACTTCGAGCCTCGATTCCGAATCGGAAGCGCTGATTCAGGAGGGGCTGTCGTACCTGATGAAAGACCGTACTACGTTCGTGATTGCGCACCGGCTGTCGACGATTCGGCGCGCGGATCAGATTCTGGTGGTGGAGGGTGGGCGCATCGTGGAGCACGGGCGGCACGAGACGCTGTATGCGCTGCACGGCCGCTATTACGATCTGTACACGCGGCAGCATGGGGTGCAGACCAATTTGTTTCTGTCGCCGGGGGAGGGCGAGCAGCCTGCGTCGGTTGAGGCTGCGGCGGCTGCTGCGGAACCTGCGGCGGCCAATCCGTTGTCGAATGCGGTGCGGTTGATCCGGGGGTAGTGGCGCGGCTCTGTTCGCCTTGTGTTTCTGCGGGGTGGTGCCCGCTTTTTTTTGGGGAAGATCAGGCTGGATGCCGACGCATAATCGCGCCCTCACGGGCGGTGACCTCGCGGCAACCTGCCACGCTTCTCAGATGCGGGTTCCTCGGGCGCCTGTGCGGCGATCATCGGCGGTTTGTAGGTTTCCCGTTAAGTTGATCGCCGGAACCCGTTCCGGCGACTGCAGACGAACGCCGCTGAATCACCACACGTTATTCGGCTCGCAAAGCGATGATCGGGTCCGTATGGACCGCGCGCCAAGCAGGAAACATACTGGCCCCTAATGCCACCAATGCCAAGATCGAAGGCACGGCGATGAGGGTTCCAAGATCATGTGGACTGGTCTCGTAAAGCAGAGACGCGAAAGCGCGGGTCGCGATAATCGATACCAGCAGGCCAACTGCGATACCTGTCCCGGATAAACGCAAACAACTCGCTAAGACCAGGACCAAAAGAGCGTGGCGGTCCGCTCCTAAAGCGATGCGGACCCCAAACTCGTGTGTCCTTTGTGCGGTGTTGTAAGCGAGCAATCCAGCGATCCCCAGCATGGCCAACAGCAGCGCGGCAACTGCGAAACAAACCAGCAGCCAGGTCCGAAAACGCTCAGTGGACAATGATTTATCGAGTACCTGGTTTACGGTCTCAATCCTTCCCACAGCAAGACTGGGATCGAGCCGATTGATCTCGCGCCGGATTGCGGTTGCGAGCAAAAGCGGATCACCTGAAGTTCGGACGACCACATCCATCTGGTTGACCCAATCCCGCCAAGTCAAAAACAGCAGCGAACGCGGAGAATCGCTGTTGAGCCGTGCCTTCACATCCGCCACCACGCCAACGACGGTCAACCATGGCTCGTCGTTAATCGGAGCGTCTATACCGAATCGAATTCGTCTCCCAATGGGATCGCCGTGCGGCCAGACACGCTTGGCCAGCGCTTCGGAGATCACAGCAGAATGAGGCTTGCCAATCTGGTCTTCCGGCTGCAGCAGACGGCCGCGCAATAGAGTAATGCGGAGCGATTCGAGTGCATTGCCACTGCAAAAGACGGTGTCCACTCTTTCGGTATTCCTGCCCTGGCCTTCAATCGAGACGATTGAGTTGGAAGTGGATCCCATCGGCAGATCCGACATGGCGCCGGTTTGGCGAACGCCAGGCAGAGTACTGAGCCCGGAAAGCAGGCGGTCAAAGAAACCGGTAATCTGAGCGGGCGCCTTGTAAACGACGGCCGGTAAGGTAATCTGAGCGCTAATCAAGTGCTCGGGACGGAATCCCGGATCGGCTTCTTCGGCTTTCCATAAGCTGCGCATCAGCAGTCCCGCCGTGGTAAGCAGGAGACAAGCAAGAGCGAATTGGGTAATCACGGCTGCCGACATCATCACGTGTTGATGCTTGCCTTGTGTCGTGGTTCGTCCTTCACCGCGAAGCTGATTCACGAGGCCGGTGCGAAAGGTGTGGGCAAGCGGTCCCAGGCAGAACACGAAAGGCGTCGCCAGCGTTACTGCGGCCACGAATGCCATCATCCGCCAGTTCAAACCTATTTCGCTTAAACGGGGAAGATTGTCGGGAGCGAAGCGCACGAGCAGCGGCAGGGTCCAGAACGCGAGACAGAATCCCAGTGCGCCACCCGTTACTGAAAGAACGAGACCTTCAATTAGCGTCTGGCGGGCGAGACGCCAGCGCCCCGCGCCCAGCGCAGTTCGGAGCGCAAACTCCCGCGCGCGCCCCACCATGCGGCTAAACATAAGATTTGCGACGTCGGCGCATCCAATCAGCAGCACAACGCCAACTGCCGCCAGGAGCAGCAGCAACGGGCGCTCTACATTACCAGTAAACTCTTCCCGAAACGGCACGGTCTGCGATTCCAGCGAAAAACTCGGCATGTGGCTGAGAGCTTCTTTCATCTTCGGCGGATAATTCTCAACCACGCGCTGAAGTAAACGATGCACATCCGCGCCGGCCTGTGGAATCGTTACGTTGCTTCTCAAACGGGCGACCATGCTGTAGTCAAAGTTGCTAACATTCTGTTGCCGGTCCTCGTTGCTCCAGGAAACGGGCACAAACACGTCTGCCGGATGGTCATTGAATCGCGATCCGCCTATTGGAAACGAAAATGACCGTGGCATGATGCCGATGACAGTGTACGGAGTTCGGTCGAGAAAAATCGCGCGCCCGAGCGCCTGACCCGTTCCGCCAAACGCACTCTGAGCGAATCCGTAAGCGAGAACTGCCACTCGCTTAGAGTGTTCATCTTCTTCCTGTGTGAACACCCGGCCATAAACCGGTGAGACTCCCAGAACCCCGAACAGTGAGGCGGTCACGCGCGCGCCGGTCAGACGCCGCGGAAGGCCCGCGCCCGAGATCTCGTAAGATTGCGTGCGATAAGTTCCCGTGGCGGCAAAGGACTGGTTATTCACGGCGACAAACAGATAGTCGGGGCAGGAAAAAGGCATAACCGGGAAGCCCAACCCTGGAACGCCCTCAGTGACTGCGGCCAGGCGATCCTGCTTGGGGAAAGACAGCGGCCGAAAGAGCACGGTGTCCACTACAGAAAAGATGGCCGTGTTGACGCCAATGCAAAAAGCCAACGCGGCAATAACGGTCACTGTAAATACCGGAGCTTTGCGAAGCGTACGAACTGCAAATCGCACATCGCTGAGAGTGTCTTCCAGCCACCGGATGCCGCGTGCGTCGCGACACTCCTCCTTGAGACGCTCCGTGCCGCCTAAGCTTGCCATCGCACGCCTCCTCGCCTCTTCGGGCGCCGCTCCGGCGCGAAGTTCGCGCTCAATTTCACGGTCGATGTAGTCGCGCAGCTCGTCGTCAAGATCGTTTTCGACACGGGAACGAGCGAATAGAGATTGAAAGCGAAGACGGAATTTCATGAACCATCGCATGCGAGTTAACCTCGGGCGGGAAGGACGATCTCGGAGATAGCCCCGGACAAGCGCTTCCAGCCGGCGGTCTGGGATGCTAGCTGCTTTCGGCCCGCTTTGGTCAGGGAGTAGAACTTGACGCGACGTTTGGTGTCGCTGAGCAACCATTCAGCCGTAATCCAGCCTGCCTGTTCCAGTTTGTGCAGCGCCGGGTACAAGGAACCTGGGCCTACCTGCAAGACGTCCTTGGACATTTGCTTGAGACGCTGCGAAAGAGCCCATCCGTGCGTGGGCTCCAACGCCAGGATTCTCAGAATGAGCAGACTCAGCGTACCTTGAACGAGATCATTCGGCTTCATGGTCTTATCGATATCCGATAACAGCTTAACACCCGAATGCTTCTAGTGCAAGCGTGAGGAGTAGCGGCTTGCATCGGAATTCAAGCTTTGCTGAAACGTCGTTTTGCTGCGCCACGCAGTGGAAGTGCGCTGTCGGAAGCGAGTCGCCCTTCCGAAAGCCATCCTCGTCCAGAGCGATATATCCGAACGTAAGGGCGATTCGAAAGTTGGGGACGCTCAAACCCGATCAGTTCAATTTGGTCTTCGTGGGGCTTCTCGGCTGGCTCGGTGACGCCCGTGTAGAAAGCGAGGGTTCGCGAATTCCGGGATGTAGATTCGATCCCGGGAGGTTGATCCGGGGGTTGGCAGGCGGAAGCGCCTGCCCCACCACGATGTACAAACCGGCCGCATAGGTAACACTTACGGGAAGTGGCACCAGGCTGCCTTTTCCTTTACTGCGATTGTGACGAACGGTGCTCGCCGTCAAGGGTACGCTGCGCCGAAAAGCACGCCGGTGGGCTCGGGCACCTGGCAGTGCAATATGCCAAAGTATCAGGCTTCGAGACCGTGGCAATTTCGCACTCCCCCGATAAAGACCATATGATCCGCGATCTCGGGGCGGATGAGATTGTCCGCGATGGAAAGGGCCTCAGCGCAGCAGGCGGCGCAGATGTGATCCTTAGTACCTCCAATTCGACCAAGTCAATGGTGGACAGCATTCAAGGACTGCGGCCGGACGGCAGGCTTGTCACGATGGGCGCCGACGCCGAGCCGCTTTCGATTTCCTTGATGGACCTCATCATGAAGCGCGTTCGTATCATCGACAGCCAGCAAAATGGCCCCGAGCATCTTTACGAAGCCCTTGATTTCGTAGCGCAAGGAAAAGTTAAGACGATCATCGAGACGTACCCATTAGCGGAGGCTCCGAAGGCCTACCTGCGCGTCGTGGAAGGCAAGGCTCGGTTCCGTGCCGTCCTCACAATGTAATCCCGGCGCGTCAAATGAAGGGCAAACAGAAAGGAGCCGAATCCCTTCCGGATTGCCGACAAACCTCCCCGAGAGGGCCGTCGCCGGTTGGAAGGGCGTTCATGGGGACTAATCAGCAGCCGAGAGCAACTGCAGCCCATCGAGCATCTCGTGGCCGCTTGGATTGTTCGTGATCAGCGGAACTTCATATTGGAGCGCGCTAGCTGAGGCGTCTACCACGTCGCGTGTGTCCGCGCTACGGCCTTACTCCGCGCGCAGAGCCTCCATCGGCGAAATACGGCTCGCCCTGAGCGCCGGAATTAACGAGGCCAAGAACGCCGAAAACCCCAACGCCGCGACGGCTGTCAGCACCACGAAGGGATCGTACGGATTCATTCCGTAAAGCTGATTGCCCAAAAATCGACCTGCGGCAAACGTCAACGGTAGACCAAGAACGAGCCCAACAACGATCAGCCTGAACGTCCCGCGCAGGATTATCGCGACCGCATCCCGCCGGCTCGCGCCCAGAGCCATCCGCACGCCGATCTCGGTCACTCGCGACCCCGCATTGTAGGCCGTGACCCCGTACATTCCGATGCAAGCCAACACGAGCGAAAGAATCCCGAAAAAAGATGTGAGCCGTGCGATCAGACGCTGTTGCCGGAACAGATTGGCCACTTGCTCGCGCAGGGGCCGGATCCAAATCAGCGGCAGGTTCGGATCTACCGAAGCCATAGCCTGCGTGAGTTGCGCA
>Ga0187855_10002563_pt1 | contig 13684 bp, 12 predicted proteins | sample June2016WEW_8_10_2_FD_132969 | JGI IMG/M metagenome (GOLD analysis project Ga0187855, IMG submission 132969) | Peatland microbial communities from SPRUCE experiment site at the Marcell Experimental Forest, Minnesota, USA - June2016WEW_8_10 | ecosystem: Environmental > Terrestrial > Soil >...
AGGTTGAGCTGGCAGGGGGCATTATAGCAGCTGTGGCAGGCGATGCAGCGGCTGTCGAAGATAGGCTGGATGCGGCTCGTGTACTCGTCACTAGCAGGAGCGGACTGCGAATTGGCACTTCGAATGCCGCCGGTCAACGAAAGGATCATCGCCGCGAGCAAGCAATATATGCGTAAACGAAACATGGCACCACCCATTATCAAATGTCTATCCCGGCCCGCGCTGGAAGCCAGCAAGCCCAAATCGACGTCGTCAAGTAGCGCTGTGTGCTGACGGACGAGCTCTTACCCGCGGCCTGCCTTTGCCGCCTTGATCATTTGAACGAAGGACCTATACGATAAGGTAGTGCAAAGCCGAAGTTCAAACTGAGACCAGACCGCAGACTGGACAATTCATCGCTTGAGTCATGAAGCCTGCGCGGAAGATGGTATCGGACGCGGCTGTGCGGCGGCGGCGGTTCGGGCATCCCGGTGCCACCGGCGATTCCGGTAAATCTTACATCTTCGAAAGCCTTCGACATCGAAGCAGGCCATCGTTTGGCCGATCTTACAAGTTTGCAAGAGGAAACGCTGTCTGTGGCCTTGTAAGGTTTGAGGCCCCAATCGGACAAAAGTGTTTCACGTGAAACACTTTGGTACGATTGGCGCCGCCGCAAAAAAGATCTGGAATGTGGGTTTCGATCCATCCCCTCACAGCAGATTGGCTTTCGCCGCCGCCGCCCGCGCCGCGAGCGTCAGCATGGCTTGCCGCGAGGTCTTGGCGAGGCCATGCTCGGTCTTGTGCCAATGATAGGGCCGCAGAATAAGATCATAGAGCGCCAGCCAAGCCGCGGCCGAGGTCAGCAGATAATAGGGAAAGAGCAGCGGCAGGTAAGGCCAAAGACCAAGCAGCTTGCGCCGCTTCATACCGAGCAGCGCGAGCCATAGGATGGACCCTGCCCCGAAAAGACAAGCCGACATCCATAGCACCGCCTCCATGAGCGCGAGGGCGGAGTCTGGCGAAGGCAGACCGGCGCGCAGATCATGGACGAAGAGCCACGCAAAAAATGGCCAGAGCGGCGGCGCGATCACCAAGCCAGTCATTGTCAACGCAAGCGCCAAGCTTTTGGCGCCACCAAGCTCGCGGATGAGGCGGCGGGGATCGCGGGTGAGCGTAATGAAGGTTTGCATCCACCCCTTCGACCAGCGGCGGCGCTGCGTCAGCCAGGCATCGAGCCGGGCCGGTGCCTCTTCCTGTGTGCTCGATGGCAAAATGCCGACGTGGAAGCCGAAACGCGCGAGGCGAAGGCCGAGATCGGCATCTTCTGTCACGTTCCAGGCATCCCAGCCGCAGACTTCGCGCAAAACCCCGGTGCGAAAATGATTGGACGACCCGCCGAGAGGCAGCGGCAGGCCAAGCTCAGCATGGCCAGGGTTCAACACATCGAACAAAACGGCATACTCAATGGCGAAGAGCCGGGTTAGCCAGGAATCCTCGATATTGTCGATCGCGAGCCGCGCCTGAAGGCAGGCAAGCTCGCGCGGGGAGCGCAAGAACCGCTCCGCCGCTTCGCGCAATTGTCCTGGGGCGGGGGCGTCTTCGGCATCGAAGACGACGAGGAGTTCACCGCGCACAAGGGGCAAGGCGATGTTCAGCGCACGAGGTTTCGTCCTCGGCCAGCCAGCCGGCGCGACGACGATCTCATAGGTGGCGGGCAAGCGCAAAGCCTCGATGGCGTGCCGCGTCGCATGGTCGTCATGCTCGATCACGAGCTTGATGTCGAGCTTGCTCCGCGGATAGTCTATCGCGTCGAGTGCGGCGATGAGTTGCGGCACGACGGGTGCCTCCCGGTGCAATGCGACGACGACCGAATAGACCGGCAACCGGCGGTCCTCGACACGTGGCCGGTACGGTTCCCGGCCGCCAGCCGTACTCGCCGCACCAGCAAAGAGGCGAAGCCATATCGAAGCCAGGAAAAAACAGGTCATCGCTAAAGAGACGAAGGCGAGGGCTGGCTTCGGCGTCAGGCAAAATGCAAAGCTGGCGGCACTCGTGGCCGCCATGGCAAAAGCGCATTGCGCCGGACTTGCGCCCGCTTTCGCGGAAAGACTCGGATCGAGATTGGCGAGACCGAGGCTCGCCTCCCACAGGACCGTTGAAGTCGCGCCCGCGCGCAATAAGCGGGACATATGCGACGGCGTCGTGATCGCGAGGTCCGTCGAAAAGCATTCGCCCCGCCGAGCGCGGGCCAAAAGCTCCGCCAGCAATTGGCCGCGCGGCGCTGAAAGCCAGCGGTAGCCGCTGCGTTCGTCGAGCGGTGCGATCCCGCTATGAATCGCATAGGGATACCGTGCTCCCGCACCGAGCGTCATGTCACCTTCGACAAAGGCCACGCCAAGATAGTGTGCGCGAGGCAGCGATAAAAGACGCTCTCCAGGACCGTCCCGCTCGCGAGCAAAGCGGCCTCTGGCGCAACGGCTTGCCGGCATTCCTCCTCGGCCGCCGAATGCAATAATCCCGAATCGACACCATAAGCGGAGAGAAAGCCGAGGGCGGCCGGCAATTTGACGGGGGAGCGCGCTAGGGGCTTTCCCGGAAGTGAGGAAAGTGCCGAATTCGGCGGCACGCGGGCAAAGGCCCGGGAATGTGCGGTACTAATCCCGCTGGGTTCACGCAAATCCATTGGTCCAAAACGGCAAATGAAATATTAAGCTTGGCCGATCTGGAAAGATTTATCTATTAATATTCGTCAAAAGTCAGGCAAAAAGACAATAATTTGATAGGCCCTGTTGCTGGGAAGCGTGTTTAAAAAGGTTGCCGGTGGCGTGCCGCCGCTATTGGCGCAGCCGGACACGATGATTCGCGGGGTTTTCTGAGATGCTTGCCCAGAGTGGCACCTGCAAGCAGCGCGGTCATGTAACCGATTTGCAGGCATGTAGCCAGCATGGCGAATTCGAGAAGCGCCCACAGCGAGCCCTGCCCATAATAGGCGGAACTGGCAAAAACGATAATGAATGTCACTGCACAGGCCGGGACAAGAATCCAAACTTTAAAAAACCGCCCGAAGACCGCCCCAAGCAGCAAAATACCGATTGTAAGGATGGTCACGCGACACTTCCTCTCATAAATTGCCGACTATGGCCGCAACATATATTCTTTATTGCCTTATATTAAACGCCATGAAAAAAACATAGTAAAGTCTTTTTTTGATCATAATGGCTCCGGTTAAGCATAACCGAAGTCTCCTAATCGAAAAGCCTCAATTGACGCTTCCAAACTGACCTAATAAAAATAAACAATCCGGACTATGATCCTGGTCAATTTGATCGAGTAACTCCTTAGGTTCACCGGGGTTAGGAGACAGAGCCGCCCGCGCGTTACTTACGTAGGAATGTGAGATAAACAGGCCTTCGAGCCGCGCGAACCGCTTTCGCTTCATATCTCGTTCCAGTCCAGCCCGCCCAGGGTCTTTGCCAATCCTTTGGCTCCGCCGCAGCCCAGCTAAAGTCCGGCGATCGCAACACTTGCGCCAAGGTCCAGCCTGCGTTGTCATCGAGATCGGTTGCGAAGCGAAGCTCCGCACCTGGATGCATGACCCTGGCAAGACGTGCCAGCATTTCAGTGGAAAGAAAGCGGCGCCTGTGATGTCGCCGCTTCGGCCAGGGGTCGGGATAAAGCAAATAGACGCCGTCCACGGTCCCGCTCGGCAGCGCTTCTATGACCGCCCGGGCATCGCCATTGTAGAGCCGCACATTACGCAAAGAACTGGCTTCGACGAGCGCCAACGCCTTGGCAATGCCATTCAAAAAGGCCTCGCAGCCGATAAAACCCGTACTGGGATGTGCTAGCGCCTCGGCGGCCAGATGCTCGCCGCCGCCAAAGCCAATTTCGAGCCAGAGCGCGGAGGGCCTGTCTGGAAATAGGCAAGCGGGATCGGAAATGGGCTGCGACGCATCGAACGAAAGACGCGGCAAAGCTGTGCTCAGAAGCAAGGTTTGATGAGCGCGCAGCTTCTTGCCCCGCCGCCGGCCGTGCAGCCGCGGGGCATTCACCTGGATTTCTCGCTGGGTTTCTACGCCAGCGTCCAACAGCTGCGAGTGCAGCTTCCCGTTTTGGCTTCCGGTATGGGTTTCGCGGCTCATGTCCCGCGGCGCAGCGGCTGGTCTGATGCTATTAGAACATGATCCCGAAAAGTTGCAGACTTTTTGGAAAAGATCATGCGGCAAAACAAAGAGTTAAGAGGCCATGAGCGATTCATCTTGAAGCGATAATGGCTTAGGTGAGATGCGCTTTAAGCTTCTCCGCCAAATCGGTCTTTTCCCATGAGAAACCGCCTTCGGCGTCCGGTGCGCGGCCGAAATGACCATAGGCGGCCGTACGGGCATAAATTGGCCGGTTAAGCTTGAGATGCTCCCTGATACCGCGCGGAGAAAGGCGCATTGCCTCGAAAAGGGTTTCCTCGAGCTTTCCTTCTGGAACCTGTCCGGTCCCATGCGTGTCGACATAAATCGACAGCGGCTCGGCGACGCCAATCGCGTAGGAAAGCTGAATCGTGCAGCGATCAGCAAGTCCTGCGGCGACGACGTTTTTTGCGAGATAGCGCGCGGCATAAGCGGCCGAGCGATCGACTTTTGTTGGGTCCTTGCCAGAGAATGCGCCGCCGCCGTGAGGCGCCGCCCCGCCATAGGTATCGACAATGATTTTCCGGCCGGTCAGGCCGCAATCGCCGTCGGGGCCGCCAATCACGAACTTGCCGGTTGGATTGACGTGCCAAACCGTCTCAGGGGTGATCCAGCCCTCCGGCAAGGTTTTCCGGATGTAAGGTTCGACAATATGACGCACGTCGAGCGAGCTTAATTTCTCGTCGAGATGCTGGGTCGACAAAACGATTTGGGTGACGCCGACCGGCTTGCCGTGCTCATATTTGACCGTCACCTGGCTTTTGGCGTCTGGTCCAAGCTTGCTGGCTTCGCCAGAACCGGCTTTTCGTTCGAAGGCAAGATCCTCAAGAATTTTGTGCGCGTAGTAGATTGGCGCCGGCATGAGCTCTGGTGTTTCGCGGCAGGCGTAGCCGAACATGATTCCCTGATCGCCTGCCCCCTCATCCTTATTGCCGGCGGCGTCGACGCCTTGCGCGATGTCGGCGGATTGGGCATGGAGCAAGATCTCGACCTTTGCATTTCGCCAGTGAAATCCCTCCTGCTCATAGCCGATGCTCTTGATCGCGCCGCGCGCCGCGGCCTCGATCGCGTCCTGGCCAATCGCGGCGCCGCGCACTTCACCCGCGATGACAACGCGGTTAGTGGTCGCCAAAGTCTCACAGGCGACGCGCGTTTGATAGGGATCGACACCAGCCTTCGCGCCTTCACGGAAGAATAGGTCCACGACCTCATCGGAAATCCGGTCGCATACCTTGTCCGGATGGCCTTCCGCAACGGATTCACTCGTAAACAGGTAATTTTCGCGCGCCAAGGCTTGTCTCCAATATAATGAATATCGCGCCAAAGTTTTTGGCAAGTCGTTCGGTTTGTCAAGCCATTCTGGCTGTCTCGTTTGTTAAAACGAACGCGGCCAATTCACTCAGCCGATACTTCGCTGGGGTCCGGCGTTTCGTTTGCGCCCCGTTCTGGTCTTTCGTCTTCTCCAGCGAGCGAGGAGACGAGATCCACGATCCGCTTGCGGACTTTTGGGTCGTGGATCCGCGCGAAGGCCAGGTTCAAATGCAAACCTTCAGGGGTCGACAGGAAATCGGCGACATAGGTCGCGTTCGAATCCTCCGCAAAGCCCATGTGGCCTGGTTCGGGATTTGTCATTACTTCGAAGGAAGGTGCCCCTTCGAAAAAGAAGGCCGGAGGAACTTCGAGCGTTCTTGAAATTTGCTGGAGCCTGCTCGCGCCAATTCTGTTGGTCCCTTTTTCGTATTTCTGAACCTGTTGAAACGTCAGACCCAAAGCGTCGCCCAGTTTTTCTTGACTCATGCCGAGCATGACACGCCGCATACGGACGCGGCTGCCAACGTGCCGATCGATCGGGTTCGGTATTTTTTTCACGAATTCCGTTCCAATCGCCACACTTCCGCTGCAGCTCTGCAAGCCAGGGTAGCGGAACGTTATATGGCGTCGGGTTCCTTATATCGCAAATGCGGTCCGAGGCCTATCGGCGGACCGGATTTTTCCCCGGAAGCACAATTCATGCTCTCAACCATGATCGCTTCAAGATGAATCGCTCATAGTCTCCATTTCTTTGTTTTATTGCATGATCATATGCAAATAAAGTCTGCAACTTTGGGATAAAATCAATGCTTTGCTCGGATTCCCGATGCGCGCAGGAACTTGGCGGCAGACCGCATTTTTTGTGTGTCCGCCGCCCAGAAAATCCCACTAAACAGGAGATGCGAACGATAAAGGAAACACTCCCTTCTTACGCATGCAGTAAAGCAGGTATTTGCAATTTTTCCACGAGGACTCTTTTCCTGTCGCCCCGCATTTCGCGCAGACGGTTCAGCGTCCGCCAATCGAAGGTAGCCGTGACCGCAACGACATCCTGTTTCCCAATCTTCTGGGGCAAGCCGAGCGGCAACATCTTGAAATGAAGCTGGACGAGACGCAACAGCAAAAGAGGGTCGATTTCGATGATCGCGGTCGTGATCCCGCTTTCCAGGCCCCATTCGACCATGCCTGACAAGAGGGCGTTGGCAATCGGGGCTGCGAAACGTCCCCTTTCCCGATGGCCGGGAGCGACGCAATGGCGTGTGCATTCCCAGATATGAGCGCCGACGGGCCGCTCGATCTCGCACAGTTCCGGCATGATTTCCGACAGGAGGTGCGGACGCGTCGAGGGGAGCATTCGCTGATAACCAAGCACTTGGTCCCGCTCGATGTAGAGCAAATGCACGGCATGTTTGTCATCGAATTGATCGATCTCGCGTCCATCCGGCTTGGCGAGCTCGGTCCAGCCCATTTCCTCGACAAATACTCTATTCCGCAAGCGATAGGCTTGTTCCATTTCATCGCGATAATGAAATTCATTTTCGGCGGTTACGATGTGAATCACGGGCACTCTCCAGATCAAGAATTCTGAAGAGTGCCCGTCACACCTTGTGTCGGGCCACTCTCCAGCTAAATGATTGGTAGAAAATGCCTGTGGCGGATGGATGGAGGTAGTACGCGTTCGCGTACCTTTTATGCGATCAAGCCTCGCCGGATCGCTTCAGCTACAGCTTGTGTGCGATTGATCGCTCCGAGTTTCGTACGAGCGGCCCGCATATGCTTATCGGCGCCATGCTCGGAAATCTTCATGACCGCACCGATTTCCCAGTCGGCCTTCCCCTCGGCGGCCCATTGTAAAGCCTCACGCTCACGGGCAGAGAGCATGATCGGTTTGTTTGAGGGGGTTTCCTGCTTCAACATGATCGCCCGGCCGATCGCGTAATTTGCAACCAGCGTCAGCATGCCCTGAGTATCAGGGCTCATTTCCAAGTGGCGTCCGCCAACTGAAAACAAGACGAGTTGCTTATCCAGGGTTTGTAAGGATAGGGTAAACCCCATATTAAGATTGAACTCTGTGGCTTCATTCATGACGCGACGCGCTATTGGGTCATCCTGAACCAAGGGTTCCAATTCGTTCCAAAGAAACGGCTCCGGGGAAGTCATCAGGCGTCGAATTGTCGCATCGTGGGCTACGTAACGCCGCGCCGCGTAGCGGGATGCCCATTCATCTGGCCACCGGTTGAGCAACAAATGTCCCAGCTGCTCGCGCCGATTCGAATCCGGTGTCGGAATCGTAGCGGCAACCATATGTTCTACCCCGAATCGCGAAAGGTACCCCATTACCTTTGTGCAGATATCTTCGAGATTGCGAGCCCGGTCGAGGTCTCGAATAAAATCGAGCGTGTGTTCCAACGAACGACGATAAGTTTGCGGGGGCATAGATATCCTAGCCTCTGTGCTCCAGGACACCACCTTTGGAACTACCGGCACCTGTCCGCAGGCGGTACTAAAGACAACTTAAACCAAATATTGAGTACCAACAATCCTAATCAAGATTTCGTTCCTTCGATAATGCTTGTCAAGGGCGGAGCCGGCTGGCCAAGGCCAAACCGAGCACGGCTGCCCACAGCAAAAACCCGCTGGAAAACGGAAATTTCGCGAAAACCGGCGCCTCTATCCTTTGCGGCAGACCGCCATCGAGGACGCCTTCGGCACCGAGCGGCAGCTCCGCCAAAACCCGGCCATAGGGATCGACGATCGCAGAAATCCCCGTGTTCGCGGCCCGGATCAAGGGCAATCCTTCCTCGATCGCGCGCAGCCGCGCTTGCGCGAAATGCTGATGGGGGCCGGCCATCCCATACCATCCATCGTCCGTCACATTGAGGAACAAGCCTGGACGGTCCACCGCTGGCCGGGCGGGCACGACTTCGCCCGGGAAAATTGCCTCATAGCAAATCAGCGGCGCGACGGCTGGCAATCCGGGCACAACCAACAATCGCCGTTCGGAACCCGCCTCGAAACCGCCAGGGATATTCACGAATTGACGTAGGCCCAGACGATCGAAAACGTTCCGAAACGGCAAATATTCGCCGAAGGGCACAAGATGCACCTTATCGTAGCTTTCCAGAATATGCCCGCCGCTGGCAACCACTTGGATGGCGTTGAAATAGGCCGCTTCGCGAGGCGATGACCGACCCCTAACCTCCTCGCGCGCGGCGCCAGTGACGAGAACCGTATCTTGCGGCAAAACCGCTCCGATTTCGGCCAGGGCCCGGGCATCGCGTGATAAAATGAAAGGAAACGCCGATTCCGGCCAGATGAGAGCGGTAACATCTTCGAGGCCAGAATGATCGGGGTCAGCAGCGTGCTCCGACAAGGCCAAGTAATGTGCAAGTATTTGCGCTTTATTTTCGGGGCGGAACGTCGTCAGCGCAACATTCGGTTGCATAATGCGCAATCTGACCCCCGGGACCATTCCTGGCGCGGGTTGCGCCAGACGCCAGGCGCCAAAGCCAAAAATTCCACAAAAGGCCAGGAGGGCAGCGATGATTGGCTGCGGGAGGCGGCGCCACGCCCCCCGCACCGCGGCTTTTTCGCCGAACACCGCGGGAGTGGAAAAAATGAGGATGGCGATGACGGTGAGACCGTAAAGGCCAACGATCGAAGCCAGTTGCGCGGTCAAAAGATTGCCGCCGAGCGCCATGCCGAAAGTGTTCCACGGAAATCCGGTTAAGACATGCCCGCGCAGCCATTCCGTGAAACTCAATCCGGCGGCAAGGGAAAAGAGACGGCCAGTGCCCGGTATCCAAATCAGCCGCGCCAGCAGGAAGCCGAGACCCGGAAAAACCGCGAGCACGGCCGGAAGCCCGGCCACACCCAGCGGCAAGGCCCAGGCGAATTCGTCCGCATCGACGAGAAACGCCGCGCCGAGCCACCAAAGGCCGGCGACGAAATAACCAAAGCCCCACCACCAGCCAACCGCGAAGGCACGCCACTCCGCGATCGGCAAGCCCAAACGAACCCGCCCGCCGGCGGGCTGTTGGCGCGTCTCCGCGCAACCGTCGATGAGCCAAACGGCGGCGGTCATCGGGATTATGAGAGCAGGGAAAAAATTGAAAGGTGCCATGGCAAGCGCGCCAATGGCTCCCGCAGCAAAAGCAATGAGGCGGCGGCGCCAGCCAGAAGCAAGGATGATCGTTGTGGCAATCGCGGGAATGACGGGCGCTTCCGAGCTCAATCACGATCCTCGCATAAGTCTCACATAATCCCCAGAAAAGGACACCTGTGCGCAGGACCATGCGAACAAAGGGATCAGTGCGCTTCCTTTAGATCAGGTGATGATCGAAAGGAAGCGCACTCATTTAGAGAATTGGAGCATGTCCTTATCGAAAAACTCGAGCAACTTTCTTAAGTACTCACTTCAGCGGGCATGATCCCAATCCAGCTGACCGGACCTTGCTTGAAAGAGATTTGCGGCGAAAGGGACAGAATCCGCTACCGCCTTGCCGGAGAATCGGCATGCCCGGCAGACTCGTCGGCAATGGGATTATCCTCGATGTGTTCGGAACGCAACCGCGCCTCGGTCATGCGGATCCTGACCCGCTTGACGCGGCGCGGGTCGGCGTCCGTCACCTCGAACTCGATGCCGTCCTCGACGATGATTTCCCCGCGCACCGGAACATGCCCCGCAAGCGCAGTGACCAACCCTCCCAAGGTATCAACCTCCTCGGCATCGCTGATCGCTCTGAGATCGGCCTCGATCACCCGGGAGACTTCGCTAAGATCGGCACGCGCATCCACAAGGAACCCTCCACCCGCAACGGTTTCGATCTTTGGGCTTTCGTCCAAATCATGTTCATCCTCGATGTCGCCGACGATCATTTCCATGATATCCTCGATCGACGCGAGGCCTTCGGTGCCGCCATATTCGTCGATCACGAGTGCCATATGGGTTCTCGTCGCTTGCATTTTTACGAGAAGGTCGAGAGCCGGCATGGATGCGGGAACGAAGAGGACCGGGCGTAGAATATCTGCCTGCGATAAAGCCACGTCCAATCCGCTCTGCACGATGCAGCAACTCGCCGCCGCTTCGCCTTTAGGCTCCTCAGCCGATAGACCGGTTGCGCTTTGCGGCCGGTCCGGCGGCTTCGCGGCGGCGGCGAGATAGCCGACAAAATCGCGGATATGCACCATGCCGCGCGGATCATCGAGCGTGTCGCCATGCACGGGCAAGCGCGAGTGACCGGCGTCGCGAAAGACCGCAAGCACATCGGCGAGCTTGGTTTGCAGCGACACGGCAATGATGTCGGCGCGCGGAACCATGACATCGCCGACATGCACTTCATGCAAGGCGAGGACGTTTTTCAACAACGCGCGCTCTTGCGAGGAAACATCGTCCTCGGTCGAAGTATCGGCGAGCACCTCCTCGATGTCGTCGCGGATCGAAGCCCCGCCGATGCCAAACAATGCGCGCAACCGGTCGAATAGGCTTGGCTTGCCTCCAGAAGCAGCTTTGCCGGTACCGGCATCGCTCGCGGCCGAGACATCGTGTTCACTCATTGGCGGCGGCCATTTCCTCAATCAATGTAGCCGCGTAGGGGTCGGCAATCCCGAGCCTGGCGAGGCTACCGCGTTCTAGCGCCTCCATCACTTCGGCTTCGGCCGCTTCCTCATGGTCGTGACCAATGAGATGCAAAAATCCATGCACCAAAAGATGAGCGACGTGATCGCGTAACGGTTTTCCTACCGCGACGGCTTCCCTCGAGGCGGTCTCGAAGGCGATCACGATATCGCCGAGGAGAGGTGCCGAGGCCGGATCGCCTCCGGAAGGAAAGGAAAGCACATTGGTCGGTACATCATGTCCGCGCCATTTGCGGTTGAGCTCGCGGATGAAGGCGTCGTCGGAGAGAACAACACTGATCTCGGCGTTGCTGGCGAGCACGACGCGGCTTTCCTGGGCTGCCGCAAGGATCGCCATTCGGGCAAGTCGCGACGGAGCCACAAAGGATGCCCAATCCCCGGCTTCGATCGCGACTTCGATTACAACATTGACCTCTTGAATCTCTTGTTGAATCTCTTGGCTCATTTCCGAGCCTCCTGGCCGGAAAAATTCCGCGCCGCCGCTTCATAGGCGCCAACGATCCGCCGCACGAGATCGTGGCGAACGACATCGCCTTCCTTGAAAATGACGTGGCCTATTCCCTCAAGCCCCGAGAGAAGTTTGATCGCTTCGCTGAGCCCGGACTTCTGCCCAGGCGGAAGATCGGTTTGCGATGGATCCCCGGTAACGATCATGCGCGATCCTTCGCCGAGGCGGGTTAGAAACATTTTCATTTGCATCGAAGTCGCATTTTGCGCCTCATCGAGCAGCACGCAGGCGTTGCTTAAGGTGCGACCGCGCATGAACGCGAGCGGTGCGACCTCGATCATGCCGGTTTGCATGCCGCGTTCGAGCATGCGGGCATCCATGAAATCGGCGAGGGCGTCGTAGATCGGCCGCAAATAGGGATCGACCTTGTCGCGCATATCACCTGGCAAAAAACCAAGCCTTTCGCCCGCTTCCAGCGCGGGCCGCGACAGGATGATACGCTCGACCGCCCCTTGTTCCAGCAAAAGAACAGCAAAGCCGACGGCGAGCCAAGTCTTGCCTGTGCCGGCCGGGCCTTCGGCGAAAACCAGCTCGTGGCGTTTCATGGCACGCAGATAGTGGTCCTGCGCCGCATTGCGCGCGCGGACACTCCCGCGCCGGCGGGTGCCGATTTGCTCGAAAACGGCGCGCGTCCCCTCGTCCTCCTTCGGAAACAAAGTGCCTTGCATCGCGCCTTCCTCGATCGCACCATCGACATCGCCGAGGCTTACCGGCTGGCCGAGCTCAACCCGTGCATAGAGATTTTCCAAAACCAGCCGCGCATGTTCGCACGCTTCCATTGTGCCTTTGATCGTCACATGATTGCCGTTCGCATTGGCGGTCACGCCCAATCTGCGTTCGAGCTTCGCAAGGTTTTGATCATATTGCCCGAAGACGAGCGAGGCATGGCGATTATCGTCGAACGCCAAGGTTATCTCGGCGGTGCCGTTCTCAACCGGAGGACGCCTGAATTCTTGCTGCGCAAACGGCGCTGAACGATCTGATGGTTTCAACGAAGCGCCTCGCGCGCGGGCCGGTCCGGCAAAAGCCGTCCAAACAGCGAATTGCTGCCAGAGGAGACGATTTCGACGCGCACGATGTCACCGAGGCGATCGAGGCTGCCTTCCATCTGAACTGGTTGGAGATAGGGTGACTTGCCGGCGATCTGGCCTTGGTGGCGGCCGGGTTTCTCAATGAGCACATCGAGGGCGTGCCCAATCATTTTGTGATTGAACGCCCGCCGTTGCTGGTCGAGGAGGGTCTGTAGCCGAAAGAGCCGTTCCGATTTCACGGCTTCCGGGATCTGACTTTGCAGCTCCGCCGCGGGGGTGCCGGGGCGCGCCGAATATTTGAACGAGAATGCGTTCGCGAATTCGACCTTTTCGATCAAATCCAAGGTCGCCTCGAAATCCGCATCCGTTTCGCCGGGAAAGCCAACAATGAAATCGGAGGACAAGGCGATGTCCGGCCGCGCGGCCCGGATTTCGGCGACAAACGCGATGTAATCGGAGCGCTTATGCCTGCGATTCATCGCGGCGAGGATTTGGTCCGAACCGGATTGCACCGGCAGATGCAGAAAAGGCATCAGGGCGGGTTGATCGCGATGCGCTTGGATGAGACTTGCGCCCATGTCGCCCGGATGGCTCGTGGTGTAGCGGATGCGGGCAATGCCTGGCACTTCGGCGAGCCGGGCGATGAGAGCTGCCAGCGAAGCGGGGGCGCCTTCTCGCGTTTCACCATGATAGGCATTGACGTTTTGGCCAAGCAGGCTCACCTCGCGGACACCTCCGGCGGCCAGCATTTCGACTTCGGCGACGATGCCTTCAACCGGCCGCGATACCTCTGCGCCCCGCGTATAAGGCACCACGCAGAAAGTGCAGAATTTATCGCAGCCTTCCTGCACCGTCACGAAGGCGGAGACCCCGCGTTTGCGGATTTCGGCGAGGTCAGGCGCGGCGAGATGATCGAATTTGCTTTCGGCTGGAAAATCCGTGTCAAGAACGGCGCGGGAGGTTTGGGCACGCTGCAAAAGCTCCTGCAGGCGATGATAGCTTTGTGGTCCGACGACGATATCCACCGCCTTTTGGCG
>Ga0187855_10002571_pt1 | contig 13644 bp, 23 predicted proteins | sample June2016WEW_8_10_2_FD_132969 | JGI IMG/M metagenome (GOLD analysis project Ga0187855, IMG submission 132969) | Peatland microbial communities from SPRUCE experiment site at the Marcell Experimental Forest, Minnesota, USA - June2016WEW_8_10 | ecosystem: Environmental > Terrestrial > Soil >...
ACTTGATTAGGGTATCTTTAATTTTATATAATGTTTTAGGGGGTATAATTTCCGTGGTTTTCACAACGGGTATAAGAGCACTTGGATTATTAGACACAAAACGTATCTTTTTCCTGTGCATATATTTTTAAACCTTTCTTAGTTGCTAAATCAAAAATTAGAATTTTATTTACTGTTTTGGTGTGTAGGTTGACCCACCACTGATGGAAAATACTTGGATTGAATAACAAACAACCCGATTAATATTGCCGTTGTTAAAACATATATCATAGCCCATTGAAACTTTTTGTTTCTTGACAAGGGCTCATACATATATTTTTTCGGAAGGGCTCCCGGTAAACGTTTTCTTTGAGATTGTAAGCGGTACAAATTTATTATAAGAAGAGCAATGGCAACATCAATAACATTTAACCAGAATGGTTGTTGGCTGAATCCGGTACACATCAACCCAACCATCGCTAAGAAACAAAAAATTGATATAAAATATTTTTGTTTGGGGAAAAGAGGGATATCGTCTAAAACGATTATCCAAATCAGAAGCATCATTGGTTGCATAATCTTTAAGGTTATAAGCAACAACACTGCTAAACCAATATACTTAAACCACGGTCCTATAGCTTGAGTGACGCGACCCCCATCAAGAGGTCGTATAGGGATCAAATTAAATAAATTAATATAAGTAGCAATAAATGAAACCATAAAAAGAAGTTTGGGGTGGGAAGGAATACACAAATATGTAATAAAACCCAATAAACCTGCAAGACTTCCTAAAATCGGTCCTCCAATACCAACAAAAGCTTCCGTATCTGCGTCTTTGAAATCAGGAGAAAATATAGCGGCTCCCAGACCAGGAATAAAAATTGGGGCTGATGCAGGTAACTTTTTAAGTTTAAGGGCAAGGACATGGCCCAGTTCGTGGATGAATAACATTCCCATAAATCCTATCGAAAACCATAAACCCATACCTATTGCATAAGCATAAACAAAAACCGACACAAGCATTGAAATAAACATCCAGCCAAATTTTGCAAATTTTAATAATTTAAAAACTTTAAAAAGTTTGGTAGACTTTAACATTAATAGAAATGGAGTCTTCAGATTTAATTTCATTTGTTACTCCAAAATCTCTCGGAGTTCAGCCATTACATTTTCGTACTCCGCTTCGTCATGGCAGCATTCCATAAGCATTTCGGCATAATAATCTAAAGACCGTATTATACCGTTTATCCTATCGGTTCGAGCTTCCTCAAAAATGTCCTCTATCATAAAAGTCTCCTTTTAAGATGTTAAAAGCTCAAAGTATCGCTCAGTTTTATATTTAAAATTGCTATATAAAATTAAGTCATTCTTGTTTATAATTAATAATCCGCAATCTATTACTATATTTATATGAAAGTTTTTTACAAGCACTGTCCTTTCAGATGCTGCTATATCAGTAGCTCTTAGTTTAATATTATCGACACATTCGGAAACAAAAAAAATGTCCCGTAATCCCTTCCGTGGCATGCTATATGTAAAGAGACTTCCGTTTTTAAAATTTGTTTCTATCATATTTCCTCAATTAATTCCCAAAATCTATCAGTTTTATATTTCAAATTACTATACAAAATTAGATCTTTTCTATCTTTTTAATAGTTTGAAGATCCGAAATTGCACTTAAATGATATCTACCCGCTAGATTTTTTTCAGTAGAGGATGCTAAATCTATACAAGGTCCATTGGAATTTCCTTGGCATTCAGAAACAAAAAATGTTCCGTCAGAAAGAGTGTATGTAAAAATATCGTCTTTTATAAATGAGTCGCCTACACCCCAAAAAAGTCGTCTCATAAAAGTTCCCTTTAAGATGTTAAAAGCTCAAAGTATCGAGCAGTTTTATATTTTAGATTACTAAACAAAATTAAATCTTTTCTGTCTATTTTTTTAATAGGATATTTAAAAAGTGCACTTAAATGATATTTTTCTACTATGTATTCCTCAGTTGAGGCGAGATCTTTACAATATCCAGAAGAATCTATAGAAGAATCTCCTAATTCGGAAGAATTTTCTAAGTACTCAGCAACAAACGTCATTCGCGGCGTAAAAGCGTATGTAAAAATATCACCTTTTTTCATAGCAGTTCCTCTACCAATTCCCAAAATCTATGATTCGTGTTTAAATGTGTATACAAAAGAAGATCCTTTTTTTTAACTTTTGTATTAATATGTTTAAATTTTTTAGATAATCTAAAAGACGATGCCTCAGAATACATTCTTGTAAAACTATCGCTTGTTCGTGCGATAGTTTTTACAAGTTGATTAGATTTATTTTCTTTTAAAACTTCGACCAACATTTTTGATTCCCCCAAATTAACGAATATAATATCACCTATCATTTATTTTCCTCTTCCAGCAAAAGATCGCGGACTTTTTGGATTTCTGATGGTTTATGAATAGTCCCACCAGAATTGAAATCAATATACCACTGAAGAATTTCTTTTCTGGTTTGCATTGTCATAACATTAAACTCAAAATCTATATCCGTAGGAATATGCTTAAAACCTGTAAAATCTTTGTAATAAACCCCGTAAGCAGGAATTTCATTATCAAGAAATTTAAGAGCTGCCGTAATCCTCTGTTTTCCATCAATGAGCAACATTTGCCCATCCATCATTGAAGATTTCATCCACCCCGGATGATTGAAATAAATATATTTTTCAGATTGTGGATTCCTGAGCATAAATTCCACGTAAGCAATTTGTTGAGCTTCCGTCCAAACATGCGGTCGCTGAAAGTCCGGGGACATGTCCAAATTATAATCCTTAATATAAATCTAAATTTTGTTTCAAATGATTCCATGGAACATTAATATGATAATTAATATGCGGAAATGACGGTATGTCTTGCCATCTCATTTTGTTTCCTCGCTTTCGGTAGCCTTTTTATAAGTTTCCAACCAATCAGAATAAATTTTATTATGTTGAACTTCTCCGTTTTTATAGGATCCTTTAAAAAACTTTTAAAACATAGATCACAAAAAACCATTGGTCCTACCTTCACCACTCTTTCCTGAAGTTCCCCACAGTTAAGGCATTTTGTGTTGTAAAAAAATCGAAGCTTTGGGCATATTATTTTCTTCTCCCTTAAATTTTAATTTTCGTATCTATTAGTACTTTCATATCTATTTGTACTTTTTTCATCTTTACTTTTAAGGATTTCTTGAATAAATAAATTTGATGAATCGTGCGTAAATTTTAAGCGTTTAGCAACATCTGTAATTTTGTTCAGTTTTTGATATACTCTCTGTTTAGTAAGCCCAAGATGTGATGCTACCTGCTCAGTTGAAAACCCCGCAAGTCTCATATGTAAAACCTCGCTGAGATTAGCATCTATTTTTTTATATAAAATATCAGCTTCTTCCCCGTCATTTATTTCTGTTTCTGTTAAAGCAAAACGGCGATCAAAAACATCCGCTTCATAATTATATTTTGTGTTTCGCTTCAAATAAAAAGATTTTTTATTCCAGTCCTCTTCAACATAATTTAGAGTTTTTACAAGAACCTGCTGCATACCTTTTGTCTGGTTATAATATTGCACGATCAACGCTGATAACGTTAAGCGTATATAATTAGTTATAAAGGTATGAATTTGAGATTTTTTAGGATCAAAATCTACTAGAAAATTTCTACTTTGTAGAATAACTAAAAGATCTTGTCTTAAATCTTTTATATCTAACTGAAAAGTCTTATAAGTTTTTGTGACGTATTTATTCATTTGGGCTCCAATAATAAGATCGATCGGTTCCTTATTATTGATATAAAAATCCCAGAAACTTTTTTCCCCGGAATATTTAATATTAATTTCTTGATATTTTCCAGAACGTCTTTTCATTAGGTCGGCGTATGAATGTCTCATAGTCGGGCCCCTTTCTGACGGAATTGTTTATTAAATAATCCCTTAAAATATAACACATTTTTGATACCCACTTCAAAAATTTACCTATATAATAAAGAGCCACAATAAAACTTATAACACAAATAAGAGCTAACATTATAACGTCCCATATTCAAGAGCTATGGAAAAACACAACCATTCAAACACAACCATTTTCATTTTACCCACCCAAGATAATGTTGGAATTAAATACCAAATCTGATCTTTCCACCAACACTCGAAAGTTATTTTCATAGTCCCCCTCTTTTTTAATCCAAGAATTCTACGTTCAGACACAATATAATTCATGCCTGAAAAAAAATCAACTTTTTATTTTTTGAAGGGATTTTTCATATAGGATTCTCCTTCTTCCATCAAATCCCATCCCAAATCCGAAAATAAAATTTTACCAGTACTCGAAGATTTTGAATAATATATAAGTCTATACTCTGTTTTATTTTTCCTCGAATGTATAATACCTATAATTGTAGGCTGTTTTTCCGCCTCCGTCATAGAATTAAATTCTTCTTCTCCAATATGTTTTTCTGCCGGAACAAGCACCGATTCTGCAGAAAATAATAAAGCTATAGCGGAAATTAAAGGGTCCTTCTTTACTGCAGGAATAAATCCTGCAACTTTTTCAATACTAGTTGGAATACATTTAATATCATCTTCTCTCTGAATTATAAGAAATTGGGGAGGCTGCTTTAACATAGCAACAGCCCCCATAAGTAACTCCAACTTTTCATCCACGTATGTTTTTAAATCTGTCATAATCCCCCTTTGAGACGTAATACTATTCCCCAGTAATGTTCGTGGTAGATACTGTTTTATAAGCCAAATTTTTTAATTTTTCTTCTAGGGTTTCTTCAAAATTTGTTGTCCTAAGAGCCCGGATCTCTTCGAGGATCTGGTTAATCTTATTCCCATCGAAATGCCTCGCCAAAATGTTTACAGTATCATAATTGGAAGTTAATGCTAAGAGACAATCCGCCACTTGAGCTTCATCGCTTTCTGGATTCATACCCATAACATAACAAAACTTTATCATTTTATCTGTATAATTTCGGATTCCACACTTCTGTGCTATAGATATAATTGTTTTTATATCGGATTCCGAAACCTCCTCAGATACTATTTCCGTAGCTACCTTTGTTGGTACCCCTTTAGAGACCATAGTTTTTACCAAGTCCCCGGTCAAGGCCCTGGCCTTGAGATCGTCTATGGACTTTCCAAGGCCAGGGCCCGGGTCCAGTTCAGGATAGAAATCCCTAATAGTTTTCATAAACATTTTACGATCTTTGCCCGTACAGGTTTTCAAAAGTGTTAATTGATTCTCAAGATAAGCAATAAATTTTGTAGATGGATAATTCACTCCGTTCATTTCATTATAAAAATCTGGGGCCCACCGGAGTTGATAATCTACTATATGTCCATTCATAAAATGTTTATACCATTCTTGATTTTCATAATTCTTAGGAAACGACATATACAGATTAATGGGGTCTTCCGGATCATTATGCATTAATACCCGCATACGATTTCGTTTAAGAATTTTTTCTTGGTCTTTTGCAATTTCTCTTTCTAAATTTTCTCGTTCAGAACATATAAGAAATTTAAAAGGGATTGATATGAGCTTTCCTATTCCTACTATAGCATAATAAAAAGCCATACCCACCGCCATAAAAATTATCCATGATCCTATTTCTTGTTTGAAAGTCTTTCGGGGTGTTTCGTGCATTGGCATTTTATTTCTCCTTTCCCAAAATAATAACAATAAGATCACCACAAAATTATTATGAAAAAGGCTCCCCAAGTTATTAATGTATGAATGGGCAGTCTTTTAAAACAGTGATTATTGCTAAAAATATTAAAATCAATCCTATTAATTTGATTTTGTGTTTTGTGTTCATTTTATTTTCTTTTCAATAATTATTTTATATCAATTATTGATGCTCCATCTTCTCCCCATTGACTTAATCTTTCGGGAAATTGGTGGCGAATTCTTCTGATCTCCGACCAAGGAATAACAACCAGTTTAGTTTCAACAATTTTTATAGTAGGAATCCCATCAATAATTGTGATTTGGTCGCCGGTTCTTATTGAAATGTGCTCAGTTGAATTAATATCATTAACTGTGATGATATTTGTGTCTGACATTACATCCTCTTTTTTAAAGGTTTGTTAAATCAATATCTTCTAATGGTACAGATATAATTTCATCTAATAATTTCTGTAATATAAACGTGCGATTATATATTGGAAGTGCTTTAACCATATTTACACATAAGCTTAATCCTGCAGAAAACTCTTTTAATTCTTTTAAAGAAGTAGAAGATTTAATAAAATCCCAATCTTCTCTTATAAACCTTTCCGCTTCTTCATCGGTTGGGGCTCTCATATTAAAAGTATATGATGAAATCAGAGCCATATACAACGAGCATCCTTTATTGCTTTCGCATTCATCACACATAGTTTCAGCATTCTGAGTTTCTTTTTTTCTATCAGTACAAAATTTGGAGTCATATGCTACCGTAAAACCCATTTTTTCTGCAATCTGTTTACACAAAGTATGTATCTGTTTTCTATGAAACTCAGGATCTATATCAGTGCTCATAATTAGCTCCTATCATATTGTTCATTGTAATCGTGACATTTGCATGTGTCTTTAAACATTGACTGCACAACCCTGTTACAATTTCCACAATCAGTGTAATTTAAATTTATACCAGAGCTACAAAATTGAAAAGAGAGTTTTTTATTAGGTTTGTAACCACATATCGGCAATCCATTTTTTGTGATATGGACTTTATTCCAGCTTGTTTTAGGTTCTGCAAAATAACCTGTTTCAAAATGATCTTCCTTTTTTCGTGTAGTCATTTTTTTATCCTTTTTCCCGGTTTCCTATATCCGCTAAATTTTTCATCTTGATATTACGTTTTTCATCAGAAGATATTGTGCTATAATCAGTAGTTACAATTTTTTTCGTAGTATTAAAGCATCCCTTAAAAAATTGAATTATAGCTATAACAATTAAAGCTGGAATCAAACCTGACCCACATCCTAAAATTAACAGGACTATAATCCATCCATGTAGAGTCAATATCCCGCTGGGATCGGTTAATGGTCCGGAGAACATATTAATCTCCTTTTGAGGTATTTATCATTTTAATCATCATTGGTGAATCGGCTTTTCCAATTTTAGTAATAGGAAGATTACTTCTTAAATTAGTGGAGAAGAAAGCATCACCTTGATTATATCTTTTAGCTTTTGTTTTTTTACATTTTTTAATCTATGCTTCAAGATCTGGACCGCCCCGAAAATTCCTTACCTGTTTATCAAGGAAAACAAAAAACTTTTCCAGAGTTTTGGGTTGAACTCCAACCCATTTCCCATACCTATCAAAACCATAACAACCTATACCCGCAAAATATTTATCATCATAATAAGTAAACACAAAAATTCCATTTTGAGGACCACGAACAGATATTATTTCAAATCCAGCAAGATTCAAATCTCCTTGCAAAATTTGTGCTATTATAGGTTCTACAAAACCTGTAGAATATTTCCACATAGATGAACTATGAATATGAACCTGACTCTTATAAATTTCTATGCTATTACCAGATTTATTAGTAGCATAACCCCTTGAACTTTTTCCTTTAGAATTAAAAGCTAATGTATCCCAGTTTGATAAAGCCATATTTTCTCCTGTATAAAAGATTAAGATAGGGACTGAACGAATCGATTAAACTGTCGAGGCCCAGTCCCTTTCCACACTAACAAGGAGTCATGCTATGTATCAATCTTTTTACATGACTGACATGTCAAGGTCAATGTGGCACCACCACCGCCGCGCCGCAGCTCTAATATTATTACTCCGAGGGTAACTCTTTTGAACAATAACGGCAAAATTTTGCCTCTTTTTTAATTAGTTCAGCGCAGAATGGACATTTCTTGGTATCTGCTGGTGCCGGTGAGAGCATTGGTTGAATGTTGCTTGTAAAGGCTGTGGCAATTTGCTCTTGCGCTGCTATTCTAAAATCAAAAGGTTTGGCTATTTTGTTAAAAGGTTCATTCGTACCTCCTGTACCACGTATTGTAATGGAGCCAAATCCAAGAATTCTACCTAAAATACCTTGATTTACTTGAATGCTTTCAACCTTATCGAGTAGAACCTCGACTGATTTTCTATGGATGAAGCCAATTTTTACTATAACACGTTTGTTTGTTACTCCGAATTCAGAAGTTGTGTATTCAATACCGGTGATTATTGCGAAGGAAATAAATAAAACGCCAAATATTCCAAAGCAACATGTTCCGACCGCGTCACATGTCGAAGCGCCCCAGCAACAAATTGTAATTATAAAACAAATTATTGGCCAAAGAAATACTGCCCAGTGTAAATGCCCACGATAAATTAACTCCTCACCCGTCATAAAATTGTTGTCAATGTAGCTCATAACCTTTCCTTTCTCTGCAATGTTTTTAGGTTTTCGTTTAAGATAATAAAAAGTATTCCAATTCCCAATAGCGATAAGCTTAATCGCATCATTATTTTAGACATATAGTTACTACTTTTTTGAACAAATAGCCACGATTTCTTCGTCGCTCACCCAAGCGCCGTGATATCTTTCGGGCTCACTTATACCGGGATAAGTCATCAAAAGATCCCCACGACCCACTAATTTTTCAGCCCCCCCACAATCAAGAATGATTCTTGAATCCATATTAGATGTAACAGCAAAAGCAATTCGACCAGGAATATTAGATTTAATCAAACCTGTAACTATTTCTGCTTTAGGTTTCTGAGTTGCTAAAACTAAATGAATACCAACTGCTCTGGATAACTGAGCAAGACGAACGATATATTGTTCGAGCTCTTTTCCTGCAGTCATCATTAAGTCTGCCATTTCATCTACAATAGTAACAATATATGGCATCTTTTTGATTCCTGGAATCATATTATATGAAACAATATTACGTACGCCATTCTCCATAAGAATCTTATACCGATTTTCCATTTCTGTAATAAGACTCTTAAATGTTTCCACCGCATCTGAGGGATCATTGATAATCGATCGATATAAAAAAGGCGAATCTTTATACGAAACCATTTCCACTCTTTTCGGATCGACTAAAACCAAGCGCACTTCTTGAGGAGTCTTGGTATAAAGAATAGAAAGGATAATCGAATTTAATCCGACGCTTTTTCCCGAACCCGTTTGTCCCGCCACCAAAAGATGAGGCATTTTAACGAGATCTAAGACTTTAGGAACCCCGATAATATTTACCCCTATCCCTATAGGGATCTCACCCTTAAACACCTGTACAGCCCCCATAACGTGTTTTAAAGGAACAATAGATCGTGTCTCATTTTCTACTTCTATCCCAATAAGATTGGTCCCCGGAATAGGGGCTTGGACCCGGACTTTGCCAGCCATAAGAGTTATAGCCAAATCATCCGTAATTTTTCGAATTTTAGAAAGTAAAACTCCCGGACCTAATTTGATATCATATCTAGTAATTACAGGTCCGCATTCAATATTCTCTACTTTCCCATCTATAGAAAATTCAGCGAGTTTAGATTCGATTACTCGAGGGTCTAAACTCGCTCCTTTTATATTCTTGTTCAATACAGGAGTCTTTTCGAAAAATTTTAGACGCCTTTTTTGCTTGCGGGTTATCTGCGGCACGGATGGAACTGAATTATCATAATCTTTTAACAGATCCAAAGATGGCTTCGTATATTCAACTGTTTCCGGAATAGATGCTTTGGAAAAGATAGGATCAAAAGAATCAATAGCTTTGATCAATCTTTGTAATTCAGAGGCACTGCGCATAATAATTTGATCCTCCTTTCTGAATTATATATTGTTGGCAAAAAAAATTCAAGAGGTATTTTAATATGCTGTTAAATCGTAATCATCTTCAATCTGCTCGGAAAGCCTATAAACCTTTTCTAATCCTTTTTAAAACGTATTGTTTCTTCGGTAATTTCAACTACTATAGATATATCTAAATAATTTTCTCCGGCATCTGAGTATATAATATCCCTAACCTTTAAAGTTTTATAAATATCTTTAAATTTTTTCATTTTGTTCCTTTCTAATAATCCTTTAATTATACTTGGAAAGAAGGACATAAAACAAATGAAACTCTTTATAGATTTAGACAACACAATTTGCGACTTTAATAAAGCGGTACAGGGCCTTGGCCCGGGCCCTGCCCGGGCCTTGGACGAGTCCACGGCTACTGAAGAAGATAAATTAGTAATGCATAAGGCTATAAATGATGCGGGATCTGACTTCTGGGCAAATATGTCTTGGGCTCCGGATGGTATTCTTATATGGAAAATCTTTAAACCGTTTCGTCCTGTATTACTTTCTTCTCCCGGAACTTTCAGAGATGCGGATATAGGTAAAAATGAGTGGGTAATAAAAAATCTACCGGGATATACATTATTTTTAAGTAATGATAAAGAAGAATATGTTGATCCTTATGAGACATCAATTCTGGTAGATGATAACTTTAATGTGATTAAAGCGTGGGAAGAAGCGGGAGGTATAGGGATTCACCACACCTCCGCTGAACAAACCGAAAGACAATTTTTAGAAATCCTATGGAGGCATTCAGGGTTGGATCCAAGAATGTTTTGGGGATAATTTTAGTTTCATTTATTACAAAAGGATCCTATACAAACAAAAGACCTATCAAAAGAACACAAAGTGCACCGTTCCATAAAACTTACTCAAATCTAACATTGTTAAATATGACGTTTACTTCCTGCTTCAAAGAAACAGCTTCTGAGTCACGTACCTCTTGAAGTCTTACACTTTCTCCACAGGCTTTAATTCCTCTCGAACTGAGAGTACTCAAACCTACATTCTCTTGATTAATCGATGCGTTTAAATCTCTGTCTTCTACATGACCGCACTCACATATAAAGATTCTATCCTCTAAACTTAAATCTTCTTTAATAACTCCACACATCCTACAAAGTTTAGAACTTGGATAAAATCTATCTACGTCAAGTATCTCTCCACCATACCATACAGTCTTATAGCCTATCTGACGTTTTATTTCACTAAAAGAAGCATCAGCTAAGGCTCCTGCAAGACAGTGGTTCTTCATCATACCGGCTACATTTAAATCCTCTAAGACTATGTACCTTGGTTTGGTTTTCGCCAAGATACTTGTCATCTTATGAATAGCATCTTTACGTTTATTACTTATATCAAAATGTATCTTTTGTACTTTTAATTTAGCCTTTTCTCTATTCTTTGAAGACTTTTTAGTTTCTTTATCAAATTGTTTTCTTGCTAAAATTTTTTGGGCATGAGCTAACTTTTTCTGTGCTTTCTTGAAATTTTTGCTATTCTCAAAAACTTCGCCATTACTACAAGTAGCTAAAGTTTTTATTCCAACATCTATACCTATAACGGTTTCCGGTTTAGGTGGTTCTGATATTTCTTGACTTACCTGTACAGAAACAAACCATCTTCCGGCAGTTTTAGATACCGTCATAGAGTTTATATGTATATCTTTTGTAGGTATATAATCTTTTTCTTTGAGCCTCACACACCCTACTTTGGGTATGTTAATAGTTGAGTTTGTTACATAGAAACCAAATGATATAGTAAAAGATGGTTTACTTTTATGTTTAGACTTAAATTTAGGAAAACCAATCTTCTGACCCTTTTTTATTCCTCTAAAGAAGTTTTTAAAGGCACTATCTAAATCTCTTATAGCTTCTTGAGGAGCGCATTTTGAAACATCATACATCCAAGGAAATTCTTCTTTTTTACGAGCGCACAAAGATTTATGCTGGTCTATAGCAGTTAGAGTAGTTTTATCTTTTTCATACACTTTTATACGTTCATCAAGAGCTAAATTATAAGCGAAACGAGCTACCCCACAAGACTTCTCAAGTAGTGTCTTCTGCTTGTTAGTGGGTTTAAGTTCTACTTTATATGCTCTGTTTATCTTCATTTTCTTTCTTCTTGGTCATAGAAACCAAAGTAAACAACTCTTTCATTTTCTTTCTTTTATCATTAAGACCGGAACCAACTTCCTCGAAGATGTAGTCTATTTTCAATTTATTCTTTACACAATAATCTACAAGTCTTTCTTTTTGTCTGGTAAGATCGCCTTTATTTTTTTGATCGCTAGTAGAAACTCTACAATAGATTGCTACAGGTTGTTCTTCTTTTGTTTCTATTACACCTTGTAATTTAAGGATATCAGATAGCTTATATCTACGATGGCCCCCACCAGTATACATTGGTTTCAAATAATCTTCGCTATATCTTCTTAGTGAGACTTTAGATATATTAAGAAGTTTAGATGCTTCATTTATAGATATAAGTTTTTCCATTATTCCTCTTGAACATCTTTAGAAAGCGCATTTTTCCAGTAGTGATAGTATTTTTTAAACTCTGATAGAGTAGGGGTTTCATCTAACTCTATAGGATGTTCAAAAACATCACCATTACTAAGTTCAAACTCTTTCCTTGTTACTCTTACAACAGTCACTTCGTTTTCCTTTTTAGAAGCCATATCTTACCTTCCTACTATGTATTTATATGAATAGAGTATTAAAAAAGTGTCAATTTTGATAAATATTTTTAATATTTGATAAGATTATTTATATCTGTTAGATTCCCCATTATCGTTCCTTCAAGATAATCCAATGGATCCTTCCAAACAACTTCCATCAAATCAAATCCAACAGGATAAATACTAATAATATCCACGGAGGACAGAAACACCCCCGCGTGTGCGGGGAAGACTCAATATAATAGAGGGGCAGGCTTAATAATCTAGAAACACCCCCGCGTGTGCGGGGAAGACGCCTTGAAAAACCATCCATGGGAGATAAAGTCAGAAACACCCCCGCGTGTGCGGGGAAGACTTTCCTCCTCTATAAGGATTAAAATATTAATAGGAAACACCCCCGCGTGTGCGGGGAAGACAGTGGGATGTGTGGTTTCCGTGGGGGTCGATTGGAAACACCCCCGCGTGTGCGGGGAAGACGCCGCCGGGCTGTAGGTTACGGCCCTATGTAAAAGAAACACCCCCGCGTGTGCGGGGAAGACGGTGGTAGGTGGTCTAATAATCTATTAATACTAGAAACACCCCCGCGTGTGCGGGGAAGACTATTAAGCCTGCCCCTCGGCCCCTTCTATTATAGAAACACCCCCGCGTGTGCGGGGAAGACTAAGTCCAAGGAACAGGGACTTGGCCCGGGCTGGAAACACCCCCGCGTGTGCGGGGAAGACCAGGGGCAGTTATACTAAACTCGTCCGGTTATGGAAACACCCCCGCGTGTGCGGGGAAGACCACATTTTGAGGTGCATTTGGTATCATAATGGTGGAAACACCCCCGCGTGTGCGGGGAAGACTAAGAGCTTGCATTAATGTCTGACCACAACTCAGAAACACCCCCGCGTGTGCGGGGAAGACTTGTCTTTGCAAGTGGTAGTCGTTTCTCAAATAGAAACACCCCCGCGTGTGCGGGGAAGACTGTAAAACTCCGCTACAGTCTTTGCAAGATACAGAAACACCCCCGCGTGTGCGGGGAAGACTCATCAAATGGGCCAGTGGGTGTAGTAAAGACAGAAACACCCCCGCGTGTGCGGGGAAGACACCAATATATAGAATAATTTTATCGATTTATTCTATATATGGTGGAGAGTTTTTTTCTAAAATTAATTGTAATCCACAAACATCTA
>Ga0187855_10002574_pt1 | contig 13641 bp, 14 predicted proteins | sample June2016WEW_8_10_2_FD_132969 | JGI IMG/M metagenome (GOLD analysis project Ga0187855, IMG submission 132969) | Peatland microbial communities from SPRUCE experiment site at the Marcell Experimental Forest, Minnesota, USA - June2016WEW_8_10 | ecosystem: Environmental > Terrestrial > Soil >...
ATGTGAGCATCCTTGTTCTCGGCCTCGGCAACATCCTGCTGTCGGATGAGGGCGTCGGCGTACGAATCGTAGAAGCGCTCGAAGCGTCCCATGAGTTGCCCGGCGACGTCGAGGTGCTCGACGGCGGCACCTCGGGGATGGACCTGCTCGACATGGTCGCGGAACGCGATTGCCTGATCGTGGCCGATGCCGTGAATGCTGATGGACCGGCGGGCCGCGTGATCCGGCTCGAAAACGAAAATATCAAGATGCTCTTCGAAACCCGGTTCTCACCGCACCAATTGGGGCTGTCGGACCTACTTGCCGCACTGCGGCTGATCGACAAGGCACCCCACCGCGTTGTTGTTATTGGCGTCGTACCGCAAAATCTCAGCCTAGGCCTAGATCTGTCTCCAGCGGTGGCCAGCGGGCGCGATGCAGCGGTTGCCATGATTGTCGATGAGCTCAGCCGACTCGGCCCGGCGCCGACGGCGCGTCTGCATTAGGTCACCATTCAATGTGCATCGCTGTCCCAGCCGAAGTGGTTTCGATCGACGGGTCAATGGCGATGGTCGACGTGTATGGCGATCGATTCGCCGTCAGCCTCATGATGCTATCTGAAACGGTGCAGCTGGGGGATTTCATCGCCGTGCAGGCGCGGCGCTACGCAGTAGCTAAGATCGCGCGCGCGGACGCGCAAGCAGCGAGGCGTCTCTTCGAAGACCTCTTCCCCGAGCTCGCTGCCCGGGCCCAGACCATGCACGTCGCTTAACGCCCCGCTCGCCATGAACTCCCCCGGCGACCTTAACGACCACCCCCGCATATCGGCATTGATCGAGCACCTTCGCGTTGTCGACGCCGGCATGCGCGACCTGCCGATCTACAATCATACAGTGGCCATCGAGAGTATCGGCTTCCGCCTCTTCAACGATGTCGAATTGCTGGGTGTCGTCCTGACGCCCTGGTTTATGAACTTGATGATCTTGCCGATAACGCCCGTGGCGATGAATATGGCTGAAATTGGCAAGACCGTCTCCGTTGAGCTCCCCATCGGCCCGCGGAAATTCGTGGTCGGCGGCGACGAAGCAGTCGGGCTTTATAAGGCCCATTCGCTGCATTCGCCGGTGCTGAGCTTTACGCTTCCCGGTCAAGCTCGCGCCGAGGCGCAACGGCAGCTGGCACTGCTGATGACGTCGGCGACGGCGGAGCCAGCTGCAACAGACGCTCCGGACGCGGGCGGCCTCGATCGCCGCGCTCTGTTATTCCGTCGCCGAATCACCTGAATTCCCTTGCATTAGCCCAGACACGCGCCCGACGTTCACACGACTTATTCGCGCGGTTCCTGATTGCCCGGGGCCTGGCGGGCGCCAAACTCAACTCCTGGCTGAACGTTGACCTGGATCAATATCCCTGGGCGGTTTTCTTTGATAATCCGCGGACCGTGAAGACGAAAAGGAGCGGAGTGGGGCGCCACGTCGTTTCGCTCATGGAGGAAATACGGTGGCAAGGCGGCCTTTCCCATTGCTCGAACAACAGATTCGCCTTGATGCCGTCTTCTCCAACGGACGTCTGATCGCCAAGCGCCTGGTTGCTACTCGCGCGCACGCTGTGGCCGACATTCTTATCGGTCGTCCCGTGGACGGCATCCCGCAAATCCTGTCGCAGCTTTTCCCGCTGTGCGGCACTGCGCACGCCGCTGCCGGCCTTGCGGCGATCGAAGCGGCCTTGGAAATTGAGGTTTCGCCAGCCCAACGTGCGTTCCGGGATCTGATGCTGCTCGCCGAGCACGGCGCCGCATTGGCTTGGCGGATGTTGATGGACTGGCCGCCGCTCCTCGGCGAACCACCCAACACGCGGGCCTGCGCGGACGTCCGTCGTCCAGTTGCTGTCATAAACGCCTTCGTCGGACGCGATCGATGGGCACGGGTCGGCGGAGTGAAGCTGCGCCCGAACCACGACAATCTCGGCAGAGCCGTGTCCGAACTCGCCCGGATGGTCGTCGAACTGTTTCCCGAAGCGGCCTCGGCGTCGTCCTGGAGCAAGCTGAAATACGCGATGCAAAGCGGCGCCAGCGTGCCAGCACGTTTGATTAACACCACCCGTGTCGGCGCGCTGGCGGACTATGGCCGTCATGATCGGCCGCTGTTGCATTCGAGGGGTGCAGACTGGTTTTCGGAACGGCTTGCGGCGGAACCCCGCTTCTGCGAAGCACCGACGCTCGACGGAACGTCGACCGAGGTCGGCCCGCTCGCAGCACAGCGACATCCGCTGGTCGCTGACGCCCTCGCGCACTGGGATTCGACGCTCGCGACACGGCTCCTCGCCGCCGCTCTCGATGCTCGTGTGGTGGCAGAGCGCCTCATTCACGCACTCGACGCGCTCACTGATGATGATCCGGTCGAGGTCGAATTGACGCGATCGGGACGCGGCGCCGGCGTCGTCGAGACCGCGCGCGGTCCGCTCGCCTATTTGGTTGATACCGCTGACGGTCGTGTTCGGATGCTGCGGAGCGTCGCGCCGACCGAATGGAATTTTCATCCGGATGGGCCTTTCCGAGCCGCGTTGGACGACGCACCCATAGTGCCGGATCCGATGCTCGCTGCCCGGTTGCTCGCGGCCAGTTTTGACCCGTGCGTCCCCTTCAGTATTGAGCTGCTGGACGATTATCGACCGCCGGCGCATGCAGCGAGCATTCATCATGCATGAAGTGTCGCTCGCCACGGCGCTACTCGATCTAGTTCACGAGCAGGCTGCCGCGGCAGGTGCAAGCCGCGTCACGCGGCTCGTGCTCGAGATCGGGGCGCTCTCCCATGTCGACCCTTATGCACTGCGGTTCGCCGTCGACGCGGCGGCGCTGGGCGGCCCGGCCGAGGGGGCGACGCTGGAGATTCTGGAACCCGAGGGTACCGCCTATTGCCTCGATTGCGAGAGCTCGGTGGCGGTCTCCACGCGTGGCGCATTATGCCCCAGCTGCGGCGGCGCCAAGCTTCTGATTCAGGGCGGTGATGAGATGCGGCTCAAAGAGATGGAGGTCGTGTGATGTGCGGCACCTGCGGCTGCGGCCAGGGCGAAAAGCGGGTCGAGGATTTGCATCATGGTGAACCGCACCGCCATCCTCACCCCATGGACGAGCTCCACGCAAATAGCGTCGATCGCGATCATGACCATTCGCATAAGCATGCTGCCGCTCACGATCACCGTCATGAGCCGGCCGATACACACGTGCATGCCGAGAGCGACCACAGCCACGATCATGAACACGTGCATTGGCACGAGCACAACCACACCCATCCGGACGGCATCACCCACGCGCATCCGCACAGCCACGAACATCGGCATGCCCATGAACATGAACACGGAAACAGAAACGTAAACGGGCCGTCCGGCGCGGATGCAACACGACGCGTATTGAGCGTCGAGAAGGATCTGCTCGCCCACAACGACGCCATCGCGGCGCAGAACCGGCGCGACTTCCAGGCTGCCAAGACTCTGACGCTCAACTTGGTTTCAAGTCCCGGTTCGGGGAAAACCACGCTGCTCGTGGAGACCCTGAAGCGGATTGGCGGGGGGTTCGACGCCAAATATCCGATCGCCGTGATTGAGGGCGATCAGGAAACCACGGCGGACGCCGACCGCATCCGAGCGACAGGAGCGCCGGCGATCCAGATTAATACTGGCAAGGGCTGCCACCTGGATGCAGACCTGGTGCGCACCGCTATGGGCCGGCTTGGAATGCCGGCGAACGGCATCCTGTTCATCGAAAACGTCGGCAACCTAGTCTGCCCCGCCGGTTTCGACCTCGGCGAGGCCCAAAAGGTCGTGATCGTGTCGGTGACTGAGGGCGAGGACAAGCCACTCAAATATTCCGGCATGTTCGCGGCCTCCGCATTGCTGGTTGTGACTAAAATTGATCTCGTGCCGCATCTCGATATCGACATCGATCGGCTTATCCACAACGCACGGCGGATCAATCCGACGATCGGCGTCCTGAAACTCTCAGCAAAGACCGGCGAAGGCATGGATCGCTGGATGCACTGGCTGGAAACCGCGCGGGCGTTTCGCCTTGCCACCGATTAGGATCGAGCGGGAGCTTTCGCATGGATGAGTGCGCCAACTTCGCCGCCGATCAGGACGTCCATGTTGTTGGGGCGCGTCGTCTGCGTCTGCGTATCCGCGGCCTGGTGCAGGGCGTTGGCTTCCGCCCGCATGTTTGGCGGCTCGCCAAGCGCGATAATCTCACCGGGTTTGCCTTAAACGATCAGAATGGCGTGCTTATGGAGGTGCAGGGCAACGTCGAAGCTTTCATCGGCGATCTCGTCGCGCAGGCGCCGCCGCTGGCCCGCATTGACGACATCGAGTCCGAGGCGCGACCGCTTCTTGCGGGCGAAAGCGATTTCGTCATTCGCGACAGCAAGCAGAACGGTCCGGCACGGACCGCGATCACACCTGACGTGGCGATCTGCGACGCCTGCCTCGCCGAAATGTTCGATCCCTCCAACCGCCGCTATCTTTATCCGTTCATCACCTGCACGCACTGTGGACCCCGTTTCACGATAACCCGCCGGTTGCCGTACGACCGAGCTACGACGGCGCTTGCGGAATTTCCGTTATGCGATGCCTGCGCCGCCGAATACGGCGATCCTGCCGACCGGCGTTTTCATGCAGAAACCACCGGCTGCCCTCGCTGCGGCCCTCGACTTGACACGCCCCTCGAAGCGATCGGCGCCCGCGTCCGCGCCGGCGAGATCGTGGCATTAAAGGGGCTCGGTGGTTTCCATCTCGTCTGCGACGCCCGCGATGAAGCCTGCGTCGAGCGGCTGCGTGCCCGAAAGCAACGTGATGGCAAGCCGTTCGCCGTTATGGTGGCAAATGTCGCTACGGCTGGCCGTTTTGCGACTATCGACGGCCTGTCGGCGCGACTGCTTGCGCACCGCGAACGGCCAATCGTGATCGTGCCGGCGCGCGCCGAGGTGCGTCTCGCGCACGGCGTCTGCAAAGGCTTGCCGACCGTTGGTCTCTTTCTACCCTATACGCCGCTGCATTGGCTGGTGATCTGGGAGCTGCTCGGCCGCCCGAGCGGACTCGATTGGATGTGTGAAGGCACCGACCTGGCGCTGGTTGCGACTTCGGCCAATCTTTCCGGCGAACCGATCGTCATCGATGGAGCCGATGCGCGTCGCCGGCTCGGTGGCGTTGCCGATGCGGTTGTCGACCACAATCGGACGATCATGACCCGCACCGACGACAGCGTAGTGCGCGTCGTAGCGGGAGCACCTGCCTTCGTACGGCGCGCTCGCGGCTTCACGCCGACGCCGATCAAGCTGGCGCGCAAGCTTCCCAGCGTTGTTGCGCTCGGCGCTCAACTGAAGGCCACGATCACGATCACGCGTGACGATGAAGCGTTCGTCTCGCAGCATATCGGGGATCTCGACACGCCCATTGCGATAGCGTTTCTCGAGGAAACGCTCCGGCATATGCTGTCGATCGTCGAGGTCGAGCCTGTTGCGATTGCATGCGCCTTGCATCCCGATTTTCCGACCTAGCGACTTGCCAATGGGCTCGGCGCGCCGGTTATTCCGGTGCAGCACCATCACGCCCATGTCGGTGCGCTGGCGGCTGAGCATCACATCGAGGGGCCGCTGCTCGGCCTTTCGCTCGACGGCTTCGGGCTCGGGTCCGACGGCGCGGCTTGGGGCGGCGAATTGCTCTTGGTTGAGGCAGAGGGTTTCGAGCGGCTTGGCCATCTGGCGCCGCTACCCGCCCCTGGCGGGGATCGTGCGGCGCGCGAGCCGTGGCGGATGGCGGCGGCCGCGCTGCAATTACTCCGGCGTGGAGACGATATCGAGCGACGATTCGCGGACGAGGCATTGGCTCGGCCGGTCCGCGATATGCTGGCCCGCGGAATAGCATGCGAACCAACGACGTCGGCGGGACGTCTGTTCGATGCCGCCGCCGGTCTGCTCGGGGTCTCGCGCCGCCAGGCCTTCGAAGGCGAAGCCGCGACCCGGCTCGAAGGCTTGGTGACCGAAACGACAGTGCTGGAGGACGGTTGGCGGATCGATGGCGGCGTGCTCGACCTTCTGCCGCTGCTCGGCCGGCTCGCTGATGGCGTCGAACCAACCGTCGGCGCCAACCTGTTTCACGGCACGCTCATAGCTGCGCTGGTCGAATGGGTTGCGGCGGCAGCTTCCGCGCGCAATCTTCAAACGGTGGCACTCAGTGGTGGTTGCTTCCTCAACAAGATACTGACCGAGGGCCTCGTGGTTGAACTGGCGGCAAGAGGGCTTCAAGCGTTGATCGCTCGCGCTGTGCCACCGAATGACGGTGGGCTGTCGCTCGGCCAAGCTTTCATCGTCGCCACGGCACTGTCGCGCGGGGAAGCACTGGAAAGGGCTGGATCATGTGTCACGCGCTTCCGGTAAAGATCGTTGCGCTAACCGGACCTGAGACTGCCAAGGTTTCGCTTGGCGGCATCATCAAGGAAATCTCGATCGCGTTGATCGATGATCCAAAGCCCGGGGACTATGTCGTGCTCCATGTCGGCTACGCGCTCGCCAAGATCGACGAGACCGAGGCAGAACGCACGCTCGCCTTGCTGGCGGCAGAGGGTTCCGATTTTATGGCTGAATTTTCGGCAGTTGGCGAAGCGATCGAGGCGCCGCCATGAAAACCGCCATGAAACACCTCGATGAATATCGTGACGCCGAGACCGCCCGCCGCCTTTCCGTGTCGATACATCGTGAGGCAAGCGCAGCCCGTCGCTATCGTTTGATGGAATTCTGCGGCGGCCACACCCACGCGATCTTCCGCTACGGCATCGAGGATTTGCTGCCGGCGAACGTCGAGATGGTGCACGGTCCCGGCTGCCCGGTCTGTGTACTGCCCACTGGCCGGCTTGATATGGCAATCAGGCTCGCCAAGCGCGACGGTATTATTCTCGCCTCCTACGGCGACATGCTCCGTGTGCCCGGCTCGAAGGGACAGAGCCTTTTGAAGGCCAAAGCTGACGGCGCGGACGTCCGCATGGTTTATTCCACGCTTGACGCGGTGAAGCTTGCCGAAGCCAATCCGGACCGTGACGTTATCTTCTTCGCTATCGGATTCGAAACCACCACCCCGCCGACCGCACTTGCCATTGATGCCGCAAGCAAAAAAAAGCTCCAGAACTTTTCGGTGTTCTGTAATCACGTGCTGACGCCGTCGGCGATTGCTGCGATTCTCGAGGCACCGGCAGTGCGCGAACTCGACCGCGTGGCCATCGACGGGTTCCTCGGGCCTGCACATGTCTCGGTCGTCATCGGCAGCCAGCCCTATGAGTTCTTTGCCGAGGAATACCACAAGCCGGTCGCGATCTCGGGCTTCGAGCCGATCGACGTCCTGCAATCAATTCTGATGCTGGTGCGGCAGCTCAATGAGGGCCGTGCCGAAGTCGAGAACCAATATATCCGTGCCGTCACTCGCGATGGCAATCTGCGGGCCAAGCAGGTGGTGTCGCGGATCTTCGAGTTGCGTCGCGACTTTGAATGGCGCGGCCTCGGGCACATCCCTTATTCGGCGCTGCGGATCAAGCACGAGTACGCGTCGTTCGATGCAGAGCGCCGCTTCAACGAGCCCTATATTCCGTCGGAAGGGGTTAAGTCCTGCGAGTGCCCGGCGATCTTGCGTGGGGCCAAGAAACCTACCGATTGCCGACTGTTTGGTCGCGCCTGCACACCGGAAACGCCGCTCGGGTCGTGCATGGTCTCCTCCGAGGGGGCGTGTGCGGCTTATTACACTTATGGTCGGATGCGGGAGCGAAAACAATGAATATTGCGTCGCGGTCTTCGCGTCTTACGACGCACCGGCTCGACCTTGGGGCCGGCCGCGTCGACCTCACGCATGGCGCGGGCGGCCGCGCCATGCGACAGCTGATCACAGAGATTTTTCACTCCGCCTTCGACAACCCGATCCTCAAACGCGGCGACGATCACGCCGCCTTCGCGGTTGCTGCCGGCCGCATGGTGATGTCGACGGATTCCTTCGTTGTCTCGCCGCTGTTCTTTCCGGGCGGCGACATCGGATCGCTCGCCGTCCACGGCACCGTCAACGACGTCGCGATGAGCGGCGCGAGAGCCCTTTATCTCTCCGCCGGTTTCATCATCGAAGAGGGTTTTCCGTTGGCGGATTTGCAGCGAATCGCCTGCTCGATGGGCGAGGCTGCGCGCTCTGCGGGCGTCATGGTCGTAACGGGTGATACCAAGGTCGTCGAGCGCGGTAAGGCCGACGGCCTCTTCATCAACACTGCCGGCATTGGCATTGTACCGCCCGGCATCGAGATTTCGGGCGATCGGGCGCGACCCGGTGATGCGATACTGATTTCGGGTAGCGTGGGCGACCATGGGGTAGCTATCATGGCGCACCGGACCGGCCTCGAATTCGAGACAACCATCGTTTCAGATTCCGCGGCTCTTAACACCATCGTCGCCGACATGGTGGCCGCCGTGCCGAGCATCCGCGTATTACGCGATCCGACGCGGGGCGGTCTCGCGGCAACGCTCAACGAGATTTGCCACCAGTCGGGCGTCGGCATGCGGCTTGATGAAGCTGCCATTCCAATCAAGCCTGAAGTCCTCGGTGCGTGTGAGCTGCTCGGCCTCGATCCCCTTAATGTCGCCAACGAAGGCAAGCTCGTCGCGATCGCGCCGGCCGAAGACGCAACAGCTTTGCTTGACGTGCTTCGCGGCCATCCGCTCGGTCGCGATGCCATGGTGATCGGCGAAGTGATTCCAGACCCTGCACGTTTTTTGCGTATGGCGACCAGAATCGGCGGGGAGCGTATCGTCGATTGGCTTGCCGGTGAGCAATTGCCGCGCATCTGCTGAGGTCGCGATGCGGATACTGTTGTTCGCCACCAGCTTCAACGCTCTGACCCAGCGTCTCTACGTCGAGCTTGCCGAACGCGGTCACGATATCTCTGTCGAGCTCGACATCAATGATGCTTGCGCAATCGAAGCGGTGCGTTTGTTTCGGCCGGATCTGGTGATTGCACCGTTCCTTCGCCGCGCAATTTCCGAGGCCGTATGGCGAGCGGTGCGGTGCCTGATCGTCCATCCCGGGCCAGTCGGGGACCGCGGCCCGGCGGCCCTCGATTGGGCGATCCTCGAGGGCGCCGCGAATTGGGGCACGACGTTGATCGAGGCAACCGCCGCGTTTGATAGCGGCGACATTTGGGCATACCGCAATTTCGAACCGCGCGAGGCCACCAAATCAAGCCTCTATCGCGATGAAGTCACGGAGGCGGCACTTGCCTGCGTGATCGAGGCGATCGGCAAGATCAATCGCGGCGTCACCGGCGGCCAGCCTCTTTCGGACGCGGCACCTGGTGGCGGCACTTGGCGTCCCGCCATTAGGGTGAAGGACCGGGCAATCGACTGGTCGCGCGACGCAACCGCAACAGTCGTGCGCAAACTCCGCGCCGCGTCCGGCCAGCCAGGCATTCCTGACTACATCCTCGGGCTTTCCGCACGGCTTCACGATCCCTGGCCGGAGGGCACTTTGCGGGGGCGGCCCGGAGAGGTCATTGCTCGACGCGACGGTGCTGTTTGCCGCGCGACCATCGACGGCGCGGTGTGGATCACTGCGATTACGCCTGACCCAGTTCCCCGCACTCGCCGGTTCAAGATTCCGGCGACGCTGGCATTGGCTGACCGTCTCGATGGCATACCGGAGCGACTGATCGAAGACGGGACCGAAGGGAATTCCAAAACATTTCGTGAAATTTCCTACCGGGAGACGAATGGCGTCGGCTGGCTCTCCTTCGAGTTCCTCAATGGCGCGATGTCGGTCAACCAGTGCCGCCGACTACTAGAGGCGTACCGCTACGCGGCGGCGAGCTCTGCCAAAGTGATCGTCCTCGCCGGCGGGCGCGAATTTTGGTCGAATGGCATGCATCTCGGCGTGATTGAGGCTGCCGCAAGCCCCGCTGACGAAAGTTTGGCAAACATCAACGCAATCGATGATCTCGCGTGCGCAGTGCTACACACGTCCGACAAATTGGTTATTGCGGCGCTGGAGGGCAATTCGGGCGCTGGGGGAGTTTTCCTTGCACTTGCCGCGGACCAAGTGCTGATGCGCGACGGCATCGTTCTCAATCCGCACTACAAGAACATGGGCAATATCTTCGGGTCAGAATATTGGACCTACGTGCTGCCGCGTCGAGTCGGGCCGGAACGCGTCGAAGCGATTATGGGATCGCGCCTGCCCATCGGAGCGGCGGCTGCACGGCGACAAGGCCTTGTCGATGCGGTACTGCCAAACGCGCGGCCCGGCTTTCGCGCGGCCGTGCGCGACCATGCCGAACGGCTTGCCACAGATCCGGCTTTCGATCGCCTTATCGCCGCGAAGCGAGCGAGGCGCGAGCGCGACGAAGCCGAACGACCGCTCGAGGCTTATCGGGACGAAGAGCTGGAACGCATGAGGCTCGCCTTCTATGGCTTCGATCCGAGCTATCACGTGGCACGCTGGCGCTTCATAACCCACGAACCGATCGCCCGTACACCGTTGTATCTGGCGCGGCACCGCGCACGCCTTTCGCCCAGGCGAGCGCGCGCCGCCGATGACGGTTGAATGGCTGCCGCTTGTTCGCCGCGAATGCAGCGCGGAGCCAGGGAAATACTGGCGTGAGGTCATCCACGAGGGGCCTGCTATTCCGGGTGCTTTGCTTCGTTCTGATGCTCGAAGCGGACGACTGCGCGAGGCGAACTGGAGCAATCAGATGCCAGGTATTATCGACTTGAAGTGCCGATGATTGCCGCTTGGCGCGCAGGCCAAACCGGGTCCGCTTGACTGCTCTCCAAGCGACTCGTAGCCTTCAATGACGAATGATAACGCGGAAGTGAAAACATGACGAGCAAAAAGCACGATCACGTCCATGAGGAAGCTCACACGCACGCGCACGAGCATCTGCATTCGCACGAGCACACGCACGAACACACCCACGAGCACCGACATGGTGATATCGTACATTCGCACCCGCATAGTTACACTCACATTCACGAACATGGCCATACCCACGGGCACAGCCATGATGCTGGTGACCACAGCCACGACGAATTGCATCGACTTGGCGTGTCGCATGCGCATGAGCATGAGGCGGAATTGAAACCTCACGATCACAAACATTGAGCTCCGAGCGGCGGCGCTCAAAGTGTTGCGCCCTGCAGTTCGATGTCGCCTATTGGCCCCTTAGCGGCGATTACCGCAACGCCGCATTTCGTCCGCTTGCGAGGAGAATGGCTGGCGCGCCATGAGCGCCGAGCGGACGGCGTTGCTCGAAAGCCTGCGACAGATTCGATAAAACATGTTGCAGCGAGCAATCTCGAGGCTCAGCTGTTCGGGCTCGGTACGCTGGTGCAACCCGTCAAGCGTGCGTGCCACGCTGCGACTACCCGGGAATTGCCGCGAGTAGCGGCCTGAAGGCCGCAGGAGCCGCGACGAGCTGACACCCGCGAGCCGAGCTCTCAACGAAGCTCAAAGAATTGACGCAGTCGGAGTTATCGGGGAAATTCCGACCGAAGACCGCTCATGGCTTTTTCGCACCCCATCGACGATCGCTACTTCGAGGACTATGTCGAAGGCTGCGTTCATGCCTTCGGCAGCATCGCCGTCGAGGCGGACGAGATCATCGCCTTCGCCAGGCGGTTCGATCCGCAGCGTTTTCACACCGACCCGGAGGCAGCCAAGCAGACGCCGTTCGGCAGCCTAATCGCTAGCGGCTGGCATACCGCTGGGCTGAGATGCGGCTTTATGCTGAGCACTATCTGACCCACATCGCGAGCCTTGGCTCCCCCGGTCTCGACGAGCTGCGCTGGGTCAAGCCGGTGCGGCCGGGCGACCGGCTGTCGGTACGCGTGACCGTACGCAAAGCGACGCCGTCAAAGTCCAAGCCGGATCGCGGCGCGGTCACGTCATTTGTCGAAGTTTTCAATCAGGCCGGGGAGGTTGTGATGACGCTAAAGTGCGTCAACATCATCGCACGGCGGCCGCAGTCCTGACCCGCTGTCGCAGGCGGGCTATCGCTTCTGCATGAGGCGTTGCCGGATCGGCAGTGGGCGATCCACCTCCAGCCGTTTTCGTGCAGGATCAAATTCGCTCAGCGGCTCGACTTCTACCAATGTTGCGAAACTTCGCCGCGCCAATTGTTGATACTGACGGGTACCCTCGATCTTCATTGCCAGGTCATCAACCGTCAATTCCCGCACAATTCGCGCCGGCACACCGGCGACCAGGTGTTTTGGCGGAATCTTGGCGCCGGCCTTGACGAAGCTCATCGCCGCGACAATGGAGGATTCGCCGACCGTTGCATGGTCCATGACGACGGCATTCATTCCCACCATGGCGTTGGTGCCGATATGAGCGCTATGGATAATCGCGCCGTGGCCGATGTGGCCGTCCCGACCTATGACCAGATCAAATCCCGGCATGCTATGCAGCGTGCAATTATCCTGGACGTTGCAACCATCCTCGAGAATGATCCGGCCAAAGTCGCCGCGTAATGACGCACACGGGCCAACATAACATCCCGCTCCGACAATGACGTCACCGATCAGAACTGCGTCGGGATGCACGAAGGCCGTTGGATCAATGACGGGTACGACGCCGTCTATGGCATAGGTCTTGTACCGGCGAGAGTGCATGGCGATAATTGTTTTAGGCCGACAGCGACGATGCCGCCAACTTTGCCCGAGCATCTTGTAGCGCCGGCGCGGCAATGTCTCTTGACATGGATCAAGCGCAGAACAAACTGCAAGGCAACGCAGTGCCATCGTCCGTTCAATCCACTGCGCCAACAAGAAAGCTCCGATGTCCAAGCCTTCCACGGCCGGTCTGCAGGGGCCGCCATGCCAGGGACCGGATCCGCTTCCCCGTGCGCCGCGCTTTCGCATGCCGCGCGGCGCCTGCGATTGCCACGCTCATGTCATCGGCTCGCCCAATCATTATCCCTTTACGGCTGAGCGCAGCTATACGCCGCCGCCGGCGCCCGAGCAGGCGTATTTCGCCATGCACAATGCGCTCGGGATCGAGCGCGGCGTGCTGGTGCAGGTGAGCGTGCATGGTACCGACAATCGGTTGCTTGTCGAAACGTTGCGGCGCCATCCGCAGCGGCTGCGGGGCGTCGCCGTCGTCACGCCCGACGTTGCGGAAGACGAACTCGACGTCCTCGATGCCGCCGGGGTCCGCGGCCTACGCTGCAACGATTTGTTCGGCGGTGGTGTTGGATTGGAAGCGATGGAGACGCTGGCCAGACGCATTGCGCGCCGCGGCTGGCATCTTCAGCTGCTGATCGACGGACGGCGTCTGCCATCGATCTCCGCGCGGCTGGCGCGGCTGCCCGTGCCCTTCGTCATCGATCACATGGGCTGTATCCCGACTGCAGGCGGTCTCGACGATCGGGGTTTCCAGGAGCTGTGCAAGCTTTTGCAAGAGGCCGATTGCTGGGTCAAGATTTCGGGCGCCAACCGTATCTCGTCGGAACCCATCCCCTACCGCGACACGATACCCTTCGCGCGGGCACTTGTTGCGACGCGGCCGGAGCGCGCGGTTTGGGGCTCGGACTGGCCGCATGTTGCGATCGAGGGACCGATGGTGAACGACGGCGTTCTTCTCGACCTTCTCGCGGAATGG
>Ga0187855_10002575_pt1 | contig 13632 bp, 16 predicted proteins | sample June2016WEW_8_10_2_FD_132969 | JGI IMG/M metagenome (GOLD analysis project Ga0187855, IMG submission 132969) | Peatland microbial communities from SPRUCE experiment site at the Marcell Experimental Forest, Minnesota, USA - June2016WEW_8_10 | ecosystem: Environmental > Terrestrial > Soil >...
CCAGCAAGCAAGTGAACGTGGTGTTGCGGACGTCTCTGCCCGCGACCCTGCTCGAACCACAGATTCGGCATGAAATCCAGAGCATTGATCCCGGCTTACCCGTATTCAATGTTGTCGCGATGAATGACATCCTTGATCGGTCACTGGCTTCGCGGCGTTTTTCTGCCGACCTGGTGGGCGGATTTGCCGGACTGGCACTTCTTCTGGCCTCCATCGGAATCTATGGCTTGCTGGCCTACATGGTCAGCCAAAGAACGCGCGAGATCGGTATTCGCATGGCCTTGGGGGCCGGGCGAGGCGGCGTCCTGAAGCTGTTCTTGCAAAAGGGTATAGTGCTGGCGGGCCTCGGAATTGTGGTCGGCATGGTCGTTTCTGCATCCACTGCGTCGTTGATGGGCACTTTGCTTTACGGGGTGCGCCCGCATGATCCCGCTGTGTTTCTGATCGTGCCTCTGCTTTTGTTTGCCGTTGCCGTTCTAGCCAGCTATCTTCCAGCGCGGCGCGCGACCAAGGTGGACCCAATGATTGCCCTGCGCGAGGCTTGAGCTGGCGGGTTCAGATTGAAGATTGTGGCGGCAATGAAAATGAAAGGGAGACTTCCATGACACTCAACTGCTGGAAAATCAAAAGCCGGAAATCTGAGCGATGGAGGGTTTGCGCCATGGCTTTGCTTTCCTTTGCCGCGGGATCGCTTATCACCGCCCGCTTGGCGCACATTGACCAGGTGAGGGCTGATAGCAATCGCATTTTCGAGCTTCGCATTTATCACACTGTTCCGGGCAAGGTGCCGGAGCTGGAGTCACGGTTTCGCAACACGACTTCAAAGATCCTCGCCAAACACGATCTGAAGGTTGTGGGCTACTGGGTACCCGAGGGTGCGTCCGATTGGGACAACACGTTCATCTTTATGCTGGCTCATTCCAGCCGGGAGGAAGCGAAAAAGAACTGGGATTCGTTCCGCGCAGACCCAGAATTTCAAGAGGTGCTCAAAACTGAGCAGGCCAACAAAACGGTGGAAAAAATAGATGTAACATACATGCGACCGACGGATTTTTCGCCGATGAAGTAGCGCGAGATTGGGCAAGATTAGATTCGTCACGGCAGTCGTTCTACGTCGGGTGCGCCACTTCTCGCGCTTTTCGAGAAGTGGCCTCGCCGCAATAGCTACAGCGCCAACTCCATCCAAAGCGCGCTCTCAACCGGAATCGAAGAATACGGTGCGATCTCCACGAACCCCACCCTGCGATAGAGTGCGATGGCATCCTGCATGGCCGAGGCAACCGTATCCAGACGCATCCGCTCATAGCCGATAGCGCGAGCCTCGGCAATCAAGCGTTCCACCAGCATCCGCCCCAGCCCAAGCCCGCGATCCCCCGGACGCACGTAAAGCCGCTTCATCTCGCAGATACCGGCCTGAAGGGGGCGCAACGCGATGCACCCGGCGGCGTGATCCGCATACCGCGCCAGCAGCAATCGCCCGCGTGGCGGACCGTAAGCTCCCGGCAGGCTTCTCAGTTCCTCATCGAAACTCTGGAAGCACAAACTGAAGCCCAGGGACCTGCCATATTCCACAAAGAGCCCGCGAACCTCCTCGATATGTTCAGGCGACGCGGCCCGAAGCAAATCAATCCGGCGGGAAGCCGAAGTCCCAGTCATAGCCACAATGATAGTTCCGCGCTTCTCCTTCGCGCCTTTGGTGGTGGAAGCATCCAGCCGGGTGCGCCACTTCTCGCGCTTTTCGAGAAGTGGCCTCGCCGCACAGCATGTTGGTGCCAGGTTGGCCCGCTTTTCCTTCGTGTACCTTGGTGCGCTTGGTGGTGGAAGCTCCAGCTCGCACCACAGCAAATAACCATTAACGTAATAATTACAGTGTAACAAGTACCCGTCTGTGGCTTTTTGACCACAGTCGACCCCAAGCATTATCAACAACTTACGACTATCAGTATTGTATGTACATATGAGTACGCATAAAAATACCCCGACAAAGTGTTTCACGTGAAACACTTCTCCATTTTGTAAATGGTTGCGCTCGCCGCACCGGACGATTAAGATTTCTGCACTCCCATGTCCCAAGTCATTGCCACCGAGCCCGCGACCCCGCCCACCACCACCGTCCCCGAACCCTCCGTCGAGGTCTTCGCCGTCTACGGTGTCGAGCCCGAGATCCAGGCTTACGCCATGGCCAAGTACTCGCGCTCAGCGCTCTCCATGAAGGAGTCGCTGAAAGAGATCACCGCGCAGAAGGCCGAGAAGTTCCTGAACACCTTCTACTTCCAGTACGGGCACCGCTCTATCGCCGACCTGGCCCACATCGCGCTCGCCATCGAACGCCTCTCCATCCTCGCCGCCATCGTGGTCGCCGACGAGCAGCGCTGGGACGGCCAGGAGCGCTCTACGCGCTACCAGGATTTCCGCAAGAGCGGCTACTACACGCCCGTTTTCGCCGACGCCTCCTCGCAGACTCTTTACCGGGAAACCATCGAGTCCCTGTTCACGACCTACGAAAAAGTTTCGCAGCGTACATTCGAATACCTGGCCAGCATCACGCCGCGGCCCGCCGAAATGAAACCGGACGCTTACGAGCGCACCCTGCGCGCCCGCGCCTTCGACATCTCGCGCTACCTGTTGCCGCTCGCGACCAACACTTCGCTCGGCGAGATCGTCAACGCCCGCACCCTCGAAACCCAGGTTGCGCACCTGCTCTCGCAACCGCATAAAGAGGTCCGCGATCTGGGAGCGCGGTTGAAACAAGCCGCCGTTTCTCCCGCCTACAACGCGAACGAGGAATCGCTAAGCGCCCTGGTGGCCGAGATCCGCGCCGTGTCGCCCGAAGTCGCCGATCGGGCCGAACGCGAACTCCTGCGCGAAGTGCGGGTCGCGCCCACCCTGGTCAAGTACGCCGACCCGAATCCCTATGAAATCGAGACGCGTCGCGAACTGCAGCAGGCCGCCGCTGACCTGATGCAAGGTGCTGCCATCGAACCCGCACCGCTAGTCGATTTAATTGACGACGATTTGGTGGATACCGATCCGCTCGAGCTCGACCTCGCCACCACGCTCCTCTACGGACATTGTCATTATTCCTACCGTCAACTTCGCAGGACCATCGAAGCGGCTGGCGCGTCGCAGCGCCACGAAATCATCGACCTCGGCCTGCGCCATCGCGGCAAGCACGATGAACTGCTGCGTCCCTTCTCCGCCGGACAGCAATTCCGCTTCGACATTCTCATGGACATCGGCGGCTTCCGCGACATGCACCGCCATCGCCGCTGCATTCAAATCATGCAGGATTTCACGACTGCTCACCGCTTCGACACTCCACCCGAAGTCGAGGCCGCCGGAGTGCGCTCCGATTACGAATCGGCGATGAAGCGCGCGGAAGCGACGGTGGAGAGGCTTTCCGGAGCCGAGGATGAGGAAGCCGCGCAGAACGCGCAGTATGCCATCCCACTCGCGTTCCGTAAGCGCACGCTGTTCAAGATGGACTTCGCCGAGGCCGTGTACATCTCCGAGTTGCGCACCACGCCCGCCGGACACACCTCCTATCGCAATGTAGCGTATGCCATGTACGAAGCCGTGGCTGCGAGATATCCCGCCCTGGCAAAGTACTTTCGCGTGCACGATGTCCGCGAGCCCGTGGATTTGTTGAAGCGCTAAGAATTGGTTTAACCACCAAGGACACGAAGGCGCACGAAGGAAATCTCTTCCTAATGATGCCATGAGTAGGCCTGAAATTGACGCCGACGAATCCGCGCCTCTAGAATCAACCTGACCCATGCCCAACTACGAATACCTCTGCAAAAAGTGCGGCCACCGTTTTGAAGAAATCCGTAAGTTTTCCGACAGGCATCCGAGGAAGTGTCCCGAATGCGGAGGCGTCCTTGAACAGGTGATTTCCGCTCCCGCGGTGCAGTTCAAGGGCTCGGGCTGGTATGTGACCGACTACGCCAAGAAAGGGGCGTCTTCCTCGTCCGCTTCTTCCGAAGGTGACAGCGGGTCGAAAGAAGCGAAAGAATCCAAGGACTCGAAGGGAACCAAAGATACCAAGAAGGACGAGAAGCCCAAGTCCGATACACAAAAAAAACAGAAGAAAGACTGATGGTCGGGTAAGCCGCTTACCCGGTATGAGGGGCACGCTCGGGCAGGCCGATGACCAGGGTTCGCCGGCGCGGCAATTCTTCCTCCGAGATTTCCGCCAGGAATTGCAGGGCGATGCCCAGCCGTTCGCATTCCTGACAGGCCGCGTCGTTGAGAAAGTAGACTACGTCCCCGCCAAATCGCTCTTTGGCGCGGCGACGTTCGTCGAGGTCGAACGGGCTAACCGAATAGACCTTGATTTCGGGATGTTCACGCAGTATCGCGCTGAGTTGGCGTTGGAAGTTGAGCGCTCCTTGCCGCACTTGCGCCATGGTGAACGAAATTACGCGATAAGGCATAGTGGCTCGGGAAGGATAGCAGCTTTGGCGGCGGACAGGGCCAAGCTGCTGCCGAGCTTTCGCTCGGCTGGGCAGGTGAGGGCACCCGCCCCTCCGTGAGTCTTCTAGCCTCTGAATCCTTCCCGCTGCATTTTCATCTAAACGGTCTGGAAATAGTCGTTACAACGACTAATATTCAATGAATTACGAGGAGACCTCTATGATCACCATCCGACCGAGCCAGGAGCGCGGTGGCGGCGACTACGGCTGGCTGAAGACGCGCCACACCTTTAGTTTTAGCGACTACTCCGATCCCAAGTGGATGGGTTTCCGTTCGCTGCGTGTGATCAATGAAGATTGGGTTGCGCCCAATGGAGGATTCCCGGCGCATCCACATCGCGACATGGAGATCATCACCTATGTCCTGTCGGGCAAGCTCGAGCACAAAGACAGTCTCGGCACCGGCTCGGTGATTCTGCCGGGCGACGGGCAGCGCATGACCGCCGGGCGCGGCATCCGGCACAGCGAGACGAATCCGTCTGCGACCGAATCCGTGCATCTGCTGCAGATCTGGATTCTCCCCAACCGACAGGGATACGAGCCCGGCTACGAGCAGAAGAGTTTCGCCGAAACGGAGAAGCGCGGCAAGTTGCGGCTGATTGCATCGAATGACGGCGCCGAGGGTTCGGTAAAGATCAATCAGGACGCGAAGCTGTTCGTAACTTTGCTAGCGCCCGGAGAAGAGGTAACGCATTCGCTAGGCGCCAAGCGTTACGCATGGCTCCAGGTGGCAAAGGGCGAAGTCGAATTGAACGGCCACAAGCTGCACCAGGGAGATGGCGCGGCTATCAGCGACGAGAAAAACCTGACGCTCAGAGGAACGAAAGACGCGGAAGTGCTGCTCTTCGATCTGGCGTGAGGAGATCGGGTGATCGGGTCATCGGGTGATCTAAGTTCAAGAGCCTTTGACGTTCGATCACCCGATCACCCGATGAGCCGATCACTCGATCTTGTTTATCTCGGCTTGATTCCCGCTACTGCCATCATTCTCCCCGTCACGCTCTTGTCTGCGCGGAAGCTGAATAGCATATTGCTATGACACGCCGTGCACGGGCCGATTTTATCGATGTTCTTTGCCAGCAGGCCCGCATCGAGCAGTTGGCGGCGGTTCGCTTCTGCCAGATCGAGAAACAGCTTCACCGGCAACTCGCTGTGTCCGGGAGCGCGCGCAGTTAGAAACAGCAACGGATATTTCTCCCGCACCGGATCCGATTCCTTCACCTCGCGGAACAGGCTGCTGCCGTAGGCAAATTGAGCGACAAACCTGGTGCGTACCTCTTCTCCCACTTCGTAGCAGCAGCCCTCGACCCCTGGCCCGATCGCAGCCACGAGGTTCCGCGGATCGCTCCGGAAATGTCTTCGCATCTCGCCGACTCCTTTTTCTGCAATCCGCTTTATCGTTCCGCGCCAGCCCGCGTGAAACACGCCGACTGCCCGGCGTTTCCGGTCCGCCAAAATGATGGGAAAGCAATCGGCGGTCTGCACCGCCAAGAGCAACTCTGGTGTATCGGTGATGAGCCCGTCTCCAGCGAGAGGCGTTTGCGGAATTCCTTCGACGCAATGAATCAAATCCGAATGAATCTGACGCAGGGCAACCAGCGGCCAGGTGCGGCGTCCAGTAGCGACGCCGAGTTGCTTCAGGAAGATCTTGCGGTTTTGTTCAACAGCCGCGCGCGAGTCTTGTTGCGTGAACCCAAGATTCAACGCATTCCCACCGTAGACTCGCGAAACGCCGCCCGGCCGCGTCGAGAAGGCATGCAGCAGCCAGGCCAGGCTGCCCAGTTTCTTGGAACGCAAAAGTTGTATACGAGACATTGAGTCATTAAAGCATTGAGGCATTGAATCATTGAAACTTCGAACTAATTCTCAATGACTCAATGCCTCAATGGTTCAATGTCTCAATCAAGCTATTTCTTCTTTACAAATTCCGCGTCAATCTGAATTTTCACATTATCGCCGATGGCAGCCTCGCCGGTGCCGAGCAGCTTGTTGTAGAGGAGATTGAAATCTTTTCGGTTGATCGCCGTCATCGCGGAAATTCCGCGGCGCGAATTACCCCATGGGTCGGTGATTGCCGGAGTCGGGCCGTCGACGTCCAACGTGACCTCGTGCGTAGTACCGTGGATGGTCAGATCGCCGATCACTTGCAGTTTGCCGCCGCTGCTGGCGATCCGCTTGGACTTGAATTCCATGGTGGGATACTTTTCCACGTCAAAGAAATTCGGGCTGCGCAGGTCTTTGTCGCGCATCTCAACCCGGGTATCGACCGAGTTGACATCGATGGTGGCCGACACTTGCGACTGCGTAATATCTTTTTCGTTCAGAACGATGCTCCCCGTCACCTTGGTAAAACTGCCAGTTACATTCGAAATCCCGAGGTGACGAACGGTAAACTGAGCGGTCGAGTGCGCGGGGTCAATATCCCAGGTGGAAGTCTGGGCCAGCGCCGGCAAACTCGCGAGCAGAGCGATGGCGAAAACTACAGCGGCTCGTTGCGTGGTTCCTGGCAAAATGATTCTTGGCATCAAAGTCTAATGTCCTTTGTGTGAGTTTTTCTGGAAAGAGCAAGCTTCCCGCGCGTGGCAACAAAACTCCCCCGCGGCCTTCCAGAGTCAAGTCACATTTGAGATGTGGCGCGACTCGACTCGGATGCAAGAAAAGCGCAGCGCGACCGGCGGCGAGCCGAGGCGTCGAATCCTGCCAGCAAAGTTCCCTCTAACCTCTTTGCAATGCTGAGCGGGAACACCGTTTGTCGCTGGCCGTTAGTCGTTCGCGATTTGCCGGCACTGAAAGGTCTTGCCAACGACCAACGACGTTGGCTAGTGTTCGACGTCGAAATAGATTTTGGTGGTGGCGCGATATTGCAAAACTTTTTTCCCGTCGAGCGCCATGTCGAGCGAATCCACGTGCGCCCACTTGATGCCGCGAACCGTCTTCGCCGCTTCTCTTACCGCCTCTTCGGCCGCCTTGGCAAAACTTTCCTTTGAAGTGCCGACTACTTCAATCACTTTCTGAGTCATTCCATTCTCCTCATGATTCCGAATTGCTCCGATGGGATTGTACGCGATTTGCGCTAAGATCGGCGATCGGCCAGATTCGCGGGTGCTTTGGGCGTGAGTTTGGGCGAAGGACCTGCGAGCCCGGCTCGGTAGAGTTCGGACGAAACCTCGGGGCGAGCCTGCGCTCGCCCGGGACGGCCGAGGCCGTCCCTACGCGAGCTTATCACCCTTTTGCCTGACTACTTGCCACCGCTCATAGTGGTAGCTGCTGGTTCGGCGGCATTTTCCTGGACCGCTGGATTGATTTTTACGCTTGCCAGAATCTTTTCCAGTTTGGCAAAAACCGCATCGCGGTCGACGTGCTGCACACCGCCTTCGGTGGCAAATCCTTCGGTGCCGAGGCCGAGGACGTATTCGTAGCACGCTCCATTCTCGTAACGGTGATAGTACTGCGTTTCGAGTTGCTTAATGGCGCTGGCATCGAAAGTGGAGGTGGTCAGCATGTCGGACGCTCCGATTTTGACTTTCTCGGCGTCGACCGGTTCGCCATCGGTGTTGCGCGTGTCGACGAAAGCGAAGTGCGAGCACTCCTGTTCGGAGGCACTGCGATTGACGTTCACATTGAAGAAGGCGGAGGCGAAGTCGGTGCCGGGATAGGAAGAGTCGGGCAGCGCGACGGTTGCGACGGCGACTCCCCCCGGCTCAGCGAAGTTCATGGGCACATCGCCCACGGCGGCAAACTCGGGCTGTGTTTTGTCGCCAGAAGTCAGCCGCGCTTTACGCGGATAGAGAAACGAAACCCCGTAGTTGGCATCGCTGTAAGTGACGTTCGCGGGACGCTTTCCAGGCGTCTTCTTGGCGTGCGTAGTTGAGGCCGCAACGGTTGCGGGAGTTGGGCTGGTGGTCAGCGTTGCCACAGCGGCGGGCGCTGCTGAATTTCCCGTAGGGCTGGACACGCCGACCAGCGCCGGTTTTGGGGATTGCTTGGAACACGCGCTCACGGCGAGCAGCGCGGCGAGAATCGCAAAGCTTGCTACCATCGCCAGCTTCTGCTGGCGCGACCAGGATGAAGACGAAGATGAGAGCGTCGTCCCGGAGACTGTGTTGTTCGTTGCCTGGTTAGCCGACTCGCGGCTAACGGATTTCTGATTGCTGGATTTCCACGTCGTTGACATTTTGTCACCCCCTCTGCGGCTGGCGCAGTCGGAACTGATATCGCAGGCGACTCGCCAACCGGGCGGGCGTTGATAGAACGCAACTTATGGGCGAACGGAGCGCGGAGCCGTGTGCGCCGCCTTACACGCCGTGTGGCGGGAAGCACACCGCCAGTGGCCTGCGGTGCTGGCCGCTAGAATGTTCTGGTGCCGCAAGTTTCGTTGAGTCCGTCTTCTGCTTCTTATGTCTCTTATCGCGGACGCCTCGCGCCGTCGCCGACGGGGCTCTTGCATATTGGTCATGCGCGCACTTTCTGGATTGCGGCGCAACGCGCGATCGCCAGGCAGGGAACTTTGATATTGCGGAATGAGGATCTGGATCCGCAGCGCTCGCGCGCGGAATTTGCCCGCGCCATGATGGAAGACTTGCGCTGGCTCGGAATTCACTGGACCGAGGGGCCGGACTGCGGGGGCCCCTATGGCCCCTACGTACAAAGTGAGCGCGGGGCGCACTATCTGGAGGCTTGGCGGCGGTTGCGGGAGGGCGGATTTCTGTATCCGTGCATTTGTTCGCGCAAGGATCTGGCGCAGGCGGCGAGTGCTCCGAATGACGCCGACGATGAGCCGGTTTATCCGGGGACTTGTCGCGAGCGCAAGCATGTTGACTGCGCCGAGGCCGCGGGGGTGAACTGGCGGTTTCGCGTCCCGGACGGCGAGCCGATTGAGCTTCTGGACTTGAATCTCGGGCGCCAGCGCTACGTTGCCGGTCGCGACTTCGGGGATTTTCTGGTTTGGCGGCGCGACGATGTTCCCGCTTACCAACTGGCGGTCGTGGTTGACGATGCGGCGATGCGGATCACGGAAGTAGTGCGGGGCGCGGATTTACTGAAGTCGACGGCACGGCAACTGCTGTTGATGCGCGCGCTGGATGATACCGCTCCCGATTATTTCCATTGCGAACTGGTGCGGGACACAGCCGGGATGCGGCTGGCAAAACGGCATGATGCGCTGAGCATCCGGCATTTGCGCGAGAGCGGGCTGACGGCCGAGAATGTGCTTGAGATGGCCGGTTGCCCATGATGGGCTCGTACTTTAGTTTCGGGTAAGTGTTACTGGCGTAGCTTAGAAACCGCGGCAAACGAAGCTACCATGGAAGGAACAGTTCGGCGTAGCACGCAGGAGGCAGTTATGCACCGAATGTTCAGGAAGATTCTGGCGATTGCCCTGTTCATGAGCGCGGCCGCCTATGGGCAATCGCTCGGCGACATTGCTCGCGAGAACCGTGAGAAGCAGAATGCCGCCGACCAGTCGTCCACCCCGAAGCCGAAAGTGATCACGAACAAGGACCTTCCCAAGGATCCGGATCCCAGTCCGGCGCCGAGTGCGACACTGCCGGGAACGGGCGCGGATGCCAGCGGCAAAACGGCTGAGAATCGCGCGGACGACCATCATTTTGCCGAGCAACGCCAAGCCGAGCAACGGGCAGCCGACCAGTGGAAGCGGCAGATTCTGGCACAAAGAAATAAGGTGGCGACGTTGCAGGCGCGCATCGACCAGATCCATGCGGCGATTCGTGCCGAGAACGGAAACGCGCAGTTCGAAGGGCCGGTCAACTCCTATCAGGCGCGCCAACTTCTGCTGGTGTCGCAGATCCAGCAGCGACTCAACGAAAACAGGCGAAAGCTCGAGCAGATGCAGGAAGCCGCGCAACATGCCGGCATGAATACGGCGGTGTACGATCCATAGTGCCGGACTGGTGGGCGGGACTTTCTTTGGGATGTGAAAGGGAATAGTTCTTGCAGGGGAGAGATTGTATGTACCGAATTGTGCGGAAGGTTCTGTCCATCGCATTGCTAATGAGTTCGGCTGCGTATGGCCAGTCGCTGGGCGATGTGGCGAAAGAGAATCGTGAGAAGCAGAAAGCCAAGGCATCCGCCGCTACGCCGAAGCCAAAGGTGATTACCAACGAGGATCTTCCCGCGAATCCGACAGCGATATCGGAGGAGATTGAAGACAAGACCAGGCCGGCGCCGATGCCAAATCCTTCGGGCGGAATGTCCGCGGAACAATGGAAAAGCCTGATACTGTCGCGGAAAAACATGATTGCGGCGCAGCAGGCGCAGATTGACAAGCTCAACGAATCCATTCATTACGTCACGGCCAGCCTCTATAGCAACGGCCTCCAGTACAACGAGCGCCAGGCGCAGAAGCAGCAGACCGTCGAGCAAATGAAGCAGCAACTCGAACAGCAAAAGAAGAGCCTCGCCGAGTTGCAGGAAGCCGCAAAGAAGGCCGGCATGGGCAGCGCGGTGTACGATCCGTAGGCAGCTCTCAGCTGTCAGCTCTCAGCAAGGCACCCGCGCTCGGCTTTCTCATGAATCGGACTTTCTCGGCCGGGCATCCTAAAGCTGTGGACGCCAACCCGCGTTTCTCGCGGAAGGATCGGCGGTTACAGTGATGCGAGGGCAAAGATTGTGAGTATGCCACTGAGCTCCGAAACCAGCGGAGCGGTCGAGCTTCTGGCTCGAGGCGCGATTCGTGGCGTGGTCCTCTACGATGGGCAGTGCGGTTTCTGCTCGCGTTGGGTGAAGTATTGGGCAGGAACACTCGGACGGCACGGATTCGAAATTGCTTCGCTGGATGAGCCGTGGGTCGCGGCGAAACTCGTGATGCCGCATGAAGAACTGGTCACCGATATTCGCTTGCTCAGGGCGAGTGGTCCACTGATTTCCGGAGCCGATGTTTATTTGTATGTGACGCGCCGGATCTGGTGGGCGTGGCCGTTCTATGCCGTGTTCAGTTTGCCGGGGTTCAACTGGCTGATCCACGCCGGTTATCGGTGGTTTGCGCGAAACCGGTACTGTGTATCGCATGCTTGCAAACTGCAACCGCGGTGAAATTTGGGCTTGATTGTGGCCGGCGAGGCGCGCCATTTGGCCCTTTTCACCCCCCCAGAGCATGATTTTAAGGCCATTCTGCAGGGGTACCTTTCTTGGAACCGCATAAAATCTGGATAAAATGCTTCTTTTCCACAGCGCAGTGCGTTAGTATGCGCATGGATACAAGCAAATTTGTAAGTTCCTGAAGGAGGAATTCATGGCTTCTGGTATGACCAAAACTCAACTCACCCGTCACCTGGCCGAAAAGCTTGAACTCAACAACAAGACTGCTGCGGCTTTTCTGGAACACCTAGCCGACACGGCGATTAAAGAAACGAAGAAAAACGGTGTATTCGTGGTGCCCGGATTGGGCCGTCTGGTGAAGGCGCATCGCAAGGCCCGCATGGGACGCAATCCACAGACTGGCGAACCGATTCAGATTAAGGCAAAGACGGTAGTCAAATTCCGCGTGGCGAAGGCCGCAAAGGACTCCATCGCGCCCAAGAAGTAGTTGTGTGTGTGGCGCGGGCGCCTCGCCCGCGAAAAGTTGGAATCAATACGAAGGCCGGCATTCGAGTCGGCCTTTTTTCTTGGATGGTTAAATCGCCAACTCCACCAATTCCGCGCGTACCTTTCCCGCTGCGATCGTCAATCTCCCCACGCTCACCGGCAAGTCAAATCGACGCGGGCCGGCGCTGCCGGGATTGAAATAGAGGACGCCGTTTTTCTCTTCCATCTTCGGCTGATGGCTGTGGCCGTATACCACCACGCGGAATCCGGCAGCTCTCGCCTTCAGGTCGAATTGGCCGAGGTCGTGCAGCATGTAGATCGAAACGCCGCCCGCTTCGACAACTTCGGTTGCGGGCAGAGAGCGCGCCCACGCGTCGGTGTCAACGTTGCCGCGAATTACGGTTACGGGCGCGATATTCGCGAGCGCCTCCAGAATTTGGGGAGCGCCGACGTCCCCGGCGTGAAGGATGCGGTCGGATCCGCGCAGAGCCTTGACGGCTTCGGGCCGTAGCAGGCCGTGAGTGTCGGAGATTACGCCGAGGGTTATTCGCTCTTTCGTCATTCGTATCGAAGCTCAGGTTCTTGCATATTGCCGGACGGACGAATGCGTCCGTCCCTACATGGGTCTTGCTAATCGTCACAAATCGGATGTCGAGCGCTCACAGACTCCGTCCCTGACTCTAAGGTTATACTGCCCAAAGAATGCCCGAACCGACAATCGGCGCGACTCCAACCCTGGCCGACGTGCTGCGCCGCTATTGGGGATACCACGAGTTTCGCCCCAAGCAGGAGAATGTCATCCGCAGCCTGCTGGCCGCGCACGACACTTGCGTGGTGATGCCGACTGGAGGTGGGAAGTCGCTGTGCTACCAGTTGCCGGCGGTGATTTCGGGGAAGACGGCGGTGGTGGTTTCGCCGCTGATCGCGCTGATGCAAGACCAGGCGGCACAACTGGCGCAGATGGGTATTCCGGCGGCGGCCATCAACAGTTTTCAGAATGCGGCGGAGCGGCGCCAGGTGATGGAGAACGCCGCGCGCGGAGAATATCGGCTGCTGTATCTTTCGCCGGAAGGGCTGTTGGCGGGAAATACTATTGCATGGCTGAGCCGAGTGCCGGTCGGCTTTTTTGCGGTGGATGAGGCGCATTGCATTTCGCAGTGGGGACACGAGTTTCGACCGGAGTACCGCCAGCTCAGCCGGTTGCGCACCAGCTTTCCGAAGCTTCCGATCGCGGCGTTTACGGCGAGCGCGACGCAGCAGGTGCGCCACGACATTCTGAAGCAGTTGCAGATGCGCGAGCCCGATCTCTACATTGCCAGCTTCCATCGCACGAATTTGCGCTACGTGGTGCACCAGTGCGAGGCGCGCACACAGATGGAATTGCTCGCCCGCGGCTTGCGGCATTATGCCGGCGAAAGCGTGATCGTGTACTCGCCCACGATTCGCCGGGTGGAAGAGACGGTCGAATACCTGGAGGAGAGCGGCATTGCGGCCATTCCGTATCACGCAAAGATGGAAACGCCGATGCGGCGCCAGAATCAGGAACGATGGATGTCGGACGAAGTGCGGGTGCTCGTCGGGACGATCGCGTTCGGCCTCGGCATCAACAAACCCG
>Ga0187855_10002576_pt1 | contig 13631 bp, 11 predicted proteins | sample June2016WEW_8_10_2_FD_132969 | JGI IMG/M metagenome (GOLD analysis project Ga0187855, IMG submission 132969) | Peatland microbial communities from SPRUCE experiment site at the Marcell Experimental Forest, Minnesota, USA - June2016WEW_8_10 | ecosystem: Environmental > Terrestrial > Soil >...
ATCGAGCAGGGGCCGGTGCTGGAGAGCAGGAATCTGGCGCTGGTGGAGGCGAGCGGTGAGCAGAAATATCCCTTCGCCATCGAGGTGCTCGGGTTTTCCGACGAGGAGGGGACGCGGTTTGGAGCCCCTTTTCTGGGCAGCCGCGCGGTGGTTGGGGAGCTGGAAGGCGGTCTGTTGGAATGCCTCGATGGCGAGGGAGTTTCCGTCGCTCGGGCGCTGCGGTCGTATGCGGCGCAGCGGCCGGAGACGGTTGCGGCAACGTTGTCCGACAAGAGCGCAGCGTATCTTGAGTTTCATATCGAGCAGGGGCCGGTGCTGGAGAGCAGGAATCTGGCGCTGGGAATTGTGGAGGGATTGGCTGGCCAGAGCCGCTGCAACGTGGAATTCCGCGGGCAGGCGGGACATGCAGGAACCAATCCGATGAAACTGCGCAAAGATGCGCTGGCAGGCGCGGCGGAGTGGATGACGGGAGTGGAGGTGATCGCGCGGCGTTTTGAGCATGGCGTCGCGACGGTGGGTCAGATTGTCGCGGAGCCGGGAGGCGTGAACGTGATTCCCGGCGTGGTGCGATGCAGCCTCGACGTTCGACATGCGGAGGACGCGGTGCGAGGCGTGATGGTGCAGGCGATCTTCGATGAGGCTCGTGCGGTCGCGGCGAGACGCGGGCTGCACGTGGAGGCCGCGCTGTATCACGAGCATGCGGCGGTGCGGCTGGATGGGGGCCTCGTAGCGCTGGCGGAGCGAGCGGCGGGGCAGGCCGAATATGCGACGATTCGGATGACGAGCGGAGCGGGCCACGATGCAATGGTGATCGCGCCCCACGTACCGTCGGCGATGGTGTTTCTGCGGAATCCCGGAGGCATCAGCCATCATCCTGACGAGAGCGTTGCGGAAGAGGATGTGACGGCGGCGATCCACACGGGGCTTTGCTTCCTCGATGAATTTACGGCGTTCGTGAAAGGGAAGGAGTAACGTGCCTGGCGGAATCCACAATTTGGGGCATACGCGCAGCGTGCGCCGGCCGAGTTATCTGCTGCATTCGCCGGATACCTTTATTCGCACGCAGATTCCGGGGGCGAGCAAGGCCAGCGTCATCGTTCACGTTTCGCCTGCGATGGGAGCGGAGTTCACGCAATACACGGCGGAATTTGAGCCCGGCGGAGTGCTGGGCGCTGCGGCCGGAGAGCGATTTGTATATGTGCTGGAGGGAACCGTCACCGTGGACGCGGGCCCGCACAAGCACGCGCTGGCGAAGGATGGATATGCCTATATCCCGCAGGGTGTGGAGCAGCGTGTGGCGGCGATTGAGAAGGCGCGCGCGGCAGTGATTGAGAAGCCGTATCGTGTGGTGCAGGGAATCAGTGCGCCGGAACTGGTGGTGGGACACGAAGCCGAGGTGAAGTCGCAGGCGCTGATGGGTGATGACGCTCTACAGGTGCGTTTGCTGCTGCCGGACACGGTGGCGTTCGATTTTGCCGTGAATACGATGACCTATCAACCGGGCGCGGCGCTGAGCATGGTGGAGATTCACGTGATGGAACACGGGCTGCTCATGCTGGAGGGCGGGGGGATTTACCGGCTCGACGACGACTGGCATCCGGTGACGGCCGGGGATTTTATCTGGATGGCGCCGTATTGCCCACAGTGGTTCGGCGCTCTGGGGAAGACTCCGGCGAAATACCTCATCTATAAGGACTGGAATCGGCATCCGCTGAGGTGAGCATGAAAATCGAGGTGGATGAGGAGCGGTTGGCGCGGGAGATCGACGAGCTGGCGGCGATTACGGACGCGGAACCGCCAGCGGTGACGCGCGTAGTGTTCACCGAGCAGGACCTGCGCGCGCGGGCGTGGCTGACGGAGCGGTGCAGCGACGCGGGCTTGACGATCCGCGAAGACGCGGTGGGGAATACGTTCAGTCGCTGGGAGGGTCCACGGTCGGACCTGCCGCCGGTGGCCACCGGATCGCATATCGACGCGATTCCGAACGCGGGGAAATTCGATGGCGTGGTCGGAGTGCTGGGCGGGCTCGAAGCGATTCGGGCATTGCGGCGCAGCGGATTCATGCCGGAGCGTTCAATTGAGCTGATCCAGTTCACGGCGGAAGAACCGACGCGATTTGGGGTGGGTTGCATTGGCAGCCGGCTGCTGTCGGGCGTACTGGGTCCCGACGCGGATGAGTCGTTGCGGGGCAACGATGGCGAATCGTTGCGGACGGCGCGCACGCACGCGGGATTCACGGGCGACTTAGCCTCGGTGCGATTGCCGCACGGGCGTTATGCGGCTTTTGTCGAGTTGCATATCGAGCAGGGTCCGATTCTGGAGCGCGAAGGGATTCCGATTGGAATTGTCACGAATATTGTGGGACCGGCCAGCTTCTTTATCACGGTTGAAGGGCAGGGTGGTCACGCGGGCGGCGTGCTGATGCCGGAGCGGCACGACGCTCTGTGCGGAGCTGCGGAACTGATTGTGAAGATCGAGGCTCTGGCGCAGGGCTCGGGATCGACGGATACGGTGGCCACGGTGGGGATCTGCGAGGTGCATCCGGGGGCGATCAACAGCATTCCGAGCCGGGTGAGGCTGGGGGTCGATCTGCGCGACACGGATGGGAAGCGGCGTGATGGGGTGCTGAACCTGATTCAGAAGTCGGCACAGGAGATTGCGCAACAGCGAAGGTTACAAATTACGACGCAGATGCTGAATGCGGACGAGCCGGCAGCCTCGTCACCCGAGGTTCTTGCGGCGATTGCACGCGGGTGTCTCGAAGAAGGGTTGCAGTCGAGGAGGATTGTGGCTCGCGCGTATCACGACTCATCGTTTATGGGGCAGATTGCACCCATGGCGATGATTTTCATCCCGTGCCGGGACGGCGTGAGTCATCGGCCGGATGAGTATGCCGCTTCGGAGCACATTGTTGGCGGAGTGAAGGTGCTGGCGCGGACGCTGGCAGAGCTGTCGTCCGCTCACTGAGAGTTGCAATCGTCGAGCGTGTAGGCGCTGGCCGGATCAATGGGATGCGGGATCAGCTTCAGATCGGAAAGCTGCGCGTACATGGCAGCCCAGCGGGCGGGATCCATGTGGCCGGTGTTGGCGGGATTGCCGCCGTCGACGAAGTGGCCGTCTTTGAGAGCTTGCCAGGTGAACTGCATTTGCTCCGGCGCCTGAGCGGGGTTGAGCTTCAGGAGATCCGCGTTGACGGCGTCGGGGTTCTGCATGTAATCCCGCCAGCCGCGGATGGAAGCGCGCGTGAACTTCGCTGCAACGTCGGGATGCTGCGCAAGGTAGCTGCGCGAGGTGAAGAAGACGCGGTAGGGCGAGTAGCCGGTATCGCTGATGAGGAGGGTGCGAATCTGCGCGCCGGCTTTGCGGGCGAAGAAGGGCTCGGAGGTGACGAAGATCTGTTGTATATAGCCGGGGTCGGCGAGGAAGTTGGCGATGCTGTAGGTGGCGGGAATTTCGCGTGCATTTTTGAGGTTGTAGCGGCGGACGATGTACTCGAACCAGGTGGCGCCGGCTTTGACGGCGATGGCGTGGCCGTCGAGATCGGTGAAGGAATGCACCGGGGAGTCGGCGCGGAGCATGATTCCCTGCGGATCACTCTGCAGCGTGGCTCCCACGGCGACCAGCGGCTCGCCCTGGGAATCCGCTTCGAGGATGCGATCAGAGGAGCCCATGGCGAATTGCGCCGCGCCCATGGAAATCTGCTGCTCGGCAACGTTGGTGGGGCCGCCGGGGAGGATGGTGACGTCGAGACCGTCCTGACGGTAGTAGCCCTTGAGCAGCGCGTCGTAAAAGCCGCCATGCTCGGGCTGCGGATACCAGTCGGTCTGGAAGGCGACGGGAATGAGGCCGCTGGCCGGACCGGTGCGATGGCAGCCGGAGATGAAGACCAGAAGGGTTGGGAAGAGGAGAGCGGCGCGGACGCGACCCATGTCCGAAGATTAGCACGGGGGGATCAGGGCTCTTCGCAGGCAAGTTGCTCGCCGAGCTTCGCAGCAAAACGCAGTAGTCGGCGATCGTTATTGGAGGCTGCGATGAGCTGCACGCCGCATTCAGGCGAGGGGAGGACGACGGCCGGATTTCCTCCCAGGCTCGCGGGTGTAGTGAGGCGCAGAATGCGAGCGCGCGATTCGGTGTGGTCGACTCCCGCGAGCAGGCGGCTCGTGGGCGACACCGGTGCAAGCAGAAAATCGAAGCGCTGGAAAAGCTGTTGGTGGTGGCTGCGGAAAGCAACGTGGCGCCGGCGGAGGTCCTGAATTTCGGATTCGCCGAGGGACGCGCCCCATGCGAGGCGGGCAGCGATGGTGGAGTCGAATTCGTGAAAGAAGCCAGCGTGGAGTTGTGCGGCTTCGTGGGCCTGGAGCGGGGCGTAGATGTCCCAGGCTTCGGACCAGAAAGGCGGGTTGAATGGCTCGAGTTGGGCAGCGGCGCGCCGGAGGCGAACCTGCCAGGCATCCAGAGCGTGGCGCACATCGGGCTCGCAGGTTTCGAGGAGGGGCCCGGTGAGAACACCGATGCGGATCGTTGGTGGCGCGGGATTCTCCGGGGGCAGGTCGAAGAGAGACTCGGCGAGGAGTGGCAGATCGCGCAGATCGCGGCAAAGCCAGCCGATGGTGTCGAAGGACTGCGCCAGATGGTAGCCGCCGGCCCAGTCGCCGATGCCGAGGGAGGCGCGGTAGCCGGCGAGTCCGCAAAGGGCGGCGGGAGCGCGCACGGAGCCTCCGGTGTCGGTCCCGATGGCGGCGAGGGCCGAGCCTTCCTGGATGGACGCGGCCGCACCGCTGGAGGAGCCGCCGGTGAGGACGCTGGAGTCGGCAGGCTGCAGGCAGTCGCCGTAGTCGCGATTTTCGCCGGTGATGCCGTAGGCAAGCTGGTGCAGGTGGGTTTTGCCGACGATGATGACGCCGGCGCGGCGGAGGCGGGCGGCGAGCCAGGAGTCTGCGGATGCGTCCTGTTTATGGGCCGAATAAAATTTGGAGCCGCTGCTTGTCGGGAATCCCGTGAGGTCGAAACAATCCTTAAGAGAGACCGTCACACCATGCAGAGGCAGGAATTCGTCGCCGGAGGCGGCGCGGTCGAGTTGTCGCTGGGCTTCGGCAAGGGTCCAGTCGGGGTCAAGGGCCAGGTAGATATTGCGGCTGGCATTGCTGTTGGTGCGTGAGAGAGCGTCGCGGGCTTGTGCGACGGGGGCGGTTTCTCCCGACTTGTACCCAGCGAGAAGCGCGGCGACAGGCGACGGACGCGGCGGCATGCGGTCATTGTAGAGGTCGGCGAGTCGACTGGGTTGAGTGGGACTCGTGTTTCGCAGAGGGGATTGGGACGGAATGGGCGTGAAGAAGCCCCCAGCGCAGCGCGCGAAGGATGAGGCGATCCTTGCGGCCCTCGTTCGTTTTACTGCGCGGAGCTTTGCGACGGCGACGCCGGTGCCGTTTGGTGCGGCGCTGGTGGAGACGCGCACGGGGAAGCTGCTGTATCGCGGACGTAATGCAGTGATGCGGGAAAACGATCCGAGCGCGCATGCGGAGACGCGGGCGGTTCGCAGGGCGTGCAAAAAGCTGGGGCGGCCCTCGCTCAAGGGGTATACGCTGTACAGCACCTGCGAGCCGTGTCCGATGTGCATGGCGAATGCACTCTGGGCTGGCGTGGATCGCGTGGTGTTTGGGGCGACGATCGCGGATGCGAACGAGCATTGCCGGCAGATTCACATTGCGGCGCGGGAGGTCGCAGAGCGCAGCGACATGGCGTGTCCGGTGGAGGGAGAAGTGCTGCGGGAGGCTTGCCGGGCCTTATTTAAAGATCCGCGAATGCTGAAGGCATTTCGAAGCTGGGGGACGCGTAAGTGATGAACGACCCGCAGGTGCTGGCGCAGGATCTGACGTTGGTGCTGGGCGATGCGACGCGCGTGCTGACCGCGCCTGCAGTGGTGGAGCGTTTGTCGAAAGACTTCTACTGGTATTCGCCGGTGCTGCGGCCTGCGCTTGAATTGAAGCGCGGCGACGTGGTGGCGCAGCCAGTGAGCGCGGATGAAGTGCGGGCAGTCCTGCGGTACTGCTACCGGCATGATGTGCCGGTGACGGCGCGGGGTGCGGGGACGGGAAATTACGGGCAAGCGATTCCGCTGTGCGGCGGAGTAGTGCTCGATCTTTCGCGGATGGATGGGATCGAGCAGATTACACCCGACGGCGTGGCCGTTTGTGAGCCTGGAGTACGGCTGGGCGTACTGGAAGCAGCGGCGCGCGAGCAGGGATGGGAGCTGCGGTGCTATCCGAGCACCATTGTGAAGGCGACGGTGGGCGGCTTTCTCGGAGGCGGCTCGGGCGGGATCGGATCGGTTGCGCATGGCGGGTTGCGGGATTTCGGGACGGTGCGGGGGCTGGAAGTGGTGACGATGGAAGACGACCCGCAGGTGCATTTGCACGAGGGCGAGGCGGTGCACGAGATTCTGCATGCGTGGGGGACGAACGGGATCATTACGAAAATATGGCTGGCGCTGGCGCCCAAGGTAGAGTGGGCGCAGGCGGCGGTGGCATTCGGCAGCTTTGCGGCCGCATTTGACTTTAGCCAGCGGATTGCCGTGGACGCGGCTTGGACGAAGCGGCTGGTGACGGCGTTCGAGTGGCCGATTCCCCGGTATTTTTCACCGGTGAAGTCGATTTGTCCTGAAGGGCGGCACCTGATCTTTTTCATGATTGCGGCCGATCAGGTTGAGGAGTTGCGGAGGACGGCAGAAAAAGCAGCCGGGACGGTGACGTATTCGGGCGCGTATGCGGGGTTGAAGACCATTCCTCTGCTCTCGGACTACACGTGGAATCACACGACCCTGTGGGCCATCAAGCACGACGAGGCGTACACGTATCTGCAGTGCGGATTCGATCCGGCGCGCGTGCGCGACCAGATGCAAGTGCTCCGGGGGCGCTTCGGCAATGAGATTCTTTTTCACATGGAGTTCATGAAGAACGCGCAGGGGAAGGTGATCCCTGGGGCGATTCCACTGGTGCGATTCACGACGGAGGACCGGCTGAACGAGATGATTCGCTGCTGCCGCGAGAATGCAGTTTTTGTGGCGAACCCGCATGTGAACAATGTGGAAGATGGCGGACGCTACCGCGAAGATCACGTACAGTTGCGCGCGAAGCGGCGCTACGATCCGAAAGGGCTGCTGAATCCGGGGAAGATGCTGAGTTTTGAGCCGGAAGGCGCAGAGGTCGCGGGGAGCCGATGAAGACCTGGATTCCCGACAGCAGGAAGTTTTCGTATCTGAGCTGGAAACAGGTGGAGGCGCTGCCGAAGCAGGAGACGTTGTTGGTGCTGCCGACGGCGGCGATCGAACAGCACGGGCATCATCTGCCGCTGGCGACGGACACGCTGATCAACAATCTGCTGCTGGGGAAGGCGCTGGAGAAGCTGCCGGCGGAGGCGCCCGTGTATGCGCTGGAGCCGGTCTGTTATGGGAAGAGCAACGAGCATTTGGGGTTCCCTGGAACCATCTCGGTCTCGGCGGCGACGTTCATGGCGGTAGTGCGGGATGTGGGCGCGAGCGTGGCGGCGTCTGGATTCAAGAAGCTTGCGCTCTACAACACGCATGGTGGCAATTCCTCGCTGGTGGATGTGATGGCGCGCGATCTGCGGGCGGAGTTTGGGTTGCGGACATTTGCGCTCTATGGATCGGGCGGCGTTCGATATGAGGGCGTGAGCGCGCAAGAGCGTGCGTATGGATTTCATGCGGGCGAGATTGAGACGGCATTGCTGCTGAGCGCGACGCCTGAGCTGGTGGATGAGTCCACGTATTCCGTGAATTACATTGCCGACGTCGAGAAGCCGGAGACGCTGCTGCCGGAGAATGCCGCGGCGACGTTTGCCTGGCTGACGCGCGACATTGCGGCCAGCGGCGTGTTGGGTGATCCGCGTCCGGCGACGGCGACAAACGGGACGCGCTGGGCGGAGCAGGCGGCGGAGCAGATTGCACAGGCGCTGGAGGCGATGCTTCGCTGGAAGGATCCTGCGTAGACGATGGCCCTGGTTGATTGCGGTGATGGCGTTCGGCTGGAGCGCGGCGTGTTGTGCCGCATGTCCGATGGCGTGCAGCTGGTCTCCGATCATTACTACCCGCCGGGAGACAGGCCGTTCCCCACACTGCTGATGCGACAGCCGTACGGCCGCGACATCGCGTCGACGGTGGTGTACGCGCATCCGGTTTGGTTTGCCCAGCACGGGTATCACGTGGTGATCCAGGATGTGCGCGGACGAGGCGATTCGGAGGGAGACTTTTATCCATTCAGGAATGAAAGGAAGGACGGGGCGGAGACGATTGCGTGGCTGCGCGGGCATCCGGCGTGCAACGCACGGATTGGGATGTACGGCTTTTCGTATCAGGGACTGACACAATTACTCACCGCCGCGGAGCAGCCGGAGGGTTTGGTGTGCATCGCGCCGGGAATGACGGCATGCGATCTCTATCACGGGTGGTTTTATCGGAATGGAGCGCTGCGACTGAGCTCGACGTTGGCGTGGGGGATCCAGTTGCTGCGCGCCGATGCCCGGCGGAGGGGATTGCGGGAAGCGAGTGCGGCGCTGGAGGCGGCCTGGAGCGACCCCCGGGCACTGGTAAATTCGGTGCCGTATGGGGAGCATCCGGCGCTGAGAGATGCGGCCCTGCCGGAATATGTGCGTGACTGGGTTACAAATGATCGCCCCGGGGATTATTGGGCGGCACTGGATGTGAGCCGCGACCTCGAGAGGATTGCAGTGCCGGCGCTGCACGTTTCGGGGTGGTTCGATACATATCTGAATGGCAGTGTCGATGGATTTCTCGCGCTGACGAAAAGTGCAGCGACGGAGTTTGCGAGGAAGCATCAATACCTGGTTGCCGGACCGTGGATTCATATTCCCTGGGGCGATCGAATCGGTAATGAAACCTTTGGTCCGGAAGCGCTGCTGGACACAGATGCATTGCTGTTGCGCTGGTTGGACCATTGGTTGAAGGATTCCGGAGAATTTGCTAACCAGCCACGGATTCAGCACTTTGTTCTGGGCGACAATGTCTGGGGGAGCGCAGAGCAATGGCCCGAGCAGCCGACGGCTCACTTGTATCTGAGCAGCAAAGGACGTGCGAATTCGCGCAAGGGTGACGGAGCGCTGTCTGCGACGGTTGCGAAGATCGATGAGCCGCGCGACATCTTTGTCTCCGACCCGGAGGTGCCGGTATTCGCGCCGGGCGGACCGCTGGCGCTGAGCGGGCCGCACGATCAGGCAGAGCTCGAGCTGGGCAATAACCTGCTGGTTTATACCGGAGAGCCGCTCAAAAAGCGATTGCATACCTTTGGACACCCACGCGTCACGCTGTACGCGGCGACCTCGGCTGTGAATGCAGACTTCACAGCGAAGCTGGTGCGAGTCCTCCCGGATGGGCGGGCGCAGTTCGTGTGCATGGGTGTTGCACGCTCCTCGCATTTGTTCGCGGGAAGAGGCTATCAGCCAGACACGGTGCAGCGATGGGAGTTTGAGCTCGACCCGACCTCGTGCGTGTTTTTTCCCGGCGAGAGGCTGCGGCTGGAGATCGCGAGCAGCGCGTTTCCCCTGTACGACCGGAATTCGTCGGCCGGCCTGGCGGCGTCGCACGCATCGCACTGGAACTGGGGGCGATCGACACAGCAGGTGCTGCATTCGGCACAATATCCGTCGGCGCTGCATTTGCCGGCGGTCGAGGAGAGCGCCGGATGAGCGAGACAATCCCGGAAATTGCGTTCAACGGGGTGGGTAAGCGCTTCCGTACAGGTCCTCCGGTGCTGGAGAATATTACGCTCACGATTGAGAAAGGCGAGTTCGTCAGCATTCTGGGGCCATCCGGATGTGGGAAGTCGACCCTGCTGCGGATGATCGCCGGGCTGACGCCGCTGAGCTCCGGCGAGATCGCCGTGAACGGCATGACGCCGGTGAATGCGCGCGAGCTGATGTCGTTCATCTTTCAGGACGCGACGCTGCTGCCCTGGCGAACCGTGGAGCGCAATGTGGAGCTGGGGCTGGAGCTGGAGTGGGCGACGCGGGCGGTACGGGAACAAAAGGTGAGCGAGATGCTGGCGCTCGTCGGACTCTCGGCGGTGGCTGGGTTATATCCCCGACAGCTCTCGGGCGGGATGAAGATGCGAGTGTCGATCGCACGAGCGCTGGCGACCCGACCGCGGATTCTGCTGATGGATGAACCGTTCGCCGCGCTGGACGAGATGGCGCGGGATCGCATGAACGAGGAATTGCTGCGTCTCCAGCGGGTGCACGGATGGACCGTGGTCTTCGTCACGCATTCGGCCGCGGAGGCGGTGTTCTTGTCATCGCGGGTCGTGATTCTGGCGCCGCGCCCGGGACGCATTCAAGAAGTGGTGACGGTGGTCCTGGAACCGGAACGAACCAGCGAGACGCGAGCTTCGGAGAGTTTTGAAGGCGAGGTATCCCGGGTATCGAAGATTCTGCGCGGAGCACACAACGCATGAAGCGGCACTTCCTGACTGCGCTGAATGCCGTGGCTGTGTTCGCAGTGCTGGTCGGAGTGTGGCAGGCGTTTGCCTGGATCTCGGGAACTCCGGCGTACGTTCTGCCTACTCCACTGCAGGTGGCGGAGGCGATCGCCGAGCGCCATGCGACCCTCGTTGACTCACTGCTGATTTCGACGACCTCGGCGGCGGGAGGCCTGGCCCTCAGCATCGTCGCGGGAGCCGGTGTGGCAATGATCTTTGCGCAGTGGCCATGGCTGCGGCGGATGTTGTATCCCTATACGATCCTGTTGCAGACAGTGCCCATTATCGCCATTACTCCGCTGATTATTTTGTGGATGGGATCCGGCACCTGGCCGGTGACGGTGGTGACTTTCATTATCTGTCTCGCTCCGATTATCGCGAATACCACGCAGGGACTGATCAGCGTTGACAAGAACCTGATCGACCTTTTCCTGATGCACAAGGCGTCGCGAGCGCAGATACTATTCAAACTGCGATTGCCGAACGCGATGCCGTATATGTTTGCCGGGATCAGGATTTCAGCGGGGATTGCGGTGATCGGCGCCATTACCGGCGAATGGTTTGCAGGCTCGAGCCGGGTAGGCCAGGGTGGACTCGGTTACTCGATCATGTATGCCAGTTCCCAATTGCAGACCGCCTATTTGTTCGCTCTGGTGATTGCGGCGACTGTGTTGGGCTTTTCCTTTTTTCTAGTGGTGATGTTTGTAGAGTGGTACGTCTTGCATAACTGGCACGAATCGAAGCGAACGGCGGAAGCCGAGTAGGAAGCGGGAGCGATGCTACGGCTGGAATCGGAGACAGGCTGGTGGCTGATAACACACCCGGAACACGCGCGTCTGGCGGGGGCGTTTGCTGAGGCGTGGGGGAATGATCGATTCCTGCCGCCCGAGCCGCGCAGAAACGTGCTGCTGGGCATTCGCTGTCACGATGATGGCTGGGCTGCGCGGGACGCTGCGCCGCAGATTACGCGGGAAGGGAAGCCCTCGGCGTTTTCAACCGAATTGGTAGGTAAGTACTCGGCGTTTGAGGAAATCGACTTAGTAGATTATCTGGCGGTGCGCGATCGGGCGGTACGATTGATGGCCGATGAGGATGCCTATGCTGGGTTGTTAATATCGATGCATACCTACAACCTCCTGACGGAACGGGCGGGCCGTTCGACCGTTCGGCCGGAGCAGGTTCCCCTTCTGGATGGATTTCTCGCCGCGCAGCGGAATTTCCAGAAGGAGTTACTGGACCGAATTCGTTCAGACGGCTTCCATGATGATGAAACCAGCGAAGTAAGAATTCGTGATCATTTCCGGCTCCTGCAGGCGACCGATAACTTGTCGCTGGTGAGCTGCGTTGGGTTTACGCAGCCGGCGACGTTGCTGCATCCGTTACCCCTGCGAGACGGGAGTTACACGGAGGTTCGAGTAGAGCCAATAGGTGAGCGGCGTTTTCGGTTGAAACCGTATCCTTTTGCCGATGCGCTGCTAGCCTTTGAGTTTCCCGCCCGGCATGTCGAAGGAAAGATCTTCAGCAGTGCGGCAGAGATTCAAGAGAAGTTTGCGAAGGCGCCGGTTACTCAGATGACGGTGACGGTCTGCGCGTAAGGATTAACAGGCGCAGGGCAAAAAGGAAGGCGGCCCGAAGGCCGCCTCCAGTGTTTTCGCTCACATCTTCTCGCTAGAAGTTGAAATGGAGAGACATTTGAATCTGGCGGGGGCTGCCGATGGTGTGCTTCACGACGCCCAGACCCGTAGGGCAGCTGTAGAAAGTGTTGTCAGGGGCGCTGTTGGATTGGCATTGCTGCGGAGTAGGAGCGACCTGGCTATAAGAACTGGCCGTGTCAGGGGCGTTGTTATAGCCGGCGTTCTGCGTCACTTCGTCCGTGGGAATGTCGAAGCTGGTTGTATTCGACACGTTGTAGACATCGAAGGTGTACCGGAGGGCATATTTGTCGCCAAACTGCACGGTCTTGACCAGAGAGGCGTCAGCGCGCTTCTGGAAGGCCTGCCGGAAGATATTGCGCTCGCCCGTGGTGAAGGTGGTTTCAAAGTTGTCTCCTGCGGGGACGCCGTCGGTGCCGGGGGAAACCAAAGGCAGCGTGAAGCAGGATGCCTTGAGGGCGGCGCCACCGCCCGTTGCGTTGTTATAGAAGGCGCCGGAGTGCCCGGTCAAAGCGGTCTTCGCATTGCAGCCCGGGGCAAGGGGAACGATGGGGTTGGTGATGCCGTCGAACGTGCTGTAGTAAAGACTGCCCACCGCGCCGGAGAAATCGATGATGCTGTAGGGTTGACCGCTCTGGATAATAGCAATGCCCGTGAGCGACCAGTTGTCGAGCACCTTACCGGAGAGGGCATTCTCGTTGTAGAGCTTCGGCAGAACGAAACCGTAGGTGAAGTTGAGCACGTGCTTACGATCGAAGTCGGACGATCCGTAGCCGCTGCGAAGGTTATTAGGATTGTTGCCGTTGTAGAAGAGGCCAAGAGCGCTTTGCTCGTCGGTGGCGTGCGAAAAAGTGTAAGAAGCGCCGGTCTGGAATCCGTGGCTGAGGCGCTTTTCGAGATGTGCCTGCAGTGCGTTGTAACTGGAGATGCCGGCGGCCGTGTAGGATTCGGACTCCGAGGAGTAGCCGATGTAAGGGACGCGAAGGTCGACGTTGCCACCCTCGTAGTTTTGCTGCATGGGTCCATAGGTGCAGCTTGCGTCGTTGTTCACGCAGATGGGAAAAAACGTCACGGGACTGTACACCGTGTAGCCGTAGCTGAAATCCTGGGTGGCTGTGCCCCCGGGGTGCGTGGGGCTGCCCGGAGTGGCAAGCTGCGCCTGGTTGAAAGGCAGGGGGATGACCTGGTGACGTCCAAGATTGCCCACGTAACCGAGGTCGATCATCAGGTCGTTGCGGGGCTGCCACTCCAGATCGAGAGTGAAGTTGATGGAGTAGGGCAGCTTGTTAGCGCGGTTGTAGTCGCCAAGAGTGAAGGGCTGGGCGCCGTTGATGATGCTGGCGGCATTCGGCAGAAAGTTGGTGAGGTCAGCGGCGCTCGGGCTGGATGGGGGAGCGAGGGGGTTGGGACCCCAGGGTTGAGCCAGGTTATACGGCAGCGTATTGCCGTCCGCCGGGCTAAACGCCGGGAGGCC
>Ga0187855_10002585_pt1 | contig 13605 bp, 10 predicted proteins | sample June2016WEW_8_10_2_FD_132969 | JGI IMG/M metagenome (GOLD analysis project Ga0187855, IMG submission 132969) | Peatland microbial communities from SPRUCE experiment site at the Marcell Experimental Forest, Minnesota, USA - June2016WEW_8_10 | ecosystem: Environmental > Terrestrial > Soil >...
CCGCATGCCGCCGTGTTTGCCTCGGTCTCGAAATAGGCTCCAGAACATCGAACATTTAACGCCGAACATCCAACATCGAAGGCACGATCCCTTGTTTTGATGGTGCCGACGGAGGGGGTCGAACCCACACATCCTCACGGATACTAGATTTTGAGTCTAGCGCGTCTGCCAATTCCGCCACGTCGGCACATTAATTTACAAATACTTAGGCAATGTATTTGCTGCGAATTTGACTATTGCGACAGTTATTGCGACGGTGCTGCCATACGAAACGCACAGCCACCACGGGCAATGAAACTGGTTCAATTTCAAGCTCACGGCGATACAGATACACTAAGGTTTTGGATAATCGCAAGCACGCAATTCGGGGGCTGTGGCGACGCAACAGCAAATTCGTGCCGCGCATCACGGTCGAAGACGACGCGGGGCACAAGCCTGTCAAATGGGTGCCCTTGACGGCAGAAGCCGTGGCCCAAGCTCAGGATGCGTTGCGCACCCTGCTGGTGGAACGCGGCCAGAATACGCTTGGCCATATCGGCCGCAGCCCCAAGTTTGCGGATTACGTTGAAGAGACTTATAAACCGCGTCTGGAGGCATCCGACCACTTATAAAATGAGATTTCGGCGGGGAGCGGCATATATGAGTCGGCGTTTTAATAGTTTAGAACGCAAAGTGACCACGAATCCGCCTTCCAGCCGGCCAGTACTCTTCGCTCGCGTAGCGACAGTTCTTGGCGATCAAAAATCTAGCTGCTGCGGCTTTGGTTCAGATAGGCCCCGCAGCTCTCGCGCACTACGAGACGGGGCGTCAGAATCAGCGTGCGAGGTGGCAGAGTGGAGTTAGTCATGCGTTCACGCAATGCGCTAAAGGCAGTGATGGCAATGTCGCGAATGGGTTGCTCGATGGTAGTAAGCGGAGTGGAAAGAAGACTGGCGAATCGCACATTGTCGAAGCCGACCAGTCGCAGGTCTTTGGGAACCCGAATGCCGATGCGGGTCAAAGTCTGCAAGAGTTCGGCGGCAAGGTGGTCATTAGTGCAGAGGATGGCGTCTATCTTTTGGTTTTGCGCGAAGGACCTGACGAACTTGGCGTCAGCGGGGTCGCCAGAATAGACAAAGGGTTGTGGAGTCTGCAATCCATTGTCGTGCATGGCTTTTTGTGCACCAATGATTCGGGAATCCACGGTCGGTGCCGTGAGCGGGCGTTTGACAAAGACCATTCGCTGAACTCCCAGCTTGATGAGGTGGTCGGCGAGCAGATAACCACCTGCAACGTTGTCAACGCCGACGATGTCGAATTCACTACGATTGGGAAAGACGCCGATGTCGCGATCAAGAAGAATCACAGGGATGCCAGCTTTTTTCAGGCGTTCAGTGATGCGCAAATTTGTGGTTTCTCGGTCTGTCTGATGTTCGAATGAGACGAAAAAGACCCCCGCAACTCCGCGCTCAACGAATTGTTCGCAGAGAACTTCTGCTTCTGCAGCCGTCATTTGGGTCTCGGCGATTGAGGACATATTGGCTCCCCACCAAAGGCCGTAGTCGTTGACACGGGCAAGACTGGCAAGCTCGCCGCAGAGCGGCTCAAAAATCTCCGTGTGAAACAGGTTGGGCATCATCAGTCCTATTTGTGGAACTACGGGACGCGCGGAATGACTGCGATCTCTTTCCGTGCGAATGTAAGTGCCAGAACCGGGGCGACGTTCAATAAGTCCCTGCTCTTGGAGATCCTTCATGGCCCGCCCGACGGTGGGGCGTGAAACGCCAAAATGTTTTACAAGCTGCGCTTCGCTAGGCAAACGACCGGTTTTGTTATATTTTCCCGCGATGATCTCAGTAGTAAGTTGCCGTGAGATGGTGCGATGTTTAAGTAAGGTGTTCATAATAAACGTGGTCAGTGGCCAATTAAAAGCTGACCTTACAGCTTTATCATGGAATGTCAAAGCATCTCTTGCCTTCCAACGCGGGTCAGTTCCACAATTCCCACCAAATCATGAAACCCTCCGATATGGTTCCACCCCGTGCATCCTTGGAAAAGGCCAGAATTGGAAGCGTGAGTGGCGAACCGTTGAAGATCAATTCCACTCTGCTTTGTGCCACGATTGCCGCAGCGCTCGGCGGGCTCCTCTTTGGCTTCGATACCATAGTGATTTCGGGCTGCCAGACCCAATTAAAGGCGTTGTTCCAGCTAGATAGTTTTCAGCAGGGCTTTATGACGGCGTCGGCGATAATCGGCACGGTGATCGGCGCACTATTCGCCGCCCGCCCGGGTGACTTATATGGACGCCGAGATTCACTCAAGGTGGCGGGAGCACTTTATATCATCTGTGCAGTGGGGTGTGCATTGTCCTGGGGCTTCTGGCCATTGATCGCCTTCCGTATCATCGGCGGAATTGCGGTGGGCGCTTCATCCGTTCTTGGACCGCTTTACCTGGCAGAGATTTCACCCGCTCAATGGCGCGGCCGGCTGGTGGCGTTTTTTCAATTAAACATCGTGATTGGTGTGTTGCTCGCGTTTGTCTCGAATTTCGGAATCGGCACGCTGGGCTTCGGTGAGACGGAATGGCGTTGGAAACTCGGCGTTCAGGCCTTGCCGGCGGTGGCCTTTTTTATCCTGCTCTTTTTCATCCCACGCAGCCCGCGCTGGTTGATGATGAAGGGAGTGGAAGGAGAAGCGGCAGACGTTTTGCATCGATTGGGCACCTTGGACGTGCCAGCGCAGATTGCCGCGATTCGGGAGTCGCTGCATCAGGAATTTCGCGGGAAGGCGGAGCCGCTGTTTTGCCGCGCCCACGCCAAGCCCATCTTCCTTGCCATCACCGTGGCAATGTTCAACCAACTGGATGGTATCAACGGCCTGATGTATTACTTGAACCCAATCTTTTCGATGGCCGGGTTCACAAAAGTCTCCGGGGACATGCAATCCGTCGTCGTTGGCGTTGCCAACCTGCTGGCCACCATGGTGGGCATGGTGATCATTGACCGTGGCGGCCGGAAGCCATTGCTCATTGCGGGTGCGGTGTGCACGGGCGTGACGCTCGCTGGGATTGCCTGGGTTTTTAACGGCACTGCGAATCACGGCATGCTTCTCTGGCTGCTGGTGGGTTACATCATTGGTCATGGCTTCGGGCAGGGCGCCGTGATCTGGGTCTATATCAGCGAGGTCTTTCCGAACGCGGTTCGTGCCAAAGGGCAGACTCTGGGCAGTTCCACTCATTGGTTCATGGCCATGATTATCTCATGGACCTTTCCGATCTTCGCCAAGAATGCCGGGGAACCTCACGCGGGTGCTCCATTCATGTTCTTTGCTGTAATGATGGTCGTTCAGATCTTTGTGGTCTGGTGGTTTTATCCCGAAACCAAGCGAATCCCTCTGGAGGATATGGAAAAGAAGATTGAAAAAACCCACCGATGACAGGTTTTCCTCCAGTGCTCATGGCGTGGTTGGTCTTTAGTTCACACAAACACCCCATGCTTGTCCACGAAATCGAGGCAAGGCCAGTTTCGTATTCGTATGTGTATTTGATTGGCAGATTGACTGATTTGGAACAGTTGGCCCGGTTGCCGTCGGCGGGTGAGACCTCGTCCGAATGGACCTCTCGCGACCGATCGTCCACCTACGATTCGGTCACCGGCCAATACTTGAACTGGGGAGCCAACAACGATGGCGACGCCGTTATTCGTATCCAGCCGGATGGCGGAGCGGTGCTGGCGGAAATGAGCGGCCCCGGATGCATCTGGCGCATTTGGGCCGGCACACCCGTGGACGGTCACGTGAAGATATTTTTGGATGGTTCTGACACGCCCGCCGTGGACTTGACCTTTCAGGATTATTTCAACCGCACTCAGGCACCCTTCACCTATCCTTCCTTAATTTATACGGCGTGCAAAGGTTTGAACTGCTATGTGCCGATTCCTTACAACGTCTCGTGCAAGGTGGTCGCCTATGGCAACAGGAACACATACTATCATTTCAATTATTCCACCTTCGCACCCGGCGTTACGGTTTCCACCTTCACCAGAAACCTGACGGCGGCCGAACAGGACGCGCTTTCCAATGTTGACGATTTCTTCATGAACCATCTCGGTTCTGACCCTGCGGGAGTGCGCAGTGGTGAGACGACCACCACCAACAGTTACGCAATTGCTCCGGGACAAAGCGTCATGCCTTTGAACTTTAGCGGACGGGGTGCGATCACGGCGTTCAAGGTTCGTGTGAATGAAATGACCGGCACCAGCGACCAGTGGGCGGCTTTGCGCGCATTGACCGTGAGCATGTCCTGGGACGGAGAAACGAACGCAAGTGTATGGGCACCCTTGGGCGATTTCTTCGGCACGGCTTGCGGCTATATCCCCTACGCATCACTGCCATTGGGAATGCAAAGCAATGGCTGGATGTATTGCTACTGGTATATGCCATTTGCTTCCCAGGCACAGATCGTGATTGGCAACGACGGGAGCGTGACCAGGAACGTGGAGGTGGTGATCACCCGCGCCCCATTGACCAAACCCATCAGTAGCCTGGCCCGGTTTCATGCGAAATGGAATCGCGGTGTTTATGTGACCAACAATGGACGGTCGCCCGATTACCGGTTTCTGGGCACCAGCGGAGAGGGACGCTTCGTCGGGCTGGCGCTGCATGTTTACCAGACCGTGGACGTGACCCCGGGGCCATGGTGGGGTGAGGGCGATGAGAAGTTCTTCGTGGACGGGGAAAAGATGCCTTCCTGGTTCGGTACCGGTTCGGAAGATTATTTTGGCTTTTCCTGGGGCACTCCGGGATACTTCAGCAAAGCTTACCACACTCAAGCTCTTGCACCGCGCGGCACTTTGTATGCCCCCGGCAATCGTGCGTTGAACCGGTTCCAGATAACAGACAATGTTCCTTTCCAAACCTCGTTCGAGGGCTGCATCGAGAAATGGTTCTACACGAATGACACCATAACGACATACGGCGTCATGCCGTATTGGTATTTGGCCTCTGGCGGCAGCGACTCTTACAGCGCCCTCCCTTTGAGCAGCCGCACCAATTACTATGTGCCTCAATATTGAAATAAGAGCATTAATAAAGAACGCCATGAAAACTTACCTGAAAAACACGAACGGCATTAACTTATTGGTTTTGGCGATTAATCTGGCCGTCCTTATCGACTGTCGCGCCGACGATTTGGCAATCGGTGATTTTGGAAGCGCAAGCTACGGCGACTGGAAGATGACGGGGACAGCATTCAAACCGGGCGCGGCGGCGGGCGACCAGCTCACCAAATTAAGGATTGAAAACGCCCGCGACAATCAAGTGGCCAGCAGCGAGATTGAAGGTGACGGACCAACCGGAACGCTCACCTCGCCGGAGTTCAAGATTGCAAGGAACTATATTTCCTTTCTCATCAGTGGTGGCGATTACGAGCACGACACCTGTGTAAACTTGCTGATCAACGGGAAAATTGTCAAAAGTGCGGTTGGCTGGCGCAGCGATCGATTAGTGCCGACGAGTTGGGATGTGAGCCAGTTCCGGGGACAAAAGGCGCAAGTGCAGATCGTTGACGAGGCAAGCGGTGATTGGGGACACATCAACGTGGATCACATCGTCCAGACCGATAGGCCGGAGCGGTTGCCGGTGGTGACCGGGCCGCTTTATCAGGAGACTTTGCGCCCGCAGTTTCACTTCACTGCGCGCCAGTGGACGATGGACCGGCTGAATCCCGGTCCGAAAGAGGAAGGCTGGCTCAACGACCTTAACGGCCTGATTTATTACGATGGCGAGTATCATCTGTTCGCGCAGCGCTGGTGGAAATGCTGGATTCATGCGGTCAGCCCGGATCTTGTCCATTGGACTGAATTGCCCCCCGCGTTTTGGGAGGAACAGTCGGAGACCGGAGACCAATCCGGAACGTGCGTCGTGGACTACAACAACACATCAGGTTTGTCCCCTGACAGGTCAAACCCGCCGATGGTCGCCTTCTGGACGCGCAACGACAATCGCACGCACTGCATTTGCTACAGCCTGGATCATGGTCGCACCTGGAAGCATTATGAGAAGAACCCAATCCTGGTTTACCCGGAACGCGATCCCAAGGTGTTCTGGTATGCGCCCAGCAACCACTGGGTGATGATGATGTATGGGAACAACCAATATCACATCTTTACCTCCACGAATCTGTTGAGTTGGAAGGATGAGCGGCATCCCGTTCCGAACAGCTTTGAGTGTCCTGATTTTTTTGAACTACCCGTGGACGGAAACCGCGACAACATGAAATGGGTGATGATTCAGGGCAATGGAAATTATTCCATCGGCAGCTTTAATGGCGTTGAGTTCAAGGAGGAAACCGCGCGATACGCATGCGACATCGGCCCCACTTTCTACGCCACGCAAACCTGGGGTAACACCGAAACGGGCGATGGGCGGAGAATCCAGGCCGCGTGGATGCGGGATTCAACCTTTCCGGAGATGCCGTTCAATCAACAGGTATCCTTTCCCTGTGAACTGACATTACGCAGCACGCCAAATGGTCCCCGGATATTCCGCGAACCAATCAAGGAAATAGCGCTGCTTCATAATGGGCAGGACTCATGGACGAATCACATGCTGAATGCCAATGACGTGTTGCCACTGGAGCCATCGGGACGATTGTTTCACATCCGGGCGGAGGTCACCATTCCACCGGGTGCCAGACTGATATTCAACATTCGTGGCGTCCCCGTCATCCTGACTTCCAAAACCGTCGAATCCGGCACCAGCCCGGCATCCGTCTTTGACCAGATCAAGACGGTGGAAATCCTGGTGGATCGCACCTCCATCGAGACCTTTGTGAACCAAGGCGAGATTTCAGCTACGAGATTCGTCCTGCCACATGAAAACGGCCTGTCAGTGAAGGCTGAAGGTGGTTCAGTCACCATTCGAGTACTCACGGTTTACCAGCTCAACTCAGCCTGGAAGGATGGAATTGGAGATTAGCATTTGCGCTGGCGAGAGTCTGGCCAAAGTGCCATCCATCGCAATGGTCATGTCAGCTAGGCCCAGATTCTTCAGATTAGAGCTAAAATGCTTTACATAGCTATATGAACCTTATGAGTGTTTGATATGATTATGGCAGTAAACAGAGACTTTTTATTTGTAGAGCTGTTACTGACAGTCAAAAACACTAACATGACAGCTATATCTCGAATTGTAATAGATTGCAATTGTCAGGGGATGTTTAGTAGCCTAGAGTCGCTCATGGCATTGTCTGATTTAAGCAAATGCGTGTTCAACTTGATCGTTGGATGATTTGTATCCGATCAAACACGAACTTAAGCAAAATAAATAGCAACAAAAGACGAAAACAAACCACCGACGACCGCTTTTCAGATCCTGACCGAATTGAATAACTTTGCGCAGACAAAATTTTGTAAACGACCTGATAAATTATTTGAGTTAACCCCCATGAAATCTTACTCGCTTCAGCCCTTTAACATTCTTAGCCGGGCAGAAATTGTTTCGACCTTGGATGATCTTTCCAGTGTTTCGGTGGCGGTGGTTGGTGATTTTTGCCTGGATGTTTACTGGACGATTGATCGTTCCGCTTCGGAGATATCCATTGAAACCGGTCTCAAGACCGAGCCGGTTCGGATCCAACGTTATGCCCCTGGAGGCGCGGGGAATGTGGTTATGAATTTATTGGCCCTCGGAGTTCGGCAGGTTTACCCGGTGGGCGTCATGGGAAATGATCCTTTCGGGCGCGAATTGAAACGACTCTTGGAAAGTACTCAGATCAACGGCACCGGGCTGATTGTGCAAAATGAAGGATGGGCGACACCAACCTATATTAAGCCTTGTGTGGACGCTCAGGAATTGAGCCGGATTGACTTTGGGAATTTTAATCGCCTGTCCGCCGCCGCCGAAAATGAATTGTTTGCGAAGTTGATGGAGATTGTGAACAAGGTTTCTGTGGTGCTGATTAATCATCAAGTCACTGGAAGCATTCATGACTCCAAGTCCTGCCGTGAACGCCTGGCGCAGGTGATAAGCAGCCACCCCGAGATAACTTTTCTCATTGATTCCCGCGGATACCACGATTCATATCCCAAAGCGATTCACAAGCTGAATGAGCGGGAAGTGATGCGGGCAAGTGGAGTTTCTCTGGAGGCCGAAGATGAAGTTTCACTTGAAGCAGTCGTTCAGCAAGCCCAGAACCTTTGTGCGCGTTGGAAATCGCCCCTAGTTGTCACGCGCGGCGCGCGCGGCTGTCTTGTTTTTTCGGGCAATGAATCCCGACAAATCTTTGGCCTGCAGTTGGCCGGCCGGTTGGATCCGGTGGGCGCGGGGGATACTTTCTTCGCTGCGCTCGCGGCCGCAATTTCCAACCGGACAAACTTAACCGTGGCGGCCTCGATTGCCAATATTGCGGCTGGAGTGACCGCGCAAAAGCTTCTCCAAACCGGGACGGCCTCTCCTGATGAAATCCTGCAATTGGGATCAAATGCTGACTATGCCCACTATCCGGAGCTTGCCGAATGCCCTCCTCGAGCACGATATGTTGATGAATCCGAGATCGAGATCATAACCGAACCGTTGCCGATTCTAAACGTCAGGCACGCCATCTTCGACCATGATGGAACCATCTCCACCTTGCGCGAAGGTTGGGAGAAAATCATGGAGCCAATGATGGTGAAAGCCGTTTTGGGGGATCAAAACGGGACGGCGGACGAAAAGCTGTTCCATCGGGTGAAAAATCGCGTGCGGGAGTTTATCGAGCGCACCACGGGCATTCAGACAATCGCGCAAATGCACGGACTGGTGGATCTCGTCCGCGAGTTTGGCTGTGTGCTGGAGGGCCAGATTCTTTCGGCGGCGAAATACAAAGGGATTTTCAATGAGGAACTCATAGCACTGGTCAACGTCCGTCTGGCCAAGCTTGACACGGGTGAGCTTGACATCAGTGACTTCGCTCTAAAGGGGGCGGTGCCCTTTTTGCGCGCCCTGCAACATGCAAGAGTGCGGTTATATCTTGCCAGTGGAACCGACGAAAATGACGTCAAGCGGGAGGCAGAGCGCTTGGGCTATGCGGATGTTTTCGACGGCGGGATTTACGGTTCAATCGGCGAAGTTACCAAGGATGCCAAGAAAGTCGTCATCGAACGCATCATGAATGAGGTCAATGGAGCGTTCGACCAACTAATCACTTTTGGCGATGGCCCGGTGGAAATGCGAGAGACCAAGCGGCACGGCGCTGTGGCAATCGGTGTCGCCAGCGATGAATTACGGCGGTTTGGAATGAATCTCGAAAAACGGAGACGCCTTATTCGCGCAGGAGCAGATGCGCTGGTTCCTGATTTTTCGCAGTGGCAGCATCTTTGGAGACTGCTTCGCCTGTCTTCTCGCCAAGCATCTCGCATCGCCACCAGACAGGAACCAAAAAGCCATAATGTCCTCACACCTCAATAATCTGATTGCGCGCTATTCTGCCCTGGAAGTTTGCCGCTCAGATATTCAGCAGGCATTTGATTTGTTGACCTCAACTTTCCTTAAAGACGGTAAACTTCTGCTTTGTGGTAATGGTGGCAGTGCGGCGGATTCGGAACATTGGGCCGGCGAGATGCTCAAGGGCTTTGCCCATGCCAGGCCGCTCTCCACTTCGATGCGTCAGGGGTTGCCATCTGAAACGGCTGCCCGGTTGCAATGGGCGTTTCCAGTTATTCCGTTGACGGGTTTTCCTGCGCTTGCCACAGCGTTCAGCAATGATGTTGATTCTGAATATGTTTTCGCCCAGTTGGTGCTCGCGTTGGGCCGGACTGGTGATGTGCTGTGTGCGTTGAGCACGTCTGGAAATTCCGCGAATGTCTGCCGGGCAGCTGAAGTCGCCCGTGCCAGAAATCTTCCCGTCCTGGCCATGACCGGGGCAGCGGGTGGAAAGCTCAAAGGCCTGGCGGAGGTTTGCATTTGTGTGCCAGCCATGCAGACACCGCTCGTTCAGGAATTTCATCTTCCTGTTTACCATTGCCTGTCACTGATGCTCGAAGAAACCTTTGTTTCGCATTGGCAATGAAGCACACAATTGACCCCTCTTTTAATTATGAATAATGCAAAACTGCAAAGCCCTTTATTTTTCGAGCGAAACCGAGTCTTTCGGGTTTACGAAGGCGGCAAACTGTTTCACGATTTCTTCGGCGATGAAGCCGTGGATGGCAACCTGCCTGAGGAGTGGATCGCCTCGAAGGTGAAAGCCTTGAACAAAGAGAAGAGACACCCGGATGAAGGACTTTCAAAAATCCGAGGCGGAGACGACACTTTCGCCTCCCTGCTTGCCAGTCATCCGCAGGAAATGACGGGCGGCAAGGGTTTCGATATGTTGGTAAAGATTCTCGATAGTGCCGTCCGGCTGCCGGCGCAAACTCATCCTGATCCGGCCTTCTCTAGAAAACATTTTGCCAGTGATCACGGGAAGACCGAGTGCTGGATTATTCTTGCGACGAGACCCGGGGCGAAACTTTTCTTTGGTTTCAAAGAAGGCATAACCGGAAACGATTTGCGGCAAGCGGTAAGCAAGAGTGAGGAACCGGGCGATGCCTTTTCCGGCCTCCTGCAAGAGGTGGAAGCAAAAGCGGGTGATGTCTGGCTGATTCCCGCCCGGGTTGCCCACGCCATCGGAGCTGGCTGTTTAATCCTGGAAGTTCAGGAACCAACTGATTTCACAATTCAGCCCGAACGCTGGTGCGATCGTTATCGCCTTTCCGATCAGGAGATGTATCTGGGCCTTGACAAGGAGATTGCTCTGAGCTGTTTTGATCTGCAACAGGCTGGTCCTTCGGTTCTGGCCAGGGGAAAGAAGCTGCCTCAAGCAGATGGGACAAACAATGGCTGTAAAAAAGAGGCTCTCATCTCGTTCAAAGACACTCCGTGTTTCGCGGTGAATCGTTACACCGTGAACACCTCGTGTGCCTTACGGAATCTTGCGGTTTATGTCGTCACGCAGGGGGAGGGTGAATTAGTGAGCCCGGCGGGGAGAAGCATTTTGAAAAAAGGCATGTATTTTTTTGTTCCTTTTGCCGGCAAAGAGGTAACAGTCAGCACTAAATCAGGGTTGGAAATGGTCGAGTGCCTTCCTCCCGCGGCCAAGTGAGAATGGCGCTAAAACTTCGTTGTTATTCCAGTTCAACGACAATGCCGCGCCCATGCCGGATGACTATTACCGGCTGATGTGAGCGGGAACTAAGAATCTGCGCCAGCCACCTCGCACTCGCCGGTGAGCGCTTCCTACCAGAGATGAATGGGTGAATTGCGCGCGGCGCATTCAAGAGCACATTTCAGAACATGAATCTCCATCCTTTTAAACGGTCATATCAGGTTCTTTCGTGGAAGCGCATACAATAGCTGATAATGATATGTATAAAAATATAAAATATTGATAAAGTCCTGTAAAATCGGTTGTGTTTGCATCTTATAGGTTGTCATAGCGGTTGCTTACAGCGTTCATAGCTGTCATGTCAGGAAAGTTACGGGTAACCGTTAATCTGTTTGTAGTATGGGTTTGTCATGTGATAATGTTGAGCGTAACCCAGATGCGTTCGAATATGAAATTCAGTATATATGGCAAATTGCCTGCTGCTGTTTCAAAAGAAAACCCGCACGCGTTTGAGAATGTTATGCGGAACGCTGGGTGTGTTACTCGGCACGCGTCTTTCCGGTTGCGACGGGCATTTACGCTGATCGAACTTCTGGTGGTCATCGCCATTATTGCGATCCTGGCTGCAATACTCCTGCCAGCCTTGGCGAGTGCCACGCAAAAAGCTTATCGCATATCCTGCCTGAATAACCTGCGTCAGATTGGCTTGTTCATGCAGTTGTATACCGACGATAACCATGACTTTTTCCCTAGCGATCGGAGCGTTCCTTGGTATACGCCGCCAAGTGGTAATGACGAGAATAATTGGTGGGGAGTATATATTTTCCCCAGCAATGGGAACAACACCAATAATACCGTGTTCCGCTGTCCCGCCATCAAAAACAAGTCGCAAAACGGCGGTTTTGATTGGTCGTTTACCCGGGACAATGTCGGCTATGGTTTCAACGATTATTTTTTGGGAGCCTACCCACATGACGCCTCTGTGGATCCTGTCACCGTTGCAGGAATTCACTATACTGCCAATCAATATTTCAAGCGGTCGGGTGTTGTAAGGCCCACGGAAACTCTTCTCGTATGTGACTCCCAGCCGGACATGAACGACCAATTTAGTGAGTCGCGTTGGTGGCCAAAGTCGTGCGAACTTCCCGGCGGACTTTTGCAAGGTGTTTATACGGCTCGCCACAAAGGGTACGGGGTCGTGGTGTTCACGGATGGCCACTCGGAAGCGCGGACGGATTCCCAAATCAATCCACCCATTGATCCATTGACCGCGGGTGGACATACGCAAGGTTTGATTAACTCCCGTTACTGGGATCCGCTCCAGCGTGCGGGCTACCGATGAACGATGCGGTCGCTTAATTTTATATTGTTTTAAACATCCCCGACCAAAAATCAAACATAAACAAACCCCATGCATATGAAGCCAAAAATAATCAGTCAAAAGATCGTGCCCTTGGCGACCTTGCCGTGTCGTCCCGTGCGGGCTGTTTTGTCCCTGTCAAGAGTGGCAGCAAAAACAATCGCCGACGCAACAAAACATATTATACCGACAATGATGGCCATTGCCGTTCTTGTTTTGTATACTGCCTCGGCCAGCGCACAGATCATAGGCTTTACCGCCGATCCCACGGCCACCCAATACGGCACCTACGCAGACAACGGCGGCGCAGGAGGCGGCTTGAACATCGGGCGGACGATGACCGTTACCGGAGCTGGCATTGAGGTTTATCAGCTTGGTGTTTTTGACTTTGGCACTAACGGGCTTGCGGCTGCGCACACGGTCACGCTTTTCAGCAATCAAACAGCCTTGGCCTCGGTGACTATTCCGGCTGGAACATCCGCGCCGCTGATCAATGCTTTTCGTTTTGAGCCGCTGGGCACGCCGCTCATGTTGCAGGCAGGTAATTATTCGATCGTCGCCTATCAGATGAATGGAACCGTGTATCAAAGCAGTGATCCGTATGGCAATGGCAATGCCCCTGGTTTTAATGGTGGCGGCAACGTGAGTCCCGGGGCCGGAATTTACGACTTCGTCACCAGCCCAAGCCCGGCTTACCCGGGCGCCACCTCCGGTGAAGATTTTGCTGCCGTCTCGTTCACCTATACTGATATTCCTGCAACGTCTGGCGTCTGGACCGGTCTCGGTGCGAATAATAATTGGAGCACGGCCGGCAATTGGAATACGGCACCCACCTTTCCCAGCGCGTTGACCTTCGCGGGCAGCACGCGGTTGGCGAACAACAACGACCTTACTGGCATCACGGTGAACAACATCACGTTTGATGGTGCCGCCGGAGCCTTCGTGCTGGGCGGCAATGGCATCACGCTGGCAGGCAACATTGGTTTCTTCCCGCCTCCGGCCACGCCCGTTACCCAGACCGTCAATTTCAATATGGCTTGGAGTGCCAGTGAAACCATTGATACACCGGCAAATGGTAATTTGACCCTTGGCGGCAACCTCACCTCCTCCGTGGACACCAGTTTGATCAAGATTGACACCGGCA
>Ga0187855_10002586_pt1 | contig 13605 bp, 7 predicted proteins | sample June2016WEW_8_10_2_FD_132969 | JGI IMG/M metagenome (GOLD analysis project Ga0187855, IMG submission 132969) | Peatland microbial communities from SPRUCE experiment site at the Marcell Experimental Forest, Minnesota, USA - June2016WEW_8_10 | ecosystem: Environmental > Terrestrial > Soil >...
CGATCAGGTTCCTGGATACGAACTCGGTCTTAGCAGGCGGCGCCGCGCCTCCGGAAATCTCCACGTGCGCGAGCCCGGTCGATCGCACGGCTGCCTGCAACGCGGGGATCGCGCCCAGCGATTGCGCGAGCCGATCACAGAAGCGGATGCGGTCCGCCAGGGTCGTATAGCCAGCCTTGGGCAGATGGAGCCTGGCGGTCAGCAGGCCCGCGACGTCATAGCCCAGAGGCTCGGCACGTAACCGCACGAGGCTATCGAGGAGCAACGCGGCGCCAGCCAGCAGAGTCAACGACAGGGCTACTTCGAAGACCACCAGCAGACTCCGCGCGCGCTGTGCGGCCACCCCCGGCGATGCGCCGCGCCCGCTCTCCTTCAGGATGTCGTTGAGCTGATATCGCGAGGCTTGCCACGCCGGCAGCAGCCCGGATACGCAGGTGGTCAGTAGCAACAGCAGTGCCGCGAACCCCAGCACACGCCAGTCGAGGGACACGGCCGTGCCAATCGGCAGCTCCACCGGCTGCACCGCGAGGAAATAGCGCAATCCGCCCCAAGCCAGCCATATGCCCGCGAACGCGCCCAGCGCGCAGAGCAGCAGATTCTCGGTAAGAATCTGGCGCATCAGCCGGCCCCGGCTCGAGCCCATCGCCGTCCGTATGGCGAATTCGCGGCGCCGTTCCAGCGCGCGGCCGATCAGCAGATTGGCGACGTTGGCGCAGGCGATGAGCAACACAAACGCGACCGCGCCGCCCAGCAGCAGGAGCCCCGAGCGCAGCCCTCTGCCCGCCAGCCATGTCAGCTCAGTCTGCAACGCGCGGACCATCGCCCCCGCGTGCGCGATCTCATCGGGGTCGGCTTTCTCGATAGCGGCGCGCAAAGCGGCGATTTCCGCTTCCGCGGCAGCCATCGAAACACCGCGGCGCAGGCGCCCCACACCGGCCATGGAATGAAACTTCGCGGTGCCCGCGCGCGCCACATCGTCCGGCGTCAGCAGAACCCAAAAGAGCGCCTGCCGGGGATAGAACTCGAATCCCGGCGGCATGATACCCAGCACCGTGTAGGCTCTGCCGTCGAGCAGCAGTGCCTGGCCGACCGCCCCCGGCGCGCCGCCGAAGATGGACTTCCACCCTGCGTCGCTCAACACCGCGACGGGCCCGCCCCCGAGGTCGCTCGGCCCGAACGTGTGGCCTTGTGCGGCCGGAACGCCCAGGACTTCGAAGAAGCGCGGCGTAACCGCTTCGCCCAGGATGCGCCGCAAGTCGCCGCGCCCGCTTAGGGTGAACTCCGCCCACTGCCATCCGGCGAGCGCTTCGAACGAACCGCTCTTCCGCTCGAAGGCCTCCACGTCTCGATAGCAGGCGAAGATCTTGGGATCCCAACTCCGCGTGGTTTCCCAGATGGCGGCCAGGCGCGCCGGATCGCGGAAAGGCAGCGGACGCAGCAGAATTCCGTCGAGCAGGCTGAAAACCAGGGCGTTGGCGCCAATCCCCAGCGCGAGCAGCAGGATGGCGACAGCCGCAAATCCAGGGTGCTGACGCAACGCGCGGGCGGCGTATCGGATGTCGGAGGCAAAGTCCCGCATAGCCGGATTGGCTCCAACATAGCATGTGGGGCAGGCGCTTTCGCCTGCCAACAGCGAACTCTAGTTCGCTACAAGGCCGCCTCTAAGGCGGCCTATCGAGTTTCTACATTTTCACAAAGAGTGCCTTGGTGGCACTGTTGTACAAGAAGGTGGACTATCGCAATCTTGGTAGTGGGTCAGTTTGAATGACTGGCCAGGACTTCACCGTACAGTAGGACCAGCCTGGGCGCGGGGTCACAGCATTTCAATCTCCTGCAATCCACCGAAAATGAACGACCATCGCAACCATTGCCACGAGACACATCGGTCCGTATGGTAGCGTAGTTTCGGGAAGATAGATTGCGGCCGATTACAGACACCGCCGACCGCACGCTCTTTGAAAATTTCAACCTCATCGCGGTCGATCAACAACTCCAGCCGCGGCCGACTCGACGGAATTCGACAAAACTCGACACTTTCGACACCGTGTCAACCCTGTCGACTGTCGCCTACGTGGCCTGCGCCGGCTCAAAATAATTATGCGCCAGCTCGGGCTTGGCGATCACCGCCTTCCTCCAGCACGAGCGCGCTTCGAATTCATTCCCCATGGTCATCAGGGCGTGCCCCAGATTCAACAGCGCCTCGCCGAACAACGGGTCGACCTTGATGGCTTCCCGGTAGAGCACCGCGGCGTCTTCGGTCTCACCGCGCCGCTGACAGATCAGAGCGGCGTTGTAGAGCAGTTCGGGGCTGCGGTCGCCGGAATCGATCAACTGGCGGTAGATTTCGAAAGCTTTGTCGTATTCCTGGCGTTCCAGCGCCAGCGCGGCCAGGCCTCGCAAAGCTTCCTTGGAGTCCCCGCCGGATGCGCTCAGCTCCTGGAAGCACGCCCGCGCGGATTCCTTATCGCCGGAGCGCCAGTGCGCGATGCCCAGATTCAACCGGGCTTCCGGCCAGTTGGGCCGTCTCTCTAAACAACCCTGAAAGGCTTCGATGCTGCCCGGATAGTTGCCGCGCTGCAAACGTAGGTGGCCGATGCGGAAAGTCGCGTCCTCGGCGTCCGGAGAGTTCGCGGGGATCTGGGCGTAGAACTTCTCGGCCGCCTCGGAGTCGCCCAGTTGCTCGGATACCAGCCCCAGGTTCCAGTGAACGCCGGCCAGATTCGGATCGATTTCGAGGGCCCGCTGATAAGCGGCGTTGGCGCCCCTCAGGTCGGCCAATTCATGCAGCGCGACGCCCAAATTCAGGTGGGCCTGCGGCGATTCGGGCTGCAGCTTGGTGGCGCGTGCATACGCCTCGGAGGCATTCGGCAGATCGCCGGCTTTATGGCACGCCACGCCCAGGTTGAACCAGTTCTCGAAAACCTGGGGCGCCAGCTCGGCCAGCTTCCTGGAGTAGTCCGCGGCCGCGGGATGGTCTCCGGCGGCAAAGGCTGCGGCGGCTAGTCCTTCAAGCGCCACCTGGGACTGCGGATAAACTTCGGTCAGGCGCTGCGCGTACTTGCGGACCTGCTCATAATCCTGGTTCGCCAGCGCGAGCGAGACCAGATTGCTGAGGGCTTCCTCGGAGCTCGAATTGCGGACGAGGATGCGGCGATATAGCTCGGCCGCTTCGCTGGAGTGTTCGCGTTTCTGCAGGGCCACGGCTTTGCCGAAGAGGCCTTCCTCGTGATCCGGATGACGGGACAGGAAACGGTCGTATGCGTCCAGGGCTTCGTTGTACCGGCCCACGTGCAAGAGGCAAGCGCCGAGAGCCAGGTGTGCTTCCATGCGCGACGGGTCGTTGGAAATCGCCATGTGAAAAGACTCGGTGGCCTCTTCCCATCGCTCGAGCTTCGCCAGACACACGCCGGTGTTGAAGTGCGCGGTGGGGTGCAGGGGCTGTAGCAAAGCGGCCTGCGCGTAGCTTTGGGCGGCCGAGGCGTGGTCCTGCAACTCGTATTGCAATTGGCCCAGCGCAAAGAACAATGCGGGGTGGCGTTCGCCTCCATCGATGGCCCGGCGCAGCTCCTGAGCCGCCTCATCGCGCTTCCCTTCCAGGTGAAAGGATGCGGCCTTGGATAGCACGCGGCTGATGCGCGCCTCCTGCGCGGTATGGTTGGCCAGATCCTCGCTGCTGGCGCCGTTGGTGTGAACCATTTCGATTGTTCCTGAATGCCGATAATCCATCGCTTGTTTCTCCGTGTTTGTTCCGCGTTCGCTGGTTTTGCCGGCCAGCAAAGCGCAAATCCTGCCCAATAAATCGTCGTGGCTCTCCAGCTTGACCCAGTAAACGCGAGCGCGCTCGCCGGCTTCGCTGAAGAAGCCGACACCGCCGGTTTTGAGTCCGTCTTCGGTCCAGTAGTCCGCCTCTTGGCCCTCGATGTAGGCCCGGTAATGGCTGCCCTTGACGTCCACGGTCACGCGGTACGGCGTGTTGGCGTGGATCATCATGCGCAGAGGCGTTTGGACGCGGGTTCCGCGGTTGCCCTGAATCACCGGGTAGCGGACCATGGCAACCGTTGGGCGCGGCCCCGGCTCGACGACGGTAAACTTGAGAGCGTAGTAGTTGTTCGCATCGCGTGCGCGGACCACCCAATCCACGCTCTTGTTTTCGACCTGCGCCATAAACTCCAAGCGGTAATCGGAGAGCGGCACCGAAGGCCGGTAGACGGCAAGCTGGCCGGGATGCATGTAGCCATCCGAATTGTAGGACCAGCCTTTGGGCAAATTCTCCCGCAGGCCCTTCCATTGATTCAATCCACTGCGAAAATCGTCCGACATGCTGCGGGTGGCGCGGGTGGCGATCGCCTGGCGGATCGAGGCGCCCTTCCAGGTGACCATCTCTCCGATACCGCTGGAAGGCGAGGGCGGCCGTAGCACGGCGCCAAGCAGCAGGGCAGCCGCGGCTGCCGCGCCCAGGAACCACTTGGAACTGGGGCGTGCCGCGCTGGTACGCCGCTTGCCGATGGGCAGCACTTTGGCTTTTGCCGGACGGTCCTCAATCGAGTAGGGGAGGCCTTGCGCGCCCTGGAGCAAGTCGCTGAGTTTCTCTTTGACCGCGTTCAGGTCGAAAGCCGGAGTGCACAAGCGCGGAGTGCGCAAGGTCCAGAGAACGGCGCACGAGCGCACAGCGCGGCCCGCCTTCGGACCGGAGGCGATCAAGATGTCCAGCGGCCGTGCAAGCGCGCCCGTGGGAGCGGTCGAAGCCACGGTTTGTGGAGCGAACGAATTCGGATTGCGCGAGAGGAGAGCGCTGTCGTGCTGGCCCCACCACGGCGAGGCCGCGGGCGGCGCGGCGGGTTGTGGCGCCGGCTGGCTTGCCAGCGGCGCGGTACCGGGGGGGATGCCGACCGAACGAGATTCCAGTGGCACGTCGCTGGGCAGCGTCGCACCGATGCCCGGCAGCAGCGGCGGCCTTTGGCTATGGAGGGTTCCCAGGGGCGCGGGCGCCGCCGCTACACCAGCGGACTGCAGATCCGGGTCGGCAGCCGGCGCCGGCGCGAACGTGCGCGCGGCGGCCATGGCTGTGGACGTTGGAAGGAGGATCTGCGCAGAGCGGGCGCCGAGCGCGTCCAGCGCCAACGGAGAGGCTTTGTCCATTGCCTTGCTGAAATCCAACTGCATGAGCGCCGCGGTCTTGTGGGGACGAGGCTGGCCGAATGCTTCGACCGGGGAGAGACTGGTGGTTGCGCTGACAAGTTCCTGCGCGGGGAGCGCCATCGGCCCTTGCGCCGTCGGTAAGCAAGCGAGCGGAGTGGCGACGCGGGCTTCCGTAAGGGCGGCCTCTGCCTTTATCAATGTGGTTGTCTGTACGAGCTCCGGCCGGCGGACGTCAGACAGCTTGGCGCCCGTGTTGGGGATGAGGGACGCGGTAGCCAGCCGCTCGGTCGAAATTTCCGGAGCAACTGCCGCCGCCAGCTCGCACGGGACCGGGCCATGAAGGCCGCTGGCCGCGGGTGCGAGCGGCGCCGGCAGTGGGGCGTGCAATCGAAATACGACCGGTTGCGGTGCGATCGGGGACGTGTGCGCCGGGAGAGCCGAAACTGCGGCGGCAACCACGGAGAGAGGACTAGCGGCGGCTAGCGGCCATCCGCCGGTATGCCCTGGAGAGAAGCTAATGGCTGGGTTGGCAAGTTGACGCAGCGATGCAATCAGTCCGGCAGGCGCCGGTGCGCTAAGCGGAAGATCGGCGAGGCGCGGTTGTGTATCGGCCGGCTCCAATATGCGCAGGGTAGGGATCTGCGCGAGAGGCAGCGAGACAGAAGCGCCAACCAGCGGCCACGCGACAGTATGGCGTGCGGATAAGTTCGGCCGCGCGGCGCCGGACCTGCCGCTACCGGCCAGCCGAACGGAAGTGCAGAACTGGGACCTATGAAGTTGGGGAACGCCTGCCGCGGATTCGTGCCACGCGGGGTCAATCGGGATCGCCGCTGGAGTGAAGCTGAAGACCCACCCAGACCCGGCAGGTTTCGGCCACGCGCGGATCTCGTCCCGCAAGACTTGGCCGCCGCGGGTGACAGGCCGTTGCAGCAGACCCGCCATTCGCGCCGGCATTGGCTCCGGCGCCAGCAGCTCATGAACCCGCTGCCGGTACCGCTCGCTGTATCCGTCGCGATGCGCGGGACTGCAAAACTCACGGTCCCGAAGCAACCGAAGCGGCCCGATTAGTTTTCCGCAATAGAGACAGTGCACACGCAACTCGCTAGTAGTCGTAATTATAGGCTTGCTATCGGCTGGGTACAAGACGTGTTTACTCAATTCAGGAACATTACTTACAACTGCCCTTTAGTCCGATAGTACCGGATGTTATCGTTGGTTAATTTTGGGGGGTATTAGATAGTATGATGTTGTAACCAAGGATAGTAAGATGATTGTGGTGGGGCAGGCGCTTTCGCCTGCCAAGGCCGGCACTCCGTTCGCGGCCCGCCCTTCTCTGCCCGTCACTGTATTGTGCGATCCTCAATAGGTAATGATGGGACTGGAGCAAGCTCGGGAATGGCTGCGCGGCGCGACGGCGGTAGTGGTACTGACGGGGGCGGGGATTTCAGCGGAAAGCGGCATCCCGACTTTTCGCGGCGCCGACGGCCTGTGGAAGCAGTACAAGCCGGAGGATCTGGCGACGCCGGAGGCTTTTGCGCGCGATCCGCGCCTGGTCTGGGAATGGTATAACTGGCGGCGGGAGCTGATCGCCAAAGCCAAGCCCAACGCCGGACACCACGCTCTGGTAAAGCTGGAGATTCAGAAGCCGCACTTCACGCTGATCACGCAGAACGTGGATGGATTGCACGACATGGCGGGCAGCGGCCGGATTCTGAAACTGCATGGAGATATCTGGCGCATGCGCTGTACCTCGTGCGGCAGTAACTGGCCGGATCGCCGCGCGCCGCTGCCAAAGCTGCCGCCGCACTGCGGATGTGGCGGTCTGGCGCGCCCCGGGGTGGTCTGGTTCGGCGAGCCGCTGCCGGACGGCATGATGCAGGAGGCCGAACATGCCACCGCGGAGGCGCAGATTCTGCTGGTGGTGGGAACTTCGGCGCAGGTGTATCCGGCGGCTGGACTGATTCCTTATGCCAAGCAGGCGGGCGTTCGCGTTATCCAGATCAACCTGGAACCCACGCCCTACTCCAGCATGGTGGACTGCGCGCTCGAAGGGCTCGCCGGAGAGTTATTGCCGCAGTTAGTTTGAAGCCTTATTGTGAAAGCCGGATACTGATCTGCGCCGCGATGGTATCGAATGCCACAGCCAATTGCGCGGCATTTGGCGCGATCGCGAAGTAGCCATGCGGCTGGTTGATCTGCATTTGGTAAAAAGTCTGCCCAACCCCCGAAGCGCCGGCTAGGTTCGGATCGTTGGCTATCTTTTGCAATAACAGGGTATCGGGCATATCGTCGACCGGCCCATTGCCCATCAGCGCGATATCGTAGATGAAGGGATTCAGGGTGGCATTGGTTCGTACCTGGGTGGCCTCATTGTCCAGAGCATTGGCGGACGCAATGACGATCTGTTGAGGAATGCTGACCGCTCCAACCGGGTTGAACGGCGTCGTATAGGGCCAAGTTGCGTTATTCAGTTGGCTGTAAGGTCCCGTAGTCGGGTTGCCGAAAAAGTCCGCAGTGGGCAGGTTCGGAATATCTCCGGAGACCTTTGTGAGTTTGTTGTTGACGTCGAATTTGCAGTTGCTGCTGCCGGCAAGTGACGTACCGTCATTCGGGAAGTTGATGGCGGTGGTGGAGGCATTCATTACACCCGCAGTGGGTCCGCTGGTCACAGCGCCGCCCGCCCACTGTGCGATCACGCCGGGCGTGTTCGCCGGCAGAGTGCAGCCGTCAGTGATCCCCAGCCCAGGCTTGGAGTAATCTGCCGTGACGCCATTCGCCCGCCCGTCGGTCAGGAACATGATCACGTTCATGCGGTTAGGATTGTTCACCCGCACGAGTTCCGCGTACGCCGCGGCGATGGCTGCGGCCGACGAGGTATTGTCGTTGCAGGTAAGCTGTGCGATAAGGGACGGAACGGTATTGCCGTTGGCATCCGGCGTCGTGAAGCTGGTAGTGGACGGGTAAGAATAAACGGAGGAGCCAAATGCTACCAGGCCGATCTGATCGCGTCCGGGTGCGAAGTAATTGACGAAATTGGTGGCATCGACTTGCATGATCGCGCAGGCCGTCTGGCCAGTGCCGGCGACAATGCCGTTCATCGAGACGGAGCGGTCGAGCACCAGCTCCAGCAGCACATCGCGGCGCCCCGCCTGGCTCATTACATTGATGGTGGAGTATTGCTGGTTAAAGATGCGCAAGAAGTATAAAGGCGCTTGCACCGTCGCATTAACGGTCACCGAGCGGTAATTGGGCACGGAAGTGTCGTCCACCGTGACAGTGGCCGCCGCGCCGGTGGTCTGCCAATACCCCGCGGGCAAGTTCGCGCTGAAGTAGGTCTGGGCGGTGCTCATGGCATTGGTTGCTTGTGCCCCGGGCGTCGCGCCCTGGGCCAGTGCGCGCGCCCCGGCCAGCGCCGCGGAATCCGCGGCGCTGCCCAGTTTTGCCTGGACCAGGAACAACGTGCCGACATCGAAGGCCAGTCCCGCCAACGGCAGTAACACGGCCAGCGAGAGCGTGGTCAATACAATGGCCATTCCTTTGGAACGCTTCCCACGAGCTTTTCCAGTTTGCATAACCGTTTCCCTTTGCGATCCTCAAAATACGGCGCGGTTGAATGCGCCTAGCTTGGTCATATATCCGGCGACGCCGAGGTCGTTGAAGGCGAAATCGCCTTCGCACATAAAGGCCAGGCCGCCAGCCGGCAGCGAGATTACGCTCGACAAATTATCCGCAATGGCCCCCGCATCGGAAGAGTAGTTGGCCACCTGACCGCTGGTGGGATCGATGTAAGCCGGGTTCCCGAAGCCACTTTGGTAAAGCGTATTATTGCCGATGACGATGCGATCGACCACCACTGTGTGGCCGGCATTTGGGCAGTCGCAGGTAGCCGTCAAGTTTTCAAAGGTGGAAAGCACCAGGACGCCATTGCCGGTGCTGCTGCCCGTGACATTTCCCGCGTTGGCCTGCAGGCTTAAGCCGTTCGCTAAATCGTTGACGACCATGTTCTGATTTCCCTGTTGCGAGAAATCGACGCCTTTCGCCAGCATGTGGCCGACGTCGCGGGTCAGTTGCGTGACCTGCTGGCTGCGGATCACCGAGATCCCCACGGTAACCAGGCCCAGGACGATGGGCACGAAGAAAAAGGATGCTACCAGGACGAACTCGATAAATGCGTTTCCGCGTTCGCGGCGATTCAGGCACATAGATGTCTCTCCTTTCTCAGGGATTAAGGGCATGCCGGCGGGCTGGGGTTGGATGCGGGCGGGCACCCCGTCAAAGAGCATGCTTCCATGACGTCGGACGAGCTGGCCGTAATCGACATGGGGCTGGAACTCTTCATCACTCCGATAGGGGCGTACGTGTAGCCCACCACAGACACCTCCACCACATCGCCGCCTATTCCGCTATCCGGCAGCCCGGTCACGGGATTGTAGTAGTTGATGACAATCTTACAGGCGCCGTTGGCGCCGTTCAGCATTCCCAGCGCGTGCTGCTGGACCACTTGGACGATGGAATCATTGAGGTAAGACTGGCCCGAGGCGAGCTGATCGGTGACCGCGAATCGCACACCTTCACGCACGGCATTCTGCAAGGTCGCTTTCGTGAACAGGACGAGCGACAGGTCGACCACCAGGAACAGCAGCCCGAACATCAGCAGCGTTGTCAGAGAAGCTTCTATAAGGTAGGAGCCTCGCTCGGATTCGTTCGTTCGACAGCGCGGGTTCACGCCTCGCTGGGGAGCTTGTTGGCACATCCGTCAATCGCCTCCTGCGATCTAGCAACCTGACCGAGTGTACGCTGGTTCCTTTGCGGATGTAAATGATTCTGCGGGAGTTGCGAGTTACAGAAGCACCACGGGTACCAAACTCAAAAAAGCGCAGTACCGATAGTATCGATTAAAACCTAACCGCGAGGGGCCTGTCGGCCACACCTCAGACCATTGCTGGATTGGCGGAATTCCGCCGCGAGATCCGGCTCCCTCCAGGTCCTACAACAGGATGCGCTCAGCCAGCGCGCCTAACGGGAGGCCGTGGATTGCCCGCGGGGTGGTTCTTCATACCGAACTGGGTGGTCTAGTACGTCCCGCGCGATGCGGTCTGCCGGCCGACGATTGCGGGGCGGGGCACCGCCGCATGGGGGTTTTTCATGCGTGGTTAGGTATGCATTTCCCTGAAAGCAGGGGAAGGTGCTCAGGTGGATTCCCGATGGGTGAGCCGACCAGATCCAGGGGAGTTCTTTATGCGTGCTATCCTCCGGTGCGACCGGACAGTTCAACGGTATCCTCTACTTTCTCAATTCCCCTGTGAGCTACTCGAGCGGGAGCTCGTCGAACTGGGGATACCCATGCTTGTCGCGAAAACGGTGAGCTTCACCTCCGGCAGTTACTTCCATACCTATACGGCGGCGTCGGGCGGGCTGGGCTCCCGGCAGGCGGCGCTGGTGGAATGACGCCTCTAACGGACGGGTCGCGCTGGAAGCAACGGCGGGCGCGCCGGTACGTGCGGCAGACTACATCCAATCGCCTCCAGCCATGAATTGACCCAATATTCACGGTCCTGTCAAACTATTGCAACACAGACTCTTCTACCATGAGCAAGTCCCGGTCCGCGCGTGCGTCCCGGCCGGCCCGTTACGCCGGCAAAGCGCATGGACGGACACTCCAAATCAAAGAGGGTAAAGATGCTGAAAATGACAGATGTACGGACATACACGAGAATTCTGACCGCGGCCACACCCAAGCGGATGCTGGCCCTGATTGCAGCTTCCTTAGTGGCTCTGGGGCCGAATGTGGCGCCCATGTACGCGGCGGTCCCCGCGCCGGACCCTGCTGCTTCAATTCCAACCGCTACGCCCATCAAGCACCTGGTGGTGATCTTCAACGAGAATATTTCCTTCGATCACTATTTTGGAACTTACCCGGTGGCCACCAATCCCGCTGGCGAGCCACCGTTTACCGCCAAGCCGGGTACGCCCTCGGTAAATGGCTACACGCCGGCGCTGCTCACCCACAACCCCAACCTGAATCCGGCGAACGGATCGGGCGCAACCAATCCGTTCCGGCTGGACAATTCGCAGGCGGTGACCTCCGATCAGAACCACGACTATACCCCGGAGCAACAGGCCTTCGACATGGGAGCACTGGACCTGTTTCCGTATTACGTTGGTGCCGCTGGACCCCCGCCCACCGGAATCCCGATCGTCAGCACTCCTGGCTTGAACCTCGGCTATTACGATGGCAACACCGTCACGGCCATGTGGAACTACGCGCAGAACTTCGCTATGAGTGACAACTCCTACAGCACCACGTTTGGCCCCTCTTCGGTTGGGGCGATTAACATGTTCTCCGGCCAGACCAACGGCGTTACCGCCACGCTGAACGGCACCGGAGACGAGGTGAGCGGCGGTTCCGACGGATCCCTGACGGTGATCGGCGACCCCGACCCCATCGGCGACGTGTGCTCCAGCCCCACCCGCAATCAGGTGACCATGGGCGGCCAGACGATCGCCGACCTGCTGAAAGCCGCCGGCATCTCTTACGGATCGTTCTTTGGCGGGTTCAATCTATCGATCGTGAACTCCAACCAGACTACCGGCTGCAATCGCAGCTCGACAGGTCTCTCGGGGACCACGGCCGATTACGTACCGCACCACATCTGGACTCAGTATTTCCCTTCCGTGGCCAACCCGCTTCACACGCGCCCTGCGTCGACCTTGGAAATCGGCCATAATGGGCCCGCCAACCACGTGTACGATCTCGACGACTTCATGACAGTGGTTCAGGCGGGTCGCATCCCGGCCGTGAGCTTCATCAAGGCAGTGGCCTATCAGGACGGGCATGCCGGCTACTCCAACCCGCTGGATGAACAAACCAACGTCGTCACTCTGGTCAACCTGATCATGGAGCAGTCGTATTGGAGCGATACTGCTATCGTGATCCTTTACGACGACTCCGACGGCTGGTACGATCATCAAATGGCGCCCATCGTAAACCAGTCCACGGGTCCGGCGGATGCGTTGACCGGCCCGAATGCTTGTGGCACGGCTGCCACTTCTCTGCCCGGCCTCAATCCGGCCAATCTTCACGCTCTGGGCCGTTGCGGCTACGGCATGCGCCAGCCTTTGATGGTGATCTCGCCGTACGCACTGGAGAACTTCGTCGATCATACCGTGACCGACCAGACTTCCGTAATCCGGTTCATCGAAGACAACTGGCTCGGCGGGAAGCGCATCGGCAATGGGAGCTTCGACGCCATCGCCAGCCCCATCAATCAGATGTTTAATTTCACCCAGATTCGGAAAAACAGCATCCTCATCCTCAACCCAAGCAACGGGGAGCCGATTCTATAGGCCAGAACTAAGACAGGGATTAGCCGCAGATGCACGCAGATGCACGCGGATAAAACCGTTTTCATCTGTGTGCATCTGTGTCCATCTGTGGTTAAAGGAGATTCCGGGAATTGTCCATTACGCGACGGGAGTACCTGCGGCAGGCCGGGTTGATGGCCGCGGGTTTCATGTCCCCGCAGCACAGTCACCAGCAGCAACAACTCGCCCGGCCTGTTCTCGACCCGGGCAAACTTACCCCGTTCGTCGATCCTCTTCCGATTCCCCCTGTGGCGCGGCCGTCGGGGTCGCGGCCCAGTCCGGCCGACGCCGCCATACAAGTGCCGTATTATCGCTTGGCCATGCGGCAGATCGAAAGCCGGGTGCACCGCGATCTGAAACCTACCAGATTTTGGGGAATCGCCTCTTCGTCGCCCGGCCCAACCCTGGAAACAAAGAGCGGCACGGGCATGTTGGTGGAGTGGGCCAACGAGCTGCCGGGTGCCCACTTTCTACCCATCGACCACCGTCTTCACGGAGCCGAGTCCGATAAGCCAGGCGGCCGGTCGATTATTCACCTGCATGGCGGCAAAGTCCCGCCGGAGAGCGACGGATATCCGGAAGACTGGTATGCGCCCGGCAAGTCGGCGGTTTACCACTATCCCAACAATCAGGACGCCGCGCTGCTCTGGTATCACGACCACACCATGGGCATCAACCGGCTCAATATATTCGCCGGGCTGCTGGGACTCTACATCGTGCGCGATCCTCTGGAAGAGTCGCTCCACCTGCCCCGCGGCAAATACGAGATCCCGCTGGTGCTTTACGATCGCACCTTCGATCCCGACGGCCAGTTGAACTATCCGGTCTCGCCCACTCCCGGAGAGCCCTGGGTGCCCGAGTTCTTTGGAGACGCGGTGCTGGTGAACGGGAAGCTGCTGCCATACCTGGAAGTCGAAGCCCGCAAGTATCGCTTTCGCATTCTGAACGGCGCCAATGGCAGGTTCTTTCATCTGTCGCTTTCGAGCGGGCAGGACTTTTACCAGATCGGGACGGATCAAGGGCTGCTGCCGGCGCCCGTTGCGCTCCGGCAGCTTTCACTTGCGCCGGGAGAGCGCGCCGACGCGATCGTGGATTTCAGCG
>Ga0187855_10002588_pt1 | contig 13603 bp, 8 predicted proteins | sample June2016WEW_8_10_2_FD_132969 | JGI IMG/M metagenome (GOLD analysis project Ga0187855, IMG submission 132969) | Peatland microbial communities from SPRUCE experiment site at the Marcell Experimental Forest, Minnesota, USA - June2016WEW_8_10 | ecosystem: Environmental > Terrestrial > Soil >...
CAGGGAGCGATCCAGCAAATTCCGCAGCGAGGAGCCACATCCCTATGCCGATGCCTGCCGCAATCAAAAACCGGATCATCCACACTCAGCCACATTGTAGAGCACGGCGTTAGCGCGGCTCTTTCACTCTCAAGATCTGATCGCCCGGCACATCTTTAAGTTCCTGGATGAAGCCCGACGGCCAATGAATCTCCACCAGGTCCACCGATGTGTTCTGGCCCAGCCCGAAATGCACCGGGCCGGCGCTCGATGACGCGTATCCCACCGCCGTCGAGACGTGATTGTATTGCGCGCCGCTCTTAGTGACGATTTTGATGCGCGCTCCAATGGCATCGCGATTACTCCTGGTCCCCTCCAGCTTGAGCTCCAGCCAATGGTTCGAGCCTGGGCTTCGGTTCATCCAGATTTCAGCCGGTGCGCTGAGCGCGCTCACCACAATGTCCAGTCGTCCGTCACCGTCCAGGTCACCCATGGCTGAGCCGCGGTGCCGCGAGGGCGCCGTGTCGGCGAACCCGGCTTCCGTGGTTAAGGCGGCAAACTGCATGCCGCCCAGATTCCGAAATACAGTGTTATTCTGCGCCACCAGCAAGTGGGACGATGCCAGCAACGATTGCACATGGCCTCGCGAGACAAAGATGTCCTTCCATCCGTCGTTATCGAAGTCAGCGATCATCGGTGAGTAGCCGGACATAGCAGCACTCAACTGGGCCATCTTACTCTTCGAAGTTACTTCGACGAAGCTTCCTTTGCCGGTATTCCTGTAAATGGGGAAAGTTTCGTTGTCCAGGGCTGCCAGGCAGATATCGGGATAACCGTCGTTGTCGAGATCCCGAAAATCCACGCCCATGCCGGAGATATAGGTACCATCTTCCCGCAACGCCACATTGGCGTCGAACGCCACTTCCTCGAATTTTCCACCGCCTTGGTTGTGAAACAAGGAATTGAACAGCTTGTCGTTGGCGATGAAGAAGTCCATCCGTCCTTCCAAGTTGTAGTCCGCCACTCCCACGCCCATTCCCTTGCCGGGATGCTTGCGCAGACCGGAAGATACCGAGACATCTGTGAATGTGCCATCGCCGTTGTTTAGAAATAACTGGTTGGGTGTCTTGCCGTAAAACTTAGGGTGACAATATTCTTTGTGGCCGTTGTCCAGGCACACCGGCTCCTTGTTGCCGTCCCACTGCAGGTAATTCACAACCAGCAGATCCAGAAGGCCATCATTGTTGACATCCACCCACGCGCCGCCCACGGACCACAGCGGGCCGTACTGGGGGTCGGGTTTTGAGGCGAGGCCAGCCTTCGCGGTCACGTCGGTGAACGTGCCGTCTCCATTGTTATGATACAGCGTGTTGTGATACACGCCGCCGACGAATATGTCCTCGTGCCCGTCGTTGTCGTAGTCGCCAATGGCGACGCCGGTATCGTAGCCGGTCCCGGCTAAGCCGGCTTGGGCGGTAACGTCTCGGAAGTGGCCCGTACCATCGTTTTCGAAGAGGCGGTTCGAGTACTTCCCGGAGTTCTTCTGAAGCGTCTTGATATCGGCCCCATTGGTGAAAAAGATGTCCAGCTTGCCGTCGTTGTTGTAGTCGAAGATGGCCACGCCGCCAGCCATCGTTTCCGGCGCGTGGCGATCGGCCGTTTCACAACTATCCAGCTTGAAATCGATCGGCCGATACTCGAATCGGATGGGGCTCTCGGTCGCCGGAGACGCGGCGGCCAACCAGAGCGCGGCGGCCAACCAGGGCATGGTCACGGCGAGGACCGCCATGCCGGCCGTAAGCGCGGGGGTACCCGTGACAAACCCGCGGCCCGAAAGCTTTGCAACGCGAGACTGTCCGCGCAATTGCATTCGCTTCAGTCTACTCCCCCTACATTCCCCGCGCGCCGCAAATGGTGTGATCGGCTGCAGTAACTCGGTGTCACAATGGAGTTCACACCGAGCAGCCGCCAAAATTACAAGTCGAACGCCACGGGTCCCTTCCGTAACAAGCTCGATAATCCATTGAAAACACAACGAATATACCGTATGTTACCGTAATCCTCTATTAAAACCTAGTAGAACTCCCTATAATCCTGTAGCTTTCAGTTCAGCATCACGGGTCGATTAATTTACCCACATTCATTAAGGAGGGAAAAGTGCATTACGTCAAACCACGTCAGTTAGCGCTACTCTTGATTCTAGTGCTGGCCATCGTATTGCCAGCTCTGGCGCAAGAGGCAACCATTGTCGGAACGGTTACAGACCCGTCAGGGGCTACCATTCCTGGTGTTCAAATTACGATAACCAACTCCGCAACGGGCCAGATTCTCCGGAACGTCAGCAACGAGGCTGGCCAATTCGTCGTCAACGCACTTGGCGTCGGAAAATACACCGTCGCGGCCGAGATTTCCGGCTTCAAAAAGTTCGAACAAAAAGACCTCATCCTCAACGTCGGGGATCGCGCTCGCGTTGATATCGCGCTTCAAGTCGGCGAGTCGAAAGAGAGCGTCAACGTCGAAGCGACCGCTATCAGCGTCCAGGCCGATTCCGGTGAAATCAGCGACGTAGTTACTGGCACGCAGGTCCTGAATCTTTCAATGAACGGCCGCAACCTGTATGAGTTGGCTACGCTCACCCCGGGCGCGGCGTCCGCTTTGCCTGCTTTTAACGGGCCGAGCGCACAGGGCAGCAACGCCATTATCAGTTTCAACGGCCAGCGTCCCGATCACAACCTGTTTATGGTGGATGGCGGCGAAGACTACGACCGCGGTTCGGGCGGCAAGTTCGAGCTCATGCCATCGCTCGACGCGGTAGCCGAATTTCGCGTCCTAACCTCCAATTACTCAGCGGATTACGGCTTAGGTTCCGGCGCCACGCTGTCGATGGTTTTCAAGTCCGGCACGCGGGACTTTCATGGCGGAATGTGGGAATTCTTCCGTAATGATGCACTGGATGCTGCCAACTTCTTCACCAATTCGGTCCCCAACGGCACGACGCCCGAACTGCGGTATAACGTCTACGGCTTCAATCTCGGCGGACCCGTAATACTACCGCATTACAACAAGGACCGTAACAAAACCTTTTTCTTCTATAACCAGGAATGGCGGAAGATGGTGCAAGGCGGGAGCTTCAATACGCCGACCCCTACGTCAGCCATGGAGAGTGGGGTCTTTCCCTACGCCATTAACGTTCCCAGCGCCAGCCAGTTGAATCCGACGGAACTCGCGCGTTACACGGCGCTGGGTCTGACACCGGGAAAGCCCTTCCCGAACAACACCATTCCCGCCTCGTTGATCAGCCCGGTTGCGCAAGCGTTTCTCGCCACCGGCGCCCTGAACCCGCAAAACTCGGGGTCGGCTTTGAACCCGACCTTTATTGGCGGCAATAACACCCCGACCAATGTGGGCGAACAGATAGTTCGTATCGACGAGCATGTTACCGATAAGCTCTGGATTTTCGGGCACTTTGCATCCGAGCAACTCGCCCAAGGCGAAGGCACTCCCCTCTGGAGCGGTGACACATATCCCAGCATTCACTCCACCTTCAACAATCCCACCAAAAGCGCTGTGGTTCATGCCACCTACAGCATCAGCCCGAGTGTGGTGAATGAAGTGGCCTTCTCTTACAACGGAAACACCATCAATAACAGCATCGGGGGCATTTATCAGCGGACCAGCGCCTTTGACCCGCCCACTCTGTTCGGGGCCAACGTCGAGAGTCGTCTGCCGGCCATCAGTTTCAGCGGCAGCGGTATTAACTCGTCGTTTTCTACCGGCAATGCCTCGCCATGGGCCAACGCCTTTAACGATTACCAAATCCGTGAGGACCTGTCCTGGAACAAAGGCCGCCATAACTTCAAGATGGGCGTGTCGTATATGCGAGCTTTGAAGAAGCAGCAACTGTTCGGCTTTACCAACGGCCAGTACACCTTCAATGGCACCTATACGGGCGTGGGCTTCGCCGATTTCCTGCTTGGCTATGCCAATTCCTACAACGAAACGGCTGTTCAGGACTTCGGCAACTGGGCTGACAATTCCTACTCCGGGTACTTACAGGACAACTGGCGCGCCAACAACCACCTGACCCTAAACCTGGGCATGCGCTGGGAAGGCATCCCGCACACCTATGAACAGAACAGCCGGCTGTCGAACTTCTATCCCGGCCTTTACAATCCGGCAGATGCCGGCTTCGTTAACCCAACGACCGGCGTTATTTCACCCAACAGCCCCGGCCTGACCCACGGCGTTGGAGTGCTCTCCAACTCGTTGCTATACACCAACGGCATCGCGATCTCGGGCCAGGACGGTACACCAATGGACAACACCAACAACCATTGGAACAACTGGGCCCCCCGGCTGGGATTCGCTTACGATCCTACCGGAGCCGGAAAGACGGTAATTCGCGGCGGCTTTGGAATCATGTACGAACGCGTGCAGGGCAACGATGTCTATAACATGGGTCCGAACGTTCCATTCAGCGAAGCTCCCACCGTGTCGAACGTATATCTTTCAAATCCCGCAGTCAGCGTTCTCACGGGAACCGCTGCCGTGGCGCCCATTCTGCCGCCTTCCATTACGGGCATTAGCCTGACCAACTATAAGAATCCGACCAGTTACCAGTGGAGTGTCGGTGTACAACACGAAATATGGAGGGGGACTGTGTTACAAGCCTCCTACGTCGGCAATGCAGGGCGTCATGAAAACCTCGCCGCCGATATCAACTCTCCTCTACCCACCAATCCGCTGGGCCCACAAGTGGTAGCCGGCGCCTTGAACATCAATGCCATCCGGCCTTACCCAGGTCTTGGTTCCGTCCTGCTGTACGAAAACGCGGGGACCTCGAAATATAACGGGCTCCAGATGCAGATGCGCATGCAAGCCACCAAAGGGCTGACCCTGCAGATTGCCTACACCTACTCGAAGGCGTACGATGATACAACCGGGTCGGCTGCCGGCGGCAATGGCGGCGATTTACAGACCGTTTCCAATCCGTACAATTTTGCGTACGACTACGGCTTAAGCACTTACAACCGTACCAATATCTTCATCGCCAACTACGTCTATCAATTGCCGTTCTTTAGAGACGCGTCCAGCAAGGTAGTTAAAACGTTGCTGGGCGGATGGGTGTTGTCCGGTATCGTGACCGCCGAATCGGGACTTCCCTACAACATAACCATGTCCGCTGCGACCTTGGGCATGAGCAATTACACCAACCGTCCGAACCAGGTCGCCCCGGTGACCTATCCGAATGACGTGGCTCAGTTCTTCAGCACCGCGTCGTTCGGGTATGATACGGCCGTTTGCGCAACGCAGCTTTGCGGTTTCGGCAGCGCGCCCAAGAATGCCGTAATAGGGCCGAGCCGCACCAACCTCGATACATCCCTGTTCAAAGACTTCTCCGGCATCAAGTGGTGGAATCCGGAAGGAGCGACGCTGGAATTCCGAGCGGAAACGTTCAACACGTTCAACCACACTCAGTTCGACAGCATTAGCGCGACGTATGGCTCCAGCAATTTCGGCGCGATCACGTCGGCATACGATCCGCGTGTGATTCAGCTTGGCCTGAAGTTCATGTTCTAATTACAATACCGCTCAGGTCGGCCACTCGGCCTGAGCGGTCCTTTCAAGCGGTAGTCCTACCAGAAGTAGCGATCCACGATATGAGGCGGCCCGGAGGCCCCGTGAATGACTTTCGTCGCCAAGACGATTTGGATATTCTTGCGTTCCCAGCCCGGGGGGGCGCTTTTGGCCATGGCCTCGAAGTAGGCGGGATCCGTCAGAAATTCCCCAGCGGCCACTGTGCCGTAACCGGTAAGTCCTCCGACGACAACGACCATCCGGGCAGTGGTGGGATCCAACGTCCGGGATATGAGCGCGTAGTCCTCGGTGAGACTGAGGTAAGGTGTCCGGTAAATCACGAAGCGATCCTTCCGGGACGGATTCTGGCGGTCTTTAATCCAAAACGTGTCGTGGTCGCGCTCGAAGCTGAAGCGCATCGGACCTGTCAGGCGCATGGTCCAGTCGTTATCAAATCCGCCCAGCAGCACAACCGGCCCATCCCGGAGATCGGCGAAACCGGTGGAAAGTTGGCCGCGGATGCGGAATGCCTTGCCCTTGGTCTGCAGCAGTCCAATAAGCCTGCCGATGGTGGTCACGTCCGGCACAGACAGATTTTGACTGCCCATATAATACAACTGGAAAAGCGTGACCGGACCGTTGGAGGGGCTCGGCAGATCTGTAAGAGACGATTGTCCCGGTTCCGGTGATGATCCCAGGAACTCGCGCTGTCCCATGCACAACAGGACGGTATTGGAGGAATCGAGCACCGGCTTCCAAAAACGGTCGAGATCGCTCCGCCTTCCCCAAGGCCCGAGCCAAAAGCCGGACAGGACCAACAGCCCGGCCAGAGCCCCTATCGCTAGCCACGCCCATCGATGTGTTGCCGCGGCAGGCGCGGTCCTCGGAGCCGCTTCGAGGGCCGGTACGGCGGTGGACTGGACGGGACCATGAATCTCGAATTCCGGAATATACGATCGTGGCGACAAATCGATTCGGACTTCGGTTTCGTGCCCATGCTCGTGATAGTATTGCGCGATTCGCTTGCGGATCTCACCCGCAGTGGCGCGCACGATGGGATCGAGATTCGTATCGTAATCCGGTTCGCGCGCGAAGACCGCTACTCCCAGGGAGCGTTCCTTCAACTCCCCCGAACGACCCTCCAGCGTGCTCTCCACCACAAAGCGCAAGAGGTTCGGATAACGCTTGCTGTATTTGAACAGGGGATTCGCCAACATCCGCTCCAATTGCTGGCGGATAGCTTGCCGTTCCTCTTCAGTGAAGCAGGCGCGGCAGTCTTCGCGAACGTGTGCCGGATCCATAATCCGCACCCCCATTTCAGCAATTGGTGCAATTATATCACCACTTTTTTCTGACGCGGATGATCTCACGAGAAAGGAAACACTCGACGACTGCAACAAATGAGCGAGAATTCCGCCTTCAGTGACGATCCCGGACGACTTTGAGAGACAGACCCTCAAGTTCTATGCGAAGCGTTTCAGAAGTTCAAGGCCACGGAAAGGCATCTACAGCGCGGTAGTGCGCTAAATGTCTAGCGCACTACCCGGAAGCTCAGCAAACACTAGCATTGCGGTCGACTGGGTGATCAAAATGGAATCTTGGCAACCAGGTTGGTCCAATCGTTCGCTCTATCGTCTGCCCAAATCAAGATCAGCGCGTCGACTACATCGCGGGTGGACGCGTTTTGAGGGATGACGAGGAGCACTCACGGACTTGTGCCGCCCGACGCGACAAACGAGGCAAGGGCCTTCGGCATCGTCCGCTTGTCGTGGCTTACGAGAATTCGCGACTGCGACACCGCGTGGCGCAGAACAGCCCCGTCATCAAGGTCGTCCAGACGGGCGGCTTGGGCGGTTTGAAAGTCGATCCGGGGCTCGCTTCGCAGGGTCGCGTCGACGATGATCCTCTTCAGGTCGTTGTCCGCCTGAAACCGGATGCTCAATGCTTCGCCAGATCCTGCGTTGAGATCTCGTGGCTGGCGCGCTCAAGACGGCGTACAATTCGGGGCGGCTTTCGCTCAAAGGCGGGACGGAGCGCTGGATCTCTTCTTCGCCCTCGCGAATGTTGGCGCCGACTTCTTGCTCATGAGCGAGGTAAAAAGCGATCGCCCCGTACACCTGCTCCAAGGTGAGAGAAGAGAAGTTCTGGCGAATGGTCTCCGGCGAGTCTCCGGCTTTGAAAGAATACACGATGGAACCCAGGGACACACGGGTGCCGGCGACGTAGAATCCGCCGTTGCGCGGTTCGATGTATTCGCTTCGCTCCATGTTTCCAGTATAGAAGTTTCGGGAAACAGACGTCAGCTGGCTAGCCGGAAACCCGGATTCAGAATCGGATTCAATACGGGCCAATCAGGCCTAATTCGCCGAGGTCGCAGCGATTCCGCCGAACCAAGAATCAATCACATATCTCCAAACCAGAAATTTCGTAATCAGCAGGTCGCCGGTCCGATCCCGGCGGGTGGCTCAGTTTCCTTTTAAGCTCGTGCAAGCGCTTGCGGCAAGTGATATCGAGCACTGCCAACATCTGACGACACCCTCTCTGATCGAAAGTTGTGCTGAAACCCACATGGCGTCCACCTCTGCAGCGGATGTCTATTTCAGATTTTTCTCGAAGAACGCTCCGACTTTGGCGAGATATGCTCGCGGGACCTTACTGTAGGCGCCTGTGTGCATTGCGTCCGGCACCACCCATACCTCTGCGTCCGGCAACGCAGCCTTGATCTGCGGGCGCCGGTCGCTGTCGGCGGGCAATTCCAGAAGGCCATAGATAAGCAATACCGGCCGAGGAGGAATTTGCTTCATTGCGTCCACCGGCCGCAGCGAGTGGAGATCGTACCCATAGAGCACCCGTTCCATCAACTGCGCCGCGGGAAAGAAGAACTGGGGCGTGCCTGACGACCTCTTCCAACTCCTCTGAAGGCTTGCGTATTCATCCACGCCGGCGCCATCGGTGACGAGTGCGCTGATGTCCGGGTCGTCGGCCGTAGCGTAGACGCACGATGTCGCGCCGAGTGAGGCGCCCAAGGCTCCGATGCTGCCCACCTGAATTCCCTGGCCTTTGATCCAGTCCACCGCTCCTTCGACATCGTGCCGCTCGCCAACTCCCCACTCAGAGTCCACGCCGCCGCTCAAGCCATGCGCACGGAGGTCGATCATCAGGATATTGAAGCCGCGGCCTTGAAAGGTGTTGAGCGCTGCCCCTAGATCGAGGAAGTGGTCATAGAATTCGGTGGTGCGATTCTCGCCCCTTCCGTGCACCATTACGATGGCTTTGCTACTCCCGGATCGAGGAATCCACCATCCGGAGATTTCGATGCCGGCATCCCGGGAGGGCAAGCGCACATCGCGATATTCCAGATCGAATGAAGCCGGTGTCGAGGAGAAATACGTGTTGCGCCGTGGATGCGCCCATGTATTGGCCGCACGCACCCCGACGGCCAGGTAGATCGCGATCGCCAGCACCACCACACCGATCCAAACCGCTGCATGTCGCCCACGCCTGTTCGTTTCGGACTTCGTTATTGTATTCATTGACACTCAGGACGGTTGCCGCCTGCGTAGGTTACCAACTATGGCAATCTATCTGTGGTGGCTCGGCCGTAGCGAGGTAGAGCAGTCATCAAAACGCCGGCCAACGCCATGAGTACCGAAAGCTCCACCAGCAGCGCCTGATAGGAGCCCGTTTTGTCAAACGCCCGGCCAAGGAGAATGGAACCAGCGGCGGCGGATATCGCATACGCAGTCCAAGTGAATCCATATAACGTTGCCAGGCTGCGCAAACCAAAGTAGCGTGCCAAGAGATACGGAGTCACATCCGATTCTCCGCCCATACTAAAGCCCATCAAGGCAGACGCCGCGATACCGGCAGGCGCCGTTTTCGCTGTTGCCAGCATCCAGAGCGCGAGCGCATTGAGGAAGAGGAGAACCATGCCTACTCTGGCACCGAAGAAACGATCCAGCAGCCAGCCGGTCGCCAGGCGTCCGCAAAGGCTGGCTGCTCCCAGCGCCGAGAGCGCGTAGGACGCTTGGCGCGGGGAAATGCCTCGATCGTTCAGCAATGCCGCCAGGTGGGTCACAGTACCGGTTGTGCTCATAGCGGCTAGGAATAGTGTCGCTGCAATAATCCAGAATGCACGGTGCCGCATGGCTTCCGGAACGCCAGTGCCCGATTGCGTCACCAGGCCTCGAGCATCGCGCGTCCCCGGCTTCTCGTACACGAAGAATGCAGCGAGCGGCAATCCGACGGCAAGAGCCACCAGCCCGAAGACGGCGTAGGTAACACGCCAACCATAGGCAGCAATCAAGCTTTGACAGACCACTGGAACCAGAATCGCGCCGCCGGCCGAGCCGGCCATCATCACTCCCAGCGCCAATCCGCGACGCCTCTGAAACCAGGTGGACACCGCCCGCGCATAACCCATCTGGGCCGTTCCATTTCCAACGGCGCCGATCACGACGAACACTGCGAACAGATGAGCGCGGTGCGGTGTCAAAAACGCGAGCGAACCGAGCGCGCATCCGAACACGGTCACGCACGCCAGGATTACGCGCCGGGGTCCATAGCGATCCAGCAGATGGCCAAGCGGCGGCGAGCAGAGACCGAGCGTGAACGATGCGCAGGCAAATGCTGTGCCCAGCGTCTCACGCGGCCATCCGAATTGAGCCTGCAGCGGTTTGAGGAAAATCCCGAACGAGTAAATCAGAATCGATCCGAATCCCACCATCACGCCAAAAAAAGACGCGATGGTCACTCGCCAGCCGGGATAGGCAAGTTGCGATTCAGAAGCCGCCGATGCGGTGTGAGCGACCGCCATCTCAAGTTCGGATTGGCTCATGCGATCTACTGTGCCGCGGGAACTGTCAGAACTTCCGCTGGGATGGCCAGATAGCCATCGCGGGCGACCCTAGCCGCACGTTCACGATATGACGCAGGGTCGGACGGCCCCCAGGTTGCCAAGCCGTCGACGTAGCGGTTGTACATGCAGAAGGCCGCGGCGATCAGCACCGTATCGTGTATTTCGAGATCCGTGGCGCCCTCGCGCCGCGCGCGTTCGACATCTTCCGCCAAAACGTTCTTGCCGCCGCGCTGAACTTTTCCAGCGATAGCGAGCAGCGCTTTGAGTTTGTCCGAAACAGCCGCGCCAGCGAAATTCTGTTTTACATCCAGCACCAATTGCTCATTTCCACCCAAGTGATGCGCGGCAATGGCTCCGTGCGAGGTCTGGCAATAATAACAATCGTTTTCGGACGACACGTAGGTGGCGATCAGTTCGCGATCGGCCGGCGAAAGAGTTCCAGGCGTGTGCAAGAGGATCTCCGCCAGCTCGCATAAAGGCTTGGCGGTTTCCGGACGGAACGCAAAAGGGCCGCGAATGCCCGGCAAGCCTTCCGGAAGCTGAATATGAGGCATCGAACGGATTCTCCTTGGAATGCGCAGACGTAGGCCGACCAGGAGAGATTAGCCGAGGTAGCGTTGCGGGTCAATAGTAGAGATGCACTATCGACTCCACAGGCCGCTTCCAAATGGCTCCTGTGCAACGTAGCGGGTGTGAAACTGCTGCCAATCGGAAGGATGTAGTTGATAGGCTTTATCCTGCTCGATGGGCGAGAGCGGCGCCGTATAATACTTCATCGCGTGATAGGGCAGCGGTAACACAGTCTTAGAGAATTGAAAGTTGTAGTCGCCTTCTTTCATCCATCCGTCGCCAATGAAAACAAAGTCGCGCGCCCAACCGGCCACGGGGGGAGCCACGGCGGGGAATCGCATCCGGAGCTCATCACCCGAACTTGCAATTACGATTCTATCGTCGACTCTTTCAAGCAGCTCGCGGACGTCGCCATATCGCGTGTAGTACCCCTCCATACTGCGCCATTCGGGGCCCGTTCGCGCAACAATGTCATAGTTGGCTAACTCCGGTGACGAAGAGCCGGCCTGCTTAAGTAACGAGAAGCCACGGTAGCCAAGTTCGGCATAGGACAAACTTAAGCGTTTGGTCCGGACCTGCTCATTTGGAAGACCTGCTGCCCACGCCAGCCTGTCCCAGTACACCTCCATAGTTGTTCGCAAACGAAGTTTGCGTGGCGCGCCAGGGAGGAACATTCCGGTCAAATCGAACACCACTGTTTTCAGGCGGCCGGCTGGAATCCCGAGGTGACTTCGCGCTGTCACCCAACGTCCAGCGCGGTCGGGAACCTCGATGCTGAGATCTTGCGGCGCGGGGCTGCTTCCTTGGCTTCGCGCGATGGTGATTGTGTCGTCCCAGGGGTGGAGGAAACCGTCACCGATCAAATACAGTGGTCCCGCGCGCGGCGCTCCTTCGGGCAACTCGAGTTCCACCCAGTGATCCCGGGTCAATCCTTGATATTGTCCGACGCCAAAGGTGTTCAAATAGTCTGCGTCGAGTTTCTGGATCGCGGCGCCCACGTCGTGGCCCGTATCGTCTTTCGCGCTGACAAATGGTTTCGGTTCGGACGTCACATATAACTTGAGAGGCGCCGGAGGGTCGGCCACGCGTTCGTCGACATATACATGCACATTTTGCGGATGATCCACCACCAGCAATGAATAATAATCGATATAGTATGTTTCCCAGTATTCGTTGGTCAGGCGCAAGTCGTAATACCCGTCTCGCGCGGCAAGCTGACACCCATCGATTTTGAACCATTGCTCGGTCTGCTGAATCGGCTCTAATACCTCACTCGAAATGTGCGCTCCCAGCGGCGCGGACATTGGAGCGACGTCCTTCAAGAAATGCATGCCCTGCCCATCCCAAGCGAAAAGAAATGGGCAAGAGCCCTTCAACCGTTGCTCAGCCAGCACGGACTGGTCCGGTTTCAGCGCGAATTCAGCCTGAATTAAGCCATTCGGCCATACGATGCGGGCGAATTCGACGCCGGCATGGTCGCCCAGCCCGAAGTGCAGCAGCGGCGAATTAATGATTTGCTTCTGGGTAAGGAGACCGGACCGAATCTCTATCTCGCCGCCTATCCCGAATGGATTGATGCGCTGATCTCCCGTCGCAGTTGCGGCCCTGGTGCGAATCACCTGCCACTTGTAGTTCTTTGTGCCTCGATTGATGAATTGAACGGCTGTTTGATTTCGAGCCAACCCAATTCCATCCAGCCGCCCATCCAGATTCAGATCCACAAGCGCCCGGCAGTCGAACGGCAGTTTGCTTGAAAGCGCCCTGAAACCTTTTCCATCCCCCAGGAAAATCTGATCGCCGGCGATGATATCCAAGCTGCCGTTGTTATCCAAATCGGCCAATAGAAGATTCGCTGTTTCAGGACCGTTTAAAGGCGGTTTCGCGCGGGCGATCTCCGCATAATCCCAAGCGTTCCCGTTGTCGCGGTCGGAGAGCCGGACAATGCTGAAGTCGCTTCGGAGCAGAACGAAGTCCATGAGTCCGTCTGCGTTCGCATCTCCCGCAGCCACATCAAGATTGCTGTCCGCCAATTGAGGCGGGACGTTGCGCGGCTTGAAGGAGCCCAAACGCTCGTTTCTAAAGACAAGCAGTTTCCCGTTTCTGTCGATCAGGGCGACATCGGGCGCACCATCGCCATCAATGTCGGCGAATGTGAAACACCTCAAACCATCAACGCCCTTGAATGGTTGGATATGAGCGAACGTTCCATCGCCATTGTTCCGCAGAACTACCGGCTCGCCTCGCGGCACGCCCAATACGATATCCAAATCCCCATCCAGATCGAAGTCGAACGCCCAGGCGCCTGTGTACGACCCATGAATGATCTCGGCAGGCAGTTTGGCTTTCTCTGTCACGTCAACGAAATGTTGTGGAGTGTCTTGTTCATAGATTCTGATTCCGTCCGGCGTTGCGAATACCAGATCGGTTTTGAAATCGTAGTTCAAATCGGCGCCAAGAATCGCGTTTCGGCCCAGGTTTGCTCGTGAAGACCGATCTCGCGCCCCTGGGAGAGGTAATGTCGCCCCGCCTTCTATATGAACGGACGTCGCGTCTGCCCACACAATCCGCGAACCCCCTTCGCCATCGAGAGGCAGCGATCCGATCCATGCAATGTTTTGC
>Ga0187855_10002591_pt1 | contig 13599 bp, 13 predicted proteins | sample June2016WEW_8_10_2_FD_132969 | JGI IMG/M metagenome (GOLD analysis project Ga0187855, IMG submission 132969) | Peatland microbial communities from SPRUCE experiment site at the Marcell Experimental Forest, Minnesota, USA - June2016WEW_8_10 | ecosystem: Environmental > Terrestrial > Soil >...
AGCAGTGGCAGGTCGCGGAGTTCGAAGGGCTCGAGCGGGCCTTGCACGAGGCGACGGGGCGGTAGTGGACGCGGCCGTCGAGCTGAGCGACGCGGCCGTGCGCCTCGGCGGGCGCACGATCTGGAGCGAGGTCGACCTGCTCGTGCCCGAGGGCGAGTTCGTGGCGGTCCTCGGCCCCAACGGCGCCGGCAAGTCGACGCTGCTCAATGTCCTGCTCGGCCTGCTGCGCCTAGATCGCGGCCGCGCGCAGGTGCTCGGCGGCCCCCCCGGTGCGCACAACGAGCGGATCGGCTACCTGCCGCAGCGACGCGTGTTCGACGCCGGCACGCGGGTGCGGGGCGTGGACATGGTGCGCCTCGGCCTCGACGGCCACCGCTGGGGCCTGCCACTGCCGGCCGCGGGGCGCTTTGGCGCTCGCGCCCGCGAGGCCCGCGAGCGCGTGCGGGAGGCGATCGAGCGCGTCGGCGCCGGTGCTTACGCGGAGCGGCCGATCGGCGAGTGCTCGGGTGGCGAGCAGCAGCGGCTGCTGATCGCCCAGGCGCTCGTGCACGACCCGCGCATGCTGATCCTCGACGAGCCGCTCGACGGCCTCGACCTTCCCAACCAGGCGGCGGTGGCGGCCCTCGTGCAGGGCATCTGCCGCTCCGCGGGGGTGACGGTGCTGCTGGTGGCGCACGATGTCAACCCGCTGCTGCCATACGTCGATCGCGTGCTCTACCTGGCGGGCGGGCACGCCGCGATGGGCCCGGTGGAGGAGGTCGTCACGAGCGACACGCTCAGCCGGCTGTACGGCGCCCCGATCGAGGTGCTGCGCACGACCGACGGTCGCCTCGTGGTGGTTGGGCAGCCCGAAGCGCCCCACGTTCACGGCCCGCGTCACGTGCTGCGATGAGCCAGCCCGGATTGCCCCACCAACCGCGGAAATCGTGGCCCGGCCGCCCACGGAGGCCCAGCGACCCACCTGGCCGGGGTGCAGGCGACGTGCGCGCGTGATCCCCGATGAGCCCCCATCTCACCTTCAACCTCTACTCCGACGTCCACCAACTGCTGGCCTACCAGTTCATGGTCAATGCGCTGCAGGCCGCCGGCATCGTGGCGGTCACCGCGGCGGCGGTCGGCTGGTTCATGGTGGTGCGCGCCGAGACCTTCGCGGGGCATACGCTCTCGATGATGTCCTTCCCGGGGGCGGCCGCCGCGGCGCTTGCCGGCCTGCCGCTGGCGTGGGGCTATTTCGCCTTCTGCGGCGTTGGCGCGCTCCTCATCGCGGGCTCCTCGCGCCGGGGCCGGCCGCGCAGCCTCAGCCGGCAGTCGGCCGTCGTGGGGATGGTCGGCGCCGGCGCGCTCGCGGTCGGGTATCTGCTGCTGAGCCTCTACGGCGGCGTGCTCGAGAGCTTGGAGACGCTGCTGTTCGGCTCGATCCTCGGCGTCACCCGGGGCGAGGTGCTGACGCTGGCGATCGTCGGGGTGTGCGCGATCGCGTTCCTCGCGATCGTCGGGCGCCCGCTGTTCTTCGCCTCCGTCGATCGCTCGCTCGCCGCCGCCGGCGGCGTGCCGGTGGGTGTGCTCTCGGTGGCGTTCCTGTTCGTGCTCGGGCTGGCGGTCGCCGCCACGGCGCAGATCACGGGCGTGCTGCTGGTCTTCGCGCTGCTGCTCGCACCCGCGGCGATCGCACGCGAGCTGACCCCGCGCGTCGGTCTCGGCCTGGCTTTGAGCGTGCTGCTGGGACTCGTGATCGCGTGGGTGGGCTTGGGCCTCTCCTACTTCACCAACGACCCGGCCGGGTTCTTCGTCACCAGCATCGCACTGGCGCTGTTTGTGGCGGCGCGCTTGGTGCGGAGTCTGTGATGGGGTTCTTCGGCAACGCGCTGCTGGCGGGCTCCTGCATCGCCGTGGCGAGCGGCCTGATCGGCTACTTCGTGGTGCTGCGCGTGCAGGTGTTCGCCGGCGACGCGCTCTCCCATGTGGCGTTCACGGGCGCTTTGGCGGCGGCCGCCGCCGGCCTCGACCTGCGGGTGGGGCTGTTCGCCGCCACGGTGGCAGTCGCCCTCGCGCTGGGGATCGCCGGCGGCGCGCGTGGGGCGGGCGCGCAGGCCGACGATGCGACGATCGGGATGGTGTTCGTGTGGGTGCTCGGCCTCGGGGTGCTGTTCCTCGACATCTTCAACACCGGCGCCTCCGGCGCCAACGGGACGATCGCCGCGCGCACGCTGTTCGGCTCGATCTTCTCGCTCACCGCCGGCGAGGCTCAGCTGGCGGCGTTGATCGGCGTGGCGCTCGCCGTCGCGCTGCTGGCGATCGCGCGCCCGCTGCTGCTCGCCTCGATCGACGCGCCTTTGGCGCTCGCCCGGGGGGTGCCGGTGAGGGCGCTGGGGCTCGTCTTCCTCGGGCTGCTCGGCCTCGACGCGGCCGAGGCCACGCAGGCGGTGGGGGCGCTGCTGCTGCTGGGGCTGCTCGCCGCGCCCGCCGGCACCGCGCTGCGGCTGACCGCCAACCCCTACCGCGGTTTGGCGCTCTCGGCGCTGATCGCGCTGCTGGCGATGTGGGTGGGACTGGCGCTCGCCGATCTGGTCGGGACGGTGCCTCCCGGCAGCGCCGTGATCCTGGTGGCGATCGCCGGCTACTGCGGGGTTTCGCTGTGGGATGGGGCGCGCGTGGACGGTGCGCGGGGCGTGCGGTCGGCTGCGGTGGATACCATCGAGAGATGACCACCGCCCCCGCCGATACTTCGCCTCGCCCGACAGGGGACCTCTCAGCCGAGGTTTCCGCCAACTCCTGGGCCACCCGCGCCGAAGCGGCGCTGGCCGCCGCCGGCCGTCGCAGTGGCGCCGCGCGCCACGCGCTGCTGCTGCTGCTCGGGGAGCAGAGCTGTGCGCTCACCGCCACCGAGATCGAACAGGAGCTGCGCGCGCGCTCCGAGCGGCCGGTGAGCCGCGCGAGCGTCTACCGGATCCTCGACGAGCTCGTCGGCGCCGGCGTGGTGGCGCGGGTGGAAACCGGCCAGGGGGTGGTGCGCTACGAGCGCTCGCGCGACGCGCAGGGCGACCACCACCACCATCTTGTGTGCGACACCTGCGGCATGGTGATGCCGTTCGCCGACGAGGCGCTGGAGCGAGCGATCGACGAGCTCAGCGAGCGCGTGCCGCTGGCGGTGTCAGAGCACGAGATCGTGCTGCACGGCGCCTGCAACTCCTGCGCCTCCTAGCCGACCTTCTCGCGGCTGCGGGCTGAGCCGTTCAGCGCGAGCTCCTGCTCCTCGGCGGGCAGCGCGCGCGCGGAGGTGCCCTCGATGTTCAGGCGCGGCAGCCGCTTGTCCAGCGACGCGGGGAAGCGCCACGCGCGCGGGCCGACGATGTGCAGCAGGGCGGGCAGCAGCATGCAGCGGACGATCAGCGCGTCGAGGAATACGGCGCTGGCGAGGCTGAGGCCGAACTCCTTGATCACGCGGTCTTCGCCGAGCACGAAGGAGAGGAACACGCACACCATGATCGCCGCGGCGGCGGTGATCACGCGGCCGGTCAGCGCGAGGCCCTCGCCGACCGCGCGGCGGCTGTCGTGGGTGTGGGTCCACTGCTCGTGGATGCGCGAGACGAGGAACACCTCGTAGTCCATCGAGAGACCGAACACGATCGCAAACAGCATCACCGGGATGAATGACTCGATCGGGCCCGGGCTGACCCCCAGCAGCCCCGGGAACCAGCCCCACTGGAAGATCACCACGATCACGCCCAGCGAGGCGCCGATGCTGAGCAGGTTCATCACGGCCGCCTGCAGCGGGATCACCAGCGAGCGGAACACCACCATCAGCAGCAGCGCGGAGAGCAGCACCACCACGCCGATGAACAGCGGCAGCTTGTGGGCGAGCACCGTTGCGAAGTCGACGCTGCCGGCCGTCACGCCGCCGACGTAGGCGACCACACCGGTGCTTGCGGCGACCGGCGGGATCACGTGTTCGCGCAGATCCTTCACCAGCACGGTGGTGGCGTACGCCTGGGGCGAGGAGCTCGGATACACCGAGAACGTCGCCACTTCCCCCGTCGGGTTCAGACGCGGCGGGGTGACCGAGACGACGCCGCTCGCCGAGGCAAGCGCGCCCTGCAGTTCGTGCAGGGCGCTTGGGTCGTCGCGGTGGGGAAGCTTCACGACGACCTGCAGGGGTCCGTTGAAGCCTTCGCCGAAGCCCTCCGCCAGCAGGTGGTAGGCCTTGTAGGTGGTGGTGTTGGTGGGATCGTTGCCGGCGTCGCTGGATCCCAGCCGCAGCGCGACCGCGGGAGCGGCGATCGCGAGCATGATCAGCGCCGAGGGGATTGCCACCCGGTGGGGATGGCGCCCCACGAAGTTGCTCCACCGCTGCCACCCTCCCTCGCGTGGGGCCGCGGGCTCGCCGCTTTCGGCTTCCCTGCGCGCGCGCCGACGCATCCGCCGGCTCGGCTTCGTCAGGCGGGCGCCCGCGAACGTCAGCAGCGCGGGCAGCAGCGTGAGCGCGCTGAACATCACCAGCAGCACGCCGATCGACGCGGAGATCGCCACGCCGTAGAGGAAGTTGACGCCCAGCAGCATCATCCCGAGCAGCGCGATCACCACGGTTGTGCCGGCGAACAGCACGGCGCGCCCGGCGGTGTCCATTGCCTGCACCACCGACTCTTTGACGTTCCCGTGGGTGGGCCCGGGGCCGGCGTAGGCCTCGCGGTAGCGGGTGAGGATGAACAGCGAGTAGTCGATCCCCACGCCGAGGCCGATCATCGCGGCGAGCTCGGAGGAGAAGTTGGGGGTGTCCACGACGTGCGTGAACAGCGCGATCACGCTGAGGCCCGTGCCGAGGCCGAACAGCGCGGTCACGATCGGCAGCCCCATCGCCAGCAGCGAGCCGAAGGTGATCAGCAGCACCACGATCGCCGCCATCAGCCCGACGGCGGTCGAGAGGCCGAAGCCGGCCTGCTGGGTGGCCTCGATCGCCTGCCCGCCCAGCTCCACCTCAAGGCCCGGCTGGCGCGCCGCCTGCGCCACTTTGACCACGCGTTCGGCGGCGCTCACCGGCAGCAGGTTGGCTTTCTCGTCGAACACCACCGTGGCGAACGCGATCTGGTGATTGGCGGAGATCGCCTTGCCCGCGGACGGCCCCGCGTAGGGGCTGATCACCGCGGAGACGTGCGGGAGCTTTTCGACTTCGGCGAACATCGCTTCCATGTGCGCGTGCACTCCCGGGTCCAGCACGCTGCCGCCGGCGACGCGGAAGACGATCTGGTCGCGGTCGCCCGCCTCCGTCGGGAAGCTGTGTTCAAGCAGGTCCGACGCGCGCTGCGCATCGGAGTTGGGCAGCGTGAAGTTGTTGGAGTATTCCGTCCCCGCCGAGGAGGCGAGGGCGCCGATCGCGACGATCATCACGATCCAGCCGATTACGACGAGGCGGCGGTGGGTGGTTGACCAGCGGGCGAGCTTGAGCATCGGCGACCTCGGGGTGGGGGTAGCGGTGGAACGGTCGATCAGGCGCGGCGGGCGCGGGGCGGTGGACCCCCTGCGCGGGCGAGCTTCCGTAGAGAGTAGAAGGTCGCGCCGGTGGGGGGCGGCGTATTGCTATCGACCCACCAGCATATGTTTCCCGCCAGCATATGTCGTGGATCGACGACATATGGGCCTGAGCAGGGCTGATGTCGTCGTTTGGCGACATTTCCTCCAAAGCTGGCCTGATGTCGTCATTTGGCGACATCCACAATCCGATGGGGGCGCTATTGTCGTCAATCGACGACATGGTTTTGCGAAGCGCTGACGAACTTGGCCCCTTGGTGCGCGATCGGCGCAACGAATTGGGGTTGTCTCAGCAAGCGCTGGCAGACTTGGCGGGCGTCCACCGCACATACATCATCATGATCGAGCAAGGTAAAAGAGCTAAAAAGCTCGACACCGTGCTCATGATTCTGCACACGCTCGGGATGGACCTCGAGGTGCGCGTCCGCGGCCAATGAGCGAGCTGATCGTCTACCTCTCTAGCCAGCGGGCAGGCCGTCTGATTCGCAAGGGGAACGGCAACCTTCAGTTTCGCTACGACCCCGGCTACGCGGGGCCGGCGATCTCGCAGGCGCTCCCGATCCAAAAGGCCGCGCATCCGCACTCCACCTGCCATGCGGTGTTCGGCGGTCTCCTGCTCGAGGGCGACGCACGAGCGGCACTCGCACGCAACCTGGGAGTCTCGGTAGGCAATGACTACGCGCTGCTCGAGGCGCTGGGCGGGGACTGTGCCGGTGCCGTCACCCTGCTCCCACCCGAGAGCGAGTTTCCCACGACGCCGCGGCGCAGGAAGATCGACGAGGAGCAACTCGACGCGCTGCTGCGCGAGCTTCCCCTGCGTCCGCTCGCGGCCGACTCCGAGGAGGGGGTGCGCCTCTCCCTTGCCGGTGCACAGCCCAAGCTGCCGGTCATCATGGACGAGGATGGAGTGGCGCTGCCGTTGAATTCGGTTGCGGCCACCACTCACATCATCAAGCCTGAACTGTCGCGCTTTCCGGGGCTGGTGGATAACGAGGGGTTCTGCATGGAGCTGGCGCGTGCGGTCGAGCTGCCGGTCGCGACGGTGAGCAAGCAGGCGACCGTGTCAAAGCTGCCGTACCTCCTGGTCGAGCGTTATGACCGGGACTTGACCGCGGACCCGATTCGGCGCTTGCATCAGGAGGACATCTGCCAGGCCCTGGGGCGGCCCTCCGATCGCAAGTACCAGTCTGAGGGGGGTCCATCGGTGGCGGAGATGGTTGGGCTGCTGCGCATCTGCTCGCCGATGGCATCCCGGGACCTGCCGGCTCTGTGGCGTGCTCTGGTGCTGAATTGGCTGATCGGCAACTGCGACGCTCATGCAAAGAACTTCTCGCTTCTGTACGACACGGGGGAACCGTTGCTCGCGCCGCTCTACGACCTGGTGAGCACGACGATCTATCCGGCGCTGACGCGACGGCTCGCAATGAACATCGATGGGGCCCGCCTGATTGACGAGGTGGCTATGCGCGCTTGGGAGACCCTCGCGAGGGAGCTCGGATTCAGCTCTCGCTTTGCCCCCAGGACCACCAACGAGATGGTTGACCGCGTGGTGGGCGAGGCCGACCGGCTTGCTGTGCGCCCCGAGCACGACAACGACACCGTGAAGGCCATTGTCGAAGGCATCCATACGCGTGCTCGGGTGAGTGCGCGGTGAGAGCCTGGTGGCGGTGAGTCAGTGTGCCCAGTCGCGTGGCGACCGTTCTCGCTCTAGTTCATCCGCGGGTCCAGCGGCATCCGCGCGATCAGCGCGTAGGCGCCACCCTTGCGGGCGAGCACCCGCGCCCACAGCTCATCGGGGTCCTCGGTGAAGACGTCGTCGGGCTCCGCAGGGTGGGCGATCCAGTCGCCGCTGTCGAGCTCCTCGTCGAGCTGTCCCTCTCCCCACCCGGCATAGCCGGCGAACACCCTGCGGCGCGCGATCGCGTCGGAGAGCTCGTCGATGTCGGCCTCTGGCGCGGGGAAGCCGATGCGCCCGAGCACCAGCAGCCCGGCGGGCGAGGGGTCGAGGAACTCGGCGAGGAACACGATCGCGTTGGGCTGCACCGGCCCGCCGACAAACACCGGCTCGAGCTCCCCGGCGGCCTGCTCGAGCTGTGGCACCGCCTCGCCCACCGTCACCGTGGAGGGGCGGTTGAGCACGATGCCCATCGCCCCCGCTTCGCTGTGGGCGCCCACCAGCACCACGCTACGCCGGAAGTTGGGGTCCATCAGCGACGGTGCGGCGAGCAGCAACTGCCCGCTGAGCGATTCCTCCATGCCTTCAGGCTACCCCGGTGGCGGCGCTATCCCACCGAGAAAAGGTCCAGCGTGCCGCTGAGCTGATGTTCGTTGGCGTCGCCCTCGGGCTCGACCACTTGGCCGTCGACGACGATCGGGCTGTTCCAGTGTCCGGGTGAGCCCGGCAGCTTGGCGATCGGGTGGGATGAACCGCTTGGGTTGTACACCTCGATCCCGCCGCCGCCCGGTTCGTAGATGTACAGCAGCCCACCCGCCACGATCGGGCTGGTGCCGGCGATGTCGTTGGTCCACAGCGTCTTCAGCCGGCCACCGCGCAGCTCGTAGGCGCCGGCCCCTTCGAAGTCGGCCACGAACACGGTTGTGTGCCCCCCGTGGTGCCACACCGCCGGGGCGGTGAACAGCTGGCCTCCATGTGGGGTCGGTAGCTGCTGGACTTCCCCGCCGAGCGTCGCGTGCCGCCCCGACGGGGGCTTGACGGGTGGGTGTCCAGCCAAGCGCGAGAGGGCCAGCACGCGCATGATCCCGTCCTTGCCGGCAAGCATCACGCGGTTGTCGCCGAGCAGCGCGGGGGCGCTGGAGCCGAGGTCGAGGTCGTTGGTGTTGAGGTGTTCCTGGTCGACGGGCGTGAAGGCTTGACGCAGCTGCAGGTTGGGCACCGTCAGCTCGAGCAGCGAGTCGCCGAAGTTGGTGGTCCCGTTCCAGGGGCCGTTGCCGGTGTCGATCAGGATGCGCCTCCCGCCGGGCTCGACGACCGGTCCGCCGCGCGAGAGGATCGCGGAGTCGCTGGCGGAGCAGGTGCTCGGGATCTGCAGCGCGCGGCGGTTGGCGCACAGCGTGTTGAACAGGCTCACGAGCCTGCCGCTGGAGCGTTCGATCACGACCACGTGCCCTTGGTAGGGAGGCGTGTCGCCGAAGTAGCCGCCGGTCGCGGTGAGAATGTAGGGGCCATCGATGTTTAGCGCGGCGGCGAGCTTCTCGTGGGTGGGATCGCGCGTGACGCTCACCGGCCAGCTCCCACTGCGATCCTCGCTGCCGTCGGCGAGCGAGAGCTTGTGAATCAGCCCGTTGGGGGAGGCGGCGTACACCCACGCTCGATCGGGGTCAGCCAGCGGGCTGGCGACGGTGATCTGCGCGCTCCCGGCCCAGCCGGAGTAGCCGGGCGGGGTGAAGGTCCACAGGACGTGGCCGTCGGAGGCGTCGATCACGAGCGTCTTGCCGTAGGTGGTGGTGACGAGCACCACGTCGCGCACGGCACCGGCGACCGTTACACCGTGCAGGTAGATTGGCGAGGAGTCAACGGTCCCCGGCAGCGCGATTCGCAGACGGTGCAGGTGCCCGACGTTGGCGGCGGTGATGCCGGTGCTCGCGTTGGTCGCATCGCTGCGCTGAGGGTTGAGCCCGAACTCCGGCCAGCTCCGCAACGCGGCCGCGGCACGCGCGGTGTTCCCGTTGCCCGCGCCGTTGCTCGTGGCGGCATCGCCGGAGGTTGGCGACTTCGGGGAGGCCGGCGCAGCGGTCGAGCCGGCGGCGGTGGAGGGCGCGGAGGCCGGCGCGGCACTGCCCCCGCAGGCTGCGATCAGCAGCGCGGCGAGTGCAAGCACCAGCGGCGGGGTGGCGAGGCGTCGCAGGCGGCGCGAGGCCACAAGGCGGGCGGACATCCGGTGATGTTGTAGCAAGGTCGGTCCGTGATCACTGCACGGTCACAACCGGCGTCTGCCGCAATGCAACCATGCAAGCTGTCCCGATAGGGGATAGGAGCGACGTGCGTTCCGTGCAGCCGGTACACGACCTCTCTCTCCCGCCGGCTGCCTACCGGATCTCACGCCGGCCCGAGGCCCCCTCAACCTCGGCGCCAATGTGAGCGTCGGCGGCCCGCAGCGCCGGGTCGCCGACGCTGCGTCGCCGCGTGGGAGTGGCCGGGTGTGCCGCGCACCCGGTTATGCTGATCTCGCGGCAATCATCGAGCGAAGGGCGGGCAAGCATGGCCAAGACACCGCAGGTGGGAGAAGAGGCGCCGGACTTCGAGCTTGCCGGAACCGACGGCCCCTTCAGGCTCTCAGAGCATCGCGGCGAGCGCATCGTGCTGCTCTTCTATCCCGGTGATCGCACGATGGTCTGTACCAAACAGTTCTGCTCCTACCGTGACCGGACCGAGGACTTCAACGCGCTCGGCGCGACGGTCGTCGGGATCTCGGCTCAGGACGTCGCTTCGCACGAGGACTTCGTCGCGAAGAACTCCCTCACGGTGCCGTTGCTGGCCGATGCCGGCGGGGCCGTCGCAAAGCAGTACGGCGCATGGGGGGGACGGCTCGGCACCAAGCGGGCGGTGATCGTCATCGACGAGCAAGGGATCGTGCGCCATCGCCACGACCACCTACTCGGGCTCGACTACCAGTCGGTGGACGAGCTGAAGGCGATGCTCGACTCGCTGCCCACCCCAGCCGCCTGACGTCTGGTCTACCGGGCTGGGTGGGGCCTCCGCAAGACGAAGATCGCGGAGAATGCCCCGCGGGACACTGCGCACCGTGACTGGCCCTGACCCCTGAGTCGGTCCGGTGGGGTCAAAAAACGGGGGGGCCAAGGACGTCAGTTTCGCTTAGCGGCGATATCTCGACAAGGTTGCCGGTCGCCGCCGAGCCGCATCTTCAGAGCTATACGATCGCCCGCAGTGTTCGTTGTTCGTCCAACCCGGAGTCCTGCCAGTCTTGCTCCAATCGCGCTGTGATGAGGCTCAGCACAAACGGTACGTCGGTCAACAGAGCCCTGTCACGATCGGTGAACTCGGTGTTCGAGAGCACCGCCAAGAGCAGGTCGCCGCCCTTCACTGCCACACGCTGCGTCTGCGAATAAGGCGCGTGACGAGCAGCGGTCTCTTCAAACGTCGAACCATTCCGCTGGCAACTTTTGCCCGGTGCCAGTTCTGTCCATGGGCTCGCTCGCCCGAGAGCGCTTTGGAGGATCCTAAAGCTACGGCCACTCTCAATAGCGACCACAACCGCAACGTCATCGTGTGTTTCCGACAGCACATCGCGCGCGCCTGTTGCAAAGCAACCGAGGACCTCCAGGACATTGGAAGCAGCATCGGTGTCCAGCCGCCCGACGGCTCGTAGCGTATCCCTTACAAGATCCCGGTAGGCAATCGCTCGTTCAAGCTCGAACTCGAGCTCGCGCGAACGACGCCAGTACCCAATCGCTCTCCCGCGCTGCACCGCTCGCCCGACGAGAAGCATGAACGCGATCGCCGGAATGATCGCGGCGACCGTCAGGATGTCGGCGGCACTCATCAGACCGATTGACCTCAGGCCTGCACCAAAACCGACCATCATCACCACTGCGCTCGTCGCTACGATCCCACGGCCGAAAGCGTCATCGAGACGTAACGCCCACGTCCGCCGGAGAAGCATCAAGCGCGGCGAGTGAGGCAGAGGCCTGACTTCCGCCAGCTCAGGGGGCATCCAAACCCCGAGATCTTGCAGGTCCGTCATCCGGCGATCAACCTCAAAGCCGCGCGCCGCGCCTCAGTGTCGGCGTTATTGACGGCAAGGTCGAGTAGGACCGTCACCGCACGACTGATCTCGAGAACCATGTGGTCAGGAACGCGGGAGCCGGCGATACCCACGACGAAATACTCGCAGGTTCCGCACTCGAAGTGCACCACGCTCGGCCACAGCTCGTGGGGCGAGAGTAACTCTGCAAACGCCTGTCCGCCCGATAGGACCTCGTCAAGCGTCCACGCGGTCATTCGCTTGAGGGGAGGTTCGACTTGTCCCCGGGTACGCTCAACGCGATACTTCCCCTGGGCACGTTTGACCAGCAGGAAGGCGACCTCGAGGCGCGGCCTGATCGATTCCCCTCGCGCGATCAGGGCGTCCAGCACCTCGCCCGTCACACGCTGGTCCTCCAAAGCGGGATGAATCGGTTGGGGAGCCATTCGGCTTATCAGCCGGCGCTTGCCGCTCTCCACGTCGAGCAGATCCTGCAAGTTTGCGATGCCTGACTGCTCGCTGATGCGACGAGCCTCTTCCCGGTCCGCCTCGGCCCGCAGATAAGAAAAACCTCGCTTTACAAGGGGCACACAGAAGACCGCTCCCGCCGGCAGCGCAAGCCCAGTATGCAGATAGCCGAAGCCGCTGGTCGTCGCCCCAGCAATCCCGGTGCCCGATGCGCCCGCGCGTAGCAGCCATTTGTCTGTATTCCAGTCCGCGCAGAGCAGTCCCACAACATAGGCGACTAAGCCCTGTATGGCTGAGATCGCCGACTTGACGCTCTCGACAGCCGCCGCCACCGCATCCACCGCCGCAGCGAGCCTCTTACCCAGCTCCGTCCTTGGGACCTCGTCGCCAGACGACTCACCGGAACTCATGGCTGGATCCCGCTATGCCTTAATCGTCTGCCCATCGTGACTCATACTCATCTTCTTCTGGGAATCTCCTAGCATGTAGACTAAGCCCCGGATTCGCGTGAGTCGTGATTAACTCGTGAAGTCCCTCCGTCAGCCTCGAGCGTGGCTGCTGCGTTTGTACGTGGATTCGGTCGTCTCCAGTTGAGCGCTCCTGATGCTCGCCTGGGACGACGAGCGGGGCCTGGGTGTTACCGTCGCACAAACCTGCTTCGCTGTCGCGGCGAGAGTCCCGTGCAGTCTCTCGCCGGCGCAACGCTGCTGGGACCTGTCGATCCCGGTGAGCAGCTGACCGTGACGGTGCTGGTGCGCCGCCGCGAGGAGCTGCCGGAGATCGCCGACGCATCCGCTCGGTTGACGCGCGAGGAGCTCGCGGGTCGGTATGGAGCCGATCCGGCCGATGTCGCGAAGGTCGAGAACTTTGTGCGGGATAACGGCCTGGATGTGGGCGAAGTGGATATCGCCGCGAGGACGGTGTCGCTGTCGGGCGGTGCGGCGGCATTCGCCCAGGCGTTCGGCGTCGAGCTTCTCTCGAACGTGCTCGAGGGTCCCGGGGTGATCTCCTCGGAGGGCGAGCGCTACCCGGCGCTCGACGACCGGCAGCTGAGCTTCCTGATCGCGGAGCTCGAACGCGTCAAGCCCCTGCGCCAAGCCGCGGAAGACAAGCCACCCGCGGGATATGAACTGACGTCGCTCCGATCGCCGAGTACGGCTACCTGCTGCTCACCGTCGACATGTCCACAACCGCCCCCACGCTCACCGTCGCGTTCAAGCAAACGACCGGCAAATCACCCAAGAGCGACACGGTCATCGTCAACCTCGCGACGCGGCGGATCGTCTGAAGGCCCTACCGTGTCCACGCCCGCCGAGCAATCGATCGAGAACCAGGCCTTCGGCGATCGTCACCGCGGCGCTCGAGGCGTCGGCTCAGCGACCGTGCGCAGGCCCGCCCAGAACAGACCGTCTCTCGCTGCCGGGAATCGGCGAGCGGTCTGCGCTGCTGCTCATGCGATGCCTCCTTCTGGGGAAGATCTTGCTGGCGCCGCGGATCGGCTCCGGGCACGCGCAGACAGGCTACGCGAGAATTGACCACAACTTGTGAAGATCCCGTTATATGATACCGCGTACCGCTGCCGACATCTTGACATTTTGCCTGCTTAATGAAAGTATCCTGTAACATGGAAACCATACCTCCGGTCGATCGTGAGGATGAGTCCCGCCACGAGCAGACCGTGCGACCGCTACCGGCGTTGAACCGGGGGATTGGACTGGCACAGTTTGAGCGGGCGCTTCGCTATCCCAGCCAAACGCTGCTCGTGACTCGCTTCAGCGCGGGCTTGCTGATCGCGCTCCTCCTGCTCGGAGGGCTGGGCTATGTGATTGGCCACGGTCCGTCCGGCGCGCAGGGTTCGGTGCTCCATGCGCTGACGGACGCGGCC
>Ga0187855_10002593_pt1 | contig 13598 bp, 5 predicted proteins | sample June2016WEW_8_10_2_FD_132969 | JGI IMG/M metagenome (GOLD analysis project Ga0187855, IMG submission 132969) | Peatland microbial communities from SPRUCE experiment site at the Marcell Experimental Forest, Minnesota, USA - June2016WEW_8_10 | ecosystem: Environmental > Terrestrial > Soil >...
ACCTCGCTCGCCAAGGAGGGACGGCCCGAGGTGATGATCCATCCCGACGACGCCGCCCCGCTGGCGATCGCCGACGGCGACGCGGTGACGCTCGGCAACCGGCGCGGCGCGGTGCGGCTGCACGCGCGGCTGTTCGACGGCGTGCGCCGCGGCGTGCTGATCGCCGAGTCATTGTGGCCCAACAAGGCCTATGCCGACGGCCGCGGCATCAACACGCTGACCGGCGCCGACCCGATCGCCCCATTCGGCGGCGCCGCCTTCCATGACAACAAGGTGTGGCTGAAGAAGCAGACGAATTGACGCCCTTGGAATCTACCGCACCCGCACCGGGATGATTTCGACCGACAGCTGCACTTCGTCGCCGAGCCCGTAATAATAATAAGCCGGCTGTGAAACCAAGCGTAACAACAGGAACAGCCGAAAACGCAGACGTTTGAGCAAGCCTATCTTCCGTGACGGCAGCAGGTTTTCCTGCGAGGCATGCACGATCCACCGGCGCCGATCGGTCGGTAGGTCTATTTGTTTGTGCCGCGCCATCTCTTCCAGCAATCGCTCGACATTCGGCTCCTCCATGAAGCCGAAGCTCACCTCCACGGCGATGATGCCGCCTCTTTGGTGGTCGCGGTCGAAGACGGTGACGCGATAGCGATTATCCCTGATGTAGGGGACCTTGGGGTGGGCGACTTCCACGAGGATCAAGTTCCGCGGCAGGATGCCGTGGCGCTCCCACAACATCTGGATGATCGCCGGCGCGCGATCGGTCGGCAACCGCAGTTGGCTCGCCGCCATGACGACGGCGTTGCGTTCCATGAAAACCTTGCAGCCGCGATGGAGCTCGACCAGTTCCGCCATCGTCATCGTCGGCTTCGCGGAATAGGCGGCAAACGTTGCCTTGCGGCCCCAGCGCCAGGTCGTCATCACCAGAAACAAGACGGCGCCGACCGAAAGCGGGACGAACCCGCCCTCCAGGAACTTGAGCATGCACGCGACCAGGAAGGCGAGGTTGACCGCCAGCAGCGCGCCCCACACCAGGCCGGTTTTGGTCGCTCCCCATTTCCAGTAGAGCCGGGCGATCGGAACCATCGCCAGCGAGGTGATAACCATGACGCCGGACACGGCCAGCCCATAGGCCGCCGCCAGCGCCGAGCTCGAGCCGAACGTGACGACGAGCAGGATGCAGCCGACAAAAAGCGACCAATTGATAAACGGGATATAGATCTGACCGGCGTGTGCCTGATGGGTGTGCAGGAGATTGAGCCGCGGAAACAGGCCCAATCGGATCGCCTGTGACGCCAGCGAAAAGGCCGCCGAAATCAGCGCCTGCGACGCGATAATCGTGGCGATGGTGGCCAACACGACCATCGGATACAGCATCGACGACGGCACCAGGCTGTAAAACAGCTTGCCGCCGGCGACCGGAGCGCCGGCCAGAAGATAGGCGCCCTGGCCGAGATAGTTGAGGATGAGCGCGGGAAAGACCACGGCAAACCAGCTCGCGCGGATCGGCGCCGCGCCGAAATGCCCGACATCGGCATACATCGCTTCGCCGCCGGTGACGACCAGCATCAAGGCGCTCAAAATCAGGAGCGCTTCGAACCAGCCGGCGCGCCGCAGAAACTCCAGGCCGTAAAGCGGATTGAACGCCGCAAGAATTGCCGGGTGATGCCCGATCTGCCAGCCGCCGAGGCCGGCGATGACCACAAACCAGACCAGCAGAATGGGACCGAAGACGCCGCCGATTCCCGAAGTGCCCTTGAATTGGATCGCGAACAGCGCGGTCAGAAGTCCGATGGTGATCGGCACGACGATCTCCGCCAAGGCCGGAGTCGCAACTTGCAGTCCTTCCACAGCGGAGACAACGCTGATGGCGGGGGTGATCATGCCGTCGCCGAACAGCAATCCCGCTCCCAGCATCAGTGCCCACAGCAGCGGCCTCATGCCGCGCTTCTTGTGTTCATGCAGCAGGCCGTAGAGCGCGAACAGGCCGCCCTCGCCGTCGTTCTGCGCACGCAAGACGAAAATGGCGTATTTGATCGCGACGATGACGGTGATCGTCCAGATCACCAGCGAGACGCCGCCGAGTACTTCGGCAGTCGTCTGCGCGGCGCCGGCACGGCCGAGGAACAACGCATCCATGGCGTAGAGCGGCGACGTTCCGATATCGCCGTAGACGATGCCCAGCGCGCCGACGGTCAGCGCCGTGAAACTGCCGCGCGGCGCATGCGAGGGCGCGATGGGCAGCGGCTGGGCTGCGGCTGGACCTTTGCGGTGCCGGCTTGAACTTTTCATGAAGTCAGGACCGGGCTGAGGATCGGACGTCCCATCCTTAATGCCATCCTTATGGGAGTGGAGCAGCTCGGCCTCGCTAAATCACGCAGCCGGTGGTGCGTTTGCTCAGGGATAAGGCAGCGACCCGGATTGAACTGCCTTGATGCAGATCAACACAAATAATTGAATCAGCGCTCACCTGAGGGCGTTCTCGAGCCTAAAATCTTATTCTTGAAAGTCGAGAGGCTTGGAGCGGAGTGTTGCGCTCATCACCACAGATCCGCACAGACAAGGTCGATCCGGCGGATGCAGCCTAGAGGCAGAGAATGCTCGGGCTAAGCTCGCCAACTAGCGTGGCGGTTCAGAAATCCGCATCATTTTTGCCGCCCGCTCTCGGGTGCGCCACTTCACATCGAAATTGACCCCTCGCGGAAGTCGCTGTGGCTGAGCCAAACGTTCACGAGGACCGGCTTGCCGGCCTTGGCGGCGGCGCGGGCACGCCGAAGGGCATCGGGAACCTCGGCGGTTGTCTTCACCACGATGCCTTCGGCTCCGAAGCCCGCTGCGACCTCATGGTAGGCGGTGCGGGCGAGCACAGTGCCGACATCGTCATGAAGCATTTTCACCTGCTCGCGGGCGATCTGAGTCCAGGAAGCATCGTTGCCGACTACGGCAATCACCGGGATGCCGTGGCGCACGAAGCTGTCGAATTCGCTGAGGCTCCAGCCACAGGCGCCGTCGCCGTAAAGGATCCACACTTCGGCGTCCGTGCGGCACAGCGCTGCCCCTAGCGCGAAGCCTGCGCCGACCCCGAGGGTTCCGAAGACGCCCGGATCGAGCCAGCTGCGCGGGCCGCGCGGCCTCACGATGTAGGATGCGGTGGCGACGAAGTCGCCGCCGTCGGCGACAAAGAGGGCGTTGTCGCTTGCCGCATGATCAACAGCACGCAGCAGCGCGATCGGGTTCACGTGTTCGCCTGTGGCTTTCGCCTGTTCGTCAATCTCGGTCTCGCGCGCACAATCGCGGGCACGGAGCTCGGCGATCCAATCGTTGCGGCGCGCCGCCGCGCTACCGGACACGGCGGCAACACGCTCGAGAAAATCCCCGGCGTCGCCAATCGCCGCGATGTCGGGACGGCGATTCAAGCGCGCGTCCTTGGGGCTCCGGTTGGCGGCGATCAAAGTGCTGGAGCGGCGCACATGGCGGCCGTAGTCGAGGCGAAAGTCACACGGCACGCCCGCCAGCACGACGCAGTCCGCCTGTCGCAGCGCCTGCCGGCGTTGATGATGCATCTGCAGCGGGTGATCGCGCCCAAGCAGGCCGCGCGCCATACCTGAGAGATACACCGGTATCCCAAGCCGCGCGACGGCGGCGGCTATCCGTGAAGGGTCGTCAACAAGTGCGAGGGTCTGGCTGCCGATGACCAGGAGTGGCCGCTGAGCCTTGGCAAGGCGCGCGGCGGCCGCGTCGATGCGCGAACCGTGCGCGGCCGGCGCCGCGACCTCGCGTGCTTGCGGCGGCCGCATATCGCCGCTTCCGGCGAACATCCTAGCGACGTGGCGCTCGAGGTAGAAGCGCAGCAGTCGGTCGGGGATGGACGTCCCCTTCCCGGATGCCTCGCGGTACCATGTGCGAATGCTGGCTTCGTCGTAGAGCAGGTCGATCGGACACTCGACGAAGGCCGGTCCCGGCACGCCTTCGCGGGCGACCGCGAAGGCTTCTTCCACGGCGGGCGTAAGATCACGGACGCGGCGTACCCGTCTCATGAGCTTGACGTGGGGTGCGACGACCGGTCCCTGGTCGATGTCCTGCAGTGCACCGCGGCCCTGCAGCGCGGTCGGAGCGGCGCCGCCGAGCACGACGACAGGCGACTGGGCGAGCTGCGCGTTCTTCAGCGCCGTCAGCGTGTTGGTGACACCGGGACCCGCCGTCACCGCGGCCACGCCGGGCACGCCGGTAAGCCGCGCCACCGCGTCGGCGGCAAACACGGCTGTCGCTTCGTCGCGCACGTCGATAACGCGAAGGCCGCGTGCCTTGGAACCGGTGAGAATGGGCGAGATGTGCCCGCCGCACAGCGTGAACACGAATTTTACGCCGTGCGCCTGCAGCGCTGCGGCGACGCGATCGCCGCCGTGGCTGATGGGCTGCCGGATATTGTGCTGTGCGATGTGCTCGGCCGCCAGCGCTTGGTAGTCGATCTTGCCGATGCGCGTCTTCGGCAGTTCGCGACGGAACTCGATCTCACGCGGGCAGCTCCACTTGATGAGTTGCGACCGGCAGAGCGCGATGAGCTCCCTTTCGGTGTCGGGCCCTGGCCGCGCCTGCTGCTTGAGTACGACGAACGCCTTCACTCGCTCGCCCTGCGCGGGGTCGGGCACGCCGACCACGCAGGCCTCTAGAACCTGCGGATGCCGGTAGAGGACGGTCTCCACCTGCGCCGGAAAGACGTTGAAGCCCGACGACTTGATCATGCGCTTGAGGCGGTCGCTGAAGTAGAAGAAGCCGTCCGCATCCATGCGGCCGAGATCGCCGGTGTGCAGCCAAACGCGGCCGTCACCATGGCGGCGCAGGGTGCGGCTCGTCGCCTCGGGATCGTTGAGGTAGCCGATCATGACGTTAGGGCCCGAGATGCAGATCTCGCCCTCTTGCCCGGGCGGAAGATCCTCCAGGGTTTCGGGGCTGCAGATCTTAACGAGCATGTCGGGAAACGGCACGCCGATGCTGCCTTCACGATACTCGTCGAGCGGCATCGCCATGATCGCGGTGACTGCCTCGGTGAGGCCATAGCCTTCCCGCAGCTTCACGCTACCGCCGCGCTGCACGACGAGAGACTCGAATTGCTCCTTGACCTGATGCGGCAGGCGGTCGGCGCCCGAGAAGGCGGCGCGCAGGGGCGCAAGGTCGGCCCGGGCGAGCGACTTCTCGCGCGTCAACGCCGCGTAGAGTGTCGGCACGCCGACCAGCAGATTCGGCCGCTTCTTGCGCAGAAGACGAGCGGTGCTTTCAGCTGTGAAGGTCGGCACCAGGATCGACTTGCCGCCCGTCATGAACATCAAATTCACGCAGACACCAAGGCCGAAGCCGTGGAAGATCGGCAGGATGGCGAGGATCGAGTCGCCTTCATGCACCTCGCCAAACGTCGCGACCTGCAACGCCAGGGCAATGAAATTGCGATTGGAGAGCACAATGCCTTTGGGTGACCCGCTCGTGCCGCCGGAGAACAGGATCGCTGCAGGATCATACGTCGTTGCCGGCGAGCGCGGCGCCAAAGGCTGAGGGTCGCGCATCAGTGCTGCCCACCACCGCACGCGCGGATCGGCCGGGACCGCGGGGATCCGGCGTCCCTTGGTGAGCCAGAAGCCGAGGCTTTTCGCCGGCGAGAGGTAGTCGGGGATGCGGGCGAGGATCAGGACTTCGAGTGGCACTCGCGGGCGGATCGACGCGAAGCGGCCGTAGAGGGCGTCGAGGGTAAGCGCGATCCGCGCGCCGGTCGCATCGAGGAAGCGCTCGATTTCCGGCGCGGTCGACAGCGGATGGACGAACACCGACACTGCACCGAGTTTGTTCGCCGCATAAAAGGCGATGACGGCTTGCGGTGACGTCGGCATCGCCACGACGATGCGCTCGCCGGCCTTCAGCCCGAGTGCCGCGAGCGCATTGGCGCAGGCGTCGATGGATGCAAGAAATTCCCGATAGGTCGCGGTCGTGTCGAAGAAATCCCACGCCACCGCATTGGGCACGCGCTCGGCCGTGTGCGCCACCGCCTCGTACAGGGTGACCTCCGGATAGGCGAGTTGCGCAGGAACCTTCCCATACCAACGCAGCCACGGCCGCGCTGCCGCCGTCGCGGCCTCGGTGAGAGGTTCGATTGTTGAAACCTCTGCTGGCACGAACAAACCTCCCAGGTTTCGTCTCAGAGACCTCGTAGCAATGCAAGCCAAGCCAAGCCATGACCTGCATCAAAATGGCAGAGGGTATGCTCTGGCCCGGCGGGACAGCGGGCTTGGCGGCAGCGATGAGAAATTGGGGCGCCCCGACGCATATTGCCGAGCGGTCATTCCGTCAGAACTGGCCAGGCGTATCGACCTGACGGATGCCGGCTTGAACTTTTCATAGAGTTAAGGACCGGGCTGAGGATCGGACGTCCCATCCTTATGCCGTCCTTATGGGAGTGGAGCAGCTCGGCCTCGCTAAATCACGCAGCCGGTGGTGCGTTTGCTCAGGGATAAGGCAGCGACCCGGATTGAACTGCCTTGATGGAGATCAACACAAATAATTGAATCAGCGCTCACGTTGGGCGTGTTCTCGAGCCCCGAGTTTTATGTGCGAAGGTCGAGAGGCTTGGAGCGCTGAAGAGTGTTGCGCTCTATTTTTATTGTGGCTGCAGCAGCTTTCCGAGCTGCTGGAGAAGCTCGCCATAGCGCGCGAAGTTTCCGGCGGCATATTCCCGCTGCATCTCGCCGAACAGTGCGCGCGCACGCTCCAGCATTTCGTTGCCGGTTCCTGGAGCGGGCGCGCCGGCTGCGGTGGGCGCCGGCGCACCGACGAGGAGGCGCTCTGCATCCATGAGCCTGCTCGCCCACTCGATCTTGCGGTCATCGGGCAATAGCTGGCCCAGTACCACGCGGGCGAGCATCGGGATCTTGGTCTGCTCCGCCTCGATATAGACCGGCTCGATTATGATGAGCTGGTTGTCGATCAGCGGCAGCACAATGAGATTGCCGCGAATGACCCGCGAACCGTGCTGATCCCAAAGTGTGAGATCACCGGAAAACCGGCTGTCCGAGCTGATCCGTGATTCCACCTGTGCCGGGCCGTCGATGAAAGTCCCTTTGGGGAAGCGGAAAGCCACCATCTTCCCGTAGTTCTCGCTATCGGAGAGGCCCGCGAGCCAACCCGCCATCTGGTTCTTGCCGGCGACCGCCAAGGGCAGCATGAGCAGAAACTCCGGCTTGTCGGAACCGGACAGCTGCGTCATCACGTAATAGGGCAGCATCGCGATCTCGCTGCTTCGATAAAGCTCGTGCGGGACCTCCCAGCGATCCTCGCGGTTGTAGAAGGTGGTCGGGTTGGTCATGTGGTAGGTGCCATAGACCTCGGCCTGTACCATGAAGATATCCTCCGGATAGCGGATATGTCGGTGCAGATTCTCCGGCATCTCGCGCGCGTCCTTGAAAAGTTCGGGCAGCACCTGCCGATAGGCGTTGATGATCGGATCGTTCCGGTCGAAGACGTAAAGCGTCACCGAGCCGTTATAGGCGTCGATTACCGCCTTCACGGAATTGCGCAGGTAGTTGTAGCCGCGGAAAGCGGGAAGTGATCCCTGATAGGCCTCGCTGTAAGGATAATTCTGCGACGTCGTATAGGCGTCGAGGATGTAGGAATAATGATCCGCATCCGCGACGATGTAAGGATCGTGATCAAAGCTGAGGAACGGGGCGAGCGTCCGGGCCCGTTCGACGATGTTCCGGCGCAGCATCACCCGGCTCTCAGGCGTGAAATATCCCGAGATGAAGAGCCGCGGACCGTCGAATTGGCGGGCAATGACCAGCTTGCGCCACAAGTTGGAGAGCAGTATTCCTCCCGTTCCCTGGTACACCGTCTCGGCGTTGGCCTGGCCTTGCGGGAAATCGAATTCCTTCTCGGTCGTGTGCACATAGACATGGTCTTCGGTGAGCTCGCCGAAATAAATCGCGCCGCGGGCCACCGCGAGGTCCTTCTTGGCCTCGATGGGAATATCGTGGGCCCAGAGGACCGGATTGCCCCTGGCGTCAATCTCGTTCACCGGGACCGCGACGACGCCGTAGCCGTGGGTGTATTTGAGCGCGAGATTGACCCAAACCTGGGCGGGCGCGGGAAGCCGCGTAACATCGAGTTCGCGCGCCGTAATTATGACCTGCCGCTCGGCGCCATCGATCACATAGCGATCGATATCAACGCCGCGAAACGTGTAATAGGGCCGCAGACCCTGGATTTGCTGAAGTTGCGGCTCGAGCGCGCGCCAATCCCAGATGCGCGCGTCCTGCAGCGTCGCTGCGTCTTTTCTCAGATCGGCGGCCGTCAATGGCGTCGCAGAGACCGCAAATTCCCGCTCTTCGACCGAAGGTCCCTGGAGGTTGAAGGCTTGGCGGGTGCCGGCGATGCTCCTGAGCAGATACGGCAGCTCCAACGTGATCTGGTTCGGCCCCACATAGAGGTCCTCAATCGCGGTCGGGACCGCGAATGCCGCCACGACAAGCAGCGCCAGCGCCGTTAACGGCGCGAGCCAATGCGACCGACGCATCAACAACCAGTTGCAAACGCGCGGAAGGACAGCCGCCAGCCCAAGGATCGACGCCGCCGCGAACCAACATGCTACGATGAGGTCGTATCCCGGTAGCCAGAAATTGACGTCGGCATAAGAGGCGCCGGCCACGACCGTCGAGTGTCCGTCCACAACGAGGTGATAGCGGGCCAGGAACCGACTTATCGCGAGTGAGACGCATAACAGCGCGCCCAGAATCATGCCCTGCCGTATCCAGCTCGCCCAATCCACTCGAGTCGGTCCCGGCGATAGAAGGACGACGCTTCCGTATCGGTCAGAGGCTCTGCCCGGGGCGGGGCGATTGACGAACGCAGCCGTTCCACTGCTGGCCGCCAGTCCGATGCCCAACCAAAGCGCAATCGCCAAGCAAAGGACCCCGATCACGGTATCAATGACGTCGTCGTAGAGGGGCAAGGCCAGCAAGTAGAAAGCAAGATCTCTGCCGAACACAGGATCGACCACGCCGGTCGCCGTGGCGCCGAGGAACCGCATGAGCGGAATCCAGAGCGCGGTCGCGAAAAATCCGACCAGGGCCGCCAGCACAAATCCGACGATCCACGGCGCGCTTGCCGGGATCACCGCATACGGCCGGCACAATGCGCGCAGGTTGGCACCGACGAACAGGCCGACCGAGAGCAGGACCACGAGAAAAATCGCCACGCGATATTCAAGCGACAGCCAATAGCGATGGCTCTGGCCCAGTTCCGCAAACCAGTAGTTTTCGAGCGAGATGCCGAGCGCCGCCTCAAAGACAATGATCCCGAGGCCAGCAGCCAGAATGTAGGCGGCATCGCGATAGAGCCGGTGCACAAACGCAATGGGGTCGCCACCTCGCCCTTGCATCAGTGTGCGGACCAAGGGCAGCGCTGCCCACACGAGCACAAACAGGTAGAGGATCTCGAACATCGATCTTCCCTCCGGCCCGGATCAGGAATGCGGCCGACACTCCGCGGATGCTAGCGCAACCGGAAGCGCTGTTATTTCTTTGGAAAGGCCTCCTCTAGCGCCAGGTTGAGCTCCAAGACGTTGACCCGCGGCTCGCCGAAAATCCATAGGCTGCGGCCCGTCGTGTGCTGCGCGACGAGAGCGGCAACTTGCTTAGGCGGCACACCGCGGGCTTTGGCCACGCGCGTCGCCTGCAGCAAAGCATTGGCGGGCGTGATGTCCGGATCGAGACCCGAAGCCGAAGCGGTGAGCATGTCGGCGGGGAGCGGCTTGCCCGCGAGCTCCGGCTGCGCCTGATCGAGGGCGGCGCGGTCGGCGGTTAGGCGGTCCTGCAGGGCCTTGCTAATCGGACCCAGATTGGAAGCCGTGGTGTTTGCAGCATTATAGGGTGCGGCTTTGGTGGCATCGCTCAAATCCACAGTGGCTGATGGACGACCGTGGAACCACTGCGCATCGCTCCACTGCTGGCCGATCAGTCGCGAGCCGATAATCCGGCCGTCGGCACTCTGCAAGACGCTGCCATTGGCCCGATAGGGCATGAACAGTTGACCCACTCCGGTCACGGCGAGGGGATAGGCAAAGCCACAAAGCGCGAACGTCACCAGCGACACGCGCACTGCGCCACTCACGTAGTCGAGCATGTCAGGCTCCTCTCAAACCAGGGGTGCGATCAACAGATCGATCAGCTTGATGCCGACGAAGGGCGCAAGCAGCCCGCCGACGCCGTAGATCCACAGGTTGCGATGGAACAAACTTTCCGCGGTCTGCACCCGGAAACCCACGCCACGCAACGCCAGGGGAATGAGCAGCGGAATGATGAGGGCGTTGAAGATCAGCGCCGACAGCACCGCGCTGCGCGGTGTCGCCAAGTTCATGACGTTGAGAGCCGCCAGTCCCGGCAAAGCGAGGATGAACATCGCCGGAATGATGGCGAAATATTTCGCTACGTCGTTGGCGATGGAGAACGTCGTCAGCGCGCCGCGGGTCATCAGCATTTGCCTGCCGATGGCGACGAGGTCGGTGAGCTTGGTCGGATCGGAATCGAGATCGACGAGATTTGCCGCCTCCTTGGCCGCCATGGTTCCCGAATTCATCGCCAGGCCGACGTCGGCCTGCGCCAACGCTGGCGCATCGTTGGTGCCGTCCCCGGTCATCGCAACCAACCGCCCCTGAGCTTGCTCGCGACGCACCAGCTGCAACTTCTCTTCCGGAGTAACCTCAGCGACGAAGTCGTCGACGCCGGCCTCGGCCGCGATTGAGTAGGCGGTAACCGGATTGTCGCCGGTGACCATGACGGTGCGGACGGCCATCTTGCGTAGCTCGGCGATGCGCTCGCGGATCCCCGGCTTGAGCTTGTCGGAGAGCACGACAATGCCGACGATGTCGCCATTGACGCTGACGGCGAGCGGCGTCGCTCCCTTCTTGGCGACGCCGTCGGCGATCGTCTGCAGATCCGGGGGCGCGACAGTAGCGAAGCGCTCGGCAACGTGACGAACCACCGCGCTCACGGCACCCTTGCGGATGATCCGGCCATCGGGAAGGTCGGTTCCGCTCATGCGGGTCTGCGCCGAAAATTCCAGACCTTTGGCCTGATCGAGGCCCGGCATCGGCAGGGCACCCCGCGAAGCACTGTTGGCAACAACGGATCGACCTTCCGGCGTCGTATCGAAGTAGGATGCAAGAAACGCGGCCTGAACCAACTCGCTCGGCTGATGCCCTGATGTGGGCATGAAATCGGTCGCCTCGCGATTGCCGGTGGTGATCGTACCGGTTTTGTCGAGAATCAATGTCTGAACGTCGCCGGCCGTCTCCACGGCCTTGCCGGACATTGCCAGCACGTTGAACCGCATCGTGCGGTCCATCCCGGCGATGCCGATGGCGGAAAGCAGCGCCGCAATCGTCGTCGGGATCAGTGCGACGAGAAGTGCAACGAGATCGGCAACATTAATTTGCGCCTGCAGATAGCTGGCGACCGGTGCCATCGCCGCCACGACGATGACGAAGATCAGCGTCAGGATGGAAAGGAGCACCGTGAGCGCGATCTCGTTCGGCGTCTTTTGCCGTCTGGCGCCTTCAACGAGATGGATGATGCGGTCGAGGAATGAGCTGCCGGGATCGGCGGAGACGCGCACTAGCAGCCAATCGGAAATGATGGTCGTACCGGCGGTGACCGACGAGAACATGTCGGTTCCCGGCTCCTTCAAGACCGGCGCCGATTCGCCGGTGATGGCGGCTTCGTTGACATAGGCCATGCCCTTGACCACGTCGCCATCAGCCGGCACCACGTCGTTTTTCTCGACGCGGATGAGTTCGCCCTTGCGCAGATCCGCGGCCGGGACTTTCTCCGTTCGGCCATCCTCGAGTACGCGGACACCTAACAGGTCGGCTCGGGTTTGCCGCAGCGCGGTAGCTTTCGCCTTGCCGCGGCCTTCCGCGAGAGCTTCCGCGTAATTGGCAAACCAGACGGTCAGCGCCAGCACCACAGTGACGATGCCGTTATAGAGGCGCGAGGCGCCGGACGGACCAAACAGATCCGGCTGGATGGTCAGGGCCAGCGTCACCAGCGTTCCGACCCAGACGACGAACATGACCGGATTGCGGATCTGCACTCGCGGATCGAATTTGAGGAGCGAATCCTTCAGTGCTTGGAGGAACAGGCCGAGCGTATAACCGCCGCGCAAACGCACGCCGCGGAAGGCCGCGCCGAGCGGCTCACGGCTTGTGCTGCTTTCTGTTCGCGGTGCCATCGTTCTCTCCAGCGCGATGCCAGGCGCGCCAAGTCGTTAGAAAGTGAGGCCGGCCTTCATGGCGAAGAATTCGGCAATGGGCCCGAGCACCAGGGCCGGGAAGAAGGTCAGCGCGCCCACGATCAGGATAGTGGCAAACCAGAACACGCCGAACATCACCGTGTCGGTGCGAAGCGTGCTCGTTGTCGGCGGCGTCGTTCGCTTGCGGGCGACCGACCCCGCCACGCCCATCAGAAAGATGATCGGCGGATAGCGGCCGATGAAGATCACGGCGGCGATGGCGAGGTTGAACCAGGGAGTGTTGGAGCTGAGGCCGGCGAATGCCGAGCCGTTGTCCGCCGCGCCCGAAGTGAATGCGTAAAGGACTTCTTCGTAGCCGTGAATGCCATTGTTGCCGAGCGAAGACAGCGCATAGGGAGCGAGCATCGACCAGCCGGTCGGAGAAAGAATGACGAGTGGATGGATCAGCAGCGCCAACGAAACGAGAATGATCTCCTGCGTCTCGATCTTTTTGCCCAAGAACTCCGGGGTACGGCCGACCATCAGTCCCGCCACAAACACGGCGATCAGGCCGTACATGAGGCCATTCAAGAAGCCGACGCCTTTGCCGCCAAACACGCACTGCAGCATCATCTGACCAAACATCGAAATGCCCGGCAGCGGCGTGTAGCTGTCATGGGCGGAATCCACCGCGCCTGTAGTGAAGGCGGTCGTAATGTCGGCAAACAGGCTGCTGCCGGCGATGCCGAAGCGCACCTCCTTGCCCTCCATATTGCCGCCGGGCTGATTGACGGTCGCGGTGGTCTCGATGCCGGCATGCCGCAGCATCGGCGTGCCGCCCTGCTCGGGCATGACGCAAAGGAGCAGCAACAGCACCATCAGCGTGCCCATCACGCCGTAGAGCACCCCGGCTTGCCGGCGGTTGCCGACCATCTCGCCAAAGGTCACGACGATGGCGGCGGGCAATAGCGCCATCAGCACGATGAGAATGACATTCGTGATCGGTGTCGGGTTCTGGAAGGGATGCGCGGCGTTGACGTTGTAGAAGCCGCCGCCATTGGTTCCAACGAGCTCGATCGTGCCTTGCGAGGCGACCGGCCCGACGATGATGGTCTGATCGCCTCCCTGAACCGCGTGGGCGACGATGCTGGCGTCGAGCGTCTGCACGGCGCCCTGGCTGACCATCACCAACGCGATCACGCAACAAATCGGCAGCAGCACCCGGGTGATAAAGCGGATGAAGTCGCGGTAGAAATTGCCGAGATCGGCGCCGCCGTTGGTGACCGTGAACGCGCGAATCCACGCCATCGCAACGACGAACCCCGTTGTCGCCG
>Ga0187855_10002594_pt1 | contig 13595 bp, 13 predicted proteins | sample June2016WEW_8_10_2_FD_132969 | JGI IMG/M metagenome (GOLD analysis project Ga0187855, IMG submission 132969) | Peatland microbial communities from SPRUCE experiment site at the Marcell Experimental Forest, Minnesota, USA - June2016WEW_8_10 | ecosystem: Environmental > Terrestrial > Soil >...
CCGGAACCACCGAGACGGTGCCCGGAGCTCCTGAACCGTTCGACCATCGTTCCCGTGTGGCGCTGCTTCCCGGAGTGATCCCGGTGTGCGCCAGGCTGACACTCACAGCAGAGGTGGTGTTGGTGTTGACCATCAGGAGGACCAATCCGGAGGCTCCGTAGGTGGCCGTCGCGAAGAACGTGGTCGGAGCGCCACGTACGGTCGTCGGAAGGGTTTCGTCTCCGAGGTGGTCCAGCATCTGGCTGAACAGCGTGTATTGCATCTGCACGCGATGGGTCTGTGAGATCCAGGTGCCGGAGAAGTTGCATTCGTAGCAGTACCAGTCGAGATTCGTGAGGCGAAGCTGGATTGCCTGGACCACGTCCGAGGCGATGTAGAGCGTTCCCGCGAACGTGGAATCCAGGGCGGTATAGTTGTTGACCTCGGCCGCATTCGCCTCGGTGACGAACACGAGGGTCGAGCAGGAAGGACATGCGGCCGCGATGTAACCGCGCGTCGCGTTCACCTGGGTCGTCAGTGAGTACGTGCCGTCGAGATTCGCGAGCAACTGCGCCCACGTGGGGTTCGCCGGCGCGGTTCCGAAGGTGTAGGAGTGGATGGCGATCCCCGTGAGATTGGGCCCGTCCAAAGCGGCGAGGTCGGATACCCAGGGTTTGATGTAGGACCCGGCAGCGGCCCCGAATGCGATGAAGTCGGCCTTTGGGTCCACGGCCTTGATCGCGGTGATGTAGGCCCCGACGAGCTGGGCGAAGCCCAGCGGAGTGACCGTCGCGCCCCCCGACGCAGTCCAACCGGACCAAGGGCTCCCGAAGTGGGTCCAACCCGGCGGGGAGTTCCCGATTTCCCAGTAGGCCGGCTGGAACCGGAGGGTGTTGACTACGTAGCTCGCATAGTAGGCGGCCGTTTGGGGCTCGTCGATCTCGGCAGGGAGTTGCAGTATGGCATTGCAGTGGATCGTTCGGCACGTGGAGATGAACGAGGCAACGGTCGTTGTCGCCTGTTGGGTGGTGCCGTCCGAGTTGGTGATGAGTCCCGAGGTGTAGTTGAGGTCCTCTCCCAGCCCACCACCGGGGAATCGTAGGAAGGTCGTCGGCGTCGCGGAAAGGTTGTTCGCGTCCGACGTACCGAACGCATCGGTCGCGACGACATTGGCGCCCCAGAATTGGTAGGGGAGTGCCTTGGCCTTGGTCAGGTTCGCGACGCTGATGTTCACTGCCCCCGGGGATGCGGGCGCGGGTGGCGTCGCTCCGGACGAAAGATGGGAAGGCGACGCCATGCTGGACGAGCCCTGGACCGTGGACGGCGGCGGAGTCGAAATGACCCCGGCGAAACCCGAGGGCAACGTCAGAAGCACGAAGAGTACGACCGCGGCGAGGGCGAAAGCATTCCACGCTACTCGGTGCATTCGGGAGCGACTCATCGAGTGTGCAACGTCCTTGGGGGACCGACCTGCAGACGCGGTTGGATATTTGAGGTCGGGTGCCGTGGGCGCGAATTTCGAGCACCGAAACTCGAACCGGGGGGGAAACTGAGACTCCTCACACCCACCACGCGAGGAAGCAGGTTCCCCCCGCGAGGGGCTTCGGATCCTGGTCGCCCGATCGTTACGGGGTGTTGTACGGCGGGAGGGAACACCCGAGTGCGTCGATGATCCCGGATTCATTCAAGACGGCTCCGGCACCGGCTTGAACGGAAAGCGTCAGGGTCAGCAGATTATCCTCCTCGAGGACCGCACGCATCGGCAGTGCGGGCGTGGTGCTCACCAGCCGCAACGGAGGCGCAACCATCGCGCTGCAGATGGGGACGGCGAACGGCTCCCGGTTGACGATCACGAGGGAATCGTTGAACGTCCCTCCCGCGCGGATTTGGAACGGAAAGCCCCACAGCGGACCCGACTGGTTGATCCAAAGGGCGTTGAACTCTGTCGTACCGTTCGCCGGAGGTTGCTGCTCGATCTCCCAGTGGATCGCCGTGATCGTGACCGGGGGAGGGGGCGCCGCCGTAGGGATGAGGAACAGGAGCACGACCAGGATGACCAGGGCGGCGGCACACCCCCCCGCCACGTACCAGAACCCATACCGCGCCACGTCGATCACAGGTCACCCTCCTCGGAGAATGGTGGCGGCTTGGCTCGAAGCGCCGGTTGGAGACCCCACGGTGCCCTTCGGCACACGAGGGGGTCCGTGGCCGTCCGATCCTTCGATAGAGACCTCCACAGGTTCAAAGTGCCCGCAGGGTAGTTAATGGTAGTAGCCGAGATTGTAGCGCCTCGGTAAACGGGCCGGCGCGGGTCCTGCTGTTTTGCAAAGGTTCATAATCCCCTCCCCGGCATGTTTACGTCAATGGGTTCCCGATTCCCTCGTCGGCGACGGCCGCACCGCGGGGTGGCCAACATCATCGCGACCATCCTCCTCGTGGCGATCACCATCGTGGCGGGAGTGTTTCTGTGGACCTTCAAGTTCAACACGCCGGCCCCGGCGCCGATCATCTCCTTCTCGATCCGATCCGGTAGCAGCAATCCTGTGTGGGGAGATCCGACCGACTGCCTACCGTGGTTCCCCGCGTGGCTGGGCTACAACACCGCGGTCTCGACCTCCACGACCAACATCACGGACGATTACTACGAGAACGGCGGGAATTATGCGATCGCCGGCACCTTCACCGCAGGGCCGGTCGTGGCCGAGAACGGCAAGCACTACGGGAACAACTTCACGGCGTGGTGGAACGGGGGGTTGGCCAACGTGACCGGCGGAGTGAAGGGCAGCACGGTGCACGACACCGAGTGCAACGGGACTCCGCCCACCGGCGACTTCTCCCAGATGAACTCGACCCAGTTCATCATCGCGGCCCATAGCCCGAGTGTGATCCCGCTCAGCGACATCGAGCTGATTTTCGAGTGCAACAACACGGTCTTTGTCAACGGGACCCTCGACACCATGACCTGGTTCCCGGGCAGCTCCTCCGGTCCGGCTCCGGACGCCCCGCACCTCAACAAGTGCGGATCGTTCGTCCCGAGCGGCTCGTACTCGACGCTCTACAACCGGTTCGGGATCTTCGTCCCGATCAACCAGAATGCGACCAGCTATCTCGAAGACGGGGACACGTTCATCATGTATGTCCACACGTCGTCCCCGTTCGACCCGGACGTGGCGGGCGGAAACGACGGAGCCCACGGGGATTGCGGACCCGGACCGGACTGCGACGATTATCACGGCGCACCGGCGTGGTGCTTCCAGATCCCCGACGCGTGCACCCTCTCGTTCGTCTACGAGGGCCAGCCGAACAGCTTGCTCTGGTCCATCAGCCTGTACGACATCATCCGCGGCTGAACCGAACCCAATTCCGCCCGATTGCGGGGAGCGGGGGCTGCCCCCCCGAACACTTGGGGGGTGCGCCGACGATTCCCGCAGAGCGCGGGTGAAATCCAGATTCAGGGCGGTGACGGGCCTTTGGTCGGTGATGGCCCGGAGCCCCGCGCGATCCTTTCGAGCGCTCGCTTGACATGGGGGTTCGGTCCGATCGCTTCAACGACCTCGTCCACCCGTCCCGCTTCGTTGAGGAAGAACGTGACCCGCCGGGCGAAGCCCAGGAAACCAAGGACCCCGTAGGCCCTCGCGACCGACTTGTCCCCGTCCGAGACGAGCGGGAAGGACACATCGCACTTCGTCGCGAACGATTTCTGGGCGGTCACCGGGTCTACGCTCACCCCGACCACCGAGACCCCGGCCGCCTGGATCTCGGAGAAGTGATCGGCGAAGGCGCGCGTTTCGATCGTGCACCCCAGAGAGTTCGCGCGGGGGAAGAAGAACAGGATGACGGGCCGCCCTCGGAGCGAGGAGAGCTGGAACATCTGCCCCGAAGCCGAGGGCGCCGTGAAGTCCGGCGCGACGTCCCCCACCTCGAGCATGGGATTCGGAGCCGGGAGGGATATATGAGGGGTGGCCGGCGAACCTTAGCGTCCCACGTGCAGAGCCGCCGCGGAGGACGGTAGGACCCGGCGAAGCTCCTCGTCGGACAACGGCGGCCGCTCGAGCGCGTCGAGGATCTCGGCGAGGCGATCGGCCGTCGGGAGGGGGACGAGCACCGAGGCCGTCCACGGCCAACGGGCCGCAAACTGGATGGCCGCCTGGGCCAGCGTCCTGCGACCTGGCCCGGTAAGGAATCCCAGCGCTAGGACCGGCCCGAACTCCTCCTGGAGGTCGCGTAGACGAACCGGACCGCTCCCCGGACCTCGTTCCACTCCCGTACCGGCCGCCCGAGTGCCGTCAAGTCGCCCTCCGGCGAACGGCTCGCGAGCCAAGAAGGCGAGAGGTCCGCGTTCGAGCCCGGACTCGAGCGTGGGAATCAATCGAGGGTCGAGGAGGGAGAGGGGGCCGGAGAATAACGAGAGGTTGGGTGAACGCCCACCAACGATGGGAAGAACCGTGACTCCCGCCTGCAGCCGCCGGCAACCGAACGAACCCGGGGGATTCGCCCCGCCGCTAGGGCCGAACCGGTCGTTCAGGGTTGGGGGAAGGTCCGGTTCCGTCCACTCCACGACTCCGAGCCGTTGGGGCATCAACCGACGGCGAGACTCGTCCAGGGTCCACTCCAGCCGCTCGCCGGCGCCGTCGCCCGAGTTTTGCGCCGGCCCGTGCGATCCCTCCCGGCGGATCAGGTCCTCCGTCCTGCGTCCCACGATGACGGTGATCTCCTCGTCACGATCCGGAAATGCTTCGCGGAGGAGTCGCTCCGACCATCGGGGGTCCGGGCTCCCGGCCACGTCGAAGGTCGTGACCCCGCGGGAACGTACGTGGCGTAGGCGCTCGATCGCGCTGCGGTCGCCGGTGGGCCCCGGCACGGGGGGCGGCAGAACGGTGACCCCGAGCAGCGACAGGCCGGGTCCGCCCGGCCCGAGGCTGCGGCGGGGGATTGGGGAGGGGGGTGCACCGGCCGTCACTCCCATCTCATAACCTCGAGGGATAGAGAAGGGTTCCGCGGGGTCGAACGTCGAGGTCGGGGGTGGCGCCGCCGGGCTCCGCCGGGGTGCGCCTCGCGGACCCCATATAGGTCGCTCCAGTAACGGTAGCGCGGGTGGACGTTACGGCCAGGAGCAATACGACACTCACAGATTCCACCGGACATTCGGAGTTTCGTCGGTTTCTTGAAGAGGACTGGACGCGATGGATCACCGAGTATCCGGAGATCGCCACAACGATCGGCACCCCGGGCCACAACGACCGTTGGACGGACGATTCCGAGGTCGGTATCGCCGCACGCCGGGACCATCTCGCGACGAGCCACGTCCGCCTCCGGACCTTCGACCGCGCCTCCCTTTCCGCGCGGGACCAGCTGGATTTCGACCTGTACCACTCCCTCCTTTCCAACGCCGAAGCGGGGGTCCGGCTCGGGTACGACCCCCTCCCGTTCGACTTTGGAGAACCCCACGACCTCCGAATGCCCATGAACCAGATGGAGGGCATTCACGTGACGGCGGTCGACCTTCTCGATATGGCGCCCCGGGAGAGGGTCTCCGATTATGACGACCGTCTCGCCCGGCTGAGGTCCCTCCCGGAGACGATTCGTCAGCAGCAGTCCCTCATGGAAGCGGGCCGAACGGCCGGGTTCACCCCTTGCCGCGTTGCCGTGGCGGGGTTGCCCGATCAGGTCCGCAACCTGCTCCGCGACCCGCCGGACGAAAGCGCCCTCCTGGCCCCGTTCCTCGAACTCCCTCCCCGGTTCGACCCGTCGGAGCGCTCCAGGGTCCTCCGGGAGGCCCGTAGAGCCTACTCGGACCTCGTGGCACCGGCCCTGAAGGAGCTCCACGAGTACCTCGTATCCCGCTACCTGCCGGCGTGCCGGGAGAAGGTCGGGGTGTCGGCCCTTCCGGGCGGCTCGGAGACCTACGCCTACCTCGTTCGACGCATGACGACGACGAACCTCACGCCCCAGGAGATCCATGAGATCGGTCTCCGCGAGGTGCGCCGGCTTCGGGTGGAGATGGACGCGGTCATGGTCCGGTCTGGATTCCAGGGTTCGTTCTCGGAATTCAAGGAGTTCCTTCGGAGGGACCCTCGGTTCTACATGTCCCGGGCGGAGGAGCTCCTCGATGGTTACCGTGTCCTCGCGAAGAAGACCGACCCGCAACTGGGCCGGCTGTTCGGCCGCCTCCCTCGGCTTCCGTACGGCGTCCTCCCCGTCCCGAAATTCCGCGAAACGTCCTCCCCGGCCGCGTACTACGTGTCGGGGGCCCCAGCCACCGGGCGAGCGGGGTACTTCTACGCGAACACCTATCAGGTCGGAATCCGACCGCGGTGGGAGATGGAGGGCCTCGCACTGCACGAAGCGGTCCCCGGGCACCACCTCCAGATCGCGATCGCCCAGGAGCTCGACCATCTCCCGGAGTACCGCCGCTGGACCGGGCCGACGGCGTTCATCGAAGGCTGGGGGTTGTATGCCGAGAGCCTCGGGGAGGAGTTGGGGTTCTACAAGGACCCCTACTCGAAGTTCGGGCAGCTCATGTTCGACGTCTGGAGGTCGACCCGGCTCGTCGTCGACACGGGGATGCACGCGATGGGGTGGACCCGCGACCGCGCGATCGAGTTCTTCCGCGAGAACACGGCGATGAGCGACGTCGGGATCGCGGTCGAGGTCGACCGGTACATCGTTTGGCCGGGACAGGCCCTGGCCTACAAACTCGGGCAGCTGAAGTTCCGCGAGTTGCGGACCCTGGGGGAGGCGCGGCTCGGCGAACGGTTCGACGTCCGCGCCTTCCACGACCTCCTTCTGGACGAGGGCGCGCTCCCCCTCCACCTGGTCGAGCGCCGGGCCAAGGATTGGATCGACGCCCGGGCGGCGGCATAGACTGCTCTGCGGACCGCCGCCGGGGGCTCACGCCGAGTCGTTAAGCCTCCGAACGCGTCGCCGTGACGATGGTCGAGTCCGTAGGGTCGCGGATCCCGCTCTCGGAACGCCATCGCCCCCACCGGCTGGACGAGGTCATCGGGGGAACCAAGGGACGCGCAGAAATCCGCGCTTGGGCAGACCAGTGGGCGTCCGGCCACCCGCCGGCCCGCCGCGCCATCGTCCTCGCGGGGCCCCCGGGCGTGGGGAAGACCACCACTGCTCTCGCGCTCGCGGAGGAATACGGTTGGACGCTGGTCGAGATGAACGCCTCCGACGCCCGCAACGAGACCGCGATCGAGCAGGTCGCCGGCCGGGCCTCGATCACGCACACGCTCACCTCCCGGCCCTCCCAGGGTCATCGGTCGCATGCCCTCATCCTCCTGGACGAGGCGGACTGCCTGACCGGGCGGCTGAGCGAGGCTGCGAAGACGACTCCGGCCGCTGTCGGGCTTAGAGAGTTCCTCCGGGGCCGGTACGGGACCGTGGACGCGCTCAACACGGCGTGGGGGCTCACCGCCGGCGGAAAACCCGCCCCGTTCAAGGAGTGGGACGACGTTCCTCGAACCGCCGGACGAGGAGGTTGGATCAAGCTCGTCCCGGCCCAGCGCGATGTCGGGGACTGGAAGGGCGGCACTCGCCCCCGGGACCTCACGGACCGGGGAGGTCTCGCCGCGATCACCCGCCTGGTGAAGGACACTCGCCAACCCCTGGTCCTCACGGTGAACGACGAACGCACGCTCACCCGGTACTCGGCGATCTTCCGGACCGGGGTCCTCCGGGTTCGGTTCTATCCACTCCGGGAGAACGAGATGGCGTCCCACCTCACGCGGGTCGCCCGAGCGGAGGGGATCGTGCTCGGCGAGGGGGTGATCGACGCGCTCGTTCGGAAGGCCCGGGGGGACCTGCGGGCCGCGCTGAACGACCTCGAGGCGATCACGCCGCTGCCGCCGGGGCCGGCCCAGCTGAGCGTCCTCGGCGTCCGAGACCTCACGTCCGATTTTGAACAGCTCACGGAGGAGGCCCTCACCGGGCGTCGATATTTCCGGTCGGTCGAGGTGCAGGACCGGCTGGATGCGCCACCGGACGACCTCCTTCCGTGGATCGAGGAGAACATCCCCCATTTCGCGCCGGACGCGGCCCATCGGGACGCCGCCTTCCGGGTGGTCGCCCAAGCCGACCTGTTCCTCCGGCGCGCCCGCCGCTCGCGGGTCTGGAGTTTGTGGAGCTACTCCTCCGAGCTCCTGACGGGCGGGGTGGGTTTTGCCATCCGCGAGCAGAGCGTCCCGGTCCGCCAGGGAGCCGCCTTCCCCCAGTTCCTGGGGGAGATGGGGCGTTCCCGCGGCCAACGTGCCCTCCGCGACGGCATCGTCACGAAGGCCGCCGAGCGATTCCACATGTCCAAGGAGAAGACTCGACTCTACACGCTCCTGGTGCTGGAGGGGGTCGTCGTGGCAGGGACCGAGAAGAACCCGCCCCCGGCGCAGCGCTCCACGGCCCGCGCTCTCGTTCGGGAGCTTGATCTCACGCGCGAGGAGGTAGGGTACCTGCTCGGGGTCGAGCCGGAGTCGCCCCGCGTGACCGGGCTGTTCGAACGACCGGGCGCGACGCCCCCGCCGTCCGTGGCACCGGAGAAGGAAGGAACGGCGGAGCTCCGTTCCCCACCCCCGGCTCCGAAGAACGTCCAACGCTCGCTCTCGGAGTTTGGTGCGTGACCGGGCGACCCAAGGCGGTCGTGGCCTGGAGCAGCGGCAAGGATTGCGCCTGGGCGCTCCACGCGGTCCGCACGGCGGGTCGGGTCGACATCGTCGGACTCCTCACGACCGTTACCGGGACGTTCGACCGGGTCTCGATGCACGGGGTACGGTCGGAGATCCTTCAAGCCCAGGCCGCGGCGCTTGGGCTCCCCGTCCGTCGGGTCTCCATTCCGTATCCCTGTCCTAACGAGGTCTACGAACGGGAGATGACCCGGGCGCTAGCGGCGCTCGCGGGCGAAGGGGTGTCCCAGGTCATCTTCGGGGACCTGTTCCTCGCGGACGTCCGAGCGTATCGGGAGCAGAGGATGGCGGGCACCGGCCTATCGCCCGTCTTCCCACTGTGGGGGAGGGACACCGGCCGGCTCGCCCAGGAGATGGTGTCCGGCGGTGTGGATGCGACGATCGTCTGCCTCGACCCGCGCAGGCTCCCCGCAAAATTTGCCGGCCGAAAGTTTGACGCGCGCCTGCTCTCGGAGCTCCCCGGGGACGTCGACCCGTGCGGGGAGCGCGGGGAGTTCCACACCTGCATCACCGGCGGACCGATGTTCGACCGGCCCCTCGACGTGCGCCCCGGGGCCGTGGTCGAGCGGGACGGGTTCGTGTTCGCCGACCTGGTGCTCGGACGGGGCGACCGCTAGGCGAGCTTGGCGTGGACCGTGATCGCGACGTTCCCCTTGAGGGCCCCGGAGATCGGGCAGCCCTGCCCGGCCCCCTGCGCGGCCGTCTCGAACTCCGCGGGCGTGATCCCCGGTACCTTCCCGGTTACTGCCAGCTCCATCGTCGTGACCTTCCAGGCCTCCCCCACCTTGTCGAAGGTCGCGGTCGCTCGCACTTCGAGCCGCTCGGGGGGCTTTTGCATCCGGCCCAACGCGCCGGAGAGCGCCATGGAAAAGCAGGCCGCGTGCGCTGCGGCGAGGAGCTCCTCGGGGCTGGTCTTTCCTCCGGACGCCTCGGTCCGGGCCGACCAGGAAACGCCCATCGGGGGGAGCGCGCCGCTCGTGCCCTGAACCGTGCCGTGACCTCGCAACAGATCGTGCTCCCAGACTGCTTGGGCGGTGCGTGACGCTGCCATCGGGTCCGCCAACCGGCCGTGCGATTTAACCCCGCGCCGACGAATGGCGTTCCGATCCACCGACCACGTTTTCATGACCGCCGCCTTCGGCTGTGCATGGCCACGGCGCTCCGGGACCTTCCCAAGTTCCTCGTCCTCGCCGGAGTCTCCACCGTCCGGCTCGAGATGCGCCTCGAGTCCCCGGCGTGCGAGATCGACGTGGAGCTGGAAAACCCTCGTCCGGGTCGCTCGTTTGTCCTGCTGATCGGACACCAGGAGGGGCCGTATGTCCAGCGGGTGCGCCTCTCGGGACGAGCGCGGATCCACTTCGACCCCCAGGCGCCGGGCGACTACCTCCTGCTCCTCGCGAACCCGAACCGCGAGCCGCTCGTGCTCCGGTTGAAGGCCCGAGACCTCGTGACGGGGAAACGGACGCCTAAGGTCCGCCCGGGGCGGTCTTCGACCAAGAAGCCCCCCGCTCGACGGTCACCCTCCCCTCCGGTCCGGTCCCCCCGGAAGCGCCCCGCCTCGAGCCGAGCCGCGACCCGTACGGCCGATTGAACCGGGTCGGGGGAGCACCGGTGCTGAGCCGCGATCCCTCATGGCCCCGTGCCAGGGCGATGGCGTGGCGGCGGCGGTGGGACCTCCAGCAATCCTCCCTGCTCCCCGAGCGAGAGGCGCGGTTCGCCGCGATGCTCGATTGGGTCGAGGTCCTCGTGGGGCGCCGCCCCCGTTGCCTCGACCTCGGGTGTGGGACGGGGGCCATCTCGGAGCGCCTGCTGGCCCGCTTTCCTCGGGCCCGATCCGTGGGCGTCGATTACGATCCGGTACTGCTCCGGGTCGGGTCCACGGGACTCGGCGGGGTCGGCGGGAGGATGCGTTGGGTGGACGCCGACCTGAGGTCCCCGCGCTGGACGAGCGCCCTGCCCCGCGGGCGCTTCGATGCCGCGTTGTCCTCCACGGCCCTCCACTGGCTCACCGGCCCTCAGCTCGGGCGCTTCTATCGGAGCCTGGCTCGAGTGATCCGACCGGGGGGTTTGGTATTGAATGCCGACCTGATCCGGTTCCGTGGCAACTCCTCCCGGCTGGGCGCCGCGGCACGCGCGCTTCGGCACGAGCGCGTCCGTGGAGCTCTTCCCGCCCGGGCCCCGAGGTCGGAGAACTGGGAGGAGTGGTGGTCGGCGATCGGACGGGAGCCCGGGCTGAGCGCCGAGCTCGAGTTGAGGGCCCGACGATTCCCGCACGAGCATATGGGAACTCCCACGCCCGATGCCGAGGGACATCGTGCCCGGCTGCTGGCCGCCGGCTTCCGCGAGGTCGAGACGGTCTGGTCGCTCGGGGAGAGCCGCCTCCTCGCCGCGGTCCGATAACGGTCCGGACGCAGGGTCGAAGCCTTGATGTGGCGGAGGGCTCCCTGCCTACGGTCCCGGGGGTGCCTCGATGTTCGACCTCGCGCTGTACGCGGCCATCATCGTTACCGTGTTCGCGCTGGTCGACCCGATCGGCGGACTTCCGTTCTTCGTGGCGCTCACGGAGGGCTACGATGCGAAGGACCGCCAGGTCGTCCTCCATCGCGCCATCCTCACCCTCGGGGCGGTCCTGACCACCTTCGCGCTCGTGGGCCGCTTCCTGTTCCTGGCGTTCGGGTTCACGCTGGCCGCGTTCGAGGTCGCCGGTGGGATCCTGCTGTTCCTGGTCGCGTACGACATGTTGCGCGGAGAGGTCACCCGAACGAAGCTCTCTCCGGACGACCGCGACGACTCCTCCCGGAGGGGCGAGGTGGGGATCGTTCCACTGGGGATCCCGCTCCTCGCCGGCCCGGGGGCGATCTCGACCGTGATGATCTACGAGGGGAACGCCGGGAGCGACCCGCTCATCATCGTCGCGACGTTCGTCGCGATCGGGGTCGTCACGGCCCTGGCCTACGTCATCTTCCGTTACGGCCAGCGGATCCTGAGCCGTGTCGGACGGGTGGGCGTGATGGCGATGACCCGGGTCCTCGGGCTCATGCTCGCCGCGGTCGGCGTGCAGTTCGTGGCGAACGGGATCCTCGGGCTGTTCCCGCACCTGTAGCCCGGGCCTTGCCCGCACGGCCGCGCGCGGATGCACCCGGGTTCCGGCGTTTGGGGCCGGAGTTCGCCCCCGATCGCGGGGAGGGTTTCGGGGTGGCCTTGGGGGCGGGCTTCGCGCCGGCCTTGGCGGCGCGGAACTTCGCCACCGCCTCGATCATGATCGACGAGGGGCTCGCCGGGTTCTGGTCGGCGGCCCACACCTTCTCTCCGGCCCGGATCGCGACCGGTAGGTCGTTCTCGGCCGGCGGGAACGCGCACTCGAAGTCCTCCGTGTACGCGCAGTAGGGGTTGAAGGCCCGATTGAAATCGAGGTCGTACTCGTCCGACTCGTTCAGCTCGAGCATCAGGTACCGGCCCGGGCCGTAGCTGTCCCGCCCGCTGGTAGAATCCCGGAACGGGACGAAGACGGAGGTTCCGACGCCCTCCCCCGCATGGTAGAGCCGGAGTTGGACGGGCGTCTTGCCGATGGTGAAGTGGAGGTCGCCGAGATAGCGCATCACCGCCGAACCGTCGCGGCTCGTCCGGAGGTACGCCTCCGACGGCACCGGCAGCCGCTCGAGGCGGGCCGTCACCCGGAACGCCGGGTCCACCGGAAAGTACCGCAGGTCGTGGAACGGCACTCGGGCGGAAACGAACGGGGACTCGCGATGGCGCGCCATGAAGTCGTCCTTCTGGCGGCGCTCCTCCTCGAGTTCGCTCCTCCACGCGTCCGTCGCGCCCATCGGGCGGTGCGAGCCCCCTCGGGGTTTAACGGTTCGGGCCCTCCGTCGGGGGGACCCATTTCGTGAGGTCGAGGTACATGAACTCCTCGTCGATGTACCGCTCTCCCCGACGGATCGCCCGGGGGAGGAGGCCGTACGGCTGGAACCCCATTCGTCGGTAGAGCCCCTTGGCGCGGGTGTTGTCGGCGAACACGCTCAGCCGGACGATCTCGAACCTGCGTTTCGCTTCCTGGAGGCAGCGAACCATCATGGCCCGGCCGGCGCCCTGGCCCCGGTGGCGATGGTCGACGAGGATGCCGAGGACCCCGATGTGGCCCTGTTCGCCGTCCGCGCGCGCCGCCTGGGGTTGGATCGTGCAGTTCCCGATCGCCCGTCCGTCCGCCTCGCCGACCGACGTGAACCAATCCCCCTCGAGGCACTTCCGGTACAGGTTCGCGAACCATTCGACCTCATCCGCGAGGCTCGGACGCTCGGCGAAGAGGGTGATCCCGATCGATTCGCCGGCCGCGCGTTCGTCGTAGAGGTGGTAGTACATCTCGGTCAGCGCGTCGAAGTCGCCCCACCGAAGCTCCCGAACCATCATGCGGTGGGGCGAGCCGGGCCCGCCGCATCAACCTTCGCGTCGGAACCCCCGCCGTCGTCAGGCTCCGCGCGGGCGACCGATCACGCTGCCGTCGATCTCGTCGATCGTCCGGCGCCCGGTGAGCGCCATGGTCGTCAACAGGTCGACCAGGAGGAGGGAAAGGACACGGGCGACACCACGGGAACCGCCCGACCCGAGGCCCCAGAGGATCGGTCGGCCGACGCCGACCGCTCGGGCTCCGAGACCCAGCGCCATGACGATGTCGCTGCCCCGCCGTACGCCTCCGTCGAGGTAGACCTCGGCCCGGGAACCGACAGCATGGACGACCTCGGGGAGGGCGTCCAGGCTGGCCGGTGCTCCATCGAGCTGACGACCCCCGTGATTCGAGACGACGACCGCGCGGGCCCCGTGCTCGACGGCCAGACGGGCGTCGTCCCCCGTCAGGATCCCCTTGACGACCACCGGCAGGTCGGTGACCTCTCGAAGTCGGTCGAGGATCTTCCATCCGACCCCGGATTCGGACCGAAG
>Ga0187855_10002595_pt1 | contig 13592 bp, 8 predicted proteins | sample June2016WEW_8_10_2_FD_132969 | JGI IMG/M metagenome (GOLD analysis project Ga0187855, IMG submission 132969) | Peatland microbial communities from SPRUCE experiment site at the Marcell Experimental Forest, Minnesota, USA - June2016WEW_8_10 | ecosystem: Environmental > Terrestrial > Soil >...
CCCGGAAAACTCCAACGGCTCAACGCGGTGGATCAACAACATCGTCTACAACTGGAGCTACTATGCGAACGAGTGGTTGGGCGCGGAGATCATCGACGACATCAACAACAAGTTTGTCCAGGGCAACCTGAACCCCTCAGCGCAGGCCCATCCGATTCACTTCACGACGAACAGTCCGGAAATGAGCGGCGCGCCTTCGGTGCACGTTGCCGGGAACATCTTTGGAGTCGCTGGATCTAACACGGTGGCCTCCGACCAATACGGGACGCTGGTGGCGGAGATTACCGGCGAGAATGGCGACGAGACCGGTCCGATCCCAAGCAGTTGGGAACGCTCTGGCGCGATGGAGGCCAGCAATGCGTTTCCAATCGTGCCGGATCAGGCGGAAAACCTGGATGCGGTGATGCTGGGGACGGTTGGAAATTCTCAGCATGTGGACTGCAACGGCAACTGGGTGACTCATCGGGACGCGGCGGACCAGCGCATCATCGCGCAATATCAGAACGGCGGAAGCGGCGGCTTCTGGCCGAACGGCGTGACCTACACCGGCCTGTCGACTTTTCCAACGCCAACGAGTGGCTGGCAGGACAATCCGATCACCAACTTCACCGTCTGCCAGGAATCTCTGCATGACGGTATTCCAGACCAGTGGAAGACGATCAACGGTCTCAGCACTACCGATCCAAACTTGTACAATCGGACGGCCCCAAACGGATACACGTACCTGGAAAATTATCTGAACGGAGTAGCGAACAACTAGTCCACGGTCACTTTTCGGAAGTCGAGACGCACGGGAAAGCAGGAACCGCGTTTGGGTTCCTGCCTTCCCCTTTTATTCTCAATCAGGCAGAGACTCCGTCAGGGTCTACTGCAAGACATTCAGCGTGTTTGTGACGTCGTCTACGAAGACCACGCCTAGATCGGGGTCCACGATCAGGCCGAATAAGCTGCCAAAACCCGGAGTGCTCGGAGCGGGTGGCGGCGAGACCGTGCTGTCCAACAGCTTCCTGGCAATTTGCTTTCCCTGTGGAGTAGTTTCGACGACGAAGCCGTCATCTCCATTGACCGTCAGGATGTGACCGTTCGGGGCCACAGTGAGTCCCAACGGATCATTGAGCCAACCGCCGGAAGTGAGCGTAATTCCCAATCCAGCCGAAGTGGTGCGCGTGAGAGGATCGGGAACGACCGCGATCCGGTTGTTTGAACTATCGGCAACGTACAGGACTTTTTCTCCCACTTCCTTGCGGTCGGCACAGTCATCGAGATCGTTTGGCTCGCATATTGGACTCAGCCCCACTCCCGTAGGGCCAACAACCAAGGCCAAGGGGTCGGTGCGCGCTGGGAAGCCGGAACCGATCACCGTCATAGACTCGATCGACGGCATCTGTTTTTCCGAAACGATCAAATTGATGCGCAGAATCGTGGCGGTATTCACCACGTTCGGGCTGGCGGCGACGGTTCCGTTGAGAACGTTGGTGACGAAGAGCTGCGCGTCGTGGTCTCCGTCCTGCACGATCATGTCCCACGGACCATTGACGAGCGAACCGAAGATGGTCTCCGCGACGTTGCCCATATTGTCGAGCACGATCAAGCATCCCGCTTGCATGGTCGCGGAGGTGCCATCGCTAGTGGGCAGGCTGCCGACTATGACCCAACCCGTTCGCAGAACCACGAGAGCAGTGGTGAGTCCGACGCCGCCCGGGCAGCCACTTTGCACCATGCTCGTGCCGATTTGGGCGAACTGAGCCAGAGCGCCATCGGGGGCGATATCGACGATTGTCGTGCCGGTGCCTTGCGCATTCGCCATGTCGTTAAAGTTGCTGACCAGAATGTGCCCCTTGGTAAGTTTGCCGCTGGTTTGCGGCACCTCAAAGACGCCGTAGGGATTTACGTCGCCGTTCGATGGTACCGTCGGTGAGAGTGTATTGATGGTCTTGAGATGGTTCAGAATGGAAGCTTCACCGTCGGCCTTAGCCGGCAGCGCTACAACACAAAGGATCAAATTCAGAAACAATGACGCAAGCAGCACGATCTTTCGCTGGGGCATTTCCTTCTCCTTTGAATTTCCGTCGGATTGCTGAAATCTCCGGCTGCCACTCAGAACCGCAGGCACACACCAGCGGCATATTGAGCGTGCTTTTGCAGGAAGGTCACCCAGGGGTGGTCACGATCAGCTGGGACTCTGAAACGCAAGCCCGGACTGGGGGGCTCTTTCGTTGCTTAAGTCGGTCCATGCCCACCCAAGAAATTCCCTGACGAGAGGACTAGAGGAACATGGCGGTGCGATGGTAGCGTAGCGACGAAGACGGAAACTTCAAATCTTGTCTCGGGCGTGTAATTTTTAGGTCTCGGAAACGCGTGTACGGTGGGGAATCGCGGCGCCGCTATTTCTTTGGATGAGTGGCGTCGAGATCGAGATTTAGTTCCAGCACGCGGACGCGCGGTTCGCCGAGGAAGCCGAATTGGCGTCCCAGGGTGTGCCTCGCCACCAGAGAGCGCACGTCGTCTTCGGACATGTTGCGTTCGCGCGCGACGCGCGGAATCTGGAATTCGGCTGCAGCCGGCGAGATTTCGGGGTCGAGGCCGGAGCCCGAGGAAGTTACCAGATCAACGGGTATCGCGGCGTTGGGATTCTCTGCGCGCAATTTGGCCACATCCCCTTTGACACGATCGATGAGCTGGTGATTTGTCGGGCCGAGTTGCGAGCCTGACGACTGGGAGGCGTCGTAGCCCGCTCCAGCGCTGGAAGGGCGCGCACGGAAATAGCCAGGCGACGAAAAAGTCTGGCCCAAGAGTTGCGAGCCGATGACCTGGCCGTTCTTCACGATTAGACTACCGTTCGCCTGGTGAGGAAAAAGAAGTTGTGCGAGGCCGGTGACCGCGAGGGGATAGATCAGACCGAAGATCACGGTGGTCACTAGCGTGATTAGGATGGCGATGCGAAGGTTCTGCTTCATCTTGGGCCTCACGCGAAATGCAGATACGTGATCACGAGATCGATCAACTTGATGCCGATGAATGGCGCGACCACGCCGCCAACTCCGTAGACTAGAAGATTCTGACGAAGCAGGGCGGCTGCTCCGACGGGCCGATAGCGCACGCCACGAAGGGCCAAGGGAATCAGCGCGATGATGATCAGCGCGTTAAAGATCACGGCCGAAAGAATCGCCGATTGCGGCGTAGCCAGGTGCATGACGTTGAGAACGTTCAGCTGAGGGAAAGCCCCGGCGAACATGGCAGGAATGATGGCGAAGTATTTGGCAACGTCGTTGGCGACCGAAAAAGTGGTTAGCGCGCCACGGGTAATCAGCAGCTGCTTGCCGATTTCCACGATCTCGATGAGCTTGGTGGGATTCGAATCGAGATCGACCATATTGCCGGCTTCTTTTGCCGCTTGCGTGCCAGTGTTCATGGCCACACCGACATCGGCTTGCGCGAGCGCCGGGGCGTCGTTGGTGCCGTCGCCGGTCATAGCGACAAGTTTGCCTTTCGCTTGCTCCCGCTTGATCAACGCCATCTTGTCTTCGGGTTTGGCTTCCGCGAGGAAGTCGTCGACACCGGCTTGACGCGCGATAGCCGCGGCAGTCAGCGGATTGTCGCCGGTGATCATCATCGTACGAATGCCCATCGCGCGCAGGTGATCGAAGCGCTCGCGCATGCCGCCCTTCACCACGTCAGTAAGGGCGATTACACCCAGGACGCGACCGTTTTCTGCCACGAGCAGGGGCGTGCCGCCCCCGTTGGCGATGTCGGTGACTGTCTGCTGAACTTCTCCAGGGACTTTGTTGCCGCGCTCGGCGACATGTCTCGAAATAGCTTCCTGAGCGCCTTTGCGAATTTGCAGGCCATCGAGGTCGACGCCGGACATTCGAGTTTGCGCGGAAAAGGGAATGAAGACGGGATTGAGCTGGCTCAGTTCGCGGCCGCGAAGGCCGTATTTCTCTTTCGCGAGGACCACGATGGAGCGCCCTTCGGGAGTTTCGTCGGCTAAGGAAGCGAGTTGAGCGGCGTTGGCCAAGTCGGCCTCGCTGACGTTCGGGCTCGCGAAGAACATGGTGGCCTGGCGATTGCCGAGCGTGATCGTGCCGGTTTTGTCGAGCAGAAGGACATCAACGTCGCCGGAAGCTTCGACCGCGCGGCCGGACATGGCGATGACGTTGCGCTGAATCATGCGGTCCATTCCGGCGATGCCGATGGCGGAGAGAAGCCCTCCGATGGTGGTGGGAATCAGGCAGACGAGAAGCGAAACCAGCACGAAGATGCTTTGCGGCGCGCCGGAATAGATGGCGAAGGGCTGCAAGGTCACGACCGCGAGCAGGAAGATGATGGTCAGGCCAGCCAGCAGAATATTGAGGGCAATCTCGTTGGGAGTTTTCTGGCGACAGGCGCCTTCGACCAGGCGAATCATTCGATCCAGGAAAGTTTCACCGGGATTGGAGGTGATGCGCACGTTGATGGAATCGGAGAGCACGCGCGTGCCGCCGGTAACGGCAGAACGGTCCCCACCGGATTCGCGAATTACGGGTGCGGATTCGCCGGTAATGGCGGATTCATCGACGCTGGCGACCCCTTCGGTGACTTCGCCGTCGCCAGGAATGAATTCCCCGGCAACCACGACAACCACATCGCCGGTGCGCAGTTTTGAGCTGGGAATCACGTCGATCGAACCGTTGGGACGCAGAAGGTGCGCCTCGGTCAGGGTGCGCGCTTTTCGAAGCGTGTCGGCCTGTGCTTTGCCGCGTCCTTCGGCCATGGCTTCTGCAAAGTTCGCGAACAAGACCGTGAACCACAGCCAGAGCGTGATTTGCAGGCCGAAACCGAAATTGCCGGCATGGCGCAAGGTGTCGGCGACGAGTTCGATCGTCGTGAGCACCGCGCCCACTTCGACCACGAACATGACCGGATTCTTGACCATCGTTCGCGGATTCAATTTCGTGAACGAGTCCACGATGGCGCGGGACAGGATCTTCTTGTCCGCCAGCGGCTGGGGCTTGGATTGCGACGAGTGTTCCACGGGAGTCCTCAGAAAACCTTTCCGGCGGCCATGAGTAAGTGCTCAAGGATGGGTCCCAGGCTCAAGGCCGGGAAAAACGTCAGCGCTCCTACGATCAAAATGGTGGAGACCAGCAGCGTGGCGAAGAGCGGGCCGGTGACCGGGAAGGTGCCTGCCGATGAGGGCGCGGTCTTTTTTGCCGCGAGATTTCCTGCGATGGCTAGGATCGGTATGACCACGAAAAAACGCCCGATCAGCGTCGCGAGTCCGGTGGTGCTGTTGTACCAAAGGGTGTTGGCGTTGATCCCGCCGAAGGCAGAGCCGTTATTGCCTACCGACGAGGTGTACGCGTAGAGAATTTGCGAAAGGCCGTGTGGGCCGGGATTGCTGATCCCGGCCAGGCCGGATTTGGAAAGTACGGAGGCGGCAGCAAACAACAAGATGGTGGTCGAGGAGGCCAGGACGGAAAGCATCGCCATCTTCACGTCGAACGATTCGATTTTCTTCCCCAGATATTCCGGCGTGCGCCCGACCATCAGGCCCGCGATGAAGACCGCGAGTATGACGAAGACGAGCATGCCGTAAAGCCCCGAACCGACGCCACCGAATATGACTTCGCCGAGCATGATGTTGAGGAGCGGAATCATGCCGCCGAGCGGAGTGAAGGAGTCATGCATGCCGTTGACGGCGCCACAGCTGGCGTCCGTGGTGACGGTCGCAAAAAGGGCGGAGTTGGCGATTCCAAAACGCACTTCTTTCCCTTCCATGTTGCCGCCGGAGTGCTGATCGCTCGCGACTTGATCGACGCCGGCAAGCTGAGGATTGCCGCTCGACTCCGCGGCGTATGCCGCCGTAACTCCGACGAGAAAGAGAACGGCCATCGCTCCCCACACGGCCCAGCCGTGACGCGGCGAGCCGGTCATACGACCGAGTGTATAGGTGAGGCCCGCGGGGATCGCGAAGATCAAAACAATCTGAAGAAAATTGGTGAAGGGTGTGGGATTCTCGAACGGATGCGCGCTGTTGGCGTTGAAAAAGCCGCCGCCGTTGGTCCCGAACATCTTAACGGCTTCCTGCGAGGCGGTTGGCCCGAGCGCTATGGGCTGCTGCGTAACCGTTTGCGTGGTCGTCTTGCCGTCAGCGCCCTGAGTCTGCACGCTTTGCGGGTCGATGAGTTGCGCGTTGGCGTAAGGCTTTAGATTTTGCACCACGCCTTGCGACACGAAGACCAGCGAAATGATCAGGCACGCGGGCAGGAGCACCCACAGAAAGCAGCGTGTTAGGTCGACCCAGAAGTTGCCAATGGTTTTCGATTCGCGGCGCGCGACGCCGCGAATCAGCGCAATCGCCAAAGCGATGCCCACCGCCGCAGAAGCGAAGTTGTGATAGGCCAGCCCCGCCATCTGCGTGAGGTAGCTCATCGTCGTTTCCGGAACGTAGGCTTGCCAGTTGGTGTTCGTGGTGAAGGAGGCCGCGGTGTTCCACGCGAGATCGGGCCCGACGTTGGCAAGCTTCTGAGGATTGAAGCCCATCCACAGTTGCAGGCGCTCGATCAAGTAGAGGAGCACCATGGACACGCCGCTGAAGAGCAGCATCGCGGTCCCGTACTCAATCCAGTGCATTTCTTGTTCTTCGCGGATACCGCACAGCCGGTAAATCAAGCGCTCGACAGGCCGCAGCGCGAAATCGAGAAAGGTCTTTTCACGATTGAACACCCGGGTTAGGAATACGCCCATGGGTTTGGTGATCGCGAAGATCACCAGCAGGAAGAAAATAATCTGGTACCAACCGTTGGAGGTCATGGCTAGAAGTCTTCCGGCCTGAGCAGGGCCATCAGAAGATAGCCGAACAAGCAGATACACACCGCAATCAAGAGAATGTTTTCAAGCATGGGTTAGTCGCGTTCTATTTGAGTCGTTCACACCCGCGAAGATAGAAAATGGCGACGACGAAGAACATCACAGTCGCCACGATGAATGCTATATCCGCCAAAGAAGTGCTCCTTCTCAAACTACGGATTCCAGTCGCCGCGGATGCCCGGAATGCCAATTTCTCGATTGGCGGAACGGCTCAGAACCGGCAAAATCTCGGTCCGGGCTTCCTACCCGTTCGCTGCAAGCGCCCCTTCCATCCAGAAAACTAGCAGCGGCGCACAAGTGCAATCAATTGCGAACGATAGCGAATAAAGGCTTAGGAAGTGATGAAGCCGACATAAGGATTTTGTAAGGAAGATTCAACGACCGGGCAGATCCCCCGTAGCACAGATACCTCTGTCTCCGTGTTCGTTCCGGCACCGGCAACAGTCGTGACGCCAGGGATTAGGAAAACGAATGTAAACTATGTGAGCAGCCTCGTCTTATATATGACCATTCCTGATTCAAGCGGAAGTCTCTCCCGGGTGCTGACCACTGTGGCAAAAGCTACCTCGGACTCCTCCGGTTCGCAAGCCGAGCACGTGGTCATCCGGTTGTTCGACGAGCATCGGACTCGCTTGCTGCGCTACGTGCTTTCGATCGGCCTGCCGGTACACGATGCGGAAGAGATCGTTCAGGACGTATTTCTCGCGCTATTCCGGCACCTCCAGTTCGGTCGGCCGCGCGATAATCTTCGGGGCTGGATTTTCCGCGTCGCGCACAATCTGGCCCTCAAAGAGCGCCAAGCCGGCCAGAATCGACCGGACCAGGCGGAACTCAATGACCTGGTCGCGGCAGGACACGTCGATCCTGCGCCGAGTCCCGAGCAGCAAGTCGCGTTCGGCCAGCGGCGGCAATGTCTGTTGGCCGCGTTTCGCGCCCTCCCTTTGCGTGATCAGTATTGCTTGCACCTGCGCGCCGAGGGTCTCCGCTATCGGGAAATTGCGGAAGTCCTGGATATGTCCCTGGGCGCCGTATCGATTTCTTTAACCCGTTCCGTCGGGCGCCTCGAGTGCGCCGACCGAGGGTGAGCTGAATGCGTTCCCAAGACTCTCATCCTTCCGACGAAGACTTGCTGTTGGCGGCCGACGGTGAACTGCCTCCACAGCGCAGGAAGGAAATTGGCGATCACTTGGCGGCTTGTTGGGATTGCCGCGCGCGCACGGGTCGCTTCCAAACCACCATCGCCGATCTGGTGGAAACACGACACGCGATTCTTGATCCGCAATTGCCTTCCGACGCGGGAAGACGCGCCTTGTTGAAGGCGCACCTGTCCCAACTCGCGGCTGCTTCGAGCACCGGCACGTGGTCCAGATTATTTCATGGCTCACCGCCTCGACGGCTCCTGGCTCTTGGTCTCGCGTCGTCCGTTATTCTTGCTTGCGCAAGTGTCGCGGTGATCTACCGTTCGCGTTTTCAAGATTCCTCCTCGATCGTTGCCCAGGGTCCGCTGGAACCAAGCCGAATCCTAACTCCCGGGGCCACGCGGCAAGTGAATTTGCGCGAAGTCTGCGGTGCCGCGCCCGACATAGCCGCCCCCCGCGTCATCCCCGTTTCCGTGCAGCGCCAGGTTTTTCAGGAATACGGCATGAACGGCGTCCCGTCCAACGACTACGAAGTGGATTTCCTGATCACTCCGGAGCTTGGCGGTTCAGACGACATCCACAATTTGTGGCCGCAACCGTACTACTCCACGGTTTGGAATGCGCACGTCAAGGATGAGTTGGAGGACCGCCTGCACGAAATGGTGTGCAACGGGGAACTCGACCTCAGTACCGCCCAACATGACATTTCCGCCGACTGGATTCTGGCCTACAAAAAGTATTTTCATACCGTCCGTCCCCTGTAAACGAAGAACGATTGTCTCGGCCAACGGAGCCTGGAAAAAGCCAACGAGGGCGTTTTCTCTCCTGTTGCTGTCAACCTATAAGCCTTTTACGGACCTCGCGCATCTCACTTGCAGCCATTGCCCAGCAGGCACATTTGGATGGTCTGCATCGCAAACCCTCGGGTCAGCTGTGTAACATTTAGCTGCCCACAGTACGTCTAAGAATGCACGTCTCCATTACTGGGACATCTGAACAGAGCGTGATCGTGTTAATGGCCGAAAAGACATACAAATCCCGACGCAAACGATGGACACCTCTACGCTTGTACTTTTTCGCCGTGCTTTTCTGCTGCGGCGCGGCGTACTCCGCCCCCGCGTCTAGGGCACAAGCCGCGCAGCCTGCGCCCGCGAAAGCGGTAGGAACGGTGAAGGCCGCCTCCGGCAAGAACATCACGCTCGCCTCCGAGGGCGGGGGCGACATCACCATCGTCGTTCAAGATGGGGCACGCTTACTCCGCATCGAACCCGGACAGACCGACTTGAAAACCGCGGCTCCCCTTCAATTGGAGGACCTACAACCTGGCGACCGCATTCTGGTCCGCGGTACCTCCGGCCCCGATGGCAAGTCATTGCTCGCCATTTCGGTCATTGCCATGAAAAAGGCCGACATCGCCGAGAAACGCGCGCACGAGCGCGAAGAGTGGCAAAAACATGGCGTGGGCGGCCTGGTGAGCGCGGTGGATCCGGTGGCGGGAGTGGTCACGGTCTCGACATCAGCCCTGGGAGCCAACAAGACGGTCACCGTGCACATCTCGAAAGATACGATCCTGCGCCGCTATGCTCCAGGTTCGGTGAAGTTCGATGACGCCGCCCCCGCTCCGATCGATCAGATCAAAGTAGGAGATCAACTTCGCGCGCGCGGTGCTCGCAGCGGCGACGGCAACGAACTCACTGCGGATGAAATCGTGTCCGGGTCGTTCCGGAACATCTCAGGCACGATCGGTTCAATCGACGCGGGCGCCGGCACCATCACGGTATCGGATTTGGCGACCAAGAAACCCGTGGTGGTCAAGGTCAACGACACTTCCCAATTACGGAAATTGCCTCCGGCGATGGCGCAGAGAATCGCGGCGCGATTGAAAGGAACTTCCTCCGGAGGCCAGCCAACCGGTTCCACGGCGGGCGCGTCTCAAGGAGCATCGCCATCAGCGAGTTCGGCTGCGGCTGGCGAACGACCGGCTGGTGGCCAAAGACAAGGCGGCGCTGGCGGTACTGGCCAAGGCGGCGCAGGCCAAAGCGGTGGCGGGCAGGGCGGTGGAGGTCAAGGTGGAGCGCCGGACCTGCAGCAAGCCGTCGGCCGTATGCCCGCTGCGACCCTGGCCGACTTGCAAAAAGGCGATGCCGTGATGATCGTCGCCACATCGGGACCTGAAGGCGCGAACGTAGTAGCGATCACCCTTTTAGCGGGAGTCGAGCCAATCCTCCAGGCGTCCCCAAGCGGCAGCCAATCGATCTTGACGCCTTGGAGCCTCAGCGGCGCGCCCGGCGGCGATGCGGCGGCGCAGTAACGCGAACGAAAAAATCCGTGTATTGCTTCCAGGAGCCTAGATGAGTTTCCGGCAAGTCCAAAAATACATTCTCACCATCGCCTTGGTTTTGCTTGCCGCGATAGCGAGCCTCCCCCTTGCGGCGCAAACCAATACGTCGCAAACCAACAATGCCACCTTGCGCGGGCAGGTTACCGATCCGTCCGGAAGCGTGGTGCCTACCGCGACCGTGTTGCTGACCACTCCAAATGGCGACGCCATTACCGCGAACACGAACCGCGACGGGATTTATGAGATTAAGGGTCTCGCGCCCGGCAAGTACGGCGTCAAAGTTATCGCCACCGGCTTTACCTCCTTCGAGAAAGACGGACTCGACATCGCCGCCGGTCAAACCCAGAAACTCGACGTGAAGTTAGCCATCGAGACGCAACAGCAGCAAGTGGTCGTCACCGACCAGGCGGCCGCTGCACTCGACGTGAATCCCGCCGCCAATGCCGGCGCCATCGTGATTCAGGGCAAGGATCTGGAAGCGCTTTCCGACGATCCGGACGAACTCCAAGCGGACCTTCAAGCTCTGGCGGGCCCTTCCGCCGGACCCAACGGAGGACAGATCTACATCGACGGTTTCACGGCGGGACAACTGCCGCCGAAGGCTTCGATCCGCGAGATTCGCATCAATCAAAACCCGTTTTCCGCCGAATACGACAAGTTGGGTTACGGAAGAATTGAAATCCTGACCAAGCCCGGCACCGACCAGTGGCACGGCTCTTTGTTCCTCACCGCTACGACCGCGGCATTCAATTCGCGCAACCCGTTCGAGCGCTTGCCCGAAGGCGAGCAGCCGCCCGGCTACGAGTCCACGCAGTTCAGCGGCAACATTGGTGGCCCGCTCAGCAAGAAGGCCTCGATCTTCTTCAACTATGAAGAGCGCAACATCAACAACCTGAACGTTGTCAGCGCTCAGGTTGTCGATCCGACGACGTTTCTGGTCACGCCCTTCAGCGCCGCGGTGCCCAATCCGGACACCCGCATCAATCTCAGCCCCAGGCTCGATTACCAGGTCAGCGCCGGCAACACGCTTTCCGTGCGCTATCAGTTTTACCGCCAGACCCAGGACAACGAGAGCGTCGGGGCTTTCAATCTCGCGTCGCTGGGAACAAACCAATACGATTCCGAAAACACGCTGCAGATAAACGACACGCAGACGTTGAGCCCCAAGGTCATCAACGAAACTCGCTTCCAATACATCCACGAGGTCGCGAATCAGAGCCCGGTAAGCACCGCGCCCATGATCTCCGTGTCCGGGGCATTCGCCGACGGCGGCAACAGCACCGGCACCAATGACGACACCCAGAATCGCTACGAGTTGCAGAACGAAACCTATATGACTATCGGCAAGCATTCGCTGAAGTTTGGCGGAAGGCTGCGTTCAACCACGGACGAGAACCTCACCAACGCGACCTTCAACGGCGAGTATTCCTTCGGCAAGCGCACCCTGGCTCCTTCGGTTTGCACCCCCACTTCCGCGAATGACAATTGCGAAATCACGCCCTTGCAGTCCTATCAGATGATGCTGCAGAACCTGGCGGCTGGTCTGACGGTGGCCGATATCCAGGCCATGGGCATAGGCCCGAGCTATTATTCGCTGGCCGTGAACCCCGCCGGCCACGCCAACGCCGACGTGACGTACTTCGATGGTGCGCTCTACGTGCAAGATGACTGGCGTGTCCGCTCCAACGTGACACTCAGTGGCGGCTTGCGTTACGAAACCCAGAACAACCTCGGCGATCACGCTGATTTCGCGCCCCGCGTTGGCCTCGCCTGGGGCATTGGCGCAAAGGGAAAAAATGCCTCGCCAAAATGGGTGCTGCGCGCGGGCTACGGAATCTTCTACGATCGCTTTACCGAAGATCTGGTGCTGGCGCAGGAATTGCAAAACGGCGTGGCTCAGCAGGAATACCTGGTGCAGTATCCAGCCTTCTTCAACCCCACGCAGACCGTGCCGCCCTCCGCATTTTCGGCGGCCACGATCTCGCCGCAAACGATCTACCAGCCCAATCCGAATCTTCGCACCCCCTACACTATGCAGACCGGCGTGAGTGTCGAGAAGCAGCTGACCAAGTACGCCAATGTCGCGGTCACCTATCTCAACTCCCGCGGCGATCATGCGTTCTACACCAATTTCATCAACGCAAACGAGGCCGGCGCGCTGCCGCCAAACGAAATCTTGTATCAATATCAGTCGGAAGGCGTCTTCAAGCAGAACCAGTTGATCGTGAACAGCAGCGTGCGCATGGGCGCAAAGCTCACCCTGTTTGGCTATTACGTGCTGAATTACGCGGACAGCGATACTTCCGGCCCCACCTATATGCCCTCCGATCCTCTGAATCCCTCTCTCGACTATGGTCGCGCTTCGTTTGATTATCGCAACCGCGTTTTCATGGGTGGCACCATCGGCCTTCCTAAAGCTTTTCGCCTGAGCCCTTTCCTCATTGCTAGTTCGGGTGTCCCGTTCAACATCACCAGCGGCGACGACCTTTTTGGTGACGCGCAATTCAACACGCGGCCCGGAGTAGCTACCTGCTCGGCCACCCCCGCGCCGAATATTGTTCAGACCAAATACGGCTGCTTCAATGTGGCTCCCGGACCCGGCGACGCTATCATTCCGATCAACGACGCCACCGGACCGGGGCGCTTCGTCCTGAATTTGCGTCTGAGCAAAACCTTCGGCTTCGGCAAGGTGAAAGAAGCGACTGCGCCAACCGGTCCGGGAGGTCCAGGTGGCGGAGGGACGTTTGGGCGCGGGCCAGGAGGCGGCGGTGGCGGGGGTGGACGCGGCGGCGGTGGTGGCGGCGGACCCCGAGGAGGCGGCGGCTTCGATTCGGGTGCGACAAATAAACGCTATGGCCTGACGTTCGCCGTAGCTGCGCGCAACGTCTTCAATAACGTGAACCTGGCCACACCGGTTGGAAACCTCAGCTCGCCCCTATTCGGCGAGTCCAACGGCCTCGCGGGCCAGCCCTATTCATCCAGCACCGCGAATCGCCGCATCGATCTCCAGGTCACCTTCAGTTTCTGACGTGTAGCAGTCTGCGTCACCATAACCTGTCGCTGCGGCCTGTGCCTGTAACCTGTCACGGCAACCTGGATTATTGCCATGTCATCCTGAGGCTGTCCGACGAGGATAGCCGCAGGATCTCAACGCAATCCCGCCCGCGCAAACGCCTTTCCTCGCCCGCCATCGTGGGCTAAGCTGGCGGCGCCGTAAATCGTTGCTCCTACGCAGGCGTAACTTACACTCTGCGAAAAGA
>Ga0187855_10002597_pt1 | contig 13583 bp, 14 predicted proteins | sample June2016WEW_8_10_2_FD_132969 | JGI IMG/M metagenome (GOLD analysis project Ga0187855, IMG submission 132969) | Peatland microbial communities from SPRUCE experiment site at the Marcell Experimental Forest, Minnesota, USA - June2016WEW_8_10 | ecosystem: Environmental > Terrestrial > Soil >...
AAACATCTACTGAAGCGCCGGCCAGCCAGCGGAGCTCGGACACAAAGAGCCGCAGCAAGAGAAATCAGTCGGCTGAATGATCGCATCCGCCAACGCCAGTATAGGACTAAAAAGAATCGTAGCCAATAACACCAGTGCTTGAATACGCCGCATCGGCTGGCTTCTACTACGAAACAGATTTGAAAGCAAACACCCATTAGGGCAGCGAGACCAGCGATGCGGCGGTATGGGGCAATTCGAAGATAGGCATGGTTCAATCCAAGCGTCGTTTTGAACATTCAAGCTCTAAGCCGCGCGATTTATTGGGCGGCGATCAACCGGACCAATTGGTACGCGTGCGGGTGGAAGGAGATCAGACTGCACACTTGGTTCGTCAGTGCGGACCTCAAGGCATTGACGATTGGGAGACGCGACTGGAAGAAGCCCTGAAATCTTCCGATTATCGAATTCAATTCACGGAAGCATTTTCAGGAAATCGCGTAACTCAGTTTGCGCCAGGCGGAATCAATCGCGGTTTGGTCAAGTCGGCTGGTGGGATCGACCTCAAGTCATGAGCATCCAGTTTCCTCCGCCGCGCATCTGCCGTGGTAGGCGGGGACACTCCATATGACGAGAGCAATCAAAGCCGGGTTGGTGGCGTTATGGGGAGCAACTTTGCTGATCGCCTTGGCCGTGCCGGGATCTGGTCAGTCACGAGGAGGAGCCCGCCGATCCGGCCGCATGTCGGGTGCGCCGACGGCTCGTTTTGTGCCGCGAGTAGCGAGTCCCTTCAGCCTGAGCTACGTCAGGCTCAACGGCGTACGCAGTTCTGGTTTCGGTTATAACCGTCAGGCTGCAATCCGTATCACGCGCGATCGTTTCGGACGGCTGCACCGCGTGAGGATTATCGCGCCAATCTTCTTCGGCGCGGGTTATCCGGGTTATTATCCGTACGACTACGAACCCTCCGAAGATTACGGTTCCTCTGACACTGCCGATGACACCGCGCAGCAGCCCGCGCCGCGGCAGTCCGGTTCAGAGCCGAGCGAATCCGCCGTTGCCGCGCCGGATGCCCCCGTCCCGGATATCGGCCAGTTCATGCTCGTGCGCAAGGACGGTCAGGTCGTGCTCGCCAATGCATTCACGATCTCAGCAGATCACCTCAACTACGTTACCCCTGAGGGCGCGCGGCACTCGTTCCTCGTCGTTGACCTCGATAAAGAAAAAACGCGCCAGAGGAATGATGCCAACGGAACCTCTCTTGCCCTTCCGGAGTAGCCGACCTATCAGCCGTTTCCGAAGTGCTGAGGAGATGCGGGTAGAGTTGGCTCTTGACGGAAGTGGGACTTCTTCAATCTGGTTCTGGCCAGCCCAGTCGAGCTTCGATTTACTATTTGAGATTCAGGCGGTGTTCCGTGACGCGATCGCTCGAAAACCGTCGCGCTTCGCCTCGAAGGGCCCATCGGGATGGTCAAAAGATTCGGATTGTCGAATTAGCATGAGCGCAGCAATGCCAGGTCATTCTCTCATCGGATGGGTAGTAGGATGCAGCCACATCAGTAGAAGTTGTTCCCTGGCCGGCCTGTCTCGCTGTCTCGCGATATTCGGCCAAGAAGAGGTAACAGAAGTGTTAGACTTTGGATCTCCCCCCAAAACACCGCCATCCATCCAACCGGGGGCCCGCCGGTGAAAACGGCATTCCGCCTTCTTCGCAATTCCGTTCTCATCGCAATGGTGACGATGGCCGCCCCCTCCTACGCTCATGGGCAGCAGCCCTGGCAGAAAATCCAGATACCCACGGCCAGCGAGACAGCCATGCGCTGGAAAGCGCCTCCCCCGGAATATGGCCCGGAGGTGTACTACGGACTTAATGGCACGATCGATGAAACGATGATCCAGCATGACATGGACCAAATGAAAGCCATGGGTTACCAGGCCGTCACGCTGCAAGCGGGAAGAGATATGCCGGCTGCCTACCTCTCCGAAGGTTACTTCAAGCTGCTTCGTGTATTCCTTGAGGAAGCGAAGAAGCGTGGCATGCGCGTGTGGCTCGTGGACGAGGCCGGGTATCCGAGCGGGTTTGCCGGCGGCAAGTTCACGGAACTGAGACCTGAACTCCGGATGCAGGCGCTGGTACTGGCTCGGAAGACTTCGGCTGCCGGCGGCGATATGCTTTCGCAGCCGGTGTCTCCGGCCACCGTCGCCGTGCTGGCGATCAATAGCGCCGGTGCAACGCAGCCGGTGCCAGTGACAGACGGGGCAATCCACTGGACAGCACCGCCAGGTGAATGGACGGTGATGGTAGTGGAGCACCAGTTCCAAACGTCGCCGACACGATCGGTGACGAATCCGAATCCGAACAGACCAAAGGATACGTCGCAGTCGCTGGAAGATTATCTCGATCCCGCGGCCACAAGACAGTACCTGGCCTTCACCCATGAACAATACAAGCGCGCCATGGGCGATGAGTTCGGGAAGACGATTATCGGATTTCGCGGCGACGAGCCGGACTATACGATTACCGGCATTCCCTGGACGCCGGCTTTCTTCGAGCGCTTCGAGCAAATCAAGGGATACGATGTGCGGCCTTACGTGGCGGCCTTCTTTGCACCGAACATGACCGACGAACAAAAGCGCGTGAAGGCGGACTATTGGGACGTGTTTTCCATTCTGTTTCGCGATGGCTTTTTCAAGCCGCAAGCAGAATGGTGCGCGGAGAATCATTTGGAGTATCAGGTGCATCTGAACCACGAAGAGGCGGGACTCTTGCTGGCCCGCTCCGAAGGTGACTTCTTTCGCGACATGCGCTACGTGCAGGTACCCGGCATCGACACCATCTGGCACCAGATTTGGACCGATACCATCTCGGATTTCCGCGCTTGGCCGCTTCGGCAGCGCATGTGTATGGCAAGCCGCGAGCATTTACGGAAAGTTTTGCCGCCTACCGTCCGGAACCCAATGTGGAGCAGGCGCGCTATATCCTCAACGAGCAGTTCGTGCGCGGCATCAATCAAGTGGAGGCGATGTATTTTCCTTCGACCGGCTCCGCCACGGGAGGACCTCCGGCATTGATGACCTCGGCTGGCTTTCCCGAGTTGATGCAATACGCCCGGCGGCTGAGTTACCTGATGTCTATGGGAAGGCCCGCCGCGTCTGTGGCCCTCTATCTTCCTTCCAGCTCTTTCTGGCTAGACGATGAAGCGGCGAACCGGGCCTTTGTCGCCACCGAGCAGCTTCTCTCCGAGCTTCCAATCGACTTTGACATCGTGGATGAGAACGCTCTGGCCGCGGAATTGATTCCGCGCAAGGGCACATTCGAGACGTCCAGCGGCAACCGCTTTCGCGCGGTCATTCTGCCGGGCGAAATACTTCTCTCGCAAGCAGCGCTCGACCGCCTGCGTGGTTTTGCGCTGGCCGGAGGCAAAGTCCTATTCCTTGATCGCACCCCCAGCCTCATCGCAGGCCGAACCATCCGTGACGCACGTCCGGCCACTTCGGCGGACTTCTCCTGGGCACTGGTCGAGGTGTCCGCCCAGCTTCCTCCGACTCCGACTCCACCGGGAAGGCCTCCGTCCGCACCGCCGATTCCGCAGGCAGTTCCCCCGGCAATTCGGCAAGCCGTGATGCGAGCGGTCGGGGCGACCTCGGATGTTTCGCTCGACGTGCCAGACACCGCAATCCGCTACATCAAACGCGATCTCAAGGACGCTTCGCTCTACCTTTTCTTCAACGAGAGCAATCATCCCTCATGGCATCTTTTGACGCTGAAGAGTCGCGGTACCCGTGCCGAGATTTGGGAACCGCAAACCGGCGACGTTCGCACAATACCTTCAACCCGAATCAATGCAGCCGTGAAGGTCATCGTGGCATTCGAGTCTTACCAGACGCGCGTCGTCGTCGTTCGGTAAACCAAGAGGTCATTTCACAACGACCATGACTTCAATCGCCCTGCGAACACCGGACGAATCGCCTACGGATTTCCGCACTTCGCAGTGGGGGGGGGCTGGTCGAGGCACCGGCACAGAGGAAATGTTGGCAGCGTTTCCTATTAGTGCTCGGGAGTAACCAGAAGAATCCTCGCACAGCTGCTTTCTCTGAACATCTGCGGTGCCGAACGCGAGTCCTCTCGCTTTTGACGATACAGTGGGATACGTCCAATCGATGATTGCGGACATTCTCAGGAATTCCTTCCTCGTGACTCTCGTCCCCGAAGCGCTGAAGCCAGCTCTTACACATTGCTCGTTGATCTTTTCACAGACCGTACGATCGCGGTACAACCAAACCACGTTGCTGTCACGTATCACGAACGCAACCGTCTCGTACTTCGGCATACGCCGATATCGAACAGCTGCACGGGGGCGCTATGCGCCCTCGCGTTACAGCCGCCGAACTACCACCGCTCAGCGCGGCGATGGTGCTTTTAACTGCGGTCGATTGCCGTTGCCAACTTCATTTCTTCATGCGGCGGCCGAGCGCCGGACAAATCAGTGCAAGATTCACATTTCCCGCGACCAGATACCTGGCCAAACTGTGCTTCAAGTTCTCCTTCCAGTTGTTCCGCGCGGCAAGCCCGTCGGATCTTTCTCGTTACTCCCTTGGGATACTATGGAACGTTGCTAGAATCCGGTTGTGCCCGTGCCTCGACGAAATCGGGAAACTTCCTACTGCGAAGCGCGGAAATCAGTACGCGATTCATCCGGTGTCCCCGAGACGCCTGAAGTCGTGGCCGTCGTGAAGGGCGTGGCGAGAGCGCAACGGACCGTAGACGACTTCACAAAGCGCCTAACCGAAGAGGAAAAGAAGTCGGGGACCTTTTTGGCTGGGAATATGCCTCGCGTCGGAGCGATCGAGAGTGAAGGCTCCATGTTTATTAGTCCCTCCATCTCATGAGAAGACGGTCAAACAACTCGGTCGTCATTATCCTGTTCATTTTGCTCGTGATTATCGCAGTCATCGCCTACCGAACGAAACAAATCGGAGTGCGGAGATCTCCTCGACTAAACGGGGCACTGACCACAAACGGAAAGCGTTGAACGAATCGGGCCACCCATAGCGGGACCCTCCTCAATGGGCTGACTGAAAATACTCGATGCTGTTGTTAACCTTCTTTGGTTTGTTACACCAATAACCGACCCTTTCGATAGTCCTGATAGGCTTCGGGATTGGCGGCACAGCGTTTCGTGACGCGCGTTTCGTGCCGTCAACCGCATCCGCAGTGCTGTCGAATGGGGCACGGTACGTGTCTATAGCGACGAAAGTCCCCTTTAGTGCTGACGCAGTGACAGCATTGGTAGGGCAATCTTGTAAACCTTAGCGCCCATCCCCACGCCCTTCTCGCATGTGTTCGGGGGTACGGTGCATGCCGACCTTGATCCGGGACACCCGGCCGCCCAGAACATGTAACCGAGCATTCCTTTGGTCTTTCCGACACCGTGAGGTTTGACGGTCTTTACGAATCTGCCCGTGGCTTTCTCCAGGGAATTTCTGAAATCGGTGCATTCGGCTGACGCACCTCCGCGATTTGCAAGGTATAGGCTGCCGGTGAACTTGGCTGGAGCTAAGGGAGGAATGGGGGCCTTACCCTGCACATGTTCCTTCCACCCTTCTTCCAAAACAGAAGCACTTGCTTGTTCGGAAGAAACCATTGCATTTGCATAGTCCAAAACTGGGTGCGCGATGGTGAGCCAATTGGTGGTGGCATATTGGGTCAGCGGGGCAAGATAGTCGTCATCCAGGGCGAGGTCAATCGTTAGGCGGGACGCTGGATTCGCGGATGCCGCGCCGTAGGGAAGAACTGAGCGGTAGGCAGTTATGAATTCTTGCAAGCCGCTAAGATTGGGCCTGTGGTCATTTTCATAGTCGATTTCAATTCCAACTCCGAAACGCTGTGCAGCCTGCGCGGCGTGGAGACCCAGTTGTTTGGGATTCATTGCGAGTGCCTCATCCCAGTCCTTGGCATAGGTAAATCCACCAATCGAGAGCATGACGCGGATTTTGTGGCTCGTAAAATAGGCCACGATGTCTGGTGTAATTCCAACCGGGATGCCCTCGACGTTATGGGCGTCATTGGTCAGATTCAGTAATCTCAAAGGGTCAACAAAACTGAGAACGACTAAATTCACAGACGGGGAGCCATTGCCTCGGTCTATGAGCCAGTGATTCTTGCGGTCGAAGTCGGCCATTTCGCCGACCGTATCCCAGCCGCACAGGTCGCTCCCGCAATGCCAAACGCCGTAGATCCGGATGGGATTTGCTGAAATGGGAGCGAACTCCGCGAGTGCCATAACGATCGAAAAAAGACCCAGAACCCTTAGCGCTCTACCCATGCTGTAGGCTGTAGGCGGTCCCTTAGCCAATCCCGCCCCCCAAGGCAACATCCGGTGTCCGCAAGACCCATACGGGGGGTGGCTATTTGCCGTTGATGACAACCGCGATCGTGAAGCCATCATACCCTTTGCAGCCGACGGTCTGGATCGTCGTGGCACTCACGCGCGACTCAGCGGCAAGCGACTCGTAGAAGCGGCGAATTCCTTGGACCATGGGATCAGTGCTACCGGGCTCAATCACCTCTCCCTCGCGCACGACATTGTCGGCAATGATCAAAGTACCGCGACGAGAGAGCGTAACAGCCCACGCGAGATATTCCGAATAGCCAGGCTTATCGGCGTCGATGAAGATCAGGTCGAAAGGACCTCGGCCTTCCAGGGCGAGCTTCGGCAATGTGTCCTGTGCCCGCCCGAGGCGCAACTCAACGACACCAGACAAGTCGGCTCGCGCGATATTGATGCGGGCAACTGCGGCGTGCTTGGCTTCATACTCCAAGGTGATCAAACGTCCGCCAGGCGGCAGCGCTCTTGCTAGGCAGATCGTACTGTAGCCGCCCAGAGTGCCGATCTCGAGGATGTTGCGCGCTCCATTGGCCAGCGCCAATAGCGTCAGTAGTTTGCCTTGCGTTGGCGAAACGGCGATGGATGGCAGGCCAGCCGCGACACTGTCCGAGAGCGCGGCGTCCAGTACAGGGTCGTGCGGATGAAGCAAATTGGTGATGTAGGTATCAACAGCTGTCCATCGCTCCTGAGCCATAAATCACCCCTCGATAACGCTGGAACCGTATCTGTACGGCTCAGACCGACTGTATCGGAGTGTGTTGCCGCTCACTCTGATGGGCCTGAATGGTCGAGTTTGATCCCGGCGTTCCTGATCGCATCGGTCCGTGCTGCAGCTATGTCCTTAGGATTCTTTGGAGGCGCATATGGCGACAGACGTTGCAGCAGTTAGGTCGGTTGCCTTTTGTTTGTACAATCGCGCGAAATTCCGCTTGTCCACAAGTCTCATCGATGTGTCCGCTATTGTGATAAGCCGTGTGAAGTTCAACGGGATTATCTCACATCAACAATCTGCTCGAAAATCTGTCGAGCCTTGGTCTGTCGGTATAGATGGATGAGCGCGACACCTAATTTTCCTGACGATCCCGACCACATCCGACGCATGCGCTGGGGCGCCGAACGGGCACTAGACTTTTTGGAGGATTTGGATGATTTCCAGAGCGGTGGGGAGTTCGTATGTGCGCCACACGAGGCGAGCTTGACGGTCGAGGATGCTTACCTGAGTGGAATGGTCGACGATGGAGTCGATGGCCTTGGCGAAGAAATCTTGCAGGCGTTGTGAGTCGGCGGGGAAGGGCGCGGCGGCCAGCCACGATGGCCCGGCGTGGAAGCGCTGCCGCCAGACAGACAGAGCCGCAGGCGTATCGGTCTGCGGGTCGACGCTGAGCGAGAGTAGCTGCATGCCGCGGGCGCGCATGTCTGGAATCGTTTTCTGCACGCGCTCGAAGATGGCGGCTTGGATGGGGCAGGTGGTGGTGCAGGAGGTAAACATGAGTTGGACCGCGGTGGCGCGATTGTCGACTAAGTTGAACAGCGTAGTGGAGGTCCCATCGTGGCAGAGGAGCTTGATGTCTGGCACGAGAAGGGGGGGCTTGACCTGGCCGTGTCCGCTGACCGTGGGAACGGCGGCAAACAGCAAAGCTTGAAGAAGGTTGCGGCGCGAGAGATGCATAGGAGCAAACTCCTGCAGCGCCTCGCTTCCTACGTCCAGACCGCCAACCCAGCAGTCCCGCCCGCGCGGGAAGAGTGCGCAGATCCCAAGCAATCTCGCCGTAGCCCGGATCGCTCGCGAGAAATCTCGGTCAGGGCTTCGCACTGGACTTCTCCGCGGGAGTTTCTTTTAGCTCTGCGGCGGGATTTTCCCCGTCCCTTTCCTTCGCGAGTGCGTAGGCCCAGAGGCTTGCGCATTGAGCGTCGTCGATATCGTAAGCCGGCATTTCGCGGGCGATCAGGATGTGCGCCGGATCGACGCCGGTGCGCAGCAGTTTGCAGAAGGCCGGCGGATCGTAGCGCGAGGGTGGCCCGCCGCGGCGCTGATGAAATTCCAGTAGCAGAGCGCTGTCGAGGCGCGGCGGTGCGAGGCGCGACAGGCGCTGGGTGCTGGCGTTTGCTGGCGCCGCGCCATGGCAATTGACGCAGCGGACTACCTCGGAAGGCAGGTCGTCGTCGTGGCCGCGGATTCTGCCGGTGAGCGGCTCCTGCCCGCGGAAGAGCTCGTCGCCGCGCTCAACCGAAATCGCCGACGGGGCTGACGATGCTGAGTTTGTCGCCTTGGCCTGCAGGTTCTTCGCGTCCACCGCTCCCGTCGCGACCCGCAACAGCGTGACGCCAAGACTAGCTGATAAGTACAACCGCCGCCACACTAGGCACTCCTTGGGAGTTTAGCGCGAACAACCAATAATACCCCGGCAGGACGATTCCTGCATTCGATGGAATTGTGAGCGTGTAGGTCGTGCCCGAAGTGGATTCCATCTGCAACGGGATACGGCGCTGGTCGTTGTTCACCGTGTGGGTGGTGGAGGAAAGCCGCATCAACACGAACGAAACCACCGGCGATTCGGTGGTCGCGGTGATGGTGCCGCCCAACACTGCAGTGGGAGACGCATAGGAAATCACCGGCCGGGTAGCAAGCGTACCGTCGGCATTCAACAGATAGGGTGGAGTGAGGATCTCCGTGTTGAAATGGTTGGCGGAGCAGCCCACTCCACATTGCCCTCCCCCGCCCTCGTAGACGCGGCCATCAGAGAGCAGGATGCCGGTGCTGTGGTAAACGCGCGGCGTCTGCATCGGTTGGAGCTGGCGGAAAACCTGTGTGACGGGATTCCAGATTTCCGGGATCAGAACGGCGGTGGCGTCGGAGAAGGGAACTGGGTAGGTTTGGCCGCCGATGATGACGACTTCGCCGTTTGGCAGCACGACGCCGTTGGCGAAAGCGCGTGGATAGGCCATCGGAGCGACTTTTGTGACGGTGACTCCCGCTGTGCCGTTGTTGATGTTGATGATGTAGGTATTTGCTTCTGCGTTGGCGTCCTGGTAGGCCGGGGAGCCGCCGGTCTTCATAATCAGGCCGACATCGTAGAGCTGCGCATCGCCCGTCATGGCGTATGGATCGTCGCCACGGTTGCCTGCGGATGTGATGGTGCCGGCGCCGGTAGTGGTGATCCAGTGCATCTGGGCGCTGGGGCCGGCGTGGAAGACCTCACCGTTCGGTGCGGAGAAAAGCCAGAGGTGATTGTCTCCGCGATAGACGCCTTGCGGATCGGGACCGATGATGGTGGTCTCTGGGACACCAGAGAGCACTGTCCAGCCGCTGCCGCGGGTCCAGACTTCGGCGGTCTTGCCGCCCTGGCGGCCGCTCCAGGAGCCGCCCAGGGTCATTACGGATCCGTTGGTTAGCACGGTGTCTCCTTCGTAGCCGCGCGGGATATTCATCAGCGCGTCGGAGGTCCAGAAACCGGTGGTCGGATCGTAGAGGCTGGTTTTGGGGCTGCTGTCGCCGCCGTTCACTAGAATCGTGCCGTCAAAAAGGTTCGCGGTTCCGGGGCAAAACATGTCATCGCCGGTGTTGGTGACGAGGATTTGAGTGGAGACGCCAGTCGCGGGATCGAAGACGGCGGTGTAGGTCTGGCCATTGCCATCGCCGATGTCGCCTTCAAAAGTGTATTCGGCGTTGGCCGACCACATGACGAGCTGGCCGTTAGGCAGATTGGCTACCGCAATGGGATCAACGGCGAGCGGGTTGACGGCAGTCCAACTGGATGGAATGGCCGATGGCGAAAGGCTCCAGACCTGATTCAACGCAGCCGTACAAGTAGACTGGATAACATTGGTTGCGGGAGTTTGGCTGGCGCCAGAGACTTCAGCGCAAAGACCGCTGTTGTCGGCCACGAATTCGTAGGATCCGCCAACCGGTTTCAGGGTCCACAGATCGCTCGTATTGGTTGTGCAGGTTTCCTGGACGATGTCGGCATTCTGGGCGGTGCTGCCGTTATTCGACAGACACAGTCCGCTATTATTGGCGACCAGCATAAAATAGCTTCCTGACGGCAGAAGCGTCCACTGTTCGTTGGTCGCGCCGGCGCATGGCCATTGAATGATGATCCCGCCGGCCTTGGTGCTCCCTCCGGAAACGTTCAGGCACTGGCCGCTGTGCGCTGCTTGCGCGACGCTGTGCGACGTCGAGGTGATCAGGCCCGAGGAGAAAGTCCACAGGAAGTTCGATGCGGTCGAGCAAGGCTCCTGGACGATATCGGCGGCATCGGCGGTGCTTGCGCCGCTAACGCTGGCGCACTGTCCGCTGTTTTCGTTGACGAGCTCGAAGTTGGCGCCGCTAGGCACGAAGGACCACAGCTCGCTGTTCGTCCCGGTGCACGGTTCCTGAACCAGCAGCGCGCCCGCGGTCGTGCTCGCGCCCGATACCACCAGGCAATCGCCGGTTTGCTGCTCGATAATGCGAGACCCGGACGCGCTATAAAGCCGCACGGTCCATTCTTCATTCTCCCCGGAGTTGCAGTGCCATTGAATGGCGGCTGCGCCTGGAGAAACCGACGCCCCATTGATGTCGAGACACTTGGCGCTATTGGCCGCCACGATCGAGGTATAGCCTGATTGCACCACTTGCGCGCGCGCGGCCAGCGGCGCGAGCATCAGCGAAAACGCCAGGAGAGAAAGCACCAGCGCGCACGTTCTGGCATCTGTCTTAAGGCACGCAGAGACACTTCGGGACCAGCAATTTGCAGAACAAACGGGAAACATCGCAGCAATCCCCCTTCATCGGAAGTATCCGACGCGGGGATCTGCGAGGCGGCGGGAAGCCCCCCCAACAGTTAGCTGAGTTTACCATCGATAGGGCACCCCCGTCAAGAAAACGCCCTGGTTTTTCTGGTTTTTCTGGATTTCCTGGATTTGCCGAAAGTTAATCCCTCAAGAAAGCGCATCCAAAAACCGGGGTTCCGATCCCGTTGCGAAAGTCTCCATCTTTTTATCTAACTCCAACAAATAAAATAACTTAGCTATGCCGCGCGATTTACGCAGCTGTTAGATTTGTGAATTTTGGCGGAAATCGGCGGCCAGCTGCATCCAATTAGGCTGAGGTATCGAGCGACATGTCCTCCGACCCGAAGTGCAAAGTGAAAGACAATCTTGTGAATCAGCTGATCACCTTGAACAGCAAGCTGAACACCCTCAGTCCCGGTTTGCTGCGGAACGAACAAGCGCGGGCGGAAGTACAGGAAAAGCGGGAGAGTCTATACCTCGAAATCAAACTCCACAGGAAGAAGGGTCATGACGGCAAGCCATGCCCTGCGGCCAAACACCAGCGCTGGGATTAGTTAGCCGCCCCCGCGAATATAATTCGCGAGGGCGAGGCGGTCGATCAAAGAGCTTAGGGAGCAGCCCTTGGGTGTGAAGGACGCCGAGCCAGAAATCAGTGAACTGGAAAGCTGGAGGATCTTTATTGATCCGGCCGCTTTTTTTAAAAGCGGTCTCGAGCAGGCCTGATCGCGGTTTTAAGGCGTAATAGTTGCTGACAACTTAGGGCGGAGCTAATGGCTGCTGGCACCGCTGTCAGCGCTGACCATAAGGCTCGACACGTTCACAGGCTCGAAATCGGATAAGGTAAGACTTGTAAGGCACAACAGATCGGTATCGTTCCAGCGCGCGTCGGGAGTGCCGATCAGTCCTCCGCTCATCCCGTTGTCGGCTAGGATGATTCCATAGTTTCGAAATGCGGTGATGATAATGGCCGCTTGTGGACTCGTAGAGGTACAGGAGGGAGTCGCCACGGAAGCCTTCAGCCGATATATCTCGCCGGCAGGCCCGGACATGGTGCAACTTGCCGGAGGAGCAGATTGCGAAATTTCGTTTTCCACGGGAATGGAACTCCCTGCTGTGGCCGTGCAGCTCCCCACGCCGGCTGTCTCTGTAGCCGGCCACACCCAATAATTCAGCATGTGATTGAGCGTGAATCTTATCGGGTGGGCAACCGTACCGTTCGGTGAACTCGGTGTGCCGGCACCAATCACTTCGTCGGCATTGACGAGCAAGGGCGCTACCGGAAGGCCCGCGGCATCGGACGTTCCCCGGCCCTGCGGCGTCAAGGCATCTGAAGACACGTTGGGCCAAAGCGCGTTTGACGAATCCGTCCACGGGCCACCTTGGTAGATTCCCTGCCACATCTCATATAGGGCCGGGTTGTTTCCTCCACCCGCCTCCAGATAAACGAGGACGTGCCGATCTCCAGTCGAGTTGCTCGTACCCTCCACGGGAGCATTCTCCGGGACAGGGCCAGACGTAAAGTAGGATTGATAGACGGTGGTTGCGACCGTGACGTCTGCTTGGTTGTAAGGAACCTCGATCGCCGGTATTCCGTTCGGAAAGGGAGCGCCCGAAGTGTTCCCAAAGAATGGCTTAATCGTCTCAGACAAATAGCCACTGTAGATAGGAGCGGCGGGCGATGTGTCGACGGGCAAGCTGGTCGTAGCGGCGTCTACTCGATGGCGAAAAATAGAGGTGGACGGGAATATGCTTGATAGAAATGAATTGTTTCCGGCGATGGCAATGCTGATCTCGCCCGTAGCCTGAACACCTTGGGAGTCCTTAACTATAAATTCCGGGCCATACGTGCCTTGACCGCCAATCTGGGGGCTGCTTACGAGACCTGTGCTGGCATTCAGAGACATTCCCTCCGGTAGTGGCGGAAAGCTGGAACTCGTACTTACTGAAAAGGTGTAAGGCGGAGAGCCGCCGCTCGCCGATATTGTGCAGCCTGCATAAGAGGTGCCCTGCGTCGCGCCCGGGCACGAAGCGGTCGTGATCGTCAAGTTACCCTGGGTCCCTCCGGTGGTTACCGTGAGGGTTGCCGTGGACGTCGCCGAGCCAGAGACATTGGCCGCAATCAGAGTATAGGTCGTTGTCGCCGAGGGGCTCACCGTCGTTGAGCCGCTCGCCGACGCTGAGCTGAACCCGCCAGGAGAAATCGAAACCGTGGTCGCGCCGCTGGTCGCCCAACTCAGCGCGCTACTCGCGCCCGAGTTTATGGTTGTCGGATTCGCGGTGAAGGACGTGATCGAGGGCGCAGAGCCCGTGCCGGGGGTTGAGTTCGTCGTGCTCGTCGCTCTACCGCAACCGGTCAGGCCGGCACAGGTCAATAGAATGAGAGCCAGCACGCCAAGACACGCCCTCGAAAAGCTGCGTCCCTCGGAGCCAAGCTGTTTGCGG
>Ga0187855_10002598_pt1 | contig 13577 bp, 10 predicted proteins | sample June2016WEW_8_10_2_FD_132969 | JGI IMG/M metagenome (GOLD analysis project Ga0187855, IMG submission 132969) | Peatland microbial communities from SPRUCE experiment site at the Marcell Experimental Forest, Minnesota, USA - June2016WEW_8_10 | ecosystem: Environmental > Terrestrial > Soil >...
GCACACTGGCCGAGCTGCTGGTTGAAGCAGGCCGACTCGGCGACGCCGAGCAGATTCTCGATCTGCTCAAGGAGCAGGAACTCAAAGACCTCGTTCCCGGCTCCGGTACGCGCGCTGCCATTGAACCGCTCAAGATGTCACCTGTGCAGCAGAAAGTGGAATCGATGCTTCCCGATCTTGAGAAGAAAGCCCACCAGATCGAGGAATGGAATCTCCAATCCGCGCAGTTGCTCGCCCAACCGGCGCGCACACCAACCGACGATCAGCAGCTGAAATCGTTGGCGGCAAACCTCGAGCGGGCGGAATCGGACATCCGCGACACTTTCGACCATACGATCATCCCTCAGCTGGATAAGGAGGCCTCTGGGCAGGCGGGTCCCAACTCCACGCAAAGTTTTCTGCAGGGGTCGCTGGCAAAGCTGGGGAAGAACGTGATCAGCATCCGTGTCCTGCTCGGCGAAGATCACGCTTACGCGATTCTCGTCACCGCGAATTCACGCCGGAAGTTCGATCTTCCCGCCTCCTCTGCCGATCTGCGCAGCAAAGTCTTTGAAGTGCTCAAGGCCATCGGCTCGCCTTCCACCGATCCACGGCCACAACTGAATCAGCTTTACACCATGATCGTGGCCCCGCTCGAAGGTGAATTGAAGACCATCGAAGCGGCAAACAGAACCCAAGGCACCGTCCCAACGCTTTTGTGGTCGCTCGACGACGCGTTGCGCTATGTACCCATGGGCGCGCTTTACGACGGCCAGCACTATATGGTTGAGCGCTTTCACAATGTCCTCTTCACGCCCGAAAGCTACGGCCACATCGCGGACGCGCCAATTGGCAGCGGAGACCCGCCCAAGGCTCTGGCGATGGGCCTTTCAAAAAGCTACGATGGAATGCCTGCGCTCCCCGGAGTCATTCCAGAACTCGACTCCGTGGCCCGCGATCCCTCCGTAGCGGACTCGCACGGGCCTATGCAGGGAAAGATCCTGCCCGACGAGGAATTCACTTTGGCGGCCCTGAAGTCCGAACTCGGTTCCGGCACCGGATTCCCTGTCGTGCACATCGCCAGCCACTTTGTCCTGATTGCCGGCACGGGCGACGAGCCCTTCCTCCTTATGGGAGGCAACAACACCAGTGACGCGAAGGGCTTCGAGTGGAATCTCTCTGAGATGGAAAACTCGCAGGTCAGCTTTCACGGCACGCGCCTGCTCACGCTCTCGGCCTGCAGCACCGCGAAAGACTACAAATCGCGAAACGGCTTCGAAATGGATAGTTTAGGGATGGTTGCTCAACAAAAAGATGCGGAAGCTGTGCTCGCCACTTTGTGGGACGTGAACGACCTCAGCACTAGCCACATCATGAGCGACTTCTACGATCGCTGGGTTAAGGACCCGGCTCAGGGCAAGGCAGAGGCGTTGCGGCAGGCACAGCTTGCGTTCCTGCATGGGCCGACCAACGCAACGGGCGCCGCAACCGGCGCCAAAACAGGCCGCGGCTTCGAGACCGCCGACCAATCGCCGGCTCAGACTTCCAGTCTCGGTTACGCCCATCCTTACTACTGGGCGCCCTTCGTCCTCATCGGCAACTACCAGTAGCGCCCGCTGACTGCTTAATCTTCCACGACCTTGGGTGCCCCGGGTCTCGATTTTGAGACCTGGGATAGCACGAACCTATCCCTCCGTCCGGTCATCCTGAGCGCAGTCCGCCGCAGGCGGGCGCAGTCGAAGGACCTGCATTTCGCGTCGCAACCTCACCTCGAAAGCCGGTGCCCAGTTCTCGATAGACCTGGGATAGCACGAACCCATCCCTCCATCTGGTCACCTGCATTTCGCGACGCAACCTCACCACGAAAATGGGTGCTGGGAATTACAAACTCACGCGGTCCGACACCGTATGCGCTCGTCCCTTGTCACAGACTTCTCTCCACCCCCGGTGCTAGGGTTGCTGACCGTAGGAGAGAACCTCTATGACGAACTCATCGCACCGTCTCATTCCGCTTGCCGCTTCCCTGCTCGCTGCGGCTCTCGCTGCCCCATGCGCTCCCGCTCAAGAGGAAATTGCGCCTCCCCAGGGCAACGGCCACGTGGTTGTCTTCGTCTCGGGAATCATGGGCCCCAAGCACGACAAGGCTCTCTCTGAGGCCCTCGCCGCCCTTGGCTACGATGTCTACGTTTGCGATGGCAGGCAGCTCGTAAAGACGCAGGGCAGCAGCCTGCGCGCTATCATCCAGGCTGCCCAGCAATCGCCGCACGCTCTGCCCGGCAAGGTTGCGCTGGTCGGTATTTCTCTCGGCGGTGGGTTCGCGCTCGCCCTCGGCTCGGAATGGCCCGACATTGTGGCGGCTGACATCGTGTGGTACCCCGCCACCGGTTTTGCCGCCAGGCTCGCCGGTTTCACCCGGCGTATGTCCGTCCCGGTGCTGATGTTCGCCGGAGAATCCGATCATTTCGAGAATTGCTGCCTCATTGAGACAGCGCGTGCCATCGAAGCCAGCGCCAAGGCAAACAACGCACCCTTCGAGCTCGTCACCTATCCCGGCGCCGACCATGACTTCATCAAGGGAGGCCGCAACTACAACGCCGCGGATTATGAAGACGCGCTCAATCGCACCGCGGCCGAATTGAAGGCGGCCTTCGGGAACTGAGCAACATATCCGACTCCGCCCCAGGCCTCAACTTAGCAGCCGCTTGGCAACTTGAATGTACATCTGCACCGCTTCAAGCAGCTCCCTCTTCGCGAGCTTCTCGTGCGGCGTGTGCGCGACGTGAATGTTGCCCGGGCCAAGCAGCAGCGGCTCGCCCCAGTTGCTGAGTTGCGGAACGTCGGTGGTAAATTTCGCCACCATAGTTGGCAGACCCTCTACGGCGCGAAGCCGTACAAAGGGAATCTCCAGCGTGAAATCGACCTCCGCCAAACCCGCGGCAGCCTCAAGGATCGCTGCCCGCACCGGCGCGGAATCTCCGACGAGCCGCACCAGGACTTGCGCCTCGGCTTGATCTGCAATCACGTTCGGGGCGTGGCCGCCATGAACCTGTCCAATGTTGAGGGTGCTCGGGCCCACATCCTCAGTCACCGGCAGTTCAATTTTCAACAAGCGACCCAGTACCTGCACCATTTTGTGCACTGCGCTCTCGCCCAACTCTGGATAAGCAGAGTGCGCCATGGTGCCATGCGCTCGCAGGCACACCCTCAATGCGCCCTTGGATGCAAGGGCAAGGCGATTGTCAGTCGGCTCGCCGTTGATCAGAAAGCGGCTGCCCTTTGGAGCCAGATTCGCAGCTTTTGCGCCGGCCGAATCGCGTTCCTCGCCGGAGACAAATAACAAACCAATCCGAAACCCTGCCGTCCGCAGGACCTCGGCGGCCGCTACCTGGGCTGCAATGATTCCCTTCGCATCCGAAACGCCGCGCCCATACATCCATTCCGCATCCTCCGAAAACGGGATGTAGGGCGGGACGGTATCCATGTGCGTCGAAAAAACGAGATCGGGGCTTCCTTGCCGAGGTCCGGCATATACATTCCAACGCCGTTCGGCAGATCCGCTCTCAGCCGGCTGCGCAACCGCGGTCTTCTCCACCGCCCACCCGCGTCCGGCCAGGAACTCTGCCAGAAAATCGCCCACTGGCCCCTCATGGTACGTAGTCGATTCGATCGCGCAGAGCTGGCGTGTCAACCCTATCGGGTCGAGGAGATGAGTCTCAGTGCTTTCTTTCATGTTGATGCCAGCATATCGCAAGCCACTCGTCCGCTGTCGCGGCGCTTTGATCCAAAGCTGTCAGTCCGAATCCCTAATGATCGCAAGCCTGCTTCGCCGGCGCGTTCCCAACCTCCGCGCTCGCTCGTCATTGAGCGTAAAATAATCTGTGGAATGATCGCCCCAGCAACATCAGCCCGAATTACGGCAAATACAGGCAGACTGACCCCGGCAGCCGGCACCTATTCCGCACGCGGCGGAGCCCTTTCCACTTTTGGCGCCGCTCTCCGCGATCCGGCAACTTGCGGTTTGCTGCTGGAGCGGCTGCTATGACGCCGGTGAGCGACACCTCCCTGGAATCTCTGCATGCTACGGCGACCGAAATCTTTAGCGGCGCGCTCAAAGCGTGCAACATTGCCTCAGCATTCGATCGGCGCCTGCGCTTCGACGGAAATACTCTTGTCCGTCTGATGCCCGACGGCAGCGGTCCGGCAACGATCGACCTCTCGACCTACAAGCGCATCTTTGTCATCGCGCTGGGCAAAGCTGCCGGCCCTATGCTCGAAACCCTGCTCGATCGCATGAAGCGCCGCAAAGGCTTGCAAGGGGTCTGTTGTACCAACCAGATGCCCATCGAACGCAACTGGCGCTTCCGCTACTTTGAGGGCGGTCATCCCCTGCCCAATGAAGACTCGTTTGCCGCCGCGCGCGCAGTGCTTGGCCTTTTGCGAAAGGCGAGAAAAGATACTCTCGTCTTCTTCCTGATCTCCGGCGGCGGATCGGCCATGTTCGATCTGCCCATCGACCCGCAGATTACGCTTGAAGAAACTATCACCTTCCACCGGTTGCTGCTGGCCTCGGGCGCCCCGATCAACGAGGTCAATACCCTGCGCAAGCATTTCTCGGCAGTGAAGGGCGGTCGCCTCGCTATGGCGGCGCCGGAGGCGACCAAAGTGAGCTTATTGGTCCCCGACGTTCCTCTGCGCACCCTCGATGCTCTCTCTTCCGGACCCACGTCGCCCGACCATTCGACTGTAGCTGACGTTCGCCAGCTCATATCCAAGTACGACCTTTCTCAAAAGCTTCCCGACTCGATCCGCGCTTTCTTTGAGCGGAGAGACATGCCCGAGTCCCCAGGCAACAAGACGTGGCGGCCTTCGTTCCTGCCCAAACTCCCCTGGGCCGATACGGCCCGGCCGCGCCAGATGACCGCGGCTGGAAGCCTCAGCGGAGAAGACCCCGCATTCCGCGATTCGGTTTTCGAAATGCTTCTCTCGAGCCATGACCTGGTGGAAAACGCGCGCGCGCTGGCGCGAAAGGCCGGCTACCATGTGGTGGTTGATAACAGCTGCGACGATTGGGATTACGCCGACGCGGCCCGTTTTCTACTCGAGCGTTTCCACACCCTGCGTATCCAGCACGACAAGTTTTGCCTGATCTCAGTGGGCGAGGTCACAGTTAAACTCGACCGCCCTCCAGGCGCGGGCGGCCGCAACCAGCAGTTCGCTTTGCTATGCGCGATGCAACTGGCCAACCATGCAGGCGAGCGCCTCACCGTATTAAGCGCCGGTTCCGATGGCATTGATGGCAATACCCAGTCTGCCGGCGCCATTGCCGACCCCGCCACCGTCGAACATGCGCGCCTCTTCGGCTTCGATCCCGAAAAGGCGCTCGCCGATTTCAACGCCTGTCCTCTGTTCACTGCCCTCGGCGACTCCGTCGTCACTGGCCCTACGGGCCAAAACCTGCGCGACCTTCGTCTTCTTGTTTCAGAGCGGATCTGAGTCGCGACTCGCGATTCGGCCGTATCGCCGGTGGAAAACCGATGAACTCTTGAATCGCCTGGATTACGATGGGTCTGTGGCTCGCAAGTCGAATCAGAAGGCATCCAGCAGATTGCCTGATATACGCGCCGTTGCCGCGGTCGCTAAAGTGTCCATCGCCACCGTCTCCAGGACCATCAATGGCTCTCCTCTGGTTAGTGAGCGGCTGAACCAGCGCGTCTGGCAGGCCATTAAGCAGCTCAATTACCTTCCCAACGCCCACGCTCGCACACTGGTTTCAGGCCGCAGCCGCATCTTCGGCATCATCGTCGAGAACATTTCCAATCCGTTTTTTCCCGATTTGATCTCGAGCTTCGAAGCCATCGCCGTCGCCAACGGGTATGAGATCCTCGTCAGCTCGACAAACAGCGATCCTGCGGTGCTAGCGGCCTGCGCTCGGCGCATGCTCGAGCGAAAGGTCGATGGCGTAGCCGTGATGACCTTTGGCGAGGAAGAACCCGTTCTCGACCAGCTTGTGAACCGTGGCGTTCCCATTGTGCTGGCGGAGTTCAAGCTCAACGACCCCAAGGCAAGTACGATCCTTCTCGACTACCTAACAGGCATTCGTGCCGCCGTTTGCCACCTGTCCGACCTGGGGCACCGCGCAATTGCTTTCCTGGCCGGCCCACACAAACTGCACTCCGCCATCACCCGGGAGAACGACTTCCGCTCGGCGATGCAGTCGGCTGACTTGCCTCTCGAAGAGAAATGGGTCATTGAATGCGACCATACCCTCAAGGGTGGGGTGTCTGGCTTCGAGCAATTGCAAAAGCTGTCCTCGCGTCCCACTGCGATCGTCTGCTCCAACGACATGACGGCGATCGGCGTCTTGCGCGCGGCTTTCATGGCCGGCCTGCGGGTGCCTCAGGATCTTTCGGTGATAGGCCTCGACGACATCGACTTTGCGGAATTTACGCTGCCCCCGCTCACCACGATCCGTCTTGCCCGCGCCGACCTCGCTCGCGCAGCCTTCGATGCGCTGCGCATGCAGGCTGAAGATTCTCGTAATCCCGAAATGAAGCGCGAGTTCCTCGTCTCCACCAGTCTCGTGGTGCGCGACTCAACAGCGGCGCCCGCCGCTGCACTGCATCATTCCCGATCCTGAGCGAGTATCCGGAGAGTCTCCGATTGCAATTTGTTGCGGCCCTTTGCCGGTTGTTGCGTCCAATGATTGCAAGGGGATGACTTTTCGATTACGATCTGTAGCCGCTTCCCGCGATATGCTGTCCAGTAGGACTGCTCTGAAGCCCGCGTGTCCCGCGCATAGTTATGACTACTGCCTACATCAATCGCATCGCCACGGCGGTTCCGCCGCACGATATGCATCCGCCGTTCATGCCATTCGCCGAAGATCTGTTGCCCGAAGGCACACCCCGGAATCTTTTCCGGCGCATGGCACGCATGGCTGGCATCGATCATCGCTATACCTTCCTGCGCCCGATCGTCACCGAAGACGGCACCTTGCAGGACGAGACCTCTCTTTTCGTCCGCGGCAATTTCCCTTCCACCGCCGTCCGCATGCAAGCCTTCGAGCGATTTGCGCCTCGCCTGGCGCGCTGCGCCCTTGAGAAACTGGCTCTGAGTGAACAGGAACGGCGGGGCATCACCCACGTGATCATCACGTGCTGCACTGGACTCTACGCGCCCGGCCTGGACTATGAGGTGATTGACATACTCAAGCTGAGCCCGTCGGTCGAGCGCACCTTTATCGGTTTCATGGGTTGCTATGCGGCCATCAACGCCCTCAAGACGGCGCGCCACATCGTTCGCTCCGAGCCCGATGCGAAGGTCCTGCTCCTCAGTCTCGAGCTCTGCTCCCTGCACATGCAGGAAACCGATAATCTCGAGCAGCTTCTTGCTTTTATGGTCTTTGCGGATGGGTGCGCCGCCTATCTTGTCACTGCGCATGCTTCTGGATTGGCAGTCGACAGTTTTCTGGCCGTGAATCTGTCGGGCACCAGCCAACTCATCACTTGGCGCATCGGCGAGCAGGGCTTCGATATGCACCTGTCCGGACAGGTGCCAGGAGAGCTGCGTGAAGGTCTCGCGGCGGCGGGCGATCGAATTACACAAGGCAAGGCACTGACCTCCATCGATCTGTGGGCAGTCCATCCCGGCGGCCGGACTATTCTTGACGCAGCCGAGCAGGGCTTAGCTCTGCCCCCCGACGCACTCGCCGATTCGCGCGCCATCTTGCGGGCATTCGGCAATATGTCTTCGGCAACGGTGATGTTCGTTTTGCAACGGCTCATGGAGCGCGCACGGCCGGGTCAGCTCGGCTGCGCTATGTCATTCGGCCCTGGCGTTACCGCGGAGACGATGCTTTTCCATGCCGTCTGACGGGTGAGAAAGAACCTTCGTTCTCAAGGCACTTCGTTCGCTGCACGAGGCAGAAAGACCGGAACCGCTATCTTCCCCACATGAGCTTTACACCCGACTTCCGTCATCGCGCCCACCTCACCGAACGCATGGATGAGCCCTGCTCCCGCGACGAGCTCCGCTCCTGTCTGCGCGATATATCCCGCCTCAATCGCTGGTTTCTCGCACATCGCCCGCTCTTTCATTGGCTCGACGCATTCGTCCCGCCCTCGACCCTTCGTCCGCTACGCATTCTCGACGTGGGTTGCGGCTGGGGTGACAGCTTGCGGCGCATCGAGCGTTGGGCTGCAAAGCGTAACATCCTTGTCGAACTGACCGGGCTCGACATTAATCCCGATGCCGTAGCCATTGCCGCTGAAGCTTCCCCGCCAGCCAGCCGTGTCCGATGGGTCGCTGCCGACATCCTGCAGTACGCACCCGGCAAGCCGTTTCACCTCGTCGTCAGTTCGCTCTTCACACACCATCTTCTCGACAGAGATATCGTGCGGTTCCTCGAATGGATGGAACGGCACGCCGGGCTGGGCTGGTTCATCAACGATCTTTCCCGCGCTGCAATTCCCTACCATTCACTCCGTGTCTTCGTCAGGCTGATGCGCTTGCACCCGTTCGTCCAGAATGACGGCCCCGCCTCCATCGCTCGCGCCTTCCAACCGAGTGACTGGCGGCGAATGTGCCTCGCTGCAGGCCTCGCCGAGCGCGATTACACGATTCATTCTTTCAGGCCCGCGCGCCTCTGCGTCGCCCGGATGAAGTCCTGATGGCGAGCCCATACAGAAACGCGGGTTGTCAGACCGACATTCTCGTCGTTGGCGGCGGTCCCGCCGGCGCAATGGCCGCCATCAGTCTCGCCCGCGTTGGCCGCCGCGTCGTGCTGGTTGAGAAGACGCGCGCAGCCCATCACAAAGTCTGTGGCGAGTTCCTGAGCCGCGAGGCCGTGCACTATCTCCGTCAAATCGGAATCGATCCGCTCACTCTCGGCGCTGAAGGTATTCGCCGAGTGAGAGTATCGACGGGCGGCAAAATCGTCGAATCCCCGCTCCCTTTTCAGGCGCTTTCACTTTCCCGGCAGGTTTTGGATGAATCGCTGCTTGTGCGCGCCGTTGCGGAAGGGTGCATCGTCTTGCGCGGCGTTGCTGTCGAGTCGCTGGTTGGCGGCAGAGGAGGATGGGCGGCCACGCTCAGCAACGGGGAGACGTTGCAATCACCCGCCGTCTTTCTGGCCACCGGGAAACACGACTTGCGCGGCTTCCAGCGCCCGCCGGGAAAGCAGAGCGACCTGATCGGCTTCAAATTGCACTGGCAGCTGACGCCGGCGCAGATCGAGGACCTGCGCGATGCGATGGACCTCTATCTCTTCCCTGGTGGCTACGGGGGCCTGTCGTTAATTGAGAACGATGCCGCCAATCTCTGCCTCGTCGTGCGCCGTAATGTCCTGGGGTCGTTGGGCGGATGGCCCGCGCTCTTCAGCGCGATCCTCGAGAGCAACCGGCATCTGCGCCAGCTTCTGAAAGGTGGCGAGCCGCTTTGGGCGCAGCCCCTCGCCGTCTCGCCTATTCCTTATGGCTATCTTTCCACTTCAGATGACGGCTTATGGCGTATCGGCGATCAGGCAGCGGTCATTCCTTCTTTCACCGGCGACGGCATCTCGATCGCGTTGCACAGCGCCGCGCTCGCGGCGAGGATGTTTCTCGCCGGTGAAACCGCCGCTGCGTATCATCAGACGCTACGCGATCAACTTCGCCGCTCGATGACGCTCGCCACATGGCTCTCGCGCGCCGCTGTTACGACATCGGGACGAGCCTGCGCTTTGTCAGCAGCACGGCTCTTTCCTGCTTTGATGGGATCGGTCGCAGCAGCCACGCGCATTCCCTCGCGAAGCCTGATTAGCCGGCACGACGATCCTTTACGACCGGGGTTGGCGCCAGGCGATTGAGGTCCGCAATCTCCCCGGTCCCCCAGTGCGAGGACCAGGGGGCACCCTTGTTTGCGGTTTGGTAGCAGGAAAGGACCGGCGCCACCGCCAGCGTCCTTTTGGCCCTTCGGATTAGTGAACTGCTAGGACACTGGCCTCGCGCATCGCGACCACTTCCGCTTGGGTTCGCTCCGCTGCTTGGCGCCGGTCTGCGTAGATTCTCGGCTCTCCAAATCGGAGATGCGCTGAAAACCTGGCGAGGCCCAGCACTTTACCCAGATGCGGCAGGAACCCCTCGTCGCCGTACCAGCAAAGTTCGCGTTCTTCCGCGCCGCTTTCGGCCGCGTAGCGAATCGCCGCCGCCGTGATCGGTGCGCCAACCGCAACCGCAGGTTGAATCAGCCTGGAGTGAAAACGGAGTACCTGCGTTCCGTCCGTGCTTGTACCCTCGGGGAACAGAAGCACCGGAACCGGCAGGCTCAGACGCTCGGCGATCTGATCGGCCACGGACGCCGCGCTGGCCAAGCTCGCCCGGTCAACAAAGATCGTCCCGCCCGCGCGCGCCGCTCTGCCGAAATATGGCCAACGATCGATCTCCATTTTGGCGACAAAGAAGCACGGCATGGCCGCGCTGAAGGCGAGAATGTCGAGATAGCTGAGGTGATTGGCCACTACCAGGCCGCACGCGGGTGGGTTGCCTTCTACTTCGATTCCGGCATGGAGGCGCTTGAGAACGCGGCGAGCCGACTCCTGCAGCCACAGGGCGCGCTTTTCCAGCGACTGCGGTCCACAGAACCGTAGCCACCAGAATCGAAATATGCAGATTGCAAGAGCAAATGCCAGCGCCACAGCGCGCCGCATGCGGCGCAGTTTCAAGATGCGAGTGGCGCCAGAAATCGATGGCGCGCGGCCGACGACAGCATCTTCAGGTCAAGGAGCGTCAGGAAATCGATGGTGCGAAACTCCCGGTCCCACGCCGGCTCTGCTGCAATCCGCGCCCCGATCGCCAGATACGTCTTAAGCAACTTGGGGACTTTGACCTGAGACACCGCTGCCGGTGCGGAATCTTCGCCCAAAGATCCATTCGGTTGGCAGGACAACGGCTGTGCGTTCGCATCCTGCGGCTCTACATCCGGCAGCGCGTGGGGACACGTATACGCTGGCGTCGGTGTGGTCTCGAACTCCGGCGAAACCCGGAAATTCTCAAGCTGGCGATACATCTGCCAACCCTCCGCGGGATCATTGGAGTTTAACGAAGAGCAGCCGAGCAGGTAGCGCAGTCCCATGTCGTTAGCGTACTGCGCAATGCCGCGCCACAACAACATCAGCACTTCAGGCGTGCGATGCTCACGGTCAATGGAGGCGCGGCCAAGTTCCAGAATGCCCGGCCGCAACGGCTCATAGGGATCGAGATTGAACTCCTGTTCGGAGTAGTAGCCGAGATTCCGCCCTGCCGTCTCGCCCGACTGCATGCGATAGGTTCCCACCACGCCGCGGCTCGCCTTGTCTTCGACCAGTAGATGCTCGCATACGGTATCGAAGCGGTCGATATCGAGGCCGGTTTCGTACGAGCTCTCCAGTCCCTCGCCCAGCTCAATGTTGAAGACCTTGAAACGCAGCCGGCATGCGGCCTCGCGATCCTGCGCCGATTCCGCCAGGCGCAAACGGAAGCGCCCTACATCCGCGTGAATCCGCCGGCGTGGAGCCGGAAGCAGTTTTGAGGGCGGGTGCACCGGCGACGAGGCCGCCGGTAACGGTACATAACCAAGATCCAGCTTTACAGAAATCCTTCCCAGGCTCGGCTGAGTCACGAGTGCAGTATCCCGGCAGAATCGTGAAAGAGTTGTCAAAACGCCGCAAAAACGATGCAAAAATGCTCTGAGCCGTTCATCAAACGTCAACAAGCGCTCCGGCCAAATTTACCGCCAGCAGTTTCGTTCTAATCATTTGCACGGTCAAACTTGAAGAAAACTCTGGGCCGACCCGGATTTCTGCCGGGATGAATCTCTTTGGGGAAATCAGCCTCCAAAGCAAAAACGCCGGCAAGCCACTCTGCCGGCGTTTCTACCTGGATTTATCAACCTCGATCTATCAATCCCCGAGGATTGGCCCGAAGGATTGGCCTGGCTCTAAATAACCCGTGTTACCGAACGCGAGCTCCGCCGAAGGCCATGCCGCCGCGCGCTGCCATCATCGGCCCTCGCGCAGTGTAACCACCGCCGACGTAGGCCCGACCGGCGTAACCATTCCCGTAAGCCCGCACGTTGGCGCCGGGTCCGTAGGCGCGCGGTGCGTAGCCGTAAGTTCGCGGCGCATAGCCGTAGGGCCTGACCGGCCCACCCGGATAGGCTCGTGGCGCGTAATATGGAAACCCTCCCGGTCGCGGTCCGACATAGAATCCGCCAAACCCGTAGACAGGAGGCGCAATCACAACCGGGGGAGCGGCGTACGGAATCACCGGAGCCGGAGAATACGCCATCGCCGGAGGTGGTGGTGGTTGATCATACGGAGCCGGCTGAGCGGGCTCAGATTGTGGAGCGGCGTATGAATCCTGCGGCCCGGCATCGGGCGACTGCGCCGGTGGAGGAGGCTCAGGAGCATAGGCATTCGGCGACCGCTGATACAGCCCGTAGGGATCGCGCTGCGGCTCGGGAGCGGTGGGAACCTGAATATCATCCATGATGCGCAGCGTCATCGTAGTCTCCGACTTCAGCGTCGGACGTGGGCCCCGCAAGGGCAGCATGATCAGGTCCACGGGCCAGAGCACAGGAATGCACCACAGAGTGATGTCGCGCGCCTCATGACCTTTGCCCAGAATCCGGCCCTGTTCGTCGATCTTGTAGCCAGCCACGTCGACGACCTTCGCGTTAATCGGCGCTACGGTGTCGCCGAGATACAGTTTGTCGAAGGAAAGTTCCATCCAGCCCTTTCCCACGAAGTGGCCGGGATCTTTGTATTCGGCGAATTCGCCGCCCAGGTAGCTGCCGTAGGGCAGCATGAAATCGCCGCGGCGATGCTCAACCTTGCAAAGCACCGGGTCGCCGATCGCGGCGGTCTTCGACGAGATTCTTCCGTCGCCGGTGGTGCACGAGACCAGCGAGCCGGCGGGAATGAGATGCGTGCCCATGTCTGCAAACAGCGGAGGCGCGAGCAGCATCGTAACGATCAAGAGGTGGATGCGTTTCATAGACATTCTCCGAGGCGGAACCATGCATAGGGTTCGATACATCTCGCGGAAGTCAACTTGATGAAACAGATTTTTGAGCGTAGGTCCCCGAGATACGAAACTGAACCCGCCGGGATGCAGAAAGTTTCGACGCAGCGCGAATAATTTCTCTTGGAGTGGGTGACAACGCGCCGAATTGGGCGTCGTGGGGACTCGGCCGCGAGCGCCGAGGCAATTCAACTAAGAAATTAAGATCGCCAACACTTAATCAATTAAGAAAATCTCACGTGTCTCAATTCGAAACACTTCTATCCGCTAGCTCGCCGGATCGTAGTTCAGATTCGGTCCCAGCCAGCGCTCTGCTTCGGCCAGGGCCATCCCCTTGCGCGCCGCGTAATCCGCAACCTGGTCGCGATCGATCTTCCCGAGCTGGAAATAGCGCGACTCGGGATGCGCGAAGTAGAACCCGCTCACGCTTGACCCCGGCCACATGGCAAAACTCTCCGTGAGTTGGATCCCCGTATTCTTTTCCGCGTCGAGCAGCCGCCACAGAATTCCCTTCTCTGTGTGATCGGGGCATGCGGGGTAGCCGGGGGCCGGCCTGATGCC
>Ga0187855_10002603_pt1 | contig 13573 bp, 10 predicted proteins | sample June2016WEW_8_10_2_FD_132969 | JGI IMG/M metagenome (GOLD analysis project Ga0187855, IMG submission 132969) | Peatland microbial communities from SPRUCE experiment site at the Marcell Experimental Forest, Minnesota, USA - June2016WEW_8_10 | ecosystem: Environmental > Terrestrial > Soil >...
AAGATCCGGCCTCAGTCTGCGGTTTAGTTCACTGCACGGTTTCATCACTTTCGCGGCGTTCGGCTCTGCTCTGCTTTTTCGGCTGTTGCCCGCCGCGAAACTGATGAAACCTTTTTCAGTCACTCTAGTCCGTCTCTCCCTAACCCGCTGAAAACAAAGGCGGAGCACAGCGATGCCCCCCGATCTCAATAAACTCCCGTGCTACTCTGAGTGTCGGACAAAGAATATCCACCTCTCCGAAAAGGCTCTCCGCACTCGCCGCAAGGTGTTCTGCTGGGAACCCCCTCGTTCTTTGACAATTCCCACAGCAGCCGGCGCAATTGGAGGGCGGGCAACTCTGCCGGCAGTTCTGCCCGCAGCCGGCTTTCAGCCGGCTCTGACCGCCTAAAAAGGCGGCTGCGGCCAAGATTGGCAAGGCAACCAGTGCAACCGGATGCAACATGAAATCGAAAAAACGAATCAGGCCCCCATCAACGCATATTGCGAAGCGAACCCAATTCCCCCAACCATGCAATGACAAGCAATACTTCAGATAAAATCGACAACCATAACAAAATAAGCTAATTGTTATCTCTGATTTTAAGCATTGGTTTCGGCCGGCACATTCCGCATGGCCGCCACCACGTGCACAAAAACGCCCTGATCTGCACAATTTCGCACAACGAAAGCCACGCGCCAAACAGGCCAGGTATCCTACCCGCCCACGTTCCGGCGCGCCAAATCCTCCAGACTCCGCACCACCAACGCCGTCCACCCCGTCTGATGGCTGGCGCCTAACCCGCGTCCGTTGTCGCCATGGAAGAATTCGTGGAACAAGGTCAGATCCCGCCAGTGCGGATCTTGCGCGTAGCGCGGGCCGCTCTGCCAGGCGGCGCGCCCATCCTCTCCGGCCACGAAGATGCGCGACAGCCGCGACATGATTTCCTCCGCCACCTCTTTCAGGTTCATCATGCGCCCCGACCGCGTGGGGCATTCCACCCGTAAGTGGTCGCCATAGAAGTGGTGATACCGTTCCAGCGCCTCCACCAAAAGGTAGTTGAGCGGAAACCACACCGGCCCGCGCCAGTTGGAATTGCCGCCGAATGTGCCGCTGGTGGATTCCGCCGGTTCATAGTCCACGCGCTGCTCCGTTCCGTCGATTTGCAGAGTATAAGGATGTGCCTGGTGAAATTTGGAAAGCGAACGAATGCCATAGGGCGACAGAAACTCGTTCTCGTCCAGCAGGTATTTCAGCACCCGCAGCAGGCGTCCCAGCGACGGAATCGCCAGCAGCCTGTGAGTTTGCCCTTCCGAGTCGTCCTGCTCCATGTAGGAGATCTGTTCGCACAGATCCTTGCGGTTCTCCAGGAACCAATCCATGCGCTTGCGAAAACCCGGCAGATGGGCGATGTCGTCGTAGTTCAGCACCGCCACGGCAAACAGCGGCACCAGTCCCACCGCCGAGCGCACGCGCAGCGGAAGCGTCGTGCCATCCACGCGGAGCTGATCGTAGTAGAAGCCGTCCACATCGTCCCACAGCCCGGTGCCGCCCAGCGAATTCATGGCGCTGGCGATGGCCACGAAGTGCTCGAAGAACTTGGAGGCCACGTCTTCGTACTCCGGATCTTCGCGGGCCAACTCCAACGCCATCGACAGCATGGTCAGGCAATAAGCCGCCATCCAGGCCGTGCCGTCAGCCTGTTCCAACTTCAGATTGCCGGGCAGCGGCCGCGACCGGTCGAACACGCCGATGTTATCCAGCCCCAAAAACCCGCCGGAGAAGATGTTCTGCCCTTCCACGTCCTTGCGGTTCACCCACCAGGTGAAGTTGATCAGCAGCTTCTGGAACACGCGGCCCAGGAAGACACGGTCGCGTCCGCCGCGCGGGCCGGTCATTTTATATACGCGCCAGCAGGCCCATGCGTGCACCGGCGGATTCACGTCGCCGAAGGCAAACTCATACGCCGGAATCTGCCCGTTGGGATGCATGTACCATTCGCGCAGCATCAACACCAACTGCTCCTTGGCGAATTGAGGGTCCAGCTTGGCGAACGGAATCATGTGGAAGCCCAGATCCCAGGCGGCATACCACGGGTATTCCCAGTTGTCCGGCATCGAGATGATGTCGCGATTGTAGAGATGCTTCCAGTCGTGGTTGCGCCCCTGGTCGCGTCCGGCCGGCGGCGGCGGTTGGGCAGGATCGCCTTCCAGCCACTGCGCTACCCCATAGTGAAAGAACTGCTTGGTCCACAGCAGTCCGCCGTAGGCTTGCCGCGCGATGCGCCGCGACTCATCCGTATAGCCCTTCGCCAGCCACGTGCCGTAGAACTCGTCAGCCTCGCCCTGGCGCTGCGCGAACACTTGCTCCGCATCGGGCGATGGACTGGCGCCATCTGCGCCGTCCGCCGCCAGCCGCAAGTGGATGGTGGCGCTCGCCCCGGGCTCCAGGTCCAGGCGGTACAGCGCGGCTGCCTTGGTGCCTTCGCCCTGCGGGTTCACGCTGTCCCTGCGGCCCTCGATCAGGTAGGCGTGGAAAGCGTCCTTCACGTACGGCGAGGCGCTCTTCACTCCGAACACTCGCTCCATGTTCGTTTCGTTTTCGGTGAAGAGAAACTCCGTTGCGCCAGGCGCATCCAACCGGTACTTCCCGAGCGAAGCGTGCTCGGCCACCAATGTCGTATCGCCCGCGCGGCCGATCTTCGGCTTCGGCCAATAACCTTCACCGGTCCGCCCCCACGACCAGGTATTCCGGAACCACAGCGTGGGCAGCAACACCAGCGGAGCGCGCTCCGGGCCGCGATTCGCCGCGGTGATGCGGATCTCGAGGTCGTCCGGCCCCGCCTTGGCATACTCGACAAAGATGTCGAAGTAGCGCTGTTCGTCGAAAATGCCGGTGTCTTCCAGTTCGAACTCCGGCTGCTCGCGCCCGCGGCGGCGGTTCTCCTCCACCAGCCACGCATAAGGAAAGGGCTGCTGCGGATACTTATACAGCGCCTTCATGGAAGAGTGCGTGGGCGTCGAGTCCAGGTAGTAGTAGCACTCCTTCACGTCTTCGCCGTGGTTGCCTTCCTGGTTGCTCAGCCCGAAGAGCCGCTCCTTCAGGATAGGATCGCGGCCATTCCACAGCGCCAGCGCGAACGACAGGCGGCCTTCGCGGTCGCAAATGCCCAGCAGTCCGTCCTCGCCCCACCGGTATGCGCGGCTGCGCGCGTGATCGTGCGGAAAGTAGTCCCAACACGCGCCGCTGGCGGAGTAATCCTCGCGCACCGTGCCCCACTGCCGTTCGGAAAGGTACGGTCCCCAGCGCTTCCAGTTTTTCTCGCGGCGCTCGTCTTCGGCCAGGCGCTCCAATTCCGCGATCACGGCCGCCCCGCCTGCGCGATCTCGATCACATTCTTGATGCCGCCCGCCGTGCCCATCACTGGATCGTGGAAAGCCTCCATGGGATAGCGTCCTGTGATCATGGCGCCCAGCGCTTGCGGCCAGCGCGCCGCGAAGACGCCGATATCGCGCACGGCGTTGTCAAAAGCCTGCGGGCCGGCGTTGACCACGCCCAGCACCACCTGGTTCTTCAGCACCAGGTTGTACATGATGCGCTGCGTGTCGAACTCCACCGGCGCTTCGCCGCGCGGCACGCCGGTGAACACATAGATGCCGTTCGATCCCAGGTATTTCAATACCTCGAATGCGAACTGCGGAGCGCCCACGGCTTCGTAAATCAGGTCGATGTTGCCCACCTGCTCGGCCATCTGTTCGATGGGCGTCTCCTGGGACGAAATATACCGCGCGCCCACCGCTTCTGCCACATCGGCCTTGGCATTCGGCTTCGGCGACCGCGAGTAGACGTACGTCTCGAAGCCCGCATTCACCAGCACCATGGCGCCCAGCAGTCCCACCGGACCGGATCCCAGGACCACCGCGCGGTGCAGTCTGCCGTCCCAGTGCAGCCGCCGCTGGATTTCGCGTACCTCGATAAGCGCCTTCTCCGCGATGGTCAGCGGCTCCACCAGCACGGCCACATCGCGCAGTTCACGCGCCACCGGGTGCAGGGTTTGCCGGTCGGCGACCACCAACTCGGTCATGAATCCGTCCAGCCGCATGATGCCGTGCTCGCTGTAGTGGCCGGTGGCGCAAAAATCGTAGTGCCCGGCGCGGCAGGGGGCGCAGTCCGCGTCGGCGCAGGGCAGGCGCACGGTGCTCACCACCAGGTCGCCCGGGCGCAGATCCGCGACGCCCGGCCCGGCTTCCACCACTTCGCCCAGCGACTCGTGGCCCAGTACGAAATGATCCGATCCGGCCGGCGGCGTGCCGTACTCAAAAGCGCAGATGTCCTTGTCGGTGCCGCACACGCCGACCTCCAGCATGCGCAGCTTCACCTCGGTGGGCGCGGCGATGCGCGGCTCGGCGATGTCGATGATGTTGACTGTGTGTTTGGCGGGATAGACGGCTACGGCTTTCATGGCTCCTCGCGCGATGCGCCCAATCTACGCATTGTATCCAACTCGCGGTGAGCAGCAGTTCCGCCGGGAGCGTGCAGACAAAGCAGACAAGTATATCCTAAACTAGGGAAAATGCGAATAATCGGAATTCCGCGACTTGGCTTCTACCGATGGATCTACTTCATCGCGCTCGCATGGGGAACCGTCTTACGGCTGATTTACCCGCGGGACGCGGTGTGGGACCCCGACCAGATCTGGAACTTCAAACATGCTGTCGCGACGGGCTCCACGCTGCCCTGGGGTTGGCTCGGCATGATGTCCAGCGGCGGCGTCCGAGACCCCGGCATGAGTCTTTGGATCTTCGTCCTTCTAGTGCGGGCATTGGGAATCGCAAACCCCGAGCAACTCTCGCGCACAGTAGCTGCGATGAGCATCCTGGCCACCGTCCTGATCGGCTTCTGGGCTCTTGTTCAACTGCGCGGTTCGGACCAGGAAGTCTGGCTTGCCGCCGGCGCAATGGCAGCCGTCAATCCGATCGCAATTTTCCTGGACCGCGTGATTTGGGCGCAGTCGACACTGCCGCTGCTGGCTGTTACGTTTTGGATCGGCGTTTGGAATCGGGAGCGTTGGTGGGGCGCTCTTCTGTGGGGTTGTATGGGCGCTTGCTTATGCCAGATCCACCTTGCTGGCTTCTTTGTCTGCGCCGCCGCACTCCTTTGGGTCGTACTCTTCAAGCGACGGGGCCCGCGGTGGTGGGCGTATGCCATGGGGACTGCGATCGCGGGCTGGCCGCTCGTTCCCTGGTTGAAGTACCTCTTCACCGGATGCTTGACCCTGCATTGGTGTTCGATCTGGGCTCATTTCCCGGGAAAAGTCTGGCTATGGTGGCTCCTGGCGGATAGTGGGCTCGCCGCCAAATACCTGACCGGTAATTTCTGCAGGCTGCGATTTGTCGTTTTCTTGAGTGAGCCGCGGATCCTCGGCATACCAACGTACGGCGTGGCGGTTGTCCATGCGGCCCTGGTAATCTTATTGTTTTTCGCGCTCGGGGTATCGTTCCTGCACTTGCTCCGGCAGCGGAAAGAGTGGAAGCGGGAGCTGCTTATCGGCGACACTCAGACGGCTTTCCTGATCCGCACGGCGGTCATCGGGTTCGCCGGCTTGATCACGCTGCTCCCCGCGCCTGTGTTTGTTCATTATTTCCTGGTGTCGTTTCCGATGGGGTTTGTTTGGATCTCTTCGCTGTTCGTGCGGGCGCCCTCATGGACACCCGCGCGGCGGCGCGCGGCCCTGTTCGCCGTGGTTGTCTTGCAGTTAGTAGTAGCGATCGCAATAGCAATATTCCTGCACAGGGAATTTGCCGCTCCGCCAGGATCCTTTGGCCTGCATGTGCCGCCGCAAGGTTCGCTTTATTGATGCGACGGCGTCCCACGGTGTGGCGGATTGAAACCAGTGCCTCGCGCCTGCCGTCGAAGATACGATTGCCATCCGATTTGGGTTTCGAGACAATGTGTTGATATCTCCAATTCGCGTAGCTCTCTTCACCGATTGCTTTAGCGAGGCCAACGGTGTAGCTACGCTCAGCCGGCAGTTCGCCGCATTTGCCGGCCGCCGGCAGCTTCCGTTCCTGTGCGTTCATAGCGGGCCTCGCACGCAGGTCGCCTCTCAATCGTCCTTCAAGGAACTGGAAATCAAACGAGGCCCCGCGGCATTTCCGCTGGACCATGATTTGTCCTGCGACCCCTTCCTGAGCCGCCACAAGAACTGGGTGACGGCGCAGGTGCGGCCATTCCGCCCGCACCTTGTCCACATCACCGGGCCAGGCGATATCGGGATCATGGGTCTTTGGGTCGCGCACACCCTGCGCGTCCCCCTGGTCGCGTCCTGGCATACTAACCTGCATGAGTATGCGGGCCGGCGCTTGAACAAGCTCTTAGCGATCCTGCCGGATACCTGGCGCGAGCGCGCTTCGGCGACAGCCGAACAGTGGAGTCTGCGCGCTTGCCTGCGCTTCTATGGCTTGGCCCGCTTCCTGCTCGCGCCCAACCAAGCCATGGTCCATCTGCTTCACGAGCGGACCGGCAAACCCGCATTCCCGATGGCGCACGGCGTCGATACCGACACGTATTCTCCCCAACGCCGCCGCCGCCGCGACGCCGTGTTTTCGATCGGGTATGTGGGCCGCCTCACTCCGGAAAAGAATGTGCGCCTCTTCGCCGCCCTGGAGAGAAGTCTCCTGGCGCAGGGCCAGCGCAATTTCCGTTTCACCCTCATCGGCGAAGGCAACGAGCGAGACTGGCTGCGCAAGCGCATCGAGTTCGGCGAGACGCCTGGCATTCTCCGCGGAGAGGCGCTGGCCGAAGCGTTTGCTAATATGGATGTGTTCGTGTTCCCGTCCCGGACCGATACGTTCGGTCTGGTGCTGCTCGAGGCGATGGCTTCGGGCGTCCCGGTGGTGGTAAGCCCCGAGACTGGCGCTCGGGTAGGCGTTAGGCACGGTGTCACGGGCTTTCATGCGCCGGATCTGCATTCCGTCGCGGAGGGGGTCCTGCAACTGATGAATAATGAACCGTTGCGGCAGCGCATGGGCGCTGCGGCCCGTATGTTTACTTGCGCCAGAGGATGGGATGGCGTATTCGAGCAGTTATACCGGACTTACGAGTGGGGGCTTGAAGCATCGGGCTCGAAACCCAACGACCGGGCCATCGCGGAAAGTCAAGCGACTTCATAACCCGCGATGCTCATTCTCCCGTTTCTGTTGTTTCCGATTCAACCGCATGTTGTCCGCCAGGCGCCGGCCGGATCCGAAGTCCACATCCGCCTGACGACCGCGGTGGGTTCTTACGCGAGCAGGGCAGGCAGTCCTGTCAGCGCCGTTCTGATCGCGCCCGTAATGCTGGACGGCGAGACCGTCCTGCCGGCGGGGAGCGTGGTGTCGGGAAGCGTGAAGCGGGCCGCCAGCGTGGGGCTGGGCATCCGCCATGAGACCGCCGCACTCGACCTGGAATTCAACCGGGTGGCCCTTCTGGGCGGCGATCCGGTCGCGCTGCGGGCGCGCGTGACGGAAGTGGACAATGCCCGGGAACACGTGACCCGCGATGGCCGGATACACGGCGTTCGGGCCACCGACAGCGGCTCCTACCGCGTCAGCGGCTACGTCAGGGATTTGCTTTTTCGCTGCGAGTTGCATGCCAGGATCGCCGAAGTGATCGTCAAGGCCGCGGTTATCAACCTTCCGGAGCCGGAGATCTATCTGCCCGCCGGCGCCGAACTCACGCTGAACCTGACTGACTCCCTGTCTCTCGACGCCTCCGCGGAAGTTCCGATTAGCCGCGCCGCGAGCGCCCCCGCGCGCGAAGACTTACGTCTCCTGGCGGCTTCCATGCCAAGCCGGACCTATGCACCCGCGCCCGAGCGCCCGTCGGACCTGACCAACGTGTTGATCGTCGGATCTCACGACCAGGTCGCCGCCGCGTTCGCCGCCGCCGGCTGGTCCGAGGCCCGTCCCTTGACCTTTGGCCGCCGCGTGCGGTGGCTCCGCGCGATTGGCCTGAGACGGGGATTCGATTCCGCGCCCATGTCTTCTTTGTTGGTCAACGGGGAGCCGGCGGACCTGTCCCTGGAAAAGGGTCTGAACGACGTTTCCAAGCGTCACCATATTCGCTTGTGGAAGCAGGAGGGCCGGTGGGAGGGCCAGGATCTGTGGATCGGCGCCGCCACCCGCGACGTGGATTTCGGCTACTTGCGGCCGGGCCGGGCTTTCACCCATAGGATCGCAGCCGAGGTGGATCGGGAGCGCGACAAGGTGGCCTACGATCTGGCATTCACGGGCTGTACGAATTGGCTGGACTGGACCGGGCGCGCCAGCGTTCCCAGAGTCTCCGAGAACGGCACCGGAGACGCCATGACCACCGATACCAAGCTCGCCGTGGTCGGGCTCAACGACTGCCGAGCGCCGCGCCTCTCGACCGAGACGATCGATCTCGCGCCAGTGCCTATGCACGGCGGCAGACTGGCGCTCTTTGCGCGGCGCGAAATCCTTAGCGTGCGCAGCGATCTGATCCGCAACAACTGGTATTACCGAAGCTATGAGGTCACTCGATGGATGGTTGGGGTGCTGCGCGCGCACGGGCGGAACAGTTCCGGGCCCCGATCGTTTTTGAGCAGCTTTCGTCATTCGAGCCTCCCGGCATCGCCTGTTCAGATCGCGGCCATCGCACCATGAGGTGTCTCGCTCTGTTCCTCATGATCTCCGGCGTCATCTCGCCGCCGGCCCGGCCAGCCGGGTGTTCCGAATCGCCCACCGTGCAACAAGTGATCGCGCAGATGGAGGAGCGCGGTCAGGCCAGGTCCGCCCTGTTGGCTCAGTACGTTTGCCTCCGCCGCTATGCGCTGACCAACCGGCGTTTCCACAAGACCGCGGAACTCAGCGTGCGCATGACGTATACCTCTCCCGGACACAAGACGTTCGAAGTGCTGTCCGAGCGGGGGCTTTCGATCATCCGCCAGCGTGTGCTGCGGAAAATGCTGGAAGCCGAGGAGGAGGCCAGCCGCGACGGGATTCGGGAGAGCACGCAGATCTCGCCGCGCAACTACGACTTCCGCCTTACCGGCCCTGAGTTGCAGCAAGGCCGGCCGGCGTACGTTTTGGAGATAGCTCCCAAGAGGGTTAATAAATTTCTGATGCGGGGCCGCATTTGGGTCGATTGCGAGGATTTCGCGATCGTGCGCGTGGAGGCCGCCCCCGCTGTCATTCCGTCCGTATTTATTCGCAACATTCACGTCGTCCAGCAGTACATGAAGGTGGGTCCGGTATGGCTGCCCCTGTACAATCACTCCATGTCGGACTCGTTCTTTTTTGGGCATACCGACGTCGCCATCGATTCTTCGGATTATGAGATTGCGCAGAAGAAGTGATGGAGGGGCCGGTGTGAGGCGACCGTCGGCGGCGAAGCTTTGAAACGTTTGGTGGACCTGGTGAGATTCGAACTCACGACCTCTTCCATGCCATGGAAGCGCAGGCGTATAACTTACACTATCGTCTGCTGAGAATAAACGGGTTACGACGACCCAATGTGGTCCACTTCTGGTCCGTAGTGGTACCGAAGATGTAGTGATCCACCATCTACGAACGCGGCAGAAGCGGCCGCCACGGTGGTTCATCCCACCCGGGCGTTTTTGTTGCTTCAGAAAAAGAAAAGCCACCGCGTGCGCCTGGTCAATATTCTCGGCGCGCCGCACCGGCGGGCCGGCAAGGTGCGCACGACCGCGCAGCCGCTACGCTGGATCCAACGTGTACCGGCGATTGTGGTGCCCGCCGGCAGGGTGCTCAACCCGGAAAACACGCTTCCAGTCGGTGGGGCGAAATGCGAGCCGAGCGCGCGCCTATCCCAATGGACACAGCCGATCTTCGACCCGGAAAGCGGTCTTCGACCCTCGAAGTGACGGCTCACGTTCTGAATGCGAACTGGGCTCGGCTAGTCCTCCGTAAAGCAGCCACGGCCCTGGCGGCCCCACTTCGATCGGCCGAAGCCGATGAAGGCGGGTGGGGGCGATGAGCGGCGCTTACGGAGATAGCCGGGAAAAGCGCTTCAAGGCCTATTTCACGCGGATCGGAAGGCCGCCGTACGCCCCTGACTATCTCGAAAACCTTCTGACGGTCATGGCCGATCCGAGCGGTTGCGCGCAGCACCGGGTGCTTGCTTGGGCGATTTACCGAGCGCCTGGCAATCAGAACGAATTCGCCATTTACCTGGGCACGGACCGAGAGGGACGTTCGGAAGAGATCCTGCTGAGTCAAACTGACTGTGCCCTCGACTTGGCTTGGCTCGAAGCGGGATATCCACCCGAATGGCTGGACGCTCCGCGTCCCGTATGGCATGCAGAGGTATCCCGCCGCGGCGTCCAACCGCTCGATAAGAGCGCCGTTAGCCCAAGGAGAATCCGGTCATCTGGCAGCTGCGCCGGCAACTCGATACGGCCGAACGGAAGCTCGGCGAGGAGCAGGCGCTGCGAAAAACGCAAGAGGAGCACGCTCGTTTGCTGCGCCGCGACTTGGCACTGGGGCGAGCCAAGGCGGCCGCGGCCCAGCGAAACGCCTTTCGCAGCTTGGTCGTCGGCTTACGCACGCTTTCGGTACTGTTCTTCAGGCACCCGACCAAAGCCGAGCGCTGGCCTGGCACCAAACAGGTCTGGATTGCGGAGACCAGAAACTCTGAAGACATCGACGGCATCGCGCAGCGCTTCGCCAACCGGGCAGAAGACGACATCGCCCGCACGCTGACAATCGACCAGATCAAACGAAGTCAGGGCGTTTTGCGACCGGGCAATCACCCGTTTGTATTTCCGACCCCGAGCTGCTCCTCGATTTGGGCGACGATCCGTCGCCGACGATGAGTTCACCCTCTACTGCTCATGGTAGGCGATTCGGTCGAACTGCGCGCTACTTCGGTGAAGACGGGAATGCCGACGTGCCGGCGCATGCCGTTCGCCGTCCGTCGCCGCGACCGTCGGCGCGCGGATGGGGATGCGAGCGGCGCGGAAGGCGCGGGCGTCGATGGGCCTGCACGCCCGTGGCGCAGGTGCGCCGGGGGATAACCACCGGATGGCCGAAGTCGGCGGGGGCGTTGCCTTACGCGCTTCGCGCAGTCCGATGCCGCCCGCCAGCCCCGGCGCCCGCCGCCCGGGTCCATCGCCGCGACCGCCGCGTGCGGATGGGATGCGCGCGGCGCGGTGGGCGGCGCGTCCATGGTTGGCGAGGCTCGAGTGCCGTTCGACTGGAACGTAACCGCGGGTGAGGTGACCGAGCGCGTGCGCGCGGCGATGGAGGATTGACGCAGGGAGGATTGACGCAGGCGGGCTTCGTGCCTGGTTCGAAGTCCCGTGTCCCTTATGAACCAGCGGACTCCCGCGCCGGCTGGGCGGGCGGCCGGATCGCCTGCCCCAATAGGTCTTCGAGAAGCGGTGTCACCGGGTACGGGTGTCCCTTATAGTGCCGGAAACCCTCGGCGAAGATCACGCTGGCGCGGCATCCCGCTTCCCGTGTCCAACGCTCCATGGTCAGCAGATAATCGTCGATGCCGTGCTGTGCCAGCAGCCACTCACGTTGGCTGGCGTGCTCGGCGAGCATGGCTCGCTTGGTCTCGAATTGGGGCCCTATGTCCACGTAAAAATCCGCTATCACCGGTCGATTCTCACGGTTCCCGCCGCCGATCGGGTCCATGAAGTAGAGATGCGGGATTGTGGATAACGCTGGGGCAGGCGGCACTGATGCAGTCGCATAATTCGGAGCGGGCGCAGCGAAGCACGCGTCGCGGACTAGCCTGCTCGTGGCGTCGTGATCGCACATGTAGTCCACCGGCGCGGCCGTCATCACCACATCAGGGCGTACGGCGCGGAGCACCTCGGTAACCCGCCTCCGGGACGCGTCGTTGTTGAAGATGGCCAAATCGCGGAACTCAGCGCAGCGATAAGCGGCCCCGATAAGTCGCGCCGCGGCTGCCGCTTCCTTGCGTCGAATGGCCGCTATCTCTTCTGGCGCGCGGTCGCGCGATCCGCAGTCTCCCGGCGTCATGCTGACAATCATCACCCGGTGCCCGGCAGCCGATAGTTGGGCCAGAGTGCCAGCCGCCAGAATCTCCACGTCGTCTGGATGGGCGTGTATGGCGAGAATGGTCTTGATCATTGGGGATGCCTTTCAGTCTAACGCCCGCCCGGCGCAAAAGTCCCCAGTCATACCGCGTGACGGCGAGAGACGCAGCACCGGTCTCAGGAACGAAGCGATTTCGCGCAAATGCCTTCCACGCTGTATAACGATGAGATGGGCTTTGATTTCTCCGGCAAGCTAGCCGTCGTTACCGGTGGCGCGAACGGCATCGGCGCGGCCACGGCCCGCGCGCTAGCGCGGGGCGGTGCGCGAGTGGCGATTTTCGATCTGGAACGCGTGGATGCCACCGCTGCCGGCGCGCAATTCGGCGGCGCCGGATATGCGGTGGACGTCACAGACCGCGCATCCCTGGAGCGCGCCTTCAATCAGACCGGGCCGCCCGATATTGTGATCGCCAATGCGGGCGTTGGTGCGGAAGTGGAATTCGGAGCCACCAGCGAAGAGACCTGGCAGCGCACGATCGCGGTGAATCTGACCGGCGTTTTTCTCACGCTGCAAGCCGCCGCCGCAATCATGAAGCCGCGCCGACACGGCGCCATGGTGATTACCGCGTCCACCAACTCATACGACGGCGAAGCGCTCCTCACCGCGTACAATGCCAGCAAAGCCGGCGTGCTAGGGCTGCTGCACACCGCCGCAAACGAACTAGGGCCGTATGGAATTCGCGTCAACGCGGTGTGCCCGGGACTGATCCGCACGCGCCTCACGGAGCGACACTTCTCGCATCCGGAAGTGTTGAAGGATTACTTCCGGCACGTGCCATTGGGGCGGGGCGGCGATCCAGAAGAAGTCGCCAATGCTAGCGCATTCCTTGCCTCCGACCTGGCGTCGTACATTACGGGCGCGACCCTATTCGTCGACGGCGGCCAGATGGCCACCAAGTTCGGCACCTGGGACGAGGAGCGCGCGGAGTTCAGCGAAGGGCGCTGGCGGCTACTCTAACTGCGCTCTCCGCTGGACTTCACCCTTCACGAGCCCGCTGCCGCCGGCCAATTCCGGCGCCCGTCGGCTGGCGGATGGGGATGCGGCCCAGGCGGAGGGAGCCGCATCCATCAGTTGCACCAGCCGGCCGCCAGTTTTCGGCGCCAGCCGCCCGTCGCCCGTGGTGCGGCGCCGCGGGCGCCGGCGCGCGGATGGCGACGGCGGCCATGGTGTGTGCGATGTCTGGCGGCGGACGCCGACGCGCAGCCTGAGCACCCGCGGCGCGGTTGCGCCGGGGGATACCTTCCGGCTGTCCGGGTTGGGTGGCATAACGCGCTTCGCGCCGCCCGATGCCGACCGCCCGTTCGGCTATACCCGCGGCCCCAGCGCCCGCCGCCCGCCGGCCGTCGCCCCGACGCCAGGCGTGCGGATGGGGAGGTGCGAGGCGCGGAGGGCGCTACGGCCATGACGGACACCTGTGCCGGGCGGAGGACGGCGCATCGTATCCAGGAACGAGAGGGTGCGCCGCGCCATCGTTTGCGCGGGGCAGCCACACCATACGCTCTAA
>Ga0187855_10002609_pt1 | contig 13543 bp, 16 predicted proteins | sample June2016WEW_8_10_2_FD_132969 | JGI IMG/M metagenome (GOLD analysis project Ga0187855, IMG submission 132969) | Peatland microbial communities from SPRUCE experiment site at the Marcell Experimental Forest, Minnesota, USA - June2016WEW_8_10 | ecosystem: Environmental > Terrestrial > Soil >...
AATGGCGCGGTGACGTTCAACCCCTGCGCGACGACCGCCTACTACCAAACCGGCCCGGGCGCCGTGAACTTTTCCAATGTCGCTCCTGCCGGCAGCAACTACTCGGCGCAGATCACGGGTGTGAGTTACTGGAACGGGACCGTATTTTCTCCCTCGGGATGTGTCGCGGCCAACAACGCGCCCCAGCAGATAACGATCACCGTGACCGACAACAACAATCAAACCACCTACTCCAACAGCTTCGTCGTTGACAATTCAGTGGCCGTTCCCCTGCTTCCCCTCTGCGTCGAGCCGAATTGCACGCCCACGCACCTCGTCTTCGCCACCTCACCGGCCGGTGCCGTCGTCAACACGGCGTTCTCCACTCAGCCAGTGGTGTGGGCGGTGACGGCCGAAGACACAATTGCGAGGCACGACGCGTCCACCGGGCTTCAACTGACCATCACGGCGGGGACCGGGGCGAGTGGAGCGACCATATCAAGCAGTTGCCAAGGTATCGAGACGTCGGGCGTCACCTCGTTCTCCGGCTGCAGTATCAACCTGGGTTCATCCAACACCTACACGCTGACGGCGTCGGACGGATCTCTGGTGCCGGCGGTCAGTAGTTCGTTCTACAACTACACACAACTCACGTCGCCGGTGATCACCACGGCCGTGCCGGACGCCACCACGCCGGGAGGACTCGACGTCGACTTCAACGCTTCGTCGCCCTCGGCCGGGGTTGCGAGCTACACCGCGGAGATCTGTACCGACCCCGGCATGTCACTCGGCTGTGTCACGAAGACTTCGTACACCTCGGGTTCGAAGATCCAGGGTGTCATCGGCACCGGTTACTACTCTCAGATCATCGCCGTGGGGAATCCCGGTTACCTGGGCTCGACCTCCGCGGTCTTCGGCCCCACCATTACGAACTACGGGCCGATGGGGACACCCGGCACTCCCACGCTCAACTTCGGCTCCGTGGCCGGCTCCGTGCAGGTCACCTTCACCGCATCCTCTCCCGCGGTAGGCGGACAGACCTATAGCGCCGAAGCCTGTACCAACGCAGCCATGACGGCGAACTGTGTCAACCAAGGAGCTATCGCCTCGGGCGGCAACTTGACCGGACTCAACTACACGCCGGGCAGTTCGGGTGGCCCGGGTACCGTCTACTACGTGACGGTGACGGCCAACGCGGTCACTGGCTATACGGCGTCCCCTCCATCGGCGCACTCCGCGTCTTCGCAGGCCGCAACCAGTCAGGTGAATAATCCGACGAACGTCAATACCAATGCGAGCGGAGGAAGGAATACTCTTACAGTCACCTTTACCCGATCGACGGGAGCGGTGCCAGCCAGTTACACGGACACTCTCTGTACCGACCCGGGCATGGTGCAGGGCTGTGCAACCATCACCAACGCAGCAAGCACCGGCTCCACGTTCTCTGGGTTGAATAACCGAACGACCTATTACGCAACGGTGACGGCGATCTCGCCGAGCAATGCCTACGTGTCGAACACATCCAACCCGACGAATGGCCAGGGTGGTTGACGTGACGTCGAACCAAGCGAACACCGATAAGTCGTCAATGCAGCCTTCGTCATGGTCTGGACGGTCTGCGGGCGGCTTCTCAAGGTTCAAGAACGTAGCGCTGGACCGCCGCCACGGTGCTCGAAGCGAATCGGGCGCCGTGCTGATCCTGGCCTTGGTCTACCTCGTAACCGTAAGCGTGATTATCGCGGCGCTGTCGGGTTGGGCAATCGACGACCTTAACGACACCACTCATTTCTCTTCGGGATTCGCACTCCAAAACGCGGCCGGAGGCGCGATGGAGGTGGCCATTCAGTACGTTCGCTATAGTTCGGCCCCACTGGTTAGGGGCAACCAGCCGTCCGCGATTTCCTGCTTGGGCGCACACGCAACGCCTCCAACGGTTACCTTCACGAATGGGCCGAACTCCGACCCAACGCAATTCACCAACACGATGGCGGTGTGGTGCAACACCGATTGGGCACCTACCTCGAGCGCCACTCGGACCGTCACGTTTTGGGCTTGCCAGAGTCCCGTGGGAGGTACCACCGCCAGTGCGTGCCAAGCCGATCCCGTTCTTGACGCTGTCGTTGTATTTGACGATTACCCCTCTTCGCTGAGCGCGCCCATCGATGGGCAGTGCAATGTGTGGTGTGGTTCAGGGATGGTCGTGACTACCTGGGATTGGAAGCAGTAGCTGCGTTCACAGGAAAGTGGCGCAGGTCGAATTAGGATCGAGATTGGACCACTGCGAGTTTCTTCTTATGGCCGAACAGTTACGACCGACTTGCCGCTCGAAAAATGTAGTCCCTTTTGAACTATCTCCGTGAGATTGTAAAAACCCGCACCAGCATTGTTGGGAATTCGAAGTGAGGAGACAGGGTACGCCGGTGTCGTATCCGAAAGTTCAATCGGTTTCGCTTCGAAGTTGGTTCGCCCATAATTCGGATGAGCTTTGGCGAACGCTCGCCTAAGAGCTGCGACGCTCGCGTATGGTCCGGTAGCTGAAACAATGAGAGTTATGTCGATTGGAGATCTCTGGGTTTCGCGACTCGCAACTCTTTTCCATCGCACTGCAATGATTTCGCCTGGATGGTAGGCGTGGGCTCCGACAGAGCCGCTGCAACAGGTGTAGGTAAATACCTCAGATGTCGTCTTCGGAGACGGGGTTGCGGAGGCGACGGAGCCGGGCAGCAAGGTCGCGACGAAAATCCCCATCGTGATCAATGCCTGAAGTCTGGAAACTCCGCTTCCTCTACCTTTAATCATTGCGGTCTCACTGTCGTGGAAGAATAGCCTCGCTCACGGCCAACTATTCGTAAATCGTTTAGTCCAACGCGGGATCGACGTAGGCGATCCTCGACCCCTAAGCGTTGCCGTAACTGCAACGGCGACGAGTATTTCGCAAAGTGACACGGTGGCCGAGAACCACGGTGTGATCGCCGTGAGCGACCTCCCGGCAATCACTTTGACCATCGGGACCGATCTCGCTGGAGCCTCACTCTCCAAGACGAGGTCGCGCGAGAAGACTTCGGGGTTCGATCTCATTAATGCTGCACTGAGATGCAGGTGGCGACCGACCACCACCGCCATCAAGGTCTCATGCACCAGCGCATCCAATGCCCATCGCGACAGACCCACAGCGTGAAGGCGTGCCAGGACAGAGCCATTGAGACAACCTCGTCTCCGGCACTTACCTCACCGGACTGAGCGTAGGGTCGATGTCCTACCCCCTCCAGCGGCCCGTGAAGGAAGTCACGGTCAAACGGTATTTGCGAAATACGGACCGGGAAGAGAATCTTCAGTTTTTGTCTCGAAACCCCGTTAAAGAAAAGGAAAACTACGTAGGGAGTTGTGCTTGAATTGACTGAATTGACTACCGATTTCATGTACAATTTGCCACAGCCGTACGAAATGTCTTCAAACGGCTGCTTTTGTAGGGTCGTTCCGAGTGTCGGTTAAACCCACTAACCATAAGGGAGTATGAATATGATTTCGACCTACCAACGGCTTAAGCGCCAGAGGGATGCTGGAGAGATCGACGGTTTCACTTTGATCGAGCTCCTCATCGTCATCGTTGTTCTCGGTATCTTGGCTGCGGTCGTGATCTTCGCTCTCGGTGGCATCACCGGTAAGAGCGCAATCGCCGCCTGCCAGGCTGACGGTGCCACGGTTTCGACGGCCATCGCCGCGCTTGAAGCCCAGTACCCAGGAACCGTGATAACCGGTGGTTCTGCGTCAAACCTGGTCTCCGGGGCCTCCGGTGGTCCGTACCTTCAGTCATGGCCTAACAACTCGTCGCACTACAGCTTCAACGTCACCGCTGGCGCAACGGGTGTCGCCGGGCTCAACGTAGACCCCGCTGGTGTGACCGCTCCCGGCTATGCCTACGCCGGACCAAGTTCCTGCAACAGCGTTACCTGATTTAATCTTTGTGTGTTGAGTTGAAATGCCCGGCGTAAAGCCGGGCATTTCAACTCAACACGCCTCTTGAAAGGACGTGCCCATGAGCGACCAGGCGACCTCCCCGATTGATCCGTGGCTACAGCAGTTGTGGGACCAGGGTGGCACGGACCTCCTCCTATCCGGGGGATCGGCACCGCGTATCCGTGTCGACGGGCAGTTGCGACCGTTGGCCGGCGCCGCCGAGTTGACGGGCCAACAGATCAATGAAATCGCCCAGCCGCTGCTGACCGAGGGTCAGAAGATGATCTTCGAAGAGCAGTTGGACGTGGACTTCGCCTTCTCGTGGGGCGACAAGGCCCGCATTCGCGGGAGCATCTTCACGCAACGCGGTCAGACCGCCCTGGCCCTTCGTGTCATCCCGACACGCATCCCCTCGTTCGAGGAACTCGGACTGCCCTACGCCGCGAACTGGATCGCCGATCAGCCGCGCGGCTTCGTCCTCGTCACGGGACCGACAGGATCGGGTAAATCAACCACGCTCGCCTCTATCGTCGACCAGATCAACCAAGACCGGGCCTGTCACATTTTGACGATTGAAGACCCGGTCGAATACGTCCACCATCACAAGACCTCGGCCGTCAGTCAACGCGAAGTGGGTTTGGACAGTCCTTCTTTCGACCGAGCCCTTCGCTCGGCCCTTCGCGAAGACCCCGACGTACTACTCATCGGCGAGATGCGCGACATCGACTCGATTCAGATTGCGTTGACCATGGCCGAGACGGGCCACCTCGTGTTCGCCACGCTCCACACCAATGACGCCCCGCAGGCGATTGACCGAATTATTGACGTGTTCCCGGCGTGGCGCCAAGAGCAGACCAGGGTTCAGTTGGCGGCCTCCTTGTGCGCGGTCGTCGCCCAGAGATTGGTGCCAAAGATTGGCGGCGGAATGGTGGCAGCGTTCGAAGTCTTGATCGCGACGCACCCGGTACGAAACCTGATTCGTGAGGGCCGTTCCAACCAACTCCAGAACGTGATGTTCACGAACCAGAAGGAAGGCATGCAAACGCTGGAGAACAGCCTTGCAGGTCTAGTCGTCGAGAACGTCGTCAGTTACGAGGAAGCGATGAAGATTACGGCGCACCCGAAGGAACTAATTCGCACTCTAGAACAGTTAGATAAGAGCCGTATTCCTGTATAAATGACTCCGTGACTACTCATCGCGGCCCCGACCTACCGTATTCGGTGGTCGCCGGTGTCACCCCGTTCAACGATAAATGGCTGGTCGCGAGTGCCAAAATCGCCGGTTCGACCTTCGCGCCCGAGCCCCCCAAGGCCTACGACTCCTTCTACGAGGTGCTGAGCGAACGACCTTCGTTCGAGGTCATCGTCGTGAACGTCCCGATCGGTTTCCTCGACACGCCCGAGATGGGCCCGAGGACCTGTGATCGCCAGGCGCGCGCGCTGCTCAAGCGCAGGGGCACCGCGGTGCACAACGCGCCGAGTCGCGCCGTCTTCGACGGGCGTGTCGGGCAAGACCAGGACCGACTCGACGCGGTGACGCGCACGATGTTGCCGCGTTACCGCGAGGTCGCGGCCGAGATGTCGCCGTACCGCCAGCGCGTCGTCTACGAAGGACATCCCGAGCTCAGTTTCTTCCAACTGCACAAGGACATGCCCCTCAAGAAATCGAAGGTGATCGAAGAGGGAAGAGAGGAACGCCGCATCGTCCTCGAGGAACGAATCCGTGGCAGCGAGCGCTACCTCGATGCGACCGCCTACGGCGTGCCGCAGAAGCATCTCTACGACGCATTCGCCCTTCTGTGGAGTGCACGACGCGTTTTTGGCCACGCCGCCAAACGAATCCCGGTCGATCCGGAGTGGGACACCGAGGGTCTGCGCATGGAGATTGTGTACTAGTTCCTTCAGTGGAATCGTTGGAACGGAATGAGTAGTTCTGGTCCGGCGTAGACGGCCAGCGCGACGCCGAGTGCGAGGAATACGCCATAGGGAATTGGCTGATTCCTGGACATCTTCTTCGCCGCGATCAGCACGATTCCGACGACGGCACCGATGAGATTGGCACCGAAGAAGCCGAGGAGGACGTAGCGGATCCCTAGCCACCCGAGCCCGAGACCTAAGACGGGCGCCAGGCGCACGTCACCGAATCCGAGGGCGCGAGGACTGACGAAGTTGAGCACGAAGAAGACCACGAACCACCCGATCGCGCAGAGCGCCGCGATGAGAAGTCGGTGCCACTGACCGGTGGCGCCCGCGGCGACGAGCAGCGACGCCGACAACAGGGTGAACGTCGTGTAGACGATCGATTTGGGGAGTATCAACTTCTCGATGTCGATCGACGCGAGCGCGAGAAGACCGGCCGCCAAGACAAGGAGCGCCGGAAGTTCCCAATTGAATCCCACACGCGCTGCGGCGCCCGCGAAGAGTGCCCCGCACAGGAGTTCCACGAGGGGGTAGCGAGACGAGATCGGGGCCCGACAGGAACGACATTTACCCCGAAGGATCAGCCACGACACCACGGGGATATTGTCGCGTTCGAGGATGGGCGCCGCGCACGTTGGACACTTCGAACGTGGCGTGACGATCGACTCGTGAAGTGGCACCCGGTAGATCACCACGTTGAGAAACGACCCGATGGCGAGGCCGAAGAGGCCGCATCCGCAAATGAGGATCGCTAGCACGAGAAAGTCTCCACCTGATATTGCAACAGTCGACGCGCGGTTACGTGTTGCGGCGCGTTTCGTCGGCGAAGTACGAAACGGAATCGAGACTTCAACGTGTGTACCTTCCGTTCGCTGCCGGGCGCGTGGCATCCTCCCTACCAAGTTATGGGCAAGTTAGTCCAACACTGGGAATGGAGAATCCGGTCTTTCGATGGCCGCCCGTCTGTCTTCACGTCAGCGAGGGAGGACTCTGCCGTCACACGATTGCGGCCGCTCTCGGGGTCGTCTCGGTCGAGTCGGTCCAAAGGTGTGGATGGTACAGTCGCTGCGTCGCACCAACCTGAGACGGAGTTGCTCGAATGACGTGTCCGATCTGCGGCTCAAGCGCACGTGCCAGCGGCTCACTTTTCTCCGCGTTCTCCGGTCGGAGTTTCTCCTTCGCCCGGTGCGATGAATGCGGCTACGGGTGGGTGACCGATCCACGCGAGGACTATGCCGCCCTCTACGACGAGGCATACTACGTCGGCCACGGAGCCGACCCCGCAGTGAACTACCAGGACCAATTCCTCGCGAGTCCCGATTCCTTGCTGGCGAAGATTAAGGAAGTTGAGTTCGATGGGCTGTTGAGTACCATGACGAAAGTGCAAGAGTCGCGCCACCAAGGTGGGGTGAAGGGAATGAAGATCCTCGACTTCGGCGGCGGGGTTGGCGGTTTCGTTCGGTACTTGAACGAACACGGCGTCGACGCCGAGCTGCACGACGAAGGCTACGGCCTTGAGTTTGCGTCTTCGCACGGCGTCAAGGTACGACGCAATCTGGACGACGTGGTCGAACTCTATGACGTCGTCGTCGCCGTCGAGGTTTTCGAACACATCAAAGACCCCGACGCAGCGCTTGACACCATTCATCGAGTTCTGAAACCGAGCGGACTGCTGCTCTTCACGACCAGAAACCTGGCTCGACATCGCCGCGACATCGCCACGTGGCCCTATGCGCGTCATCCCGAAGTGCACATGTCGTTCTACACTCCAGACGCCTTTCGGCTGCTCGCCATTCGTCATAGTCTGCGTCCTTTGAACGTACGCTTTAACCCAGGTGTGATTCAGTATCGCGCACTCATGAGGCTCCCCATCCTGAAGCGATTGGCCTACGTGACGAGGTCGTGGTGGCGTCCCTTTATCGCGGTCGCTGACAAACGCATGGGATTCTCGCAGCTTGGAGCAGCCGAACGAGTTACCTGACACTGGTGAGTGCTAATCGTCGGCGGCGATCAGATCAGTGAATGTTCGGTTTCACTCTGCGAAAGAGTCGACGAAGAGTCTGCGTACCATCGTTCCACCGGTTCAACGTCGTCGCGCCGACGCGGTCTCGGTAAGGAATCGGGATCTCGCTGATTTTGGCACCAGCCACCGCGGGCCATAGCAGTAGGTCGACCGGGAGCGCCAGGCCCGTCGTATCCCAATCGAAGTGGTCGAGAAGCTCGCGCCGATAGCATCGCTGCCCACTGTGGACGTCGCGTAGCACACGACCTGCATGAACACTCGCAATTAAATTGAATGCGATGTTAGCGATCCAGTTACGCACTGGCATGGTGGCGGGTGGCCGAAGTCCGAGTCGATTCGTCCCGGCGATGTCATCACCCTCGCGGACCCGACGAACCAACTCCGGAAACGCCTCAGCGGGGTAGGTATCGTCAGCGTCAACGGAGGCCACATATGTCCGTGAGGAGGCGAGTAACGCACACAGTAACGCTGGCGCGGGACCTCCACCCGGTTCGCGAATGACTCTTGCGCCATGTTCGGCAGCGATGACAGGAGTGCGATCGCTCGAACCGTCGACGACGATGACCTCGCATCCTGGAAGTGCGGTGAACGCATCGTCAACGACTTTCGCGACAGCGCCCTCTTCGTTGCGCGTGATCATCACGACCGTCACGTCGCCGTAGTAAGAGGGGGTCGTCATGTCGCCGTCAATTCACGCGACCTCCGGCAGCGGCGTTGAACGACCATTGAGCTCAGAAGCCAACGCCTGTGATCGTCGCACGCAGCCGTCGACGTTCAGGTAGTCGAATGAGCCGAAACGGCCGTGGATCGTGATGCCGACGCTCTTGGCCCACTCGCGTACCATCGCCACGGCGTCCTCGTAACCGTTCGTGTACACGACGTACGCGAACTCCAGTCGCAGTACATCACGGAACACTGGATCACAACCGGCTTCGACGAGACCGGCCGACACGAAGCCTTCCTGCACGTGAGTGATGAGCGCCTCGTCGGCAATCCTGAGGTAGCCGTCGCCGGGAGGGAACGTGATCTCGGCCTGGAGGCTAAAGCAACCGTCAGGAGCGTTGCGCGGAGAAAAGACGCTGGGACTACTCACTCGATTGGGGAGGTAGCTTTCGTCAGGGAAGTAGATGGCGGTGAACTTATTGGGGTCGTCACCCCGATAGCCCAGGGTGATGACGTCGATCGGGTTCACGCGCAGTGAGGTCACGGCGTCACGAATAGGCGCTGGCACGTCGGCAACCAATGTGAGGAGCGATGCCATCGGGGCGGTGGAGACGACCCGGTCGAAATGCTCTGTTCCTGCACTCGTAGTGACGTCGACGCCGTGGCCACTCTTCACGACGGACGTGACATTCGTGTCGAGACGCAAAGAACCTCGAGGTATCAGTTGTGTCCAGGCGTCGGTGATCGCCTGGTAGCCACCGACGAGTGGATAGTGATAGTTGAGTTGGTGGAGATAGCCCTCGGTCGACACACCAAGCGCACCCTTGACGACGTCTTCGGGCGGGGGACTCGGAATGCGTTCGGACCATGACATCGAAAGATCTCGCAACGCAACGTTCCAGATCTTCTCGTTGTACGGGCGGAAATAGAGGTCGGTCATGCCTGCGCCGAAGTTGCCGACGAACCACTCGTCGAGATTCGATGGGTTCACCGCTAACTGAGCGGAGTCATTGAACAGATAGTCCAGGAGGCAGCGCGCACGGACCTCCAGCGTGAGGCTCGCCAAATCGTTCTCGAGTGGGTACTTCACCATTCGTCCATCGACGAAGATCCGGTTGTTGCGCCGACTCTGATGGATGTTGTCCCCCAGGCTGGCGATCATGAAGTCCAAGACGTCCTTGTCGCGCGAGAACATGATGTGAGGGCCGCGATCAAAGGTCCAACCGTCACGAACCGTTGAGTGACAGTGGCCCCCCGTGCGGTCGGACTGCTCGAATATCGTGACGTCGCCGTCAAGCATGAGAGCGAGGCTCAGACCACTGGCGCCGGCACCGATGATCGCTGTGTTCATTCGTCGACCAGCTGCCTTTCTTGGACTCATTTCACTTTACAAAGACGGCGAACGCCCTTCGTACCTTCTGGCGCGGAGATCATGACACGAAGAACTAACGTTTTGTTGGTGTCATCAGTCAGGCAGTCCGTGCGGAACTCCCTGGGACTGCACGATCTGGGAAAGATTCTACGGTACGGCACTATCTCGGTCGTCTCCACCGCGATCTCGCTGTCGGGCCTCTTCGTCTTCTATCGATGGATCGGACTCAGTCCGACGTGGTCCAACATTGTGGCCACCTGCATCGCCACCGTGCCCTACTACTACCTGAACCGACTGTGGGTCTTCAAGAAGTCCGGTCGATCGCATCTCACTAAGGAGGTACTGCCCTTCTGGACTATCGCGTTCGTCTCGCTCGTGCTCTCGACCCTGGCGGTGAAGTTCGCGGGCTCTCAAGTTCATTCGATCTCGTCGAAGAATGTTCGCGGCGCCATACTGGTCGCGGCTAATTTTGCGACGTACGGCATCCTATGGATAGCCAAGTTCGTCGTGTTCAATCGGTACCTCTTCAATACCAAGGGAGAACCCACTCCGACTACCTAGGTCGACCCTCTCCTCAGTCTCACGTGTTTCACGAACGGATTCGCCGCGCCGAGAACGCTCTGAAATCAGCCGATCGATGAATCTATGTGACGCGCCAACCAACTCGGTCGACCATTGGATCGAAGGGACGGAACCTTGGTCGGGCATGTCAACGCGAACGCTCACTGACGCGTCGCCACGTAAAGAAAGGTTGACTCGCGTCCTCGCGCTTCACAATGGCGTCACTGCTGGAGAACCGTCGGCACGCAAATACGCCCCACGCCACGATGAGAAGTGGTCCGAGGATGAGGATCGTACCCCACCAAGCGCCCGACGCCAAATCTCCCCACGGTGTCTGGGTCGTGAAGAAGTAGGACTCCGTCCAGTAGCTCGTATTGAAGATCGGGTGGATGAACGCATACTTCCCAACACCGGCGTCGAGCGTGGCGAACATCGTACTGAGATCGTGATTGGTGTAGATGCTGTAAACGACCGCGACGATGACCAGAGCGGCGACGTATGGGATGCACGTTCGTATGGCGCGGAGCCCCAGCGGCTGCAGTTGGCTTTCCTCGGGCGCGTACCTAGGGGTCGTTCGCGAAACGAGCAGGTAGAGACCAAAGCAACACATTGCGATCGGGACGATGAGATTGGCGAGAGGATTCCAGATATCGAGAGCAACGGGGGAGTTGGCGAACCATTCAAGGGCGCGGTGAGGAACGCCGAGGAAACGCAGTGATCGCAGGGGGAGGTAGGCCGCCGAGCTCTCACCCTTCACCGCCGACGCACCGGGTATGAGAAAGAACAAGAAGTAGAGGGACGAAGCGGACAGGGCATACGTGACGGCGGCGCGGAAGCGTCCCGACGCGAGGATGAAAACGAGGGGCCAGAAGAGGTACTGAGGGGCGAGGCCGCCTACGGCCGGGCAGATCAGTAACGCCGCCGCCGCCGCCGTCATCTTGTCGAGGGGCACCCGCGCGAAGATCTGGAAGAGGACGATGGCAAGGACGTAGATGATCGACAGATCGCGGAGATCCGTATTCACCATAAGTTCCTGCGTGGCCACGCCTCGAGCCACCGGTACCTCGGAAAGGGCGTGAAGATACCAGAGTTTCGCCGGACCGAATATGGTGAATCCTGGGGACCCCGCGTAGGAGACGACATTTTCAATGTTTCGATGCAGGTTGGTTCCGTCAAGTGCGAACTTCGTGAAGAAGAGGCCCACGGTCGCGGCGAATCCAATCAACATCAGACCGCACTCTTGAATCCAGTCGTTAGTGGTCTTGCGACTCCGAAAGTTCGGTATGAGGAGTCCAGCGCAGATGATCGCGACGGGCTTGGAGAGAATGGCGATCCCGAGCAGTGATCCGATGAGCAACAAAGTCAATTGGCGTTTCGACGTCGTGTGCTTCACGAGATCGGCCATGGCCAACGCCGACACCATGGGCAGGACCCACATGGAGTCCCACTGGCCCATGACGCATGTCAGGATGAGGGGAAGGGGACAGAAGGCGTAGAGCCACGCAGCGCGCCGACGAAAGTGCTGCTCGAAGCGATTGTCCTTGAGAAACCACACCGCGATGAGACTGTCAGCGAAACACGGAATGAGCTTCGGAACGAGGGCGATCGGTATGAAGTGGAACTTCGAGATCACGAGCGCCGACGACCCAAGAATGTTGTCGATGACCGGGAAGTAGGGAAGGTAGAAGTATCCGTGTGCCGCAGCCGTGGGTATTACGGCGATCGCGTTAAGCAAGTCAACGCTGCCGAGAAACACCGCGGCAATGAGCACGCGCACGGCGAAGGCACAGACAAAGACCACCCCCGTTTGCTCCCTCCACCTCACTGCATCACCATGACGATGTACCGCCATACTCGAGTCGACCATCAGATCCGACGCGGGTTCGACATTCAGTTGCTCAACCGGCGGCACGTCGTTGCCTCTCGTTCCATCGCACCCTGATCAACTGGGCGAATGATTGAAGTGCGACTCGTCCAAGCCTGAAACTGGCGAGTCGGGCAGTGCCCACGGGTGCTCCAGCGTCTACCACCTCGATCTGATAGAGACGCAACCCCGCGCTACCGGCCAGACCGGAGAGCAAGACGTTCGGCACGAGCGCGTTGTCGGGGACGATTCGAAGAAGGTCCACGATCGCGGAACGACGCATTAATCGATACGGCGTGTTTGCGTCGGCGACCTTCGAATTGAAGATCGCTCGTATGGCGAGTCGTCCACAACGAGTGACGAACCTTCGCGACCAATTGGTAGGACGACCGGTTCGACAACCGAGAAGCAGGTCGTATTCGTCGCGTCGTCGCCAGAGCTCCTCGAATGCGGACGTGCCGTACGCGTCATCACTGTCCATTTGAAAGATCCAGTTCGCGGAAGCCTCGCGGTAGCCCTGGAGGATCGAAGGGCCGTGGGGAACTCCGGGTAGGATCTTGAGCACCACGCGTCCCGGTGCGTTCGCTTGCATTGTGGTCCGAATAATGTCCGGCGTGGAGTCCGTCGATCCACCGTCGTAAATCGTGATCTCGAAGTCGATTCCCAGACGCTGGCAGACGCCGATCCAGTCGCCCAACACCTTCTCCACGTGAGCGGCCTCGTTGAACGAAGGTATGACGATAGAAAGGTCACGCGCCATTTGAGGTCGCCGTCATCTGAGTTCCACGGATAATGTCCGGCAATTCTCGTTCGAACACCGTCCTCCAATTATATTTATTGTAGAGAGATTGCCCTCTCCGTCGTGAATCATCTTGGTCCACGGGGTTTGGGAAGTTGCGGATGTCGTCGACATGTAGTTACGCCGTCTCCCTGATCGGCATAAAGATGGACCGAAGACACGAGTTCCGAAATGGCAGGAATCTACTCATGACAGTTACCTACAGTGAAGAGTTCTTGGCCGAGTCCGTTGCCCTGCTTGGGGCGTTGGACGCCGATGCGATCGAGGCGACGGCACTCGGCCTTGCCGACGTTCGCACAAGGGGTGGACGGCTCTTCATACTGGGCGTCGGTGGTTCCGCCGGGCACGCATCGCACGCGGTCAACGACTTCAGGAAGATTTGTGGATTTGAGGCGTACGCGCCCA
>Ga0187855_10002610_pt1 | contig 13538 bp, 11 predicted proteins | sample June2016WEW_8_10_2_FD_132969 | JGI IMG/M metagenome (GOLD analysis project Ga0187855, IMG submission 132969) | Peatland microbial communities from SPRUCE experiment site at the Marcell Experimental Forest, Minnesota, USA - June2016WEW_8_10 | ecosystem: Environmental > Terrestrial > Soil >...
GGCAGTGGCTGTCCTCGCGAACGCGAGCGCTGCTATGACAATGATTATTGTTGCCAAGGAACGCATTGAATACTCCTTCGATTACGGGCAGTCTTCCCCCGGTCTTGCGTACCGCGAGAAGCAGGTACGGAACAGTTTTCGATAGGCGTCTTTCTACGAAGCTCAAACGCTGGTGTATCCGGTTGCTTTGGTGATTGAAAGGCCAAATTTTGCTGGTATCATTCCTTATGATGCCGCGACAAAGGAAGGATGCATTGCGCTATGAGTAAGCTCGTGACATGTGGTTTAGCCGCTATCGCCTTGGGTCTTTCGGTTTCGGCTGCTTCGGCGGACGCGACATTTACTTTGCAGGATCTGTCACACAATGCCGCTAACGATAATGTGTTGCAGATGGGCAAGGACCAAAACGCGCTGCCATCTGCGAGTTTTGGAATGCTTTCCCAAAAGTCTATCGACTCGGCCCTGATTTCGCCGGAAAAAGCGCCGCGTTTATCGGGTTTCGATGCCATAAAAACCACCAAAGCCCACCAAAGTGCACAAGCGCGTGGACCGTTCAATCTCGAGAGTACGACTTATAGCACGAGCAGCCGTGCTAGGCTCGAAAGGGAAGACTTACGGACAAAGTAGACGGATTTCCATTTCCTCGCGAAGTGAGCGGCGCGTCCTCATTGCATGAATCCAGCGTGATGCTGGATCTCTGGAGCGTCACTTCAAGATGGTAGCTTCTCGGCCATCGATGCCTGGATCGTTAATGCGATGTCCCTGGCTGAGACAGAACGCCGCCGTGGCGACGCGGACAAGAGACGAGCGAGGAGAATTGCCAACGTGTGGGGAACTGATACGTTGATGAGTTCGCGCTCGATCGTGCTTGCCCTGCGTGCGCCAGCAAGAAACCCGCGTATGCCCCGGACCGGCGGATGCGGTAACTTTCCGAGGAAAAGTTCGTAAGCGATCACGCCCAAGGAATAGAGGTCGCTTCTTGCGTCGACCCATCCGCCTTCGATCTGTTCTGGTGCGGCGTAATTCAGGGTTTTCGGTCCGTCTTTCGACTGGTGGACGCGTCCAATCGCGCTAATGCCGAAGTCGATGATCACGGGCGAAATACTGTCGCGCAGAATGATATTCTCCGGTTTGAGGTCGCGGTGAACGATCGCCGCTGCGTGAATCGCCGCGAGGCTTTGCGCCAAATGGGTCAGCAACCCGAGCTTCTCGGTGAAATGGAGCTTGCCCTCCATAGCCTCGCGAAGAGTCGTCCCTTCAACGAGTTCCCGCACGAGGAGAGCGTCGCCATCCGGCTCGAGTAGCAGGCCGAAGACGCGTCCGACACCTGGATGCTGGACACGCGAGGCAGCCGCGACTTCCATTCGGGCGGTGTCGAGACGATCCGCGTGAACGGAAGGATCATAGATACTTCCCAGGTGCATACACTTAAGCGCGACCTCGCCTCCGAGTTCGAGATCATAGGCGCGGCTCACGGAGCCGAAGCCGCCGGACCCGAGGGGACGCCGCCGGACAAAGCGGCCAGCGGACCCAGCGTTTACCGGCGCTGGATTCAAACCCGGCAACCAAGCGTTTTGCGAGCGTCCGCGCGCCGCGAGGCGTTCGCGAACTGTGTCGGCATAGCCCGAAAGACCGCGCGCCACCGCCCGCCGAAGTGCCGCCGCGAGTGTGCGGTCGGCCTCTTCACCACGATCCAAAAGGCCAAGGATATCGCTTTGCAGGAGACGCGCGCCGACTTCCCGGCCGGCAAGGTCATCTTCGGCGTATCGCGCGATAACCGCGCTGATAAGGCCAAGCGCTTCTTTGAACTTCTTTTGGGCGAACAAGGTCTCTGCCTCAACATGCGCTTGCTCAACATGACTGAAATTATCGGGGTCCGCTGGAATTAATGAGCGCGCCTCTTCCAGGATCGCCTCGGCGTCCGCGATTGCCCCTTTCCGCACGGCCAATCTCACACGTTCGAGCATGGTCAGATGGCGCAGGCGATCCGTCGCACCGGTAAGATCGAGGCAGGCTAGAGTCGCTTCCGCTTCCGCAAGATCGCTCGCGACGATGAGTGCCTGCAAGGCGTTGATGCGTGCGCGGCGTATTTCCGCGGCGGGAAGATCGACCCCGCCGATGTCGATGCCGCGTGCAAGAAAGCGATGCGCGTCACGCGGACGGCCGATTTCGATCTCGAGCCGTCCGGCCTCGAAGAGAGCGAGAGCCAGATTGAGGCGATTCTCGCTGTCCTCGGCAATGACCCGCAAGAGCGCCAGCGATGCTTCGCGTCCGTCGCCGCGCCAGCTATGCACGAGCGCGATCGAACGCCACACCTGTGCCGTGCCGGTGCGGTCGCCGAGTGTTTCGTAAATTTGGCGCGCTTCGTGAAGATCACCCAGCGCCTCACCGGGAAAGCCAAGCCGATTCATCGCCAGGCCGCGCAAATGGAGGAGTCTCGCGCGGGTATTCGTCCCGCCTTGGCAAGAGGCTTCCAGCGCCCGGAGACGGCCGATAATTTCCTCGGCCGGCACATTGGCGTTGAGATCGGAAAAGCCCTGATCGAGAGTGAGCTCAAGAGCGTTTTGCTCGACAGAAGTGTTCATGACTGCCGTCCGGGATGAGATGCCGTTTGTTTCTTCCAAAGAAGCAGCAGGCAAGACCGTAGCACACTCCCGGCAATGGCCGCCGTTCTCTATTGGGTTTCGAGCGGCTTGACCTGGAACAATCGCGCCCACCCCTCTAGGTCTTGCAGCATCAAGGTCGCTACCGCGTCGGTCTCGGCGCCGAGGTCCTGCGCGGCCATGGGACGCGACAAGTTCAACCGCTTGATCCGAGCCTTGGCTCTTTTGAGTTCATCCGTCATGTGGTGTGACTGTTCCGCCAGAAGCTGTAGTTCGGCATAGCTTCGAATTCCGACAACGGCCGCCGAAATGGCCGGCAGGACAATGGCCAAAAAGCCGTAGAAAAGCTCCCAGCCAGGTTGCCAGCCCAACCGCGTCGCGGTCAGCTCAAGGAGGACGCAAACCCAGACCGCGGCAAAGAATCCCGTACCCCAGCCAGCGAAGGTCTTATCGGCGTTGCGCGCCATATCGCCGCGATCCCGGTGATACTTCAATTGCTCATCGATCAAAGCCTCGAGGACGTGCTTCCGGCGCATCCCGAGTAACGTCTTCATGTCCCCACGCGGAAGCGGCGCGGCGCGCCGGTAGGCGGCAAAGAGCCAGGCCACCCATGCGGCGCGGTCGGGCGCCCCCATGTGCTGCACGGCTCCGAGGGAGACGGTGCGGCCGAGCGGTGCCAATACCTGCTGCTTGCGGCATAACTCCGCGAGAAGCCGGTACTCGATCGAGCGCTCGTGCCAATCGCGGCGCATGGCAAAAATTATGAGCGCGACAATGGCTGCCAGCGTCAATAATTCCAGCCCCGACATTGCGAGGACCATCACCTCATCCCGTCCGTGGAATATACCTGATAGGGCACCGAACATCACGGCCGCGGTAGCGAGGACGAAGAGCCACACATAGCTGGAGCGGTAGCGAGCGGCATTATCTCCGGCGCGGGCGTCGGCTGGAGTGTAAAAGTCGAACCAATAGGCCGCCACGGCATCATCTGGCCGGTGGGGCGGTATCGAGGGCGGATTGCACCCCGAGGCCCAGCGCATCACTATTGGATAAGCCGTCCAGATACCTCGTGGCGGGCGCGGCCGTTCCGTGTAATAGGCGGCTTCCGGCGAGACTAACTTCTCCTGGCGAAGCCGTGCGAGATTCCCATACACGCCGTGCCGATGACGAGCCGCCGCTGCCGGCAGTCGAATTTGTTTCTCGAGATGCGACCGGAGCGCGGCGTTGCACGGCATAGTGGGTGGCAGCGGGTCACGCAGGTCCTGGATGTCGTCGATCCAAACGGGGTCGCATTTCTCCGTGGCGTGGATCCACCACACGGGCACGCCGGCGCTTGCGGCGTAGGCAACGATCTCCGCCGTGCCGCCGAGGCCGCCTCCCTCACGGTCGCCATCCCAAATCGCAATCAGAAGGTCGCTGTGGCGCACCACGAAGCGGCCGACGCTCTCATAAGCGCGATTCTGCTCCCGCCGGGTGCCATCGAGCGACAGCCAAGCGTCGCCAGCTCTCGCGAGCAGAGCACGAAACTGATCCAGATCCTCGGTGGTGGTGAGCCGCGGCGCATAGGGCTCCTTAGATTCGTCGGTGCCTTTGAAGTCCTTTTCATAGTCTTGCTGCGTGAAGGGCATTGGCACATACAAGGCATAGCCGAGATCAAGCGCGGCCTCCGCCGCCAGCCGATCGGCGCCGCGTGCGAGCGGCGAGAGTAAGCTCAACAGAGGAGGAGCCGGCTGGTTTCTATCGCCCGACGCGTAGAAGGCGGCGACGGCTTTTTCCTTTGAGAGACTCAGCAGGTCCCGCCGTGCCTGGTCGAGCACCTCGCGCAGTTTCTCGCGCAAGTCATCGAGCCTTCGGGCATCCAAGCTGCGCGCGCCGGTGATGCCGATGCGCAGCGCGAGCCGCGGGCGGGCGGGGCCATGCGAAGGAGAGATGGTCTTGATCTTGAACGAATCCGCCATCGGCCATTAGTGTTGGGCTATGCGAGCGTCGCCGCGAAGCATGACTGGGGTAAGACAGGCGAGGCTCCTCCCTGGTCTCTGCCATGAAGCGGGCCCTCGAACAAGACGATCCGCCAGTGAGTGCTAAAGCGCGTCCCAATCAAAGGGAATCCTTTGATCGATAAGGATGCAGCTCAAGATCATGTTCTGGGTCACGATCTTAGAAAATCTCCCAGGCTTTTTGGATAAGATCATGCGGCAAAATTAAAGTGGTACGTCTCAATCCTGTCCGAAGCGAAGCAGGCTGGAGCCATTCGACTTGAGCCAGGACTCCGCACGTGCAGTGTCCACAGTCAAGCGCGCGACGGTGGCCCAAAATTTTGTGGAATGGTTCATATGCAAGAGATGCGCGGCTTCGTGCGCCGCGAGGTAATCAAGGACGAAATGAGGCGCCATGATGAGACGCCAAGAAAAGCTGAGCGAGCCCGATGAGGAGCAAGACCCCCATCGGCTTATGGTATCCCGCAATGTGATCTTGCAGGGAGCTACGCCAAGTTTCGTGGTATGGCTTTCAACGGCGGCCTTGATGTCACGCAAAGCCTCCTTGATCAGAAAGTCACGGACCCGGCGGGGCACGAAGGGCGCCTCCGCGTTCACGCAAAGCAAGGGTGTGCTCCCCCCGCTTGACACGGCGTCTTCAAGCCAGACCCCACGGCGCTTCGCGGGGCAATGGGTAATTAGGTGCAACGTTCCGCGCAACGGGACGTACCCACCCGGTTTGAGAGGGATTTTTTCCGGCAGTTGGCGCAATTTCGCGCCGATCCAGGCAGCGTGCCGGTTCGCGAAGGATTTCGCCTCGTTTAGGCTTCCGCGCGCGGGCATTGTCAGAACAACGTCCTGCGTCGCCGCTCGGACGCGCAAGGTAAAGCGGCGCGCGGAGGCCATTCGCCGTAAATTGATTTGATAAGTTTCGCCCGCGTGGGAAACGTCGAGTGAGGTGATACCGGAAACGCGGGGGGCGCTTTTTCGCGGGGGATGCGGCATGGCCTCAGAATAGCGAGAGGCCAGGTGAGTCGCTAGAGCTGGATCAATGAAAATTTGCGGTTCTTGCGAGGGGCGGGAATGAAACTCTACGGCGAAATCCGGTGACTAAAGCTGTGATAATTTCGACGCGAAATCATCACAGGATATTTCTTGGGCCGTCGCTGTGGCACCCACGCTTGCACTCTAGGAGAGGCTGGGATCGCGAATTATCAGCCGGTTTCCACCAGCTTCAAAATTCTGCCGGGTGACCTAATCGAGCGATGAAAATCCCGGATACGGGGCACGACCTCGTTGCGGAAACGTGAACCGTTGAACACCCCGTAGTGACCGACCTTGTTCTGCTGATAGTGCGCCTTCATGGATTGCGGGAGGTTCGTGCAGAGCTCCTGCGCGGCGCGGGTCTGACCGAGTCCTGAAATGTCGTCGTTTTCGCCTTCCACGGTGAGCAGCCCGACCCGGCGGATGGCAGATAAATCCACCGGCTCACCGTGATGCGTCATTTGGTTTTTCGGCAGCGCGTGTTTGACAAAGACGGTATCGACCGTCTGCAGATAGAATTCCGCTGGTAGATCCATGACAGACCGGTATTCGTCGTAAAATTCGCGGTGTTTTCTTGCGGAATCGCCGTCGCCGGTGACGAGATGATCGAAAAACTCCAAATGCGCAGTGATGTGACGATCGATATTCATCGCCATGAAGCCAGTCAGCTGCAGAAAGCCAGGATAAACCTCCCGGCCCGCCCCAGGATACCCGAAGGGAACCGTGCAGATGCAATTGCTCTTAAACCACGCGCTGCCCCGCTCCTGCGCCAGAAGATTGACCTTGGTCGGGCTTTGCCGCGTATCGATGGGACCGCCCATGAGCGTCATTGAATCCGGAACATGCGGGCTGTCCTGGGCTTCCATCAGGGCAATCGCCGCGATCAGCGGCACGGATGGCTGGCAGACTCCGAGCGTATGGACGCCCCCACCCTCATAATCCTTGCTCAGAGTCTCGCAGATGGAAATTACGTAATCGATGTAATCGTCGAGGTCGAAGTGGCCGGCCGAAAGCGGAACCATCCTGGCATCGGCCCAATCCGTGATGTACACGTCGTAAAAAGGGAGGAAAGCCTCCACGGTACCGCGCAGGAGGGTCGCATGATGACCCGACATCGGCGCGATGATAAAAAGCTTCTGGCATGGCTCGGGATCGCCGGAGTCAAACTGCTTTTCAAAATGCAGAAGCTTGCAAAACGGCCGCTCCCAAACCACCCTCTCTACGATCGGAATGGTTTTGCCGCCAATGGCCGTCGTGCTAAGGCCAAACGCAGGCTTGTCGTAACGCCTGGTCAATCGCTCGAAAATCTTCGCCGACGCAGCCAGGTTCCGGCCGGCGGCGGTATAGGACAGCGGATTGATGGGGCTCTCAAGCCACGTCCTGGCGACATCGGACATCGCCCGGGCCGGAGCCCAGGCAAGATGAGCCATTTCATGCATTTCATAGGAAAAAGGCGGCATTTTCTCGATCCTTGCCGCTCATCGCAATGAGCGGGACAAGACGCTGGCAGAATTGGCGATTGTATTATTGCCCTCGGTAGCACCAGCGATCTTGACGCCAGCAGCCAACCCGATGGGAAGAGGACACTTATATACAGAACGGCCAAGCATGGCATGTAAAGAATGATTTTTAGAGAATCAACCTACTTGCAGAAAAAATTTGTTACATTGTGATTAATTTTTGTGATTTTGATCGTGTTATTTGACACTTCCGGGAATACGAATGCTCCCTTTAGCTTGCGTTGCGCCTCGATCAATATATTTGGTGAGACTTAGGAGATCTCGCAAGACCCAAACGTGGGGTGGCGGGTTTAACGATCTACGGCGCTTGCGGGACATAGCCGTTGCATGGCACTCGGCACGCGTCCGCTGTATTGCTTAGACGACCCAAAGGTAGACGGGTGTCATGGCGGAATTAATCAACATCGACCTCGGCCGGCGTTCGCGGCGGCTGCGCGTCGACACGCTCGTCAAATTGCGCTGGCTTGCCTTGCTCGGGCAAGCGGTTGCCATTGTCGTGACCTATTTCGGGCTCCGGTTTTCGCTCCCGCTCGGCCCTTGTCTCCTTGTTATCGCCGCTTCGGCTTGGCTCAACATTGGCCTGCGTCTGCGCTTCGGCCGCATCGACCGGCTCGAGGATCCGCCGGCCGCGGCCATGCTTGCTTATGACATCCTTCAGTTGACGGCCTTGCTTTATCTCACCGGAGGCATCGAAAATCCTTTTTCAATGCTTTACCTTGCACCGATCATGATCTCCGCGGTATCGCTGTCGGGCCGCATCACTTTGGTCCTGACCCTGCTCATGATCGGCGCGGTATCGGCCCTGACATTCCGCCACTACCCGCTGCCTTGGTTTCCTGGCGAACAGCTGCAACTCCCTTTGATTTACGACGCAGGGATTTGGGTTGCGATAGTTCTCGGCGCGGCCTTTATCGCCATCTATGCGTCGCGCGTCGCCATCGAGGCGCGCAAACTCGCTGACGCCTTGGCCGCGACCGAACTTGTCATCGAGCGCGAGCAGCATTTGACGCAGCTCGACGGATTGGCGGCAGCGGCGGCGCATGAACTCGGCACCCCCTTGTCCACGATTACGCTCATTGTGAAAGATCTTCAAAAGCAACTTCCCCCGAGCGATCCCCTTGAAGAAGATATCAACCTGCTTGCCCAGGAAACCGGCCGCTGCCGCGCCATTCTCGGCACTTTGACGTCGCTTGGCGGCGATGCCGGTGATATTCTTGATGAAATGAGCTTGGGCCTGCTCATCGAGGAGGTTGTCGGGCCGCAGCGGGATTTTGGCGTTCACATTTCAATTTTTAAAAATGGCCAAGAGCCCGAACCGGCCTGCCGCCGTAATCCAGGAATATTATACGGGCTCGGCAATCTCATCGAAAATGCAATCGACTTCGCCGCCTCTGAGGTCCGGATCGCCGCCCAATGGGATGCGGCGAGGGTAACAATAGTGATCGAAGACAATGGCCCGGGCTTCTCGCCTGATGTCGTTGGCCGCGTGGGTGAGCCTTATGTCACGACCAAGACCGACCGGCGGTCCAAATCGGAAGAAGGTTCGGGGCTCGGCCTTGGCTTGTTCATCGCCATGACCCTCCTCGAACGCTCCGGCGCGACCGTTAAGGCCGAAAATCGCGCGCCGCCGGGAACTGGAGCGGTCATCACGATTTCCTGGGAAAGGGCGGCATTCGAGCGTGGAGCCAAAGGTTTGCCTGTTGGAGGTGCCAGTGCCGCGATCAAGTCCGGTATCGGATCCCCGCAGCGGTCTTGAGATAAGGCCAATCCTGGTTCGCTCTTAAGGAAACCGTGAAAAATTTCGCTATTCTCTTGCTTTGTCGTGTTTTCTGCCGGAAATGATCAAAGCGAGGCGATTAACAATGCAAAATGACCACCCCGTCCCCGCGAAAGCGGGAGATCCGACTGAAGACAAAGGCAGCGCGCCGGACGGTAACAGGCCTGATCGCTCGCTCCTGATTGTTGACGACGATAATACCTTTCTAACGCGTTTGAGTCGCAGCATGGAGACGCGCGGGTTCACCGTGGTCGCCGCGCATTCGGTCGCGGAAGGTCTCGCAGCCATCGCCGCAAGCGCCCCCGCCTTCGCGGTCATCGACATGCGTCTTGCCGATGGCAACGGGCTCGATGTGATACGCGAGCTGAAGGCGAAACGCCCCGATGCGAGGGGTATTATCCTGACCGGATATGGCAATATCGTCACCGCTGTCACCGCCGTGAAGCTCGGAGCCTTCGATTATCTGGCCAAGCCCGTGGATGCCGACGAAATTTTCAATGCACTCATGGCTACCCGCCACGACAAGGCCGAGCTTCCGGAAAATCCAATGTCGGCCGACCGGGTACGCTGGGAGCATATTCAGCGGATTTATGAGCTTTGCGGCCGCAACGTCTCGGAAACGGCGCGCCGTCTCAACATGCACCGGCGCACATTGCAGCGCATTTTGGCGAAAAAAGCGCCGCGCTAGAAGAATTATTAGACGCATGCGGGATCGTCGCGGCCATTGCCTCGCCACCGAAAATAGGTGTAATTCACGCTTCCTCGGCCTCATGCCGGCGGTCGCGGTGGATGACCGTTGGCTGCGCCTCGAATAATTGCTCTCGGATTGAAGGGCTAGAATTCGAGACGCACCATGGTTGGTATCCATCGCCCACGCTACGAAGCGGTTTCGATCGAGACCTGCCGGGGCCGGTAGCTCAACGGTTAGAGCCGGCCGCTCATAACGGTCTGGTTGCAGGTTCGAGTCCTGCCCGGCCCACCAATTTCAAAATCCGTTTCGCGAAGGCGCGGTATCGCCAGCCTTCCCTCGCTACCATCGAGTGGCCGGTTCCACGACTTCGCGGTAAAGATGCCAGGTCGCATGCGCGAGAACGGGCACCACGACCGCGAGACCGGCAAACACCAAAAGGAAGCCTCCGGCCAGGCAAACGGCGACGATCAATCCCCAAAGCGCCATGGTGAATGGGTTCATCAGTACGGCCTTGACGGAAGTTTGAATGGCGATCGGGACATCGACATCGCGGTCGAGAAGCATTGGGAACGAGACGACGCTCATGCTTAGGGCGACCACGGCAAAGACGAAACCGATCCCGGTGCCGAAGCCGATCAATTTCCATCCCTGTGATGTGCCCAAGATATCGCCGATGAACCGTGCGAAGGACTCAGGCGGCGTGGACCCAAAGAGCGATACGTAAAGAGATTGAGCCGTGAACACCCAGCAGGCGAAGATCACCAGCAAGATGAGGCCGAGCGATAGGATAGGAAAAATTGCATGCGAACGCACAACGGCGAATGCATGTTTCCATGAGCTGTCGAGGCCAAGCTCCCGGCAGCGGCTCACTTCATAGAGACCGATCGCCGCGAAAGGGCCGATGAGGGCGAATCCAGACAGAAGCGGGAAGATCAACGGCGGCGAACTGCCGATAACGAGCCAAATCCCGGCGAGAGGATAGATGAGACCCAGGAAAACGAGGTGCGAAGGTCTCGCCAAGAAATCGGCGATACCTTTGACCAACGCGTCCTTGATGTCCGATGGGCCGATCTTGCGAACTATGGGATAGGCCGGAGATAGGTCCGGGCCAGCGATCGTATGCGAATTCGACACGAGCATTCCTCCTTGACCGGGTGCGGTCACGAGGATCACAGTGCGCTATATAAAGCGCCTAGTGACGCTTAACCGCAACTTTTTGTTAGGAATACTATACGCCCAAAAGCAGAGCCTGGTCGAGTGAATTCTCGCATGAATAACGTGCCCGAGGGTCGCCCTGAAAATTATAGGAGCCAATATGGGTCAGTTTGCCTTCGGTATCGAGCCAGATTCTACCGCCGATATCGCGCCATTTTTGGCAAAAGCCAAAATCCTCGCTGACATAGGCGCCGGTGTCCTTGTCGATCATGCAATCGAATAGCGCGTAGCTTTCGGCTGTCTTGGCGTTGGAATAGGCATGCACGCTATTGTAGCGACTTTCCGGATAGGCCGCGATCATGCGTTCGATCACCTGCCGCTTTAAGAGCATGAAGCCGCCGCCGCAATAGATGGCGGTCGCGAAGCGTCCTTCGCGTTCGCGCTCGTTTTCGGTGCAGAGCGTGCCGACGTAAAGGAGCGGCGCGGCTGGAAATGGCTCGCGCGCGGTTGCCGCACGCTTAATCGCCGGATTGCTCCAGTCGATCACTTTCAAAGGATAGATCCCGGCCACAAACTCCCGGTCGAAAGAGAGCATTTCATAGACTTGCTCCGCCTCGAAACAAATATCGGCATCGACGAACAAGAGATGCGTTGCCTCCGGCGTGTTCAAAAATTGACTTACCAGCGTGTTGCGGCTGCGGGTAATGAGAGAATCATGCCCGAGCAGGGCAAGTGCGGCGTCGAAATTGGCTTGCGATGCGAACTGAATAAGGCGGATGACGGATTGCATGTAATGTTGCGAGACAAGCCCTCCGAAGCAGGGCGTGGCAATGAAGACCATTGGTCGGCTTGGAATCCCAGTCATGCTCGTCCTTGGGAAGTAGTCTTGTGGCAACGATAACTAAGCGGGAGGTTGTCGAAAGCAAAGCGGAAGCGAGGTTGGAGTCGCTGGATGAGTGAGGCTGCTCGTTTCGCGAACGGCGCTGTTCCGGTTTTGTTTTTAACGTTCGAAACCTGCGCGAAGCCTGCCAGGCGCGGTCTTAGCCAAATTAGAGCAGGATCCTGAAAAGTTGCAGAGACTTTGGATCAGATCATGCAACAAAACAAAGAGAGTGAGACCATGAGCGGTTCACATTGAGCGATCATTGTCTAAGGAAAATAAACGTGTCGGGCGGTGTCGCCGCCCCAGGCATTTTGTCATTGACCTGTTTGGATGCCTGCCGAGCCCCCGTTAACGACGGCCAAGTCACTACGCCCAAGTTGAAATCAGGAGGTCCGGCGGATAGAGCCACGCGAATCGCGCTTCATTTCTCAGTTCATGTTCAGGGCCGACATGTAGAGTTCGAGAATAGCTTCCATTTCCTTTCGCTCGGAATGGTCCTGCTTTCTGATCCGTATGATTTGCCGCACGGCCCGCACGTCGAAACCTCGCCCTTTCATTTCGGCATAGACGTCGCGGATATCGTCTGAAATTGCTTTCTTATCTTCCTCCAGCCGTTCCACCCTTTCGACGAATTGCGTAAGTTCCTGCGCCGCGACACCTGTTTTGGCTATATCGTCCATTATCCACCATTTTCCGCCGTTTGACCGCTCCTCACAAAAGAGGCGAAGCGCTAGGCTTACAAACGGTCACTTCTCACGATAATAGAATTCCGCAATGGGCGTTTCGCCGGTGTGCGTCAAGGCGCATGCGACGTAATCCCCGCAATCCTGTCTTGCCGGAAACTATTTTTATCGCCGTGCTTGCAACTCAAACATGGCGCCCGGTGCGGCTTGGGAAAAATGCCCTGCAATGAAGCTCGGGGCAGGCGAGAACCGGGCGCAAGAGGCGCCCCAGCCGCTCGGCGAAAGCGGCTGCTTCCTCCTTGGTGCCGACGCGATCCTGGCGGATCTCGATGAGGAGGCCGGCAAGCCCTAGGCGTGTGACCTCCTCGTCCAACGTGTCGCCCCTAAGCGCGCCATCATAGGGTTCGTTGTCGCCGACACAAAACCCATCCTTGACCAACGCCGCGATGAGGGGTTTGGCGAAACGCGGATCGCTGTCCCATAATATTCCGACCTCCCACGGCCTTGGCCTCATCTTCCACGAGGGCGTAAAGGTATGGATCGAAACGACGGCCGGTGGCGATCCATGGTTCAGCATTTCTGCGATCGTCGCGGCGATCGCGGCGCGGTAAGGCTGCCAATAATGAGTGCGTCGATATTCGATCTCGCCGGCGTCGATTCTTGCATTTCCTGGGACGATATGGCCGTCCGAAAGCCGCATGACGAGAGTAGGATCATCGGCGCCTCGATTGGGATCGATGAGGAGCCGCGAAAACCGCGACAGAAGTGCGGGAGCCCCGAAAATACCGGCGAGATGGCGTGTGATCCAAGCCGCGCCAATATCGTAGGCGATATGACCGTCGAGTTGTTTCTTCGTCAAACCGAGCGTGCCATAGGCTGGTGGCAGCGCGTTTGTCGCATGATCACAAAAGAAGAGGACGCCCGCCTCGAGACTTCCCTCGATTCGTTCGACCGGATCATCCGCGGCTCCCGGTGGAGGTGAAATCGGCACGGCAGGATTCACGATAGGTTTCCTCATGATTCAAAAGGTTGCCGCGAATCACGATACCATCGCAAGCGCGGAATGACTTGTATGAAAATATCCGCACTTCTCGCCTGGATACACTGGCAGGCGTCTCGGGCTGCCGTGCGATCTTGACCGCAGCCCCACGATGCCGCCTCAATGTCGGCAGGTCTGTCATCCAGATGCCACAGAGGTCAGACCAC
>Ga0187855_10002616_pt1 | contig 13497 bp, 12 predicted proteins | sample June2016WEW_8_10_2_FD_132969 | JGI IMG/M metagenome (GOLD analysis project Ga0187855, IMG submission 132969) | Peatland microbial communities from SPRUCE experiment site at the Marcell Experimental Forest, Minnesota, USA - June2016WEW_8_10 | ecosystem: Environmental > Terrestrial > Soil >...
ATGATGCGCCCCTATGAAGTGATCGCCGCCCGTTAAGCGGAAACCGGGAAAGCTTCAGCGCGTGCAGCAGGCCTGCGTAGAAACGAGGTTGTCGCTGGCGAAGAAGTTCTCCTGGGAGAGCTGTTTGTAGATGGAACCGGCGACGCCGGCCGCGATCGGTCCATTGATTCGCCAGCCGCCGGTCAGCAAAACGACCACGACCAGCTTATTGCGCTCCACGTCGTTGAAGGAACCGAACCAGCCGAGGTGGTTGAGGGCTCGGGAATCGTGGCAGGTGCCGGTCTTGCCGAGGATGGGCTGCGTGGGGTCGTAGCCGGCGCGCTGGGCGGTGCCGAAATCCACGGCGGCGCGCATGCCCACCTTGACGTCGTCGATCGATTGGGTGATATCCAACTGGCGCTTGATGCGGGGCACGAAGTGCTCGATGGCTTCCGGTGTGCGCGGATATTGGAGATGGTAGAGGGTACCGCCGTTGGCGATGGCGGAAAGCAGCGCGGCCAACTCGAGCGGCGTCAACTGAATGCCTTCGCCGTAGGCGGTCATCATGCCGACGCCGCCGTATTGCGGAGGCGCCGCGGGCAGGAGGCCGGCGCGCTCGCCTTCGATCTCCCATCCCGCCTTTTCGCCGAGACCGAATTGACGCGCGTAGCGGACCACCCGCTCGAAGCCCAGGCGGTTGCCGAGAATCTTGAAATAAGGGTTATTGGAATGCGCCAGGGCGTTGCTGAGATCGAGGCTGGTGTAGCGAGTAAGACGCAGCGGCGTACTACGTTCCACGAGGCCCTCGTGGAGCGCGGCGAACGCGGTAACCAGCTTGATGGTGGAACAGGGTGTGAAACCGCTTGCCAGGGCGGTCTTCTGATTCACGATGGTGAGAATGCGGCCGGTTTGGGGATCGACTACCACGACGGTGCCATTATAAGGACCCAAGGCTTCGACGGCCGCGCGGCGCACGGCGAGGTCGTCGCCGTCGACGTAATCGCCGGCAGTGGGATCGAAGAGGGGCATGCGCGGCATGCGCCTGGCGGCGGTGCGGCGGCGTGCGGCCGTAGAGGAGCGGAGCGGCGCGCGCGCAGGCGCGAATACAGGCTTGCTCCGCGACGCGGAGGGCGCGGCCTTGCGCGTTTTTTTCTTCTTAGCGCTTTGTACCGCAAACGTGCACGGCGACAATATGCACAGCAGCACCAGCACAGTAATACCGCGGATCATTAATCCATCCAGTTTACGCGGGACCGGGGGAGCGCATGGCTGCATATATCAAGTGCCACAGCCTGCCCGGACAGAATCGCTATTATCAAACACTCACGCCCGGCCGGTCAAACCCGATGCGGCATGAAACGACGATCCCGGCACTGCGCCGGCGTCTTGCGCATCGACCACCGCGATAGCGGCGATGTTCACGATATCGTTGACTTCGGCGCCGCGCTGCAAAACGTGCACCGGACGCGACAAGCCCATCAGAATCGGCCCGATGGGTTCGGCCCCGCCGATGCGCGCGAGCAGCTTGTAAGCCACATTGCCGGCTTCCAGGTTCGGGAAGATCAGGACATTGGCGCCGCCCTTCAGCGTACTGAAGGGGTAGGTCTGCTCGATGATTTCAGGTACGACGGCGGTGTCGGCCTGCATCTCGCCATCCACCATCAGTCCGGGCTCGCGCTGGCGGACCAGTTCCACGGCGCGGCGCACCTTTTCGGCCAGCGGATGCCGGGTGCTGCCGAAGTTCGAGAAAGAAAGCAGGGCTACGCGAGGCTCCACGTCGAAGCGCCGGGCCAGTTCGGCAGTGGTGACGGCGATCTCCGCCAGATCCTCCGCGGTCGGTTCGATATTCACGGTGGCATCGGCCAGGAAATAGATGTCGCCCTTGGGCGTGATCATGACGTAAACGCCGGAGACCTTGCGCAGCCCGTGGCGCACCTCGATCACTTGAAGAGCCGGACGGATGGTATCGGGATAGTGCTGGGTGAGTCCGCCGATCAAGGCGTCGGCATCGCCCAGGCGGACCATCATGGCGGCGAAGGTGTTCCGATTCAGGATCAGTTGCTCGACTTCGCGCCGCGTGGCGCCTTTGCGCTGGCGAAGGCAGTACAGCTCTTCGGTATAGGCCGGCAGCCGCTCCGATTTGGTTGGATCGACGATCTGAATGCCTTCGAGCTGCAGGTGCAATTCGGCCATACGGGCACGAATCTTCTCTTCGTCTCCAAGCAGGATGGGGATCGAGATCTTCTCATCGATGAGGATCTGGCAAGCGCGCACGATCTTGCCCTCCTCGCCTTCTGGAAAGACCACGCGCTTGGGCTGACGCTGGGCTTTGTGGATCATGACGCGCATAACTTCGTGCGCTTTGCCGAGGCGGCGTTCGAGTTGCTCGCGATATTCGACGATATCGACGGGAACTTGCGCCACGCCGGATTCCATAGCGGCTTGCGCAACGGCGGCAGCCTCCCAAATCAGCACGCGCGAGTCGAACGGCTTGGGGATGATGTACTCGCGGCCGAACTCCAGGCGCTCTACGCCATAGGCGCGGCAGACGGCATCGGGCACATCTTCGCGGGCCAAGGCTGCCAGGGCGCGGGTGGCGGCCAGCTCCATGGCGTCGTTGACGGTGGTGGCGCGCACGTCCAGGGCGCCGCGAAAAATGAAGGGGAATCCCAGGACATTGTTCACTTGGTTTGGAAAGTCCGAGCGCCCGGTGGCCATGATGACATCCGGGCGGGCAGCCACCGCCACGTCGTAAGGGATTTCCGGATCGGGGTTGGCCATGGCGAATACAATGGGGTCGCGCGCCATGGTCATCAGCATTTCAGGGGCGACGCAATTGCCGCTGGAGAGCCCGAAGAAAACGTCCGCTCCCACCAGCGCGTCCGACAGGCTGCGCGCTTCGGTGTCGACGGCGAAGCGCTCCTTGTAGGGATTCATGCCAGTCTTGCGGCCCTTGTAAACGACGCCCTTGGTGTCGCACATCATGATGTTCTCGCGGCGCACGCCCAGCTTCACGTAGTGCTGCGCGCAGGAGATTCCGCTCGCGCCCGCTCCGTTGAAGACCACCCTGACCTGTTCGATGCGCTTGCCGACGATATCCAGGGCGTTGAGCAGCGCGGCGCCCGAGATGATGGCAGTGCCGTGCTGGTCGTCGTGAAAGACGGGGATCTTCATGGTGCGCCGCAACTCTTCTTCGATGTAGAAGCACTCCGGCGCTTTGATATCTTCCAGGTTGATGCCGCCGAAGGTAGGCTCCAGTAACTGGCAGGTGCGAATGATTTCGTCGGGGTTCTCGGTGGCCAACTCGATATCGAAGACGTCGATATCGGCGAAGCGTTTGAACAAGACGCCCTTGCCTTCCATGACGGGCTTGCCGGCGGCGGCGCCGATGTTGCCCAAGCCGAGGACCGCGGTGCCGTTGCTGACGACCGCGACGAGGTTGCCTTTGGATGTGTACTTATAGACGAGGCTCGGATCGCGTGCGATTTCGAGACAGGGCACGGCGACGCCGGGAGTGTAGGCCAGGCTCAGATCGCGTTGCGTACGGCACGGTTTGGTCGCGACAGTGGCCAATTTGCCCGCGGGAGGAGAGGAATGGTAGGCGAGAGCCTCTTCCGGATCGATATGCATGCCAGGCTCCTTGTGAGTACAGCCATATTATACTTGTTTATCTGGAAGTACGAAACGACCCCGAGGGGGTAGGGGGTGGCGGCTGGGACTAGCCGTGGTAGAAGTCCCGGCAGGCTGAACGCTTCTCCACCAAAGGTGTCAAGCTATTGGTTCGCCCATGCTGAGCACACTGGGGCAGGCGCTTTCGCCTGCCAACCGCGATTCGCACTGACTCCTGCCGCGGGCTGCTAGGCTTTGTCAGCGGCGCGCGGTCTTGGAGAGCCTCGACAGAGCGGGACTGCCGGGACCGGCCAATGCCAGCGCGATAGAGGCCGCCAGCAGCGTCAGGGGGAACTCGTATCCTCCTTTGGAGCTGAAGAAGCCGTTATGCAGGTGCACCTTCACGACGGCTACCGCCATGTCGATGGCCAATAGAACGGCAGCATAGCGGGTGAGCAACCCCAGGATCAAGGCAATGCCGCCGGCGAACTCCACCAGCGTGACGACGATCGCGGCGATGTGGGGCGAGGGGATGCCTATACCCTGAAACATGTGAGTGACGCCGCCAAGGCCGATGACGAACAGCTTTTGTGCTCCGTGGGCAGTGAAGACGATTCCGACGACGATCCGCAGGATCGCGATTCCGAGTGGTTGTGATTGCATGCTGGCTCCGGCTACAGAGTCATAGGATGCACAGATTTTGGACAGCGACGCAAGGCGAACAAGAAGGTGGGGCAGGCGCTTTCGCCTGTCAACAGTGAACTTCAGTCCGCCGTTGCGCAGAAGAGAGTGCCTGCGCCGCTATTTCACGCAGGCCTGGTCGCAAGCCCGCCGTTCCGGCCAGAGCGAGCAGGATCCGATGCGGCGATGCGTTTCTCCCAAGGCATGCATGGCTACGGCGTGGCGACCGTCCAATTGGATGGTTGCAAACTGGTTGTCTCTCGGGCAGGTGATCTCCCTTGGAGTGCGGGAGCGCCGATAGACTTTTCCAAGCGCCCAGGCCGCAGGCGCAGCCAGGGCGATGACGAAGAACGCCGGTATCAGGTTCAACGGCGACATACGCTATTTGCCTCTCTACTGAAGATCTGAAACTCCGATAACAGCATACTGCAACTATTTGGCGAGCGCAATGGTATGGGAGGTCCCCTGGTTTGTAGGTTCCCTCATAGAGGTGGTTGGCAGGCTGTGGACGACCAGTTTTCTTCGGGGGCGTCCCGATTCGCACCCGCGGCGGCCGGCATGGGCGCGCTCCGGCAGGCAGAATTCACGGGTGAGGCCCAGATCAAGATGAACGATTGGAGCTTTTAGAGCCGTCGACATCCGGCGCAGCCGCCCTTGTTATAATCCTCATAAGTGCCTGAAATCCGCCATTCCGTCTGTGCCCTGGACTGTCCGGATGCCTGTTCCGTCCTGGTCACCATCGAGAACGGCACGGCGACGCGGCTGCGCGGCAATCCGGCGCATCCCGTGACGCGCGGATTCTTGTGCGGCAAGGTGGCAAGGTATCTGGAGCGCGAGTATGCGCCAGGCCGCCTGTTGTATCCTCTGCGGCGCAACGGCGCTAAAGGCGAAGGCCGCTTCGCGCGAGTCACCTGGGACGAGGCGCTGGATGAGATCGCCGCGCGCCTGAAATCCGAGGCCGCCGAGTTCGGGCCGGAAGCCATTCTGCCTTACAGCTACGCGGGCACCATGGGCTTCCTGCAAGGCGCCGGCATGGATCGGCGCTTTTTCCACCGGCTTGGTGCATCGCGCCTGGATCGCACGATCTGCGCGTCGGCGGGCGGCGCCGGGTTGATCGAAGCCCTGGGGTTCCGCTACGGCACGGAGCCCGAGCAATTCCGGCACGCGAAGCTGATCCTCGCCTGGGGCGCGAACGTGCTCGGCACCAACGTACACCTGTGGCCCTTCATCGTGGAGGCGCGGCGCAACGGGGCGAAGTTCTATACCATCGATCCGCGGCGCAATCGCACGGGCGCGGCGGCGGACAAGCATTTCTTCATCAATCCGGGCAGCGACACGGCGCTGGCGCTGGGCATGATGCACGTCATCATCGGCGAGAAGCTGCATGACGCCGATTACATCTCGCGGCACACCGCAGGGTTCGACGAACTGGCGGAGCGCGTCAAGGAATATCCGCCCGAGCGCGCCGCCGCGCTAACCGGCATCGCCCAGGACGAGATCGTCGCACTGGCGCGGGAATACGCCACCACACGGCCGGCAGCGATCCGGCTGAACTATGGCGTCCAGCGCAGCGAGCGCGGTGGCATGGCGGTGCGCGCGATCGCGTTGTTGCCGGCCCTGACCGGCTCGTGGAAAGACGTGGGCGGAGGCTTGCAACTCTCCACGTCGCAGGCGTTTCATTTGAACCGCGCGGCCCTCGAGCGCCCCGATTTACAGTGGCGCGCGCTCGGCCGGGAGGCGCGCATCTTGAACATGTCTTTGCTAGGCCAGGCCCTCAACGAGGTCCAGAAGCCGCCGGTGAAGGCCCTGGTGGTCTACAACTCCAACCCCGGCGCCATCGCGCCGAATCAGAATTCGGTGCGGCGTGGCTTCCTGCGCCACGACCTGTTCACCGTAGTACTGGAACAGTTCCAGAACGACACTGCCGATTATGCGGATTTCGTGCTGCCGGCGACCACGTTTCTGGAACACACCGATCTATATTACGCGTACGGCCACTATTACCTGCAGCTCGCGCGGCCTGCACTGGCGGCGCCTGGCGAGGCCAAGTCGAACGTGGAAGTTTTTCGGCTGCTCGCGGAGCGCATGGGCTTCGACGACGCATGCTTCCGCGACTCGGAAGACGACATGATCCGCGCGCTTCTCAATTCCGAGCATCCCTTCGTCCGCGGCATCACGCTCGAGGAACTGGAGCGCGATCATTTCGTGCGCCTGCGGGTGGCGCCGAACGGCGATCCTTTTCTACCGTTCGCCAACGGCGGCTTCGGCACCGAGTCCGGCAAATGCGAATTCCGCGCAAGCTCGCTGAAGTACACGCCGCCGGTGGAGTCGCGCTTGGGAGACGCGAGCCTGCGGGCGCGCTTCCCGCTGGAGCTGATCTCGCCCAAGCACGACGACAGCATGAACTCCACCTTCGGCAACCGCGCCGAAAACGATTTTGCCACCGCCACGCTGCACATGGACGTTGCCGATGCGGCGGCGCGCGGGATCTCGAGCGGCGACCAAGTGCGCGTCTACAACGACCGGGGTTCCTGCCTCTTGCGGGCCCACGTGAATGGCGCTCTACGCACTGGCGTGGTCTCGGCCCCATCCGTGCGCTGGGCCAAGATGGCGCCGGACCACCGCAGCGTGAACGCGCTTACCTCCGAGCGCCTCACCGATATCGGTGGCGGCCCCACTTTCTACAGTTGCCTGGTACAGGTAGAGAAGAGCGGAGACTAATGACGAGACAAAATGGCGCTGCAATTTCGAGCGGGCGCCGGTCCGCCACGGCCGCCGCGATCCTGATCGTAAGCCTGGCGATTGCGCCGCTAGGGTGCAAACGGCACAGGCAAGCAAGCGCGCAGACCGAGGAAGATGTTCTAGCGACCATCGTACACGCGGCGGACCCCCGCGCCGCCTCCCAGTTGGTCAGCGGGTTTTACGCCGTGGAAGCGAATGCCTGGCGCTGGACCGCGGGGAAGTTCTCGGTGCTGTTGCGCGTGCCCCGCAACGCCGCATCCAAAGGCGCGATCTTGCAACTGAAATTGACGATTCCGGATGTATCCATAACGCAAGAGAAAGCCATTACGTTGTCGGCATCTCTGAACGGCGTGGCGCTCGCACCGGAGACCTACACGCATGCGGGGGAGTTCGCTTACCGCCGCGACATTCCAGCCGCTCAGTTGGACGGCGAATCCGTCAGCGTGGATTTCTCCGTGGACAAGACCATTCCACCAAACGCAACCGACAAGCGGGAGCTCGGCGTGATCGTTTCCGAGGTGGGATTCCAGCCGAAGTAAGGCCCGGCGATTTTCGTGGGGCAGGTGTTACGGAGTCTTCCCGAGTCGCCGGATATATACTATCAACGCGTGGATTTCGTCGTCTGAGAGTTTCTCATTGAAAGAGGGCATTTTCTTTTTGCCGTTCGTGACGACTTTCTCAAGCTGCGAGTCACTTTGGTGCTGAACTGCATCCGACGTAAGATCCGCCGCGCCTACCTTTTTGCCCATGTCGGTTTGGGCGTGGCCGTCGGGTCCATGGCAGCCGACACACAGTTCTTGGAAGATCTCCTGTCCTTTGCTCGCATTCTTGTTGTCCGACTGCCCAAAAGAGGGAGCGGCGACGGCAAATGCAATGACGATCGAAACGGTTAATAGTCTCATAACTCTCCGCTGTGCAACTTCATGGCCTTTGAACAACCTGTAAACTCCCATAGGCCTCGGCCGGCGGGCTATTTAGGGCTGAGCAGCACGGCGTGCTTGTCACCGCTTATATAGCGTGGAGAGAGAGCCGTCTACAAAAGAAGCCCCCCGGTTTGCCCGGTGATCTCAGTTTCGCGGAAGCAATCGTTGTTTGTGTCATGGAGATGTAAAACTTTCGATAATTTTCGGTAATTTGCGGCATGTGGCTGGAGGGCGCGGACCGAACCACGTGGTCTCCGGTGAGCCAGCTCTGTGGTGGCTATGATTCTATCGGAGCGCGAGATACTGGCATGAATGACCTTATAACTAACCGGAAAGTAACTAACAATTAGTTTGACACCTTGACGCAGAGGGTGCATGATTTACCCTGGAGCGTGCTATGGGAAGAGCTGAAAGAAGGTTCATGGTCCTAGCGGCGTTAACGGTACTGACAGTACCATCGGGCCGGGCAGCGTCGGAGGTTGTTAAGATGCTTGGCGCCGGTTCCTCCACCATGTGGCAGGCGGCGGCCCTCGGAGCGTTCAACCAACTGGCTGGCTCAGGCGCTCAGCACTACACGGTAAGCGGAACCTGCACCGCAGGTGGCAACTGCGCGCAGATCCACGATTCGCGCAGCACATCAATCCTTAACGAAGGCGGGGACCTGTGGGTCGTCTGGACCTCCGACATGACCCAGATTTGGGCCTATATCTCGGTGGACTCCTTGGTCGGCAATCGCGCGTACTTTGCGGCTCCCAGAGCAACCCTGCAGGTCGACCCTCTAACAGAGACAGTCGACGGCGTGCCGCCGGGCCAGACCAATCTGATTTCGTCAAACTTGTGGGGCCTCGACGCCACCGCCCTGCCGTCAGCGGTCTATACCGCACTGAACAACGCCGCGGTCACAGCGGCGTTCACGGACATTCTGCCGCCAGACGCGAAGGCTGCGAACTGCCGGGTGTTGAATCAGTTGAATCCCGTCACCTATGCCGGTTTGGGATACGGAAAGGGAACCACTTGCACAACCCTTATCGGAACGCAGATCTTGAGCGCGTTCTCCGGCGCGGTGGCCAACCCGGTAAATTTCAACATCAAAGGCACGGATCCTTTTACGGGCGATACCATCTCGGCATACACGACGTTGAATGTCGGAGCTTCGCCCATCTTGTTTCTCGTGAACCGCACGAACCCCAATGGGCTCGGTTACGGCGGGTCAGGCACGCCCGCGATCACCGACCTTTCTGTGCAGAATGCGCAGAAAATATTTAACGGTGACGAGTGCGATACCAACGCGTTTGGCGCAGATGGCCCGCCGACGGACGTCCCCGTATTTCCAATGCTCCGCGAGCCTTTATCCGGCGCCATGGACACCACCGAGTTCACGACCTTTCGCTGCGGAGGCTCCCCTTGCGCGATCACGGGCGCCAACAACAAGGACAATTCGCAGGAAGTGGGGGTGAACCCCCGTCTCCACTTGAATAACCCGCTCGACCTGTCCTGTGTCTCGGGCGGTGGGAAGCGCCAGCGCGCCATCGGCACTACCGAAATGGTCGGCACCGCCATTAAGAATAAGGCGGATTCCGTCGGATATGCCTTCTTCAGCTATCGCAACGTTGCGCAGATCGCCGGCAGTCCCAGCTACGGCTACCTGACGCAAAATGGCATCGATCCGATCCAGGCAACCTACACCGATGGCCAATTGCCAGTCTGCGTCAGCAGCACGGGCGTGACTGGTGTTTGCCCGTCTGAGCCGGGAACGAGTTTCCCAAATCTTCGCAATGGAACGTACACCGCCTGGTCGCTTCTGCGCGTGGTAACCGACGCCAGCGGTGCCAACTTGACCAACGCTAAATCGCTGGTTAGCGCGATCGAGGACAACGTCAATATCACAGTGCCGGACTTCGTTCCCTACAATGCCGTGGGCGGCGATCGCGGCATGGCGCTCATCCGTTCGCACTTTTCGAACGGTGGGGACGTGGGCGGCTGTATCGAGTCGGCGGGCTCGACCGTGCTGAACTGCCATCAATAGCGCTCGTCTCGCGGTTTGGACCGGCGTGGTTGGATGACTCCGCGCTCCTTAGCCACGAGAACAAGACCTGGTTCATCATCGGCACTGTGTAACGGTTTGGCTGCGACCTGGCGATGGGCGGCATCCTGGGGACTGCCAATCAGCTCACTCGCTTGCCGCAGCGTTGAGCCGTGTGCTAATGTTCGGTTCGCATGAAATCCTGGCAAGTCCACGCATTCTGCGAGCCGGAGCAGATGACGCTGGACGAAATCCCTATTCCCGACCCCGGCCCTAACGAGGTGCGCATCCGCAATCGCGCGGCGGCGCTCAATTTCTTCGACATTTTACAAATTCAAGGCAAGTACCAGATTCGGCCGCCTTTTCCGTTTACTCCGGGCGCCGAAGTGGCCGGCATTGTGGACGCCGCGGGTTCCGAAGTGAAGCACGTATTCGTGGGCGATCCCGTGGTGGCCATGACCCACAACGGCGCATTTGCCGAATACTCGCTGGCAGCGGCCAGCCGCACGTTTCACTTGATCGCAGGAATGGATTTTCCCGAAGCCGCCGCCATGCCCGTGGTGTATCACACGTCCTATTTCGCGCTGCACCGCCGCGCGGGCCTGGCCCATCGCGAATGGCTGCTGGTGCATGCGGGCGCGAGCGGCGTGGGCATGTCCGCGATACAAATCGGCAAGGCCTATGGGGCGCATGTGATCGCCACCGCCGGCAGCCAGGCGAAGCTGGATTTTTGCCGGGCACAAGGCGCCGAGTATGCCTTGTCGTACGCCGACCCCGCATGGGTGGAGCGTGTGAAGGAAATCACCGGCGGCCGCGGCGTGGACGTGGTTTACGATCCGGTGGGTGGCGATGTGTTCGAACTGTCCACCCGCTGTATCGCCGGTGAAGGGCGCATGCTGGTGATCGGCTTTGCCAGCGGGCGCATCCCAAACGTGCAGGCCAATCGGGTGCTGTTGAAGGACATTTCCATCGTGGGTGTGCATTGGGGACAGTACGTCCAGCACCACCCGGAGTTCCTCGCGCACACGCACGAAGTGCTCACGGCCATGTCGCTGGGCGGGCAGATCCATCCGGTGGTAGGCAAGACTTTCCGGCTGGACGAGGTGCCGGCCGGCTTGCGCGAACTGGCGGAGCGCAAGATCCTGGGCAAGGCCGTGGTGGTATTGGATTGAGAGCGGCGGGCCGCGCAGCGCGAGCGCGGCCAGTTCCAAGTCATGCGCGACTCCCGCCGGCCGGTACGCGCTGACCTCTGCGCATGCCCAATTTCATGTACAATTAAAGTAATCTTATGATCACTCGATCCATATCCGAAGCGCGCCGCGAGCTCGGCCGGCTGATTGAGCAGGCCCGGCAGGGAGAGGATGTCGTCATCATCAAGGATTCGCGGCCGGTGGCGGCCTTGCGGCGCATCGACGACGACGATCTGGCGTTGACTCCGGAGCTGACGGACGAAGAATTCCAGCGTCTCGTGGAATGGGATCGGAAGCAGCCCGGCAAAACGTTTTCCTCTCCGGAAGCTGCGGTCAAGTATCTCAAGGCGGAGTTCAGGAAGAAGCGTTGAACATCGTCCTCAGAGATTCCTTCTTGCGAGCGTGCCGCCGCCTCACGCGGGATGAGCTTTCCGTCTTGATGCAAATCTTCGTCGATCTCAGGGCGGATTTGGCAGATCCGGCTCGCCACTCGGGGCTGGGGCTGAGGAAACTGAATCCGTATCCCGTGTGGGAAGCTCGGCTCGGATTGAAGATGCGCGCGATCTTTCGCCTGGAAGACGATCGGGTAATTTTCGTTTTCCTCGGGATGCACGACGAGGTGAGGCGGTTCCTGCGCAATCAACAATAGCGTCTACGGCACCGCCCCCACAATAAACTTCGCCAGGTCGGCCTTCAGCTTCTCGAGCGACGGCTTGTAGGTGTACATCATGTGGCCGGCTTCGAAGAAGTCCATGCTCACGTGATTCCGCAGCGAGGGGTCCAGCCCCAAATGATCGAACGTATATTCGGTGGCGAAATACGGCGTGGCCAGATCGTAATAGCCATTCGCCACGAACACCTTTAGGTTGCTGTTCTGCGTCATGGCCGTGCGCAGGCTCTCCGATACGTTGACGTAGCGATTCTCGTTATCGCCCCAGCTCCAGGGGCGCACCCGTCCAGTTAAGATTTCGTACGGCAGGTCGCTTTCCCACTTCAGATCCGCGCGGACATACTGGTTCCAGGCGGCGGTGAACGGCGCATATACACTGGCGTAACTGGGATCGTATTCGGGCGCGGCGCCGGTTGGGTCCAGATCGATGCCTTCCAAACGGCTGTCATAACGGCCCACCGTGCGCCGCTCGTCGCGCAACAGCTCCTTGGTAAAGCGGAAGATCGGCACGCGCAGATTGCTCTCGTCGATATACTTGGGGGAGAGTCCCGTCAAGCGCGCCAGCTTCTGCGCGATTTGGGAGCGCTCCTCGGCGGAGATGGTGTCGCCTTTCATCAACGCCAGGCTATACTCATGCGACGCGAACTGCTCGGCCTCGTCGAGCGCCTTTCGCTGGCTTCCCATCAAGTCTTGCGGCAGCTTCTTGTGATACCAAGCCGTAGCCGTGTAAGTGGGCAGAAACAGCAGGTAGGGCAGATCGTTGCCACGGTCGAAGCTGATGGTTCCGAAGTTCAACACGGTCGAAACCAGCATGATGCCGTTCAACGCGACGCCCTTCTGCGTCTGTAGATACCCGGAGAGGTTGGCGGCGCGCGTGGTCCCGTAACTTTCGCCGGCCAGAAACTTGGGAGAGGTCCAGCGGGTGTTCCGCGTCAGGTACAGCCGGATGAACTCGGCCACCGACTCGATGTCGCCGGTGATGCTGTGAAAGTTCTTGGCATCCTGTTCGGGAATAGCGCGGCTGAACCCGGTGCTCACGGGATCGATGAACACCAGATCGGTAACATCGAGGATCGAGTATTCGTTGTCCACGAACTTGTAGGGCGGCGGCAGCGGGTTCCCCTCGGGGTCCATCATGACGCGCTTGGGCCCCAGGGCGCCGAGCTGCAGCCAGACCGACGACGAACCCGGGCCGCCGTTGAAGGCGAATGTCAGGGGGCGGCGGGTGGCGTCTGAAACGTCATCCTTGATGTAAGCGATGTAGAAGATGCTCGCCGTGGCCGTGCCATCTTCTTTTTTCAACAGCATGGTTCCGGCGGTGGCTGTATATTTCAACTCTTTGCCGCCGATTTGAATGGTGTGTTTGGTCGGAGAGGTTTTCTCTTCGGGCTTCTTTTCGTCCTTGGCTTTTTCGTCTTTGGCTGGTGACGCGGCGGGACCGGAGGGCGGTCCGGACGGCCTGGGACTTTCCGGCGCGGGTTGCGCGCAGGCCGCCGCCACCCAAACGAGGACGGCCGCCATGGGGAGAACATTTCGGCGCATAAGTGTCGATTGTACCCTAACCCGCATTTCTCACAGACTTCCGTGGTCAGGGCGTGGCGCACGCACTCTTGCGTGCCGCGTCGGCACTCCTGCCGGCGCCCTCCCTCGACGGCCTGTCCACACGCTTGCGGGGGTGCC